>Ga0315277_10003377_pt1 | contig 21645 bp, 23 predicted proteins | sample YL17G05_15_MG_FD_203695 | JGI IMG/M metagenome (GOLD analysis project Ga0315277, IMG submission 203695) | Sediment microbial communities from Yellowstone Lake, YNP, Wyoming, USA - YL17G05_15 | ecosystem: Environmental > Aquatic > Freshwater > Lake > Sediment | place: USA: Wyoming | collected...
TCTTGAAGGGGGTGGCGGCAACGACTATCACGCCTCTCTTGAAAAAGAAATTGGAGGAGCTCGATCTTATGAATGATTATCCCCTCCTCTCCCGAAACTTGCGCGCGCTGCTTCGGGATGAATGAGCTCTAGCAGAAAGAATAACAGCGTTTCTAGGGTTTCTTTTCCAAGGATGGGTTCCCGTTATCAGCCGAGTGGGGAGGAAGTTCGACCTCCTTCAATAGTTTGAGAATAATCATGGCCTTCTCTAAATCCGTATATTGAGACCTGCATTCCGGACACGTCGCGATATGCTTATTCACAGCTTCTTGAGTTTCCGGATTGAGGTCCAAATCATAGAGCTTAGAGAAAAGGGCTTTGGCCTTCCGACAGTTCATAGGTCTAATATTCCTTCGCATACACACGCATAGTCATCGGCAAAGGCCTTGCATTTGCCGTTGATAAATTGCTCTTTAAACTTCTTCCGGGCCCTATGTATATAGATTTTTGTCTGGGCCAAGTTCCAACCGCCGATCTGCGAGATTTCTTTATAGCTGAGATTATGGAGATCCCGAAGAACCAGGGCGAGTCGGTATTTTTCGGGGAGATGGTACTGAAGATTATGGAGAATGCACCACTGCAACTCACGCTTAATAATGATCCGTTCCGGACGGTCATCTGTGGAGGGAATCCGTACCCTTTCCAGGCAAAGCGTTTTATGCTTCCGTTTTTCACGGTAGTGAGCCCGGAAAAGATTGATAGCAATTTTGCTCAGCCAAGTGCGAAAGCTGCTCTCGAGATGGAAGCCCATAATTTTTTTATAGGCTATAATCATCGCCTCCTGGGTTAGATCCTCCGCCGAGGCGATATCTCCCGTCAACTGAAGCATCAGGTTAATAACGCTTTTCTGCTCGTTCGAAAACAGTTTATTAAAAGCCGCTCGGCTTCCTTTTTTAGCCTCCTCGATCAAGCTGACTTCATCCGCGTTCATGGATAATGATGGATTCCTTAATTCACAAAAACGACTCCCACTTATCTATTAGATGATATTTTCTCCCAGAATGTTGCAAAAATCAATATCATTTTATTGCCTGCCTTCGGAAGAGTAACATACCTAGACGATATTCCTTCCAAATTAGGGAATGCCAGTGCCGACAAGAGGGCGTATCAACTTATTAAGTGAGAGGCGGATATGGCTATGGGCAATATTGTGACAAAAAGGAAAACCTCCGGTTTGAAGACGATAAAGCTTCAATGGATCTTGATCGTTTTCCTGATGGGTTTGTTTTATTGTGCTCGGGATGCGATGAATTCGGATATTCGTTATCCGTATGATTGGCTCGGTACACCGGGTTTTGGCGGAGACATCGATCGGAGCCACATCCGCGAACCTTCGGGAATATGCTTCCATCCCCTAAGAAAGACGCTCTTCGTTGTCAGCGATGAGGGAGAGGTCGTAGAGATTTTGACCAACGGAACCTGAGTCACGAGCTTTCTCATCCCAGGCGACTTAGAAGATATTACGGTCGATCCCGCGACGGGGCTCCTCTATATCATCGTGGAAGGAGAGGACGTGATCCTTGAAATCAACCCCGACCTCAAGGAGGTCACAAGGAGGTTTCCCGTCGCCAGAAAATATGGTAATAATCCCAACTTCATTCAGAGGCAAACCGTCACGTTTGATAACGGAATTGAGTCGCTCACTTTCGTGCCTGATGCTACGCATCCAGAGGGCGGGACATTTTACGCCGGCAACCAATGGGATCCTTCTATCATCATCGAGGTTCTCGTGCCCCTGCGAACGAGTCGTGAACAGTCGGCTGAAGCCCGGATCATCCGAACCCTGCCTTTCAGGCTGGATGATCCGGCGGCGATGTGCTACGACCCGGGAAGAAAAGTACTTTGTATCGTAAGCGACGCCGATAACATCTACAGCGAAATCACCCTCAAAGGGAAATTGACCGCTCAATATGCTTTTCCGGGCGACAACCAGGAGGGGATCGCCTGGGATGACAAGGGGAATCTTTACATCGCCCAGGATAGCGGCGGGATCCTTAAAGTCAAGGACCGGCGCAAGTCGCTACATTAGGCGTCCCTATCCCAACGCGGGTCTTGAATATCAGACTTGATCAAGATTGAAGGCTCGGGCATGCTCGCGCATCGGCAAGAGGACCTTGTGCTATTTCGCATTTTGTAGTTGGCGGATTAGCGCTTCGGGATTCACGATTTGCCCGAGACAAAACCGATTATTTTCTCGTTCCATCTCCAGCATGCTGCCAGAACTTATGGCCGCTCGCCAAAACGCTTCAGGCTCAACGTCAGGCTTTACTTGACAAGCTAGGGCGTATAAGCCTGCAATATAAGGAATAACCCAACTATGGCCGGCTTTACGATAAAATGCATAATCTGATTCACCGGTCGGACTGGCGGTACATCCGGAGTCCATAGGAATAAGAAGTCGCTTATGGTTGTCATCACTGAGGATCTCTGTTAGGCGATTTTCCCAAAAGAGAAAGGATCCTAGTGTATATGAAGAGGGCTTTTCCGGATCAGCAGTAGGATTACGGCCAAGACCACTGAACTTAAAACCGTGCGTCTCGAATAGCGATGACGTTATAACAAATACGCCCGCTTTCTTAGCTCTTTCAACTGCGTCGTTGGCCAAGTCGGCGTTTTTCACATCGTTGGACAATCTGATAGCCACGGCAATAGCTCTTATCCTTTTTTCTTTTGGCAGGGAATTGTTGATATCGAGCAGCCGATTTATGCTTTGAGCTAAATACTTAAGATCTAGTTAGAATTTTTTATTCTCGGCTGGATCATGCATGGTGGTTGCTATTTAATATAATGTAGCCTCGGGCGCTACCCCCGCGGTTTTTCCCGCCAAAATGGAGGCTGTCGCTGGACCGTGCATGGTGGCTTCATCATCCAGACAATGGATTTCCTCATAAAAACGCAATCTGTCCTTATACTCGACGTGCTGGGTGAGTAATCCCTGGTCGATCAAGCCGATATAAACACCCTTGCCCGTAATTCCCATTTGATGTAAGGTTCTGATGCCAAGGCCGGGATTTTTTCCAAGTTCCATGATATATTTTGCGTTAAATGAAGGGGGCAGGTCTTTGGACCACAGGGTTTTACTGTCAAAACATGACATCATGAGGTCATCCGACCTGTCCTTAAGACTCAAAGACGATAGGTCATAACTCCGAACGTCGAGTTGCCAGTATCTCTCATCTTCTGGGTCATAGACGGGCAGCTTTTCCAGCTTTCCCCTTTGGAAATCCAGGACGGGCAGACTTCGGCTAATAAGTTTTCGGCCACAGCCTAAGCCGGCAAGACTTAGAGTGCACAGAAAGATAATCCACCCGCGGGAGATTGATTCGATGAATTTTTTTTTCTCCATAAAAACCTCCAAACTGGATTTCTTGCGGGAACAGGGCGCCCCGGATTTTGGCAGTATTCCGATCCTGCTCGTTTGCAAGCATCCCGTGAATGGCCGCGATTTTTTCCGCCGTCGTTGTTCCTCGCTAGAGAATTAAAAAGTAATCGTTTTTCAGATCATCCAGGCAGACAGAATCCTCATGATGTTTTTTCATTACCGGTCCCGCGAGGATTTCATAGTGGAGGACATTTGGTTCCATCTCCTCGAGAAATATCTGATCCTCGGGGAAAAAGTACATCGCTTTATCAATATCAGAGCCAGCAAACTCAGCGATGGCCTCCAAGGAGTCCCAAAGGGAGAGGAGAAGAAAGTGTGTCTTGTCATTCTGCACTCGTCGCAGTACGAATACGCCACGGTTACCTTGCTGGCTACGATAAAATTTAACCCCTGTTTCCATAAGGTATTTATGAAAATCCCCTCCCTTTTTGTTCCCAGCTATTCCATGCCAGATTCTCATGATCATTGTCTCCCTCCCTTACAGATCATGACGTTCAAGGAGATGAAGCCGTCATTGTATACGAACCGTCCATAACTTGGATGATTTGCGGAAGGTGCAAGTTACACAATTCATTTCTGAATTCGCAATTTCTGAGATCGCAAATCAGCCCTATGCGGGTCGGCGCCCAAGGCCGTTATCCGCCCACAAACCGAAAAACGGGATTACAAAACAACCATAGCGACGAGGATTTTTTTTATGAACTGAAACTTTAATCAAGATCATCCTATCTAACCTTATAGACATGAGAAAATTCATCGGATTTTTTAAATGAGCTCGACTTTCTTAGTTAGGGAGAGAAAAACATGAAGCCTCTTGTTCACAAAACAGATGTTCGCGATTATGGTCTTCTTCACCTTCTTCTATTACCCGTAGCCCTGTTCATCTTATGTTTTCAATCCTCAAGATTAATTTATGCCGTCTCATGCCAAGGTCAGAAAAACGCATCTCTGGAGTTGCACTATATCCAGGTCGGCGATCGAATGCGCAACGAAGGTTTGTCTAATGAGAAGGCCTATGCGTTGTTAGCTAAGTTGATCGCACACGCTCCCAATAGATTGGCCGGCTCAGGGGGGGCGGCGGCGGCGGTAGAGTTCGCGCGTAGAGAAATGGAAAACATGGGCTTCACAACTTGGCTCGAGCCCGTTACCGTCCAACACTGGGTCCGGAGCCGTGAAGAAGAGGCCTCCCTTATCCTGCCGAACTTGGCTGAGGAAAGGTCGTTGTCCATCAGCTCATTGGGCTGGAGCGTTGGCACACCCGAGCAGGGTCTTACGGCCCCGGTCGTAGAAATTCGCTCCTTCGCCGAACTCCATCAGGCCGGCATCCACGTAGGCGGAAAAATCGTCTTTTTCAACAAAGCTATGGAAAGGGCACAACTGGATATCTTCAGATCTTACGCTGAATGGGTATCCTTTAGGATGGAAGGCGCTTCAAAAGCAGCCCAAGGAGGAGCGGTCGCTGTCATCATCCGGTCAGGGACGCTTCGTATCGACGAATTCCCACATACGGGCATGGTTGCTTACGATCCAAATGTGCCCAAGATTCCGGCTGTTGCCATCGCCACGCAGGATGCGGACTATTTAAGCAGCATTCTTCGCGTGAAGCCCGACGCTCGGTGCCGGTTAAAATTGGGTTGCCAGGAGCTTGCGCCTTTAGCTTCTGTGAATGTCATCGGTCAAATCACCGGCTCCAAGAGGCCTGATGAGATTATTATCCTCGGGGCGCATCTGGATAGTTGGGACCTAGGCGAAGGCGCTCATGACGATGGCGCCGGCTGTGTTCAGGCCGTTGAAGCCCTGCGGCTCATTCGTGCACTCGGCCTCCATCCAAAGAGAACGATCCGTGCCGTTCTCTATATGAATGAAGAATTCGGGGCCACAGGCGGCCGAGATTATGCCGTATCCGAACGTCGAAGAAAGGAAAAGCATATTGCGGCAATTGAATCGGACAGCGGCGGCGCCATGCCTCTCAGCCTCGGCGTTGCCGGGCACCCGGAAGTACTTAAAAAGCTCCAAAGCTGGAATTATCTCTTCGAGAGCCTTGGCATGAAGGGAGTCGAGCCGGGCGAGGGAGGGAGTGATATCAGCCCTCTATCGGCCCAGGGGACTGTTATAATGAGTCTAATCTCTGAGGCCCACCGATATTTTGACTTCCATCATTCTGCCTGCGACATTCTCGCCAACGTCCATCCCCGGGAACTTGAACTGGGAGCAATCGCTTTGGCCCTCGCAGCCGTCATTCTCTCGGAGGAAGGAATCTGAAAGCATAAAAATGCGCAACGATAAGGCCTGGGAGGAGAGTACGGGAAATGAAGGATAGATTCAAACGGTCATCGAAAGGAAGATGATTTATGAAGAAATTCTGGATTGCCTTCGCATCCTTCTTTCTGCCTTTTTGCGCTCTAACCATAGCCGAGGATAAACAGAGCAAGGATAAGGGTGCTCTTCGGTACGATATCGTGGTGACCGCCACCCGGGTGGAAACGCCCGCCAAGGAAATTGCCAGCTCGGTTACCGTGATCACCCGTCAGGATCTCGACCGGACGAGGAAAACCTTTGTCCTCGAGGCGCATATAAGCCTTATCGGACTATCAACTTTGCAGAACGGAGGCCCCGGAGAGACGGCATCCGTATTCATCCGCGGGGCGAACGCCGAGCACATCCTTGTTCTTCTCGATGGCATTGAACTCAACGATCCGATCAATCCTTCCCGGTCCTATGACCTGGCCCATCTTCCCATCAGCCAGGTTGATAGAATCGAGATACTGCGCGGGCCCCAGAGCCCCCTTTATGGATCCGACGCCCTGGGCGGGGTTATCAACATCATAACCCGTAAAGGCTGTGGCCGACCTCAGTTATCTGTCACGGCCTCGGCTGGTTCCTATCGATCCATTGAGGGCGATGTTGAGATTTCTGGTTCTTCGGCTGGCGCGAGTTATTCTTTCGGCGTTTTTCACGGCCAGACGGCGGGTATCTCCGCGGCCTCCGTCCGCTATCCCGGAAACGCGGAACCTGACGGCTATCGGAATTTTTCCCTCTCCGGGAAATTCAGCTACGCCGTAAGGAAGAACATCAGCCTGCAATTGACGGCCCGATCGGTTCGAATCCGGACCGAGATCGACAACTTCGGCGGCTCCTATGGCGATTACCCAAACAAAGTTCAAAGACCCGGGTGCAAGGCGTTGAAATCTCCGTTGAATCACACCCTTTGGAGGCCGCCGAGTTCAAGGCCGCTTGCACACGACTAAGGGCCCGGGATCCCCCATCCGACACCGCGCTCCTTCGGAGACCTAGGGACGAATTTTCGGCCGATATTTATCTCCGCGTTTTCAATTACTTCGACGCGTCCGTATCTTTCCTCTACGTCGGAAAAAGGACAGACCGGGACTTCACTAGCATTCCATACCAAACGATCACGCTGCCTGCCTATGCGCTTCTCAATGTGGCTTTTTCAGCGTCCCTCAGTCGATCACTTGTCCTATATATGCGTCTCGACGATATCCTCGGAACTAAGTATGAGACGATATGGGATTACGGCAAGATTGGATTCTCTATCCATGCTGAAATCCGGATGGCAAGTAAAACATGAGGGCTGGACTCTTGGGATTGTAGAGGGCATGTATTGTCGCCGGGTGCGGCGATAGCCTGAAGTGAAACTTTCATAACAATTTTACTATCTAATAGATAAAGTGAAAGCCTATGGCGATAAATGCTAATCACAAGACCATATTAGTCCTGATCCTGATAATCCTTATCCTAGCAGCCCTTATCCTCGTCGGGCTTCCCTCTTCTAGACCCGGGATCCTCATATTCGATCAACTTCTTCGACCGGAACGTGATCACATGTATAGCGGAGGATTGAATCCTAGTTCGCTCCCGGCGTATCTCACCGACGCGACATTTCCTAAACCGCCGTATGGAAGCGCCGAGCGAATCATCATGTTCGCGGGAAAGGATCTTCGCAGAACGGACTTATCCCGGCTCTCCCTAAATTTGCTATCCACCCTGACCTTCGATATGAATACGCGGTGGCCGGCATCCGCGACGGTGTCCGGCTTCTCTCCATCGGTTTGGCTGGAACGCGGTAAATACCCGGGATTACGGGTCAAAACGTTGCATGCGCAGGGCGTTACGGGTCAAGGCGTTGGAGTAGCTGTATTCGACAAGCCGATCCTTCGTGGTCACCACGAATTCAAGGGACGGCTTGTCTATCGACGCTTGACCCCGAAACTCCGCAGGCGTCTCCATTTCCATGGCATCAGCTGCGCGTCCATTCTGGCTGGACGAACATGCGGTGTCGCCCCCAAGGCCGATCTTTATTATATCGCGGTCCCCGACGTGGGCCGGAACTTTTTCTACTATACTCTCGCAATGGGCGAGCTAATGAAAATTAATAGAAAGCTTCCTCAAGGCCGGAAGGTCAGGATAGTCTCGATTTCCGACGGCATCGCTCCGGACAATAAGGATCGGCCCGCATGGGAGGCGGCTGTCAGCGAAGCCCGTAAGCAGGGAATTGCGGTTCTTTACTCCAACACATTAAAGGGATTTAGTTGGGGAGGGTGTCCGCCGAATAGGGACCGAGACAATCCGGAAAATTATGATTACGCGGCCTATATACAAGATTGGAGAAAAAGGGAGGGTCTCGTCAAGCCGGCGAGCGTCATTGTTCCCGCGGACTATCGAACTACGGCCAGCAATCAAGGCCCGTCTCTCTATATGTATTGGGGGGAGGGAGGCTTTTCTTGGGCAATTCCCTATGTCGCCGGCCTTGCAGCCATGGCTTGGCAGATTTTTCCGGACATCTCCCTAGATGAAATCCTCGATATGCTCGAGAAGACCGCTCGGAAGACGCTAGACGGCGATCGGGTCATCAGCCCCGTCGACTTCATCGACGCCGTGAGAACGAGTCATCATGTAGGAAAAACCGATGTTCATCAGTAAAGAAACACCTGCGCAAATCCGATTCAGGTTATTGAAGGTTTTGGCGTACGCGGACATGAAGATTTATAAAGAAGAATACGAATTTCAAGAGTTTACTTCAAACGATTTCCCTCTCAGGGTAAATCCAGAGGCCCTGGCTATCGTCTGGGATGACAAAGTTTGGAGCCAGCTCGTGCCCTCAAGAGATACCTCAAAAGAGAGGTTCAAAATATTTAGGTTCTATTTTAAAGAGAAACTCGACAACAGCGGATTTATAGGCTGGCTGGGTTCCTATCTCAAATGCAAAATCGGCACAAGCGTCTTTGTCACTTGCGGGCAAAATAGCCGCCGGGGAGGAATATATGATTATTGGGGATGTCCCGTCGAAATTGCCGATAGGGTAATGGCGGAAATACAAAGGCTTAGGGAGAGATATAAAAAGGAATGACATTCTCCCCAGCCTAAAGGCCGGGGTTTCAAACCGGGTGGCATAACCTGGCTATGGTCTGCGGAGCTGTTGACGGATGTATTTCTTGACAACCTCTTCATTCACCTGCCCCACCGTCTCGGCAAAATACCCAGCCGCCCAGAAGCTCTCCCCCAGAGAAATTTCTAAGGATAAGAGTTTCCTTTTTCTGCGACGCGGCGAATTCCCCCTCCCGGCACCGAATCTCCCCTCCTAACCATACCGGAAGTATATCGTCGGCCGGGCGGCGATGTCAAGAACCCCTCGGGGCGGCCAAGAGGAAGATCTTTGGCCGAAAATCCCTCCCGCACCGGCCGAAAAATCGCAGACTCCCGCTCCCCTTGATTAGAAGTTGATCATAAATAGTCCACGCTCTCCTCGGCGGCCATCAGGGCGACTCCGCTAAGAACATGAGACGGCGGGGGCTTATCCGCCACAAAGGTCAACTTCAGGTGATCGATGATGCGATCCACAACGGCATATTCCGTAAGGAAAGCGTCAACTTTCATTCTCCCCCCGCACTTGGGACAGGCCATCGGATCGACCTCATAGACCTTCCGGATCATGGCAGCGCTTCGCAGTCCTATATGAGGCTTCCGAATTAGGGCCGCCCAACCCTTTGTCAAAAAGTGCAAATAAGCAAATTGCACAAAGTGACAAAGTGTAGGTTTGACCCCAATCTAATGAACCGAGCTTTTTGCTACAGAAGACTCGGAAATTGAGCCATGATCCAGGATTCGACCGATTTTCGGAGATCCTCGGCTAAAACGATAATTTCGCCCAGCTCGACCGCGGTAACGGCCCCTGCATGATTATATTCGCTCAGATTCCGTTTCTTTCTGAAGGCATCAAGCTTCCGGATCAGCTTATCTTCAGAATTGAGCGTAAACCTGAGCGATTCGATAACCCGATAGTGGTGGGCGTTTTTAGTCACGAGGTGCCCTATCTCCTGACGGCTCGTTTTGTGCTCAATTAGCCAGCCGTTTTTTTGCCACTCGGACAAGATCATGCGCATCTCCGATGATGGGGATGTACGGCGACTTCAGTATCGCATCGAGAAAATGGTCCCCTTTATCGAGCCGGTCGTGAAATTCATCGAGCGACATGACCATGGGGTTGATCTCGCGGCGGAGTATCTTCTGGGCCCCGGATACCCTGTCAATGACATCTTCGAAGCTGACTTCTCCGACAACGAGCAGGTCGACATCACTTTCCTTCCCGGCTTCGCCCCGAGCAACGGAGCCGTAAAGGAGCGCGAGGGACAAGCTTCCGATAAGCGGTTCAAGGGCGCCCCGGAGCACATCCGCAACACCGGCCGTTTTGGTGATAAGGCCCCTCAACTCATTAAAAACGGAACACTGAGGATTGGCTTGGAACAGAACCTGGTTATCCTTGACCGTGCGAAGGATGACGCCTGCAGCGGACAGCCGCTTGAGCTCCCTTTGGCCGGCGCCCGGCGCAATCCCCGCCAACCGGAGGATCTTTCTTAGATGGAAGGATTCATCTGTGTGGCTGAAAAGCAGAGTTAGAATCGAGCGCCTCGTTTTACCGAACAGTGATTCTAAAAGCCCCTGAGCTCTCATTATCGTACTCATTTTGAGTACGATTGTATCTAAAATAGGTACATTATGCAAGTTTTTTCTTCTTTTCTTCCACTCTCAGAGACGGAAGAGGCGGGGCTTGATTCTCACACAGAAAAATCGGGGTCAAACCTACACTTTGGCAAAAAGTGCAAACAACAGGAGAATTCTGGCGATATATCAGGGAAGATCTATTTCAAGATCCTTACAGATTTTCTTCGCCAGTATATCGTTGATCTCGTTATGCCGCGGCACCGTCGATATCTTTTTCTTGTTTTTGTTCATATAGACGCTATGATTAGCGCCTTCTCTGAATAAGACACAACCACATTTTTTTATATGTCTGATAAGCTATCTTCTTTTCACTAAAGAGAAATTTCAAGCTTTTCGCGAATCACTTTTTTGCCGGCGATTTCTTCCTCGGCGAGGTGTTTGTTTGCTTCGAGAATGAGGCGAATGGCTTCTTTCAAATTTTGACGCGTTTCTTTCAATGTCGATCCCTGAGTATTGGCGCCGGGCACTTCTTCGACAAAACCAATATACCCTTCCCGGACTTTTTGATAAACAGCCGTAAACGACATTGCGCCTCCTCTGAACGATTATCTAATAAAGCCTTGCTAAGGTCAAGATTCGGAAATCCCTTAACCCAAGAGAATTCTGGGGACACGTAACCGATTTATGAAAATCGGCACATGTCCCCAGAATTCGGGGTCAAACCTACACTTTGGTAAAAAGTGCAAATAAGCAAATTGCACTAAGTGACAAAGTGTAGGTTTGACCCCGGATTACAACTTAGCGCTGCTGCGGAAGACGCCGCCGCCGGACGTTCCGGCGAAAAGATAGCCGTCGGGAGACACGGCGAGGGAGGAGACGCTTCCGCAAGTTAGTCCGGACGAGATGTTTTTCCAGGTGGCGCCCTTATTGACGGACCGGTAGACGCCGACCTCGCCCTTAACCTCGCCCCAAGCGGCGGCAAAAATATGTCCGGTCGAGTTGACGGCCAAGGAATGAAGGACAGCGCCCTTCAGACCCCGGTTGGACCAGGTCTCGCCGTTATCGTTGGAATAGAAGACGCCGCCGTAATTGGTTCCCGCGAAAATTAAGCCGCCGGCTTTGGCAAGCAAGGAAAAGACGGCATTATCCTGCAACCCCTTGTAGGTCCAACTCCCGCCGTTGTCCGTGGAGCGAAAAACGCCCTTGTTTGTCGAGACGAAGAGATGGCCGTTGGGAGCGACGATGATGTCCATGATGTATTTATCGGTCAGGCCTGTATTGACGAGGGTCCAGCTGGCGCCGTTGTCGGTCGACCGGTAGACCCCGGCATACAGGATGCCGGCGAAGATATGTCCTCCGGCATTGATCGCCAAACCCCGAACATCAAATTTCGTCAAGCCGGCGTTGACCGCCATCCATGTCAGGCCTTGGTTCGTGGACCGGAAGATGCCGTTTTCCATGGTGCCGACGAAGATATGGCCCGAGCCGTTGATGGCGATGCAATTAACCTCTTTATCGGCCAGGCCCCGGGTCTGCCAATGCGCTCCCCTGTCCGTCGAGCGGAACATGCCGCCGCCATACCAGGTATAGGAGGTCCCTGCAAAGAGATGGCCGCTCGCATTGACGGCCAGGGCATGGACGTACGAATTGACCAGGCCTTTATTGGACTTGTTCCACTTGATGGTGGACGTTTTCGAACGGTAGAGGCCCGCGCCGCCGCTCGTCCCGGCGAAAACGAAACCGCTGTTATCGGATCCGACGCCTTCGACTCACATGTCGCGCAGGCCGACGTTGACCTGAGCCCAGGTGCCTCCCCCGTTGATGGACCGATAGACGCCCGCCCGGAACGTTCCGGCGAAGATATGGCCGGCCGGAGTGACCGTCAGCGAATTGACCTGCGGCCCAAATGTCACGTCCGCGGGAAACGACATGACCTTGGACCAGGAACCGCCGTTATTGACCGAACGGAATATCGCATTCGATCCCGCGAACAGACGGTCCTTGGCGTCGACGGCCAGGGAAAAGATCCAAGGCGACGTCAAGCCCGTATTGACGGCAACCCAGGTCGGGCCGTCGTCGGTGGAGCGATAGACGCCCTTGTTCCCAAACCCGGCGAAGAGATGGCCGTGGGAATTGACGGCGGCCGAAATGACCGTGGAGTCGGCGACGATGGGCCCCCGGAGCTTGACCCAACTCGCGCCGTCGTTCTTGGAGCGGAAAACGCCTTTATGCTTGAAGAGATAGATCCAGCTTTTCGAATTGACGGCCAGGGCGTCCACATGGAGATCAAGGAAGGCCGAACCGCCGTGAACCTGGGTCCAGGTCCCGCCGTTATCCGTGGAGCGGAAAACGCCGTCAGAATCGGTCCCGACGAAAATGTGGCCGTCCGGAGTCGCGACCGCGCAGGTGACATCGGGATTGGACGCGGTGAGATCGCAATGGGTCCAGGCGGCTCCATGGTCGGACGAGCGATAGATCCCTCCGCTCCCGGTCAGGGCGAAGAGGGTGTCGTCGGGACACCGGACAAAGCCGGTGACGACGCCTCCGCATGGCCCGGCCGTCCGGCTCCAGAATGGAGCCTCGGCCTTCGGCCAGGCCGCCAGGGCAACGACAGCGACGCCGACGAAGAAAAGCGCAACAGACCTGACATGTTTCATAGTATTGCTCCGTTCAGGACGTAATATCCCGAATCCGCCCCCGGTCCGTCAAAGAGAGAGGAACTCCTTTCCGGCTTTTTTCCCCCGTTGTCGTTTTCCCCCGATGTCGTTCATGAATAATAATGCGTCTCCGCCTTCCGAATGTCAACCCCTCGACTCCCCGGCATGAATGCCGGGGCTTGTTCGGGGTTAACCCTGAGCCTCGCTTCTCGTCCCCGCCTTTCAGGGCGGGGTAGCGTCGGCGAACGGGTCAAGACGGACCCGCGGCTTGAGGGGAATTCGGGGTCAAACCTACACTTCGGAAAAAAGTGCAAAGAATTCAGATCATGAATCCGTAGGTGACGCCGTCAAGGTCGCTGTAGTTCCGGGCGACAACGAGCCAACTTTTAAGTCCCAACTTCGCGGCTGACGATCTGAGCCGGTTCAGGTCGGCAGGCTGGGGAGACTGCTTGACTTCGAAGCCGGCCCTGCGGTCCAAAATGAAATCGATCTCGGGCCCGTTCTTTTTCTGGAAATAGCGGAGTTCGCCCTTCAGACGTAGGTTCTGAAAAACGCCGTTTTCAAAAAGGAGCCCGGCGTCCGGGCGCGCCAGGTGGCGGGCCAGGCCGGAATCGCACAGGTACACTTTGGGCGTTTTGCGGACCTCTCCGTTTCTCCCGCTTGTATGAGGACGCACCAGCTGGAGGAAGGACGTCCCCTCGAGAAAGGCCAGGTAGTCGTAGAGGGTCAGCCTCGAGATCCCCAGCTCCCGGGAGATCTTCTGGATGTCGAGTTTCGACCCGATCCGGGCGGCGAGCAAGAGAATGAAGTCACGCAAGACGGCGTTCCTGCGGAAGTCGCCGAGCTGGATGACGTCCTGGTTGAAGTAGGAAGTGAAAATTTCGTCCAGCGCCTCCCGTTTCTCTTCGGCGGAGGCTTTGAGAACGACGCCGGGGAACCCTCCGAAGGCAAGGTATTCATCGTAAAGCGGAAGGACGGTGTCGAAAATGGGCCGGTTGACCGCTCTCGGGTCCTCCGGCAGGACGAGCCGGCTGTCCTTGAACAGAAGGAACTCGCGGAAGGTTAGCGGGAAAAGCTCGAACAGACGTTTCCGGCCGGCGAGGGTCTCCGTGAAGAGATTCTTGACGGCGAATCCGGCCGACCCGGTCATGAAGAATTTGATGTTGTTATGATCGACCAAGTATTTGGCAGCGGAGGGCAAATTCTTCTGGTACTGGATTTCGTCAAGAAAAACGTGGGCCCGGCGGCTGAAGTCGAGGCCGAGGAACACGAGGTTGGATTTGATCCTCTCGTAGTTCTCTTCCTCGAAGTACTTCCTGTTCAGGGGATTTTCCAGGTCCAGGAAAAGCTTGTTTTCGGCCGGGACGAGCCCGTACAGGTGCCGGAGGAGGGAGGTTTTCCCCGTCCTTCGCATGCCGGTTATGATGATAGCCTCCGGAGTATCCAGGACAGGTCGAATTTTGGAAAGGATTGTTCGATCGATAAACATTATTTGTTCATCATTAATATACATTTTGGTACTCTTTTTGTCAACTTATAATATACATGTGGTTACTTTTTCGGGCTGAGATTAGTTTCGCCGAGATCAGAGGGACGCCGATCCCGCCAGGTTTCTCTCAATCAGGATCGGGGACATCCGAGATCGGCGAAATCGGGGTCAAACCTACACTTTGGCAAAAAGTGCAAGGATAAGTCGTCAATACATCATTTTTGGGGAAATGAGGGGCTGACTAAAATGAACCAAACTTCAAAAAAGTCATGACTTTTATGAAGTTTGGTTCGAAAAAGTCGCGACTGGGAAGCCATAAAGGTTAGACGCTTGTGACCTTGGCGTCGCAGAACACGGCCTGGACCCGCTCGATATACGTCTTGGGACAGTTAACGCAGATGACTATCCTGTAATCGGCCAGACGGCCGGCTTTCGCCTTAGACTGCCCGGCCTTCCCCGGCTTGACCTGGCGGGTCTGGGCTTTGAGGGTCTCCGGGCTGATCGCGACGTCGGCGTCATCCATCGAAACGTCGTAGTTCGCGATCGGATGCCAGGGCTCGAGGAACCCGTATTTCGCGCTCAGGATGATCCAGCGGAATCCCTTTTTCTCGAGTTGGACCGCCGCGCTCTCGGCCCAATTCAGGAACCGGACGAAATCCTGTCCTTTGTAGGCGCAGCGGGCCGGCACGAATTCGGGCGCGTCCGGCGCCGTCTCCCAGACTTTTGTCTTCGTGCAGCCGACCACGATCAAGGTCTTGGCCGGGTCGAGCTCGGCGAGGTTGATGGCGACCGGAGCGGCCGCCCGCTCCTCCTGCTCGGTGCGGCGCGAAGCGCCGATCGGAGTGCTCTCGAGCCGTCCCAGCGCCCGCCGGGCCTGGTCCTTGTAGTCCTGGAGGGGAAAAAGCTCCTCGGCCATCCGGAAATACTTCCTGGCCGACTCGATGTCGCCGACGGCCTCGTACTCCTCCCCCAGGACGTTGGCGACCATGCCGTCCCGGATCTCGCCGAAGAGGTTCTCGAGGCAGGCAATCCGCTCCTTGTCCGTCTTGAGCCGCCGGCACTTCAGGATCTTTTCGTTGATGTCCTTCCAGGGATCAAAGGGCATGACTCCTCCTTCTTCGTTGTCCGAACATATTTAACCCTTGGCGTTCTTGGCGGGGGCGGATTTCCTTTGGGCTTCCCGGGCCAGGAGCTTGAAGCGGTCCGAGGGGACGGCCCGCCTCCTGGACAATCCGAGGACCCCGGCCTTGGCGCCGGCCGCGTCCTCGGCCGAGCTCCCGAACAGCTCCTTCTCGCGGCGTTCGTGGTCGGCCTTGTAGAATTGCTCGAACTGCTGGCGGTTCAAGTATCCCGTGTCGCGGAGCGTCCGGAGCATGGCGATCGCGCTCACCCCGAAATAGCGCTTGAGAAAAAGGACGTCCTCGTAGGATAAGCGCTTCCCGGCCACGTCCTTCTCGACGATCTCGCGGACCTTGACCGGCGGCATCAGGAAGCGAGCCGCGAACTGCTGGGCGTACTGCTCGCGGGGCGGGTAGAGGGAGACGAGCTCGTCGATGAAAAAGTCGGGGTTCTCGATGACCGGGCCGTCGTCGCGGTCACGGAGGTAGTGGCAGTACTCGTGGGCGGCGCTGAAGGCCTGCCGCCCCGCGGTCTGGGAGGCGTTGATGAGGGCGAAGGCGGCCTGGCGCGCCTCCAGGAAGATAAAGGCGCCCGAGACCTTGCAGTCCGGGGGCAGAGGTTGGCGCAAAACGCGGCAGCCGTTCATTTCCATCAGGGTGAAGATGTCGCGGATGGGCTCGTCGCCCAACCCGAGGCGGCGGCGCTCCTCGTCGGCCATCCGCTCGGCCGAGATCGGGGCGTAGTGGGGCGCGAGCGGGAGGCGGCGGCCGGTGATCCCCTCGAGCTTGAGGTACTCTTCGCAGTAGCGGCGGAAGCGCATCAGCTCGGCCCGGCCCCGATCGTCCAATCCTTCGCCGCGCAGGAGGAGGATGAATGCGTTCTCCTTCTCCTCGAAAAACAGGGAGATGTCCTTGTGGAGAAACGAGGCGATCCGGTTCAGGGTCGCGAACGAGGGCATCCGCTTGTCGGCTTCGAGGAGCGAAATGTATTCGCCCGACAGCCTCAGGCGGCGGGCGAAGGCCCCCTGGCTCAGCCTCGTCTCCTCGCGAACCTGTTTGAGTTTCGCCCCGATCGTCCGTCCGTCCATGAACGTCCTCCCCATCCTTCTTTACGGACTATACATAACACCCTGTCAGGAAGAAGTCAACGCCCCCTGACTCGGAATCCTACCCCGTTCTAACCGCTGAACGGTGTTTTCAACGGCGAGGAGACCGTCCTCGCGAATTATGGGGACACATCACTTAATTCCTGGCTATGGACGAATTAAGTGATGTGTCCCCATAATTCGATGTCAACGGAAAATTGTTCGACGATCAGAGCCCCGTTGATTTGACTTTATTGGACTTTCTTTGTTATAAGAAGTCGTAAGGGACAAAATTCCAAGGTGAGGGGTATATTGTGAGCGGGCATCGATTCAGCGAGCTTTTAAACGGCACCAAGCCGGACTTCCTGGAAACCCTGTTCAACAGCCTCGACAACGGCGTCTATTTCCTGGACAGGGACAAGAGAATCATTTTCTGGAACAAGGGGGCCGAGCTCATCTCGGGCTACCGGGCGGCGGATGTCATGGACAAACACTGCTCGGACAAGCTCCTCGTCCACGTCGACGATAAAGGCGTCGTCCAGTGCAAGGATTTCTGTCCGGCCGAGCGGACTTTCAAGTCGGAAACGGTATTCCCGGGGATAGCCTACATCCTCCACAAGGAGGGCTACCGGCTTCCGGTCAATGTCAGCGCCTTTCCCGTCTTCGACGAGGCGGGCCGTCCGGCCGCCTGCGGACAGGTCTTCATCGACTATTCGCCGCGCATCCTGATGCCCCAGAATCTCCAGGAGCTCGAGCGGATGTCCCTCCTCGACCTGGGGACGCAGGTCGCCAACCGCCAATTCCTCGAGCTCCATCTCCAATCCCGCCTGACCGAGATGAAGCGCTTCAAACTCCCCTTCGGCGTCATCTTCATCGACGTCGACAACCTGACCAAGCTCAACGAGCGCCACGGCCGCGAGGTCGGCGACCGGATCCTGCGGATGCTCGCCAAAACCCTGGCCAGCAACGTCCGCTTCTTCGACGCGGCCGGCCGCTGGGACAGGGAGGAATTCCTGGTCGCCGTGCTCAACATCAGCGATGCCAAGCTCGACATGGTCTCCAACAAGCTCCGGCTCCTGATCAGTCAGTCCCATGTCTCAACCGAGACGGAATTCATCTCCTGCACCGTGTCGATGGGCGCGACCCTGGCCCGGAGGGAGGATACGATCGAAAGCCTGGTCACCAGGGCCGAACAGCTCATGCTGCACAGCAAGTGGCTGGGCCGGAACCGGGTCAGCAGCTCCTTCAAGGGCGCCAAATAGAATTCTAGGGACACATCACTTAATTCTTACACGCTGGAAAGACAATGGGATAATTAAGTGATGTGTCCCTAGAATTAATCCCATAAAAAAATGCGGCCCCCGGTCCGTTGTCCGGACCGAGGGCCGCTCCCTCTTGAGGGGGCCTTGAAAGGAGGGTTAAATGGCGGAGAGGTTGCCTCCTACTCCCTGACGTTGGCATCTTACTGCGTTCGTCATGTTGCCCGCTTCGATTGTCATGATAGGGCGGCCCGAGGCGCCTGACAATCACCGTGTTGGATGATTTCCGTGATGATTTTGTCTCCCCTTGTCTCTCGGAGGGGGTTAACTAATCATCCGAAACCGATCTCACCCCCTCACCCGATCGGATGAAGGTATTAAGACCCCCGCGGGGTTCGGGGCCGGCCCCGGACCGGGTTTCCCCGGCTCCGTCCGGGACCGTCGGTTTGGATATTATCCTTTTAAAATCAATGGCTTAGAGGCCGATGACGGGCGCGTCCTTGGGGTATTCGACCGTGAAATCGATCAGGATTTCCCTCTTCTCCTGGGGCGCCAGGTTGAGCGTCCAAACGAGAATCCCCTTCTCATCCTTCTTGGCCGGCGCGGGAGTAAGCACGACGTCCCGGATTTCGATCTTCTCGTTCCGGCTGACCGGAAGCTGATCATGGACTTCGATCGCGGCCGCTTCCTTGCGGAGGTTCTGGACCGTGATCCGGGCGACGATTCGCAGCTTCCCGGTTTTCCCTAAAAAGCCCGCGCCGCTCTTCTCCCGCTTGACCTCGTCGTACTTGACCTTGATTTGGCCGTCCTCGCCGAAGAACGTCTTGGCCTCCTCCCCCATGGCGACCCGGCCGAGCTTCGTCGTTCCGACGAAATCCTGGAGGATGAACAGGTCGGCCTGGCCGGCGAGAATCGGGTAGGCCAGCGTGTTCTTGACGCTTCCCCGCAGGAAGGCCGCCTCGCGCCGCTTGGGAATCGCGATGTAGTCGTAGGAAGCCTTGAGGCGCTGGATATCGATCGGCACCTTGTGCGGCGTCCCGTCGCTCGGGATGTCGACGGGCCGGGCGATCTCGAAATTGAGGTGGAGTCCCGATTCGATGACGGCGGCCGTGGGAAGCTCGGCCTCCCTGATCGGCACCATGGGAGGCGGGGCGGGCGCTTCCCCCGCCTCGCCTTCGACGCCGCCCACAACGCCGCCCAGGACGCCGCCCCCAGCGGCCCGCTCGGGTTTCAAGTCCGCCGCCTCGAGCCTGGCCCGCCGCGGGACAGGCAGGTCGAGATACCAGGGGTTAAGATCCGAGGGCTGGGCCTCGAGAATGGGCGACGAGGTCGAAAGGAGAGTTTTAACGCCGGTCCAGTTCTCGCCGCTCCGCTGCGCGATGAGGGCTGTCGTCGCCAGCTCGACCTCCCCGGAATCGGGGACGGCCCGGAGCGTATAAAGAGGCTGCCAGCGGGCTTCGATTACCGTGTAGGAAAGCGCCATCGTGAACGACCCGGCCTGGGCCGTCTCCAGGTAGACCTTGACCTTCCTGGCCTCCTGGGAGCGTTGGGGCTTCATCGCGGCCAGCTTCTTTTTGAGTGCGTCCAGCTTGGCCTTGAGCTCTTTGAGTTTGACCATCTCTCCGAGCCGGGCCTGCTTCACGGCCTGGAGCTTCGAGCCGAGGAAATCGACGACGCGCTCCCAGGAAACCGGATCGACCCGGCCGGCCGCGATGTCCTGGGACGCCTTGGACGAGCTCGAGACCTCGATCGACTTGAGAAACTTTTCCTGGGTGTCGAGGACGTCGAAGACGTTGTTGATCTTCGCTATCTCCATATCCACGGCGTCGATCTCGGCCTGGACCTTCTTGATCTCGGGGAGGAGCGCCGACTCGAGGTACATGGAGGCGACATCCAGGCCCAGGATCTTGACGGCGGCCGTGCCCCGGCCGGTGACGCGCAGCGAGCTGGGGATGAGGGTGGTCGGCAGTTCCTCGAAGACGACGGCCTTGACGGAGGAGTCGAGCCTGAGCTCGGCTTCCCTCAGTACGGTGGCCCGCTCCGGATGGATCGTAACCGCCTTGATTGTGCTTTTGGCGATAACCTCGCCCGGGGCGGGGGTTCCGGAAGCGGCCTGACCCTCGTCGGACGCCTGGGAAGCGGCCGGAATCGGTCCCGCCGCCAGGATAACGGCCAGAAGCATCAATACGATGGGCTTTCTGTTAAGCATATTGAAGTTCTCCTTGTTAGAAGCATTATACCTAAAACGCAGATCGATTTGGGACACGGAACGAATTCGGGGGACACGATACCGAATCTCCTGATTTGGTATGGAGGACAGAGATATGGAGCATGTCCCCAAATTTCGGTCGTGCCCCCTGAACTTCGTACAACGAATTCGGGGGACACGATACCGAACTAAGAAGTTCGGTTCATGTCCCCCGAATTCTCGGTTCATGTCCCCCGAATTTCGTTCAGCTTGACTTCAGCTCGAAGTTGACTGTGACGTTGAAGATGACGCCGCGGGGCTTGCCGTTGATGACCATCGGCTCGTAGACCCACTGCTTGACGGCGTCGACGGCCGCCTGATCGAGGAGCGGAATCGAGCGCTTGACTTTCAGACGGACGACCCGGCCGTAAACGTCGGTCTGGGCCTCGATTTCGACGTCCCCCTCGACGCGGGCCAGCCGGGCGATTTCGGGGTACACGGGCGGGACTTGCCTGAGGAGCTTGGGCCGCTTGATTTCGCCCGCGACCGGGACGGGGGCGACCGTCTCGCCCACGATCTTCTCGATGACGTCGAACACTCTGCCGTCATTTGGGGCGTTCGGATTGTCAAAGCCGATGTCCCAATTCGCGCCCTCAATCCCATCTCCCAAAGGGAGGTCCGGGAGGGCCTCATCAGCGATCCCCAGGGGAATGTCGACGGGAGCGATGAAGCGCTTCCCTGAAGATACGCGTGGCGCCAGGACGGGCTTGATATTATGGCGGACAGTCCTATGCGGTCCCTGTCTGGACGGCGGCGGAGAGGGGCGCGGCGGCGGGGCAATGGTTAGTTCGACGTAATCGGGGATCTCCGGCAGCGCTCCCGATCTGATCATGGGGGCGACGATAAGGGCGGTCAGGATGGCGGCGTGGATCGCCACGGACATGGGGAGAACAAGGGCTTTTCGGCCGATGTTCGCCTCGGGCTCGAAGAAGCATTCCTTGAACATGTTCGCCTCCTTTCGTGTGAATTCAGGGGACACGATACCGAATTAAGAAATTCGGTTCATCTCCCCCGAGTTCCGGAGGGCCGTTCCCGCAGCCTCCACTACTCATACACGGCGGAAGGAGGTTTATTCCAGGCCAGATTTGGGGACACGAGGAATTCCGGGGACATGAACCAAATCTCTTGATTTGGTATCGTGTCCCTGGAATTCCGGACGCGCGAATTCGCAAGGAATTCGGGGGACACGATACCGAACTAAGAAGTTCGGTTCATGTCCCCCGAATTTCTCGATACATGTCCCCAAATTATGAGGATTTCGGTCACTTCAATTGGAATCGGACGGTCAAGGTGAAGATGACGCCGCGGGGCTTGCCGTTGATGATCATCGGCTCGTAGACCCACTGCTTGACGGCGTCGATCGCCGCCTGGTCCAGGAGCGGAATCGAGCGCATGACCTTCCAGCGTT
>Ga0315277_10003378_pt1 | contig 21638 bp, 15 predicted proteins | sample YL17G05_15_MG_FD_203695 | JGI IMG/M metagenome (GOLD analysis project Ga0315277, IMG submission 203695) | Sediment microbial communities from Yellowstone Lake, YNP, Wyoming, USA - YL17G05_15 | ecosystem: Environmental > Aquatic > Freshwater > Lake > Sediment | place: USA: Wyoming | collected...
GCGGGCCTTTATTGAGAAAAGAAAACCGCAATATAAATGTAAGTGAGGTGTCCATGCTCTATGAACTGAATGACGAACAGAAAACCTTCCAGAAGAAGGTCCGGGAAATTTGTGAGAGAGAGGTCAGTCCTCTTGTCGAGGAGTATGAACGAAAAGAGACCTTTCCAATTCAACTCTTTCGGATTCTGGGCGCAGAGCATCTTCTCTGCCTGCGATGTCCTAAGGAATATGGCGGTCCGGGTTTGGACAAGGTCTCTGAGTGCATTGCCGTGGAGGAATTGAATCGGATTTGCGTGGGGATCGGCGCGGGCGTCATGGTTCAAGGAGGTCTGGCCACAGACCCCATTCTCCATTTCGGATCTGAAGAACTGAAGCAGAAATATCTTTCTCCGGCAGTGCGCGGGGAGAAGATCGGCGCCTTTGCCCTGACAGAACCGGATGCCGGATCGGATGCCTCCGGAATCCGGACGGCGGCCCTGAAACAGGGGGGCGGTTACCGACTCAATGGTTTAAAGACCTTCATCACCAACGGAACGATCTGCGATTTCGTGACCGTGGCCGCCTACACCGATCCCGCTCAGCGAGGGACCGGTATCAATCTTTTTGTCGTGGAGCGTGACGATCCGGGATTCTCTGTGATTAAAAAATTAAGAAAACTCGGGAACCATTCTTCGGATACGGCTGAGTTGGCCTTTGACGACTGTTATGTTCCGAAAGAGAGGATGCTTGGAGAAAAGGAGGGAGGAGGATTGTCCCAGTTGGAAGAAACCCTTAAATCAGGAAGGCTGACTTATGGGGCCAGAAGCACGGGGGTTGGGCAGGCCGCATTCGAGGCCATCCTCTCTTATGTAAAAAAAACCCGGAGACAGGGCCAACTTCTTTCAAAATCACAGGCGATTCGATTTATCCTGGCGGAGATGGCAATGTCACTCGAGGCCATGCGATATATGACCTTTCGGGGCGCCTGGCTTTTTGATCAGGGCCTTGCTTCGATGAAAGATGCCTCCATCGTAAAACTCTTCTGCAGTGAATCCGTTCAGAGCATCGTTCAGAAGGCGATGGCCATCCAGAAGAATTCGGGACTGAGGATGGACAATCCGGTTCAGAGATTTCTCTGTGACGGGAGGCTAAGCAAGATTCCTGAGGGAACTTCCGAAATTCAACATTTAGTCATTGCCGCCGGGTTAGGACTATAAGGATCATAAATTCGAAGCACAAAATCCTAAATTCGAAACAAATCCGAATGTTCAAAATAATAATGTTCAAAAAGAGAAAAAAATAAGGGGTTTTGGAAATTTGAAAATTAGATATTGTTTCGGATTTCGATATTCGGATTTCGGATTTTGCCAACTCTCCCGCCAAGGCGGGATTTGGTTCTGGCTATGCCAGGCTGGGAGGAAAGAGGATGGATTTCCAACTATCGGATGAGCAAAAGGATATTCAGAAGGCGGCCAGAAAGTTTGCCCAGGGAGAGTTTGATCCTGATCTGGCCCTGGAACTTGATCAGAGCAGTACATTCCCCGAATCGCTATGGAAGAAGGCCGCCCAATTAGGATTCATTGGAATTCATTACCCTGAAGAGTTTGGGGGCCAGGGTCTGGGTCTCTTTGAAAGCGTTCTGGCAATCGAAGCATTCTGCAGTATCGAGTCCGGAATTGGAAGCGCCTTGAGCATGGTCGATATCGGGTCAGAGGTCATCCTGAAGTTCGGTTCAAAAGACCAGAAGGAGCGGTTTCTTATCCCGTTGGCAAAGGGAACGAAACGAATGAGTATTGCCTTTGCTGAATCGGAAGATGGACAGGACCTCTCTTCTCTCTCCACTGTTTCAGAGAGGAGGGGGAATGAATATTTCCTCCGCGGGGAAAAACGGTTCGTGCTCAATGCCTCTCTCGCAGAATGGTTCATGACACTCTGTAAAGAACCCAAAGAGGGATGGATCACTTTAATCGTAGAGAGGGATCGGGAGGGCATTAACATCCATCCGATTGAGAAGATGGGGTTGAGGATGATCCCTTTCGGAGACCTTGACTTCAGAGAAGTTCAAGTGCCTCTTGAGAGTCGAATCGGAAACGGAGGGGAAGGAATGGTTCATGCTCACCATTGTTATCAGGTCATGGGGCTCAGAAGTGCGGCTCAGGCATTAGGGACCGCTCAGGGGGCCTTTGACCGGGCGATCGTGCACGCCAAACAGAGGGAACAATTCGGCAGAAAACTCTCCCAGTTTCAGGCCATTCGACATAAACTGGCGGATATGGCCGTGGACATTGAGGTCGCCCGCTGGCTCACCTATAAGTCTGCGACCGAGTATGACCAGGGAAAGATGGATCCTAAATTCCTCTCGATCACCCAGTTGGAAGCCGGAAGGACATTGGTGAGGGTGGTCGATGAGGCTCTCCAGATATTCGGAGGTTATGGTTATATAGCTGAGCAGGCCATCGAACATTATTTTCGGGATGCATGGGCGATTGGCGTTGACCTTGGAACCGAAGGAGAACTTAGAGATAGAGTTGCCGAGAAGATACTGGGGTAATCTGAATGTTGCTATGAAATAATTTGCTCCCTGTAGCTCAGCACACAGGGTTGGGCGTCTTAGGAAAAGGAGTTACTGATGGAGAAAGTGCTGGTGGTGGGCGCAGGATTTATGGGCTCAGGAATTGCACAGGTATCGGCCCAAGCAGGATACCGGGTTTATCTCATGGATATACAGGGGGCGATCACGGACAGGGCCCTCCAGGATATTCGCTGGTCTGTGGAGAAGTTAGAAACCAAAGGCCTTCTCAAGGAACCCTCCCAGACAGTGCTTGCGCGGATTTCACCGGAGAAGGATCTATGTCGTACATCCGAAGTGGATTGGGTCATCGAAGCAGCTCTGGAGGAGGAAGAACTGAAGCGTGCCATCTTTCAAGAACTTGACCGGGTCTCCCGGCCCGAGACTCCTCTGGCAACAAATACTTCTTCCATACCCATCACCCGTCTTGCTGAAAATACGAGGCGACCGGAGAGAGTGCTGGGTCTCCATTTCTTCGGACCTGTGCCGCTGATGGAATTGGTAGAAGTCGTCAAAGGAGAGAAGACTTCTCTGGAAATTTTCGAGCGGGGAGTAGCCTTTGTCCAATCCCTGGGGAAAACCCCGGTTCGAGTACAACGCGATATTCCCGGCTTTGTGATGAACCGAATCTTCTCCGCAGCCTTCCGAGAGGCTGTGGACCTGGTAGATCAGGGAATCGTTAGCCCCGAAGATGTGGATGCAGGGATGCGGCTCGGCTATGGTTGGAACGCCGGCCCTTTCGAAATCGCTGATAACGCCGGTTTGGATACCTGTGCCCGGGTCGGGCAGAGCATGAGGACCCTGGGAGTGGGACACCTTGCCCCCAGTTCAAATCTAATCGAACGGATGGTGGCAGAAGGGCATCTGGGCCGTAAGACCAGGAAGGGTTTTTACAAATATTCTCCGGAAGGTAAACGCCTGCCCCGGGAGAAAAAGGAGAATCAGTAACAGTTAAAGAGAGAAAAGGGTCGGGTCAAATATCACCTCCATCACTGAGAGGGTGTGAAAAATTGGTCCACTGTGCCTCGGCTCACAGGGTTGGACGTCTTGGAGAAGCTTTAGGATGTGGGGCATGAGATGTTATGGGTAACCTTCGTTTTCAGTAAGGGTGCAATATGACCCAGGTTGGGGCAACGTAGTTTAATGTTAGAGGTTCCGCCCTAAAGTTTTTCCAATCCCCCCCAACCCTGTGAGCTGGAACGAAGGCGATTCTGAAAATGTGATTTTTTTTCAAACTTTCTGAAGGGTTACTGGGGGTAGAATTTTTTCCTGTAGAATTTTTTCCTTGACATGTTTTGAATCGATGTAGTAGATTAATGGCCGTTCATTAATATATTTGAATCAGAAACCATTTCGTTGCTCCTTTTCGTTTGATTCTTTGGTTCACTTCAGATGGTTAAGGCCAGAGTAAAACCCGGTTTTCAAAAGGCGAAGATGCTCGAAACAGCCCGAAGGCTTTTCTGGGAAAAGGGCTACCGGGCTACAAGCATGCGAGATATTGGGATATCCTATGGTTGTAAGCCAGCCAACATCTATAATTTTTTCTCCGACAAAAAAGAGATCCTCTTCGAGGTGCTTCGAGAGGAGATGGAACAGATCATTCATCCCATCAAACACCTCGAAGACGATGACCATACCAGCCCCATTGAGCAGTTGAGGTTTCTCATTGAATGCCATCTCAAGGTGACGTTGAGCTATCGGAGGTCTGCCAGGCTGCTTTTTGATGTCGCCCTTGACAACCTCTCGCCCGACAAACGAAAAAAAATCGTAGATTATCGTGATACCTATGACCGGATTATTCGAAAAGTCATTCGCAGAGGCATTGATGCCGGGCATTTCCCTGAAATAGATGTGAAGTTGGCCGGCTTTATGATTGCCTCTATGATTACCCGAACCCGGATCTGGTTTCACCCCAAACAAGGGGCGTCGGTAGGAGAACTTGTCGATTTCATATTTCAATTCGCCCTTAATGGTCTTAGCGGCTTAACGCAGAGAAGGAGTCAGAAAAAATGAGATCCAAGCAGCAATACATCGAAGGGTTGCGGAAGATGCGGAGGAACCTTTATCTGAACGGCGAAAAGATCGCTCGGGATGATGAAGTGCAGATGCCAACGATAAACACAATGGGGTTGACTTTGGATTATGCCGCCGATCCGAAACATGAAGGTCTGTGTACGGCCACATCTCATCTGACCGGGGAGAAGATCAATCGATTCTGTCATATCCATCAGAGCAAAGAGGATTTGCACAAGAAGCAGGATATGACCCGGCTCCTCTGTCAGGTGGCCGGAGGTTGCATTCAGCGGTGTATGGGAATCGATGCGACCAACGCCATCTATAACGTTTCCTATGAGGCTGACAAACAGAACAAAGGAGCCACCCAATACCATCAGAACTTTGTCAAATGGCTGGAGAGATTTCAAAAAGAAGACCTGGTCGGCTGCTGCGCCCAGACCGACGTCAAAGGCGACAGGATGAAGCGGCCCAGCGAGCAGAAAGACCCGGATCTTTATGTCCGTGTTGTGGAGAGGAAGAGCGATGGGATCGTGGTCCGGGGCTCCAAAGTTCATATCTCAGAGGCTTCTGTGGCGGATGAGATCCTGGTCGTTCCCACCCGTGCGCTTCTTCCTGAGGAGAAGGACTGGGCTTTGGCCTTTGCTGTCCCCGCAGACTGGGAAGGGGTGAAGCAGGTGGTCTCCGTGCATAACCTCCGGGATCGGCAATACTTCAAGAGGGGTTTTACTCCTGGCTATACCGACTCTTATGTCATCTTTGACAATTGCTTCATTCCGTGGGAGCGAGTCTTCCTCTGCGGAGAAACGATTTATGGCGGGGCATGCGCTCTTCTCTTCGCCCTCTTCCATCGCCATAGCTACTCCGGCTGTAAACCGGCTCTGGGAGATTTAATGCTCGGGGCAGTGGCATTGGCGGCGGAATATAATGGAATTGCAAAGGCTCCGCACGTGCGGGATAAATTGGCAGAGATCATACGGGTTTCTGAGTTAGGTTATGCGGCCGGATTTACGGCTTCGGAATTGGGGAAACCCGAGCTATATGTCCCCGGCGTGGGATTCATCCCTTTCGGCCCGGGGAGCTACATCCCCCATTCCATCTATGCCAACGTGGGGCGATGTTTGACCGGCGAAGCGGTTTATCGTGAAGCAGAGATTCTTTGCGACATCGCCGGCGGTATCCCGGCCACCTTCCCCTATGAGGAAGATTTTGTAAACCCCGAGACCAAGGACCTTCTCTATAAATACATCACCCGAAACCCAAAGATCCATCCGGAAGATGCCGCCCAGTTATGGCGCTATATTGGCGACATCCTCTGCTCTGCCAGCGGAGGAATTCATCTGATGGGATCATATCACGGGGGCGGCTCTCCCGTCATGGAGGCTATTGCGATTACAACGCAGTATGACATCGAAGTTAGAAAGAAGATGGTGAAGAAGTTGGCAGGGATTCAGGACCGAAAGCCAAATCCGTAAATGCCAAAGTGTAGTTTATGTTTGTATTAAACAGGCAATCCTTCATGACGGAGCGTTACCCTCGAATGATGATAATATCCCTGGTGTTTGGGTGTAAGATTACGGTTACGGCTACGAAGCCCGTTTCGGTTACGGGTTACGGTTACGTGCAGATAATGAAGAGACGCTAAACGTAGCCTTTTATTAACGATACGGGCCTCGTTACCCTTACCGTTAAACTTCCATTTTCCAAGCAACGCCGGGAGTTTTAAAAGGGAGAAGAGGATGCCATACGAAGATATCGAACTGATCAGGGATGAAGAGATCGCCTTTATTTATCTGAACAGGCCCAAGGCCCTCAATGCTCTGAGTGAAACGATGAAGAATGAACTGATTAATGCGCTCAAGGAGACTGAAGAAGATGATGACATTCGGGTTCTGATTCTCACGGGAAGGGGTCGGAGCTTTTGTGCGGGCGCCGATCTGAACCGATTTATAGAGGCGCAAGAATATGATAGGGGTCAAAAAAGGAAATTTAAATTTGGATCATTAGATTTTCCCAGGGCTTTTATCCAGTACCCCAAACCCATCATTGCCGCCATCAATGGACCATCTTATGGTTTTGGTTTTACGGTCACACTCACCTGTGATATCCGTCTCGCCTCTGAAAGGGCAAAATTTAGCTGTGCCTTCGTCCGGATCGGGGTCACGCCGGAATTTTGCAGCACCTATTTTCTGCCCCGTCTCATCGGGTATGGCAAAGCCTCGGAGCTTATTTTCACTGCCAGGCCCTTTGATGCCCGTGAGGCATTGGAAATAGGAGCGGTTGACCAGGTCTTTCCCCACCGCCGATTGATTCCTGAAGCCAAAAAGATGGCCAAACAGATAGCCTCCATGCCGCCTCCGGCGATACAAAAGTCAAAAGAGATTCTACGCCACGGCATGCAATCTACGCTGGATCAAGTCATCCAGTATGAACGGGCAGCCTTCATTGACTGTATGAATACGGATGAACATCAGTTGGCTTTAAATAAACTATTGGCCCGGATGAAATTTAAAAAGGGTGAGAGCAAACCCCGTTAGAAATTCCAGCGGGGCATTAAACCCCGCCCTCTGGGGTGGAACTCCCTACGGGGCGGAACCCGGAATTATTCTGAAATGCAACCACTTTGCAGCCGCCGGCCCAGGCTCCGCCCCAGAGGGGCTTCTGCCCCGGAGGAAGGGCCTCTGGCCCGGAGGGAACAGCGAGGCATTATTTCTAACGGGGCAAACGATCTAAAAATAATGAAGCTAAGGGGGATGAGAAAAAACGATGAGAGAAGTGGTGATTGCCGGATATTTAAGAACAGCGTTGTCCCGATCCAGACCCAATGACCCGGCCCGGGACTGGTTCCACAAACTAAGAGCCGACGAATTGATGGCCAGGCTTCTTCCCGAGCTGATCAAACGGACAGGGATTCGGGCTGAGGAGATTGATGATTTTATTGTGGGGTCTGCTTATGGCGTAAGCGAGCAATGGACTTACGGAGGCAGATTCCCGATCTTTCTATCTAACCTGCCGGAGAAGATCCCGTCAAAATTTGTTGATCAGCAGTGCGGCTCCGGCATGGCCGCTATTCATATGGGGCTTCTGGAGATTGCGGCCGGCTTTGCGGACATCGTGATGGTCGGAGGAATGGAACATATGACCCGGGTCCCCATGGGCGCTCCTCTTAAGGACAAGGGGATTGTCTCTCTCAACCCGTCTCTTTTTATTGATCCGGCCTACAAGCACTGGGACATGGTGACGTCCACGAACATGGGCCTCACTGCAGAAAAACTCTTTAGCCAGAGGGAATTTACCAGGGAAGAGATGGATCGCTGGGGGACTCGCGCCCACCAGCTGGCATCCAGGGCTCAGAAGGAAGGTTTTTTCAAAGAAGAGATTCTCCCCATCGAAGCCGAGCAGGCTGACGGAAAGATTCTAATGGTGGATCGAGACCAGACCGTCCGGGATGATGCTACCCTGGAGGGAATGAAAGACCTCAAGCCGGCCTTTAAACCGGATGGAGTCATCACAGCCGGAAATTCATCCCCTTTGAATGCCGCAGCAGCTTCCATGATAATGATGTCCAAGGAGACTGCTAAGAAAAAGGGTATCCTGCCCATGGCCACCATCCGCTCCATTGGATTCGCCGGAGTGGACCCCACCATCATGGGAGTGGGCCCTGTCCCTGCAAGCCGCATGGCCCTGGAGAAGGCAGGGTTGGAGGTTAAGGATATAGATTATTGGGAGATCAACGAGGCCTTCGCCATCGTTGCCCTCAATTGCATCAAGGAGTTGGGGATCGATCCGGATCGGGTCAACGTAATGGGAGGAGGCACAGCCATCGGGCATGCATTGGGAGCTACCGGGACCCGACTGGTGGGTACGCTGGCCCGGATTTTGAAAGTCAAAAACGGACGTTATGGTCTGGCCAATGCCTGTGTCGGCGGCGGGCAGGGAGTGGCCACGATCATCGAAAGAGAACCGTAAATATTAGACGGGAGGAACTCATGAGATCAGATTACCGGACGATAAAAGTCGAGCTCAATCAAGGGGTGGCTATTCTCAGATTAAACAATCCCCCGGTCAACCAGCTCTCCAAGCCATTTGTGGAGGAAATGAAAGACGCGTTGATGGCGGTTTTTGGAGATCATGAGTTGAAGGCAGCAATCCTCACCGGGACCGAGAAGAACTTCATCGCAGGCGCAGACATCACAGAGATCCAGCAGGTAAAAGACAGAGATTCCATTTTCCCCCTGGTGATGGAAAATAACCGGTTCCTCAATTCCATCGAACAGGCGCCCAAGCCTGTGATTGCGGCCCTCAATGGAAACTGCCTTGGAGGCGGACTTGAAATCGCCATGTCCTGCCACTACCGGATTGCGGCACAGGGAATTCAGGTGGGCCAGCCGGAGGTTCAGATCGGTTTGATCCCTGGAGCGGGCGGAACCCAGAGGCTTCCCCGGCTTGTGGGCCTTCCAGATGCTTTGAAGATGATCGTTGCAGGCCAGCCTATCTCGGCAGAGGAGGGATTGCAGAAGGGATGTATCGATGAGGTGGCGCCCCCGGAGCCCCTTCTGGAGAAAGCCCTGGTGGCCGCCCGACGATTCATCTCCGGTGAATTAAATCACCGGGACCGAATGACACGTCTGCGGAAAGATCGCCTTCCAAACTTCGTTACGAAAAAGATGATCGTCTCTTACGCCAAAGATGAGGCGGCAAAGAAAGGCAAAGGCTATATTGCGCCTTTCAAGGCCATTGAGGCTATGGAGCGAGGCCTCTCTGACGATTTTGAGGCCGACTTGAAGGTTGAGGCCGAACTCTTCAGTGATTGCGCTGTGTCCGATGTGGCCAAAAACCTGATCGGAATCTTCCTCAACACAAGGGCCGCGGGAAGGCTTCCCAGAATCAAAGGAAAGGAGCCTCAAAAAATCAAGACCGTCGCCATGCTGGGTGGAGGAGCCATGGGCTCCGGTATTTGTAACCTCCTTCTCAGCAATGGGTTCTATACGATCCTCTGGGACATCAATGATGAAGCTATTCAAAAAGGGCTATTTGCTATCCGAAAGACCTTTGATTTCCCGATCAAGAAGGGAAAGATGTCAAAAGAGGATCTGGACCGAATGATTAACGAACGGTTGATCACCACAGTCTCTCTTGAGGAGCTGGGCCGCTCAGATTTAATCATCGAGGCCGTCCTGGAAAACATGAAGATCAAACAGGGGATATGGAAACAACTGGAGGGGATTTGCCGGCCGGAGGTCATCTTTGGCACGAATACCTCCGCCCTTCCCATTACGGAGATGGCTTCCGTGCTGAAAGACCCGGGTCGTATGATCGGACTCCACTTCTTTAATCCTGCGGAGCGGATGCAACTGCTGGAGATCATCTGCGGAAAGAGCACATCGGATGCAACCTTGGCGACAAGCGTCGTCTTCGCACGGGCGATACGCAAGGTTCCCATAGTGGTGAACGATGGTCCTGGCTTCTATGTGTCGAGACAGCTCGGAGCCCTCCTGGGAGAATCCACGTTTATGATAGGTGAGGGAGTGGATCCGGCCCTGATTGAGGAAGCCGTCCTCGATTTTGGATTGCCCATGGGACCAGCAACCCTCGGCGACCTCACCGGCCTCGACATTAACTATCACGTTATCAAAAACTTTGAGAGATCCCTTGGAGAGCGCTGGGAAATTTCACCTATCTACGAACTCGTTTACCAAACCGGATGCTACGGTCGCAAGACCGGAGCGGGTTGGTATGACTACAGCGGCGAGAAACCTGTCCCCAATCCCAAAGTGCAGGAGGTGATCAAAAAATATCTGAAAGAGAACGGGATAAAACCCAGAAAGTCTTCTTCCAAAGAGATTGTCGATCGGATGCTTGCCCGGGCCATCAATGAAGCTGCGCTCATGATCGAGGAGGGCATTTGCGATAGACCCCAAGATATGGATCTCGCTGTGATCTATGGATTAGGATTTCCTCCGTATCGGGGAGGGATTCTCCGTTACGCAGACGCCTGGTCCATACGCAATGTCTACGACCATCTCTTGAAACTGGAGCAGGCATATGGAGTCCGCTTCAAGCCTGCCTCCCTGCTCAAGGAAATGGCTGAAGCCGGACGCACATTCTATGGGAGAGCTACGCTCTCCTGATTACATCGATTTCAAAAAAATGATTGAATAGATTTTGTCAATTTGTAATGTGTTCCTGCTTGTGGTAGAAGGGTCTTATCTGTGTAATCATTTCCTAATCTGTGTAATCAGAGATTTTTAGAAAATCTCAAGAAAGGAGGGTTTCAAAATGGAAAGATGGGGAAAAGGAATTCTAATTTTGGCAATGGCTTTCTTATTCGCGGTGTCATCTTTTACGGTCGCCTCCGGACAGGATACGATCAAGATCGGCGTCATCGGCCCGATGAAATTTGTACAGGGCCAGGGTCATTGGAACGGGGCAACCATGGCCGCCGAGGAGATTAATGCCAAAGGAGGCATCCAGGTCGGCGCTAAAAAGATGAAAGTCGAACTTGTTCAGGCGGATTCCAATGAATTCCTCAATGTGACGGACGCCACCACTGCCATGGAGCGGCTCGTTACCAAGGACAAAGTCCACTTTGTGGTTGGAGGTTTCCGGACTGAAGCCGTCTTGGCCATGCAGGACATTGCCATGGAGAACAAGAAGATCTTCATCGGCGTTGGAGCTGCCCATAATGAGCTTTGTGATCGGGTGGCCAAGGATTATAATACCTACAAATATTGGTTTCGGGGCTCCCCTTTCAATTCCACATACCTTGTTCAAACGAGCTTCATCCATGTGGCAATCGTAGGGGCCATATTGAAACAATCCTTAAACATACCCAAAATAAAAGTTGCTATCGCCTTTGAAAAGGCCGCGTGGGCTGACCCCATGGTCCCAGCATGTGAGGCTACCCTCCCCAAGATGGGCATGGAGTTGGTAGGTATTTGGAGACCCTCTGCAGTGGCCACGGATGTCACAGCCGAACTATCTGCTATTCAACGCTCAGAGGCTCATCTCATTTTCACGATGTTTTCTTCGTCGGTGGGAATTCCGTTTGCAAGACAGGCAGGCGAACTGAAGATTCCGGCTGCACAGGTAGGTATCAATGTCGAGGCCCAGAAGGATGGGTTCTGGCAGGCCACCCAGAAGATGGGCAACTATGTTCTTACCACGAATACCTATTGCCGTGGGGTCGAGTCGAACGAACTCACAAAGGCATTTGTTGATACCTATGTGAAAAGATTCAATGAGACGCCGACCTATACCGCAGATACTTATTCCGCTATCATCTATGGGCTTGCGCCGTCCATTGAGATGGCCGGGACCCTTGATTCTGATAAGGTAGTGTCCATACTCGAGGAGCGTGTCTATAAGACCGCCTCTGGCACAGTCGCATACCTGAAGGATGCTGCAGGACGACACCTCCATGAACTCAGATGGGGCCCGGGCTACCTGACATCTTTGGGTGTCCAATGGCAGGATGGTGAGCTAAAGGGTATCTGGCCCAACAAGTGGAAGGCTACCCCAGAGGCACCTGAGGTCACGTATAAGGGGATGGTCCCCTATAAGATTCCACCCTGGATGATCGAGAAGTATAAGAAGTAAATAACCAAAGGTATTTCAAATTTGGAGGGTTTGCCTTCAAATCCGAAATACGAATATCGAAATCCCTGCCTTCGCCGAAGCGGCTTAGCGCAGGCAGGCGAAACAAATTCTAATTATCAAAATGTCCAAATTTCTTAAACTTTTTTTGTTTTGAACATTTTAAATTTGGTCATTTGAGATTGTTTCGAATTTCGGATTTCGTGCTTCGAGTTTAGAACTTATTCTACTCTGACCCATTTTGCGTAAGTGTTAGAGGTCCTATGAATCTCATTATAGACATCATCATCAGCGGTCTCATCAGTGGGAGTGTATTCGCCCTCCTCGCCATCGGGTTTTCCCTGATCTTTGGTGTAGCCCGCATCGTAAACATCGCCCACACCGCCTTCTACATGCTGGCTGCTTACTGTATCTATTTCGTCACCCATAAGATGGGCCTTCATCCCATCTGGGGCATGGCCGCCGCCATCGTTCTGGTCACCTTGATGGGCCTGATCTCCTACAAGCTCTTCATCAACCCTATCCGGGAGCACGAGGGCGCCGTTCTCATAGCGACCATCGCCCTGGCAATGGCCTTTCAGGAGGTTATGTCTCTCATCTTTACCGGCACCTATTTGAGCGTGCCTTCGCTGATCAAGGGGTATCTTCTGATCCTGGGCGTAAAGGTATTCTATCAGCAGCTTCTGACCTTTTGCGTGACCTTACTGATCTTGGTGGCGCTTTGGGTCCTCCTGATGAGGACCAAATTGGGCCTGGCCATCCGATCGACCGCTCAAGACAAGGAGGTGGCCAATCTTATGGGGATCAATGAGTCACGGGTCGCCATGATGACCATGGGACTCTCCGTTGGGTTAGCCGCTTTGACAGGCGCCGTCGTCGTGCCCCTGACCGTACTTGAACCGCATATGTGGATGCACCCGCTCATCATGATGATGGCCGTTGTCGTACTGGGCGGACTTGGAAGTATCAAGGGCAGCTTCATGGGGGCATACATCCTGGGCTTTGCTGAAGCGCTGGTGGTCTTTCTCGCTCCCATGGGCGCCTTTCTGAAGGGTTCGGTGGCCCTCTCTATCATGATCCTGGTATTGCTTATACGGCCCGAAGGCCTCTTCGGTGTCTCTTTCGAGGAAGAAAGATAGGCTCCGTTAGAAGGCGTTCATCCTTTTAACGGGAAGCTCACATGGAGCTTTAAATCTGTGAATGTTATCTTCATCCCCGCTGCACGCATCGGGGCTTTCTAATGGGGTAGATATGACCCTAATTCTGTTTTACCTTAGAAAACTCTTTACGGTAATCAAAAACGAAGTGCTTGTTCTCCCATCTCGTGTCGCCGTCGTGCTTTTCTTTCTCCTTCTGCTTCTCTTGCCCCTGCTTACCGAAGATCCTTACCTCCTGCGCATCATCACTCTCACCAGTATCTTTGCCATACTGGCGGCGAGCTGGGATCTGCTTTCCGGTTTTACCGGCCAGATGAACTTCGGACATGCCCTCTTCTTTGGAGTGGGAGCCTATGGCGCGGCTATGCTCAATAAATATGCGGGGATTCCTCCGTGGTCCACCATTCCCCTCGGTGCATTGGGTGCGGTTCTCGCAGGCCTGGTCATTGGGATACCCTGCCTCAGGCTCAGAGGCACGTATCTGGCCCTGACCACCCTTGCCTTCCCCATCATCCTGATGGGCATCGTCTTTGCCTTTCCTGATCTCACGGGCGGAGAACTTGGAATTTCCGGGATAGCCCGGTTAGCCCGGTCTCGCGTTGCGAATTACTACATTGCGGTCGTGGTCATGCTCGGTCTGTGCACCATCATGTGGAAGATAACCGATTCCAATACCGGCATTATTTTTCACGCCATCCGGGAGGATGAACTGGCTGTTCGGGCCGCCGGTATCAACACCACACGCTACAAGCTTCTGGCTTTCTGCCTCAGCGGTTTTTTTGCCGGAATTTCCGGGGGGCTCTATGCACATTTTATGAGGATTGCAGGCCCTTCAACCCTCGAAGTGTCCATGTCCTTCCAGGTAGTCATCTGGGCCATCTTCGGCGGAGTTGCGACCATCTATGGCCCGGTGGGCGCGGTATTCGTTCTTTTCCCGTTGATGGAGTTTCTGCGCTTCTGGCAGGATTACAGAATACTGATATTTGCGTGTATTGTCCTGTTGATTCTTCTCTATATGCCTGATGGACTCTTTCGCTGGCTGCTCGACAAGATAGAAAAGGAGTGTCCCAGATGTAAGATCAGGAGTATAGCCACCCGAAAGACGTGCCGGGTGTGTACGGCGCCGCTGGATTAAACAGGGAGGATAGATATGAATGCAAAGGAAGCCTATGCTGCAAAACCCTGGTTGAAGCACTATCCCGAGGGTGTTGCTGATGCCGCGGATGTGCCCGCCATATCTGTCTCCGAACTCTTTGACCAGGTGGCGGAGAAATACGCCAACAAGACGGCACTGATCTTCTATGGAAAAAAAATCAGCTATTCAAATCTGAAAGAGCTGATCGACCGTTTTGCTACGGCCCTGGCCGATTTAGGAGTAAAAAAGGGAAATACGGTCGCTCTCTACCTCCTGAATTGCCCGCAGTACGTCATCGCCTACCTGGCGTCTCTGAAAATCGGTGCAAAAGTCACTCCCATCAGTCCTGTTTACACCAGCCATGAGATAAAGCATCAGCTTCAGGACAGCGATGCAACGACCGTCGTCTGTCAGGACATCCTTTATGATAATGTGGAGAAGACCGGCATTGGACTCAAGAATGTGATTCTGACCAATATTGCAGAATACCTCCCAACAATCAAAAAGATCCTGGGAAAAAGCGCCCTGGGAAAAGCCTATGGGGAAATGCACGTCCCAACGCCTAAGTTTATGAAGGAAGCAGGTCTCTTTCAATTCCAGGACCTCATCAAGAAGTACCCACCCCAGCCTCCCCGGGTATCCATCGACCCGGCAAAGGACATCGCCGCCCTTCCCTATACGGGGGGCACCACAGGGCTTCCCAAGGCGGCTATCCTCACCCACGCCAATATGGTGGCTTTACAGGCGCAAGTAAAGGCATTCTGGCCTTTCTTCGAAGAAGGCAACGAACTGGTTATGGCTTTTCTGCCCTTTTTCCACATCTATGGTCAGGTCGTCGTGATGCTCGGGAGTCTCTGTCAGGGGTTCACCATGGTCCTCTTCACCACACCTGACATAGACGATATCCTATCCGCCATGGAAAGATACCAGGCATCCGCATTCTATGGTGTGCCCACCTTGTTTGAATATCTCAAAGAGTATGAAAAAACAAACAGGGTTAATTGGAAACGGCTCAAACTGATCGCCTGCGGTGCGGATACCCTTCACCAATCAACCATTGAAGCATGGGAGAGAAGAACCGGTGCAAAGATCTTCGAGGGGTATGGGATGACCGAGACCACTGCCATAAGCCACGGTAGCCCTATTCACAGGCCCAAACGAGGTTCTTTCGGAGTCCCCCTGCCCGGTATGAAGGCCGCCATCGTCGAACACGAAGGCACGGATTTCGTGCCGCCCGGTGAAGTTGGGGAACTGATCCTCAACGGCCCGAACATCATGCAGGGCTATTGGAAAAGACCCACGGAGACCGAGGAGGCATTGATAGAGATCGACGGAGAGAAGTGGCTCAGGACCGGAGACCTTGTCAGCATGGATGAGGAAGGCTACTTCCACTTCTTTGACCGCAAACGGGATCTCATTAAGTACAAAGGATATTCGGTCTTTGCCAGACACGTCGAAGAAGTTCTTTATAAGCATCCTCAAATCAAGGCGGCTGGTGTCGTGGGAATCCCCGACCCAAAGGTCGGCCAGCTCATTAAGGCCTATGTGGTTCTGGAAAGCGAAGCCAGGGGGAAAATTTCTGAAGAAGAAATTATCGCCTTTTGCAAAGAGAACCTCGCCCACTACAAAGTCCCCAAGATTATCGAATTCCGCGGTGAGCTTCCCAAAACAGACGTAGGAAAGGTTTCACGCAGGGAGTTAAGAGAAGAAGGAGAAGAGAGCTGAGATGACCCAATCCTTCCTTCAGATCAAAGGGCTCACCAAAAACTTCGGCGGTCTTCGGGCAGTCAACGACGTCGGCTTTTCCATGGAAAGGGATCAGATCCTGGGTCTGATCGGTCCGAACGGGGCCGGCAAGACCACGCTTCTGCGGCTGATCACCGGCATTCTGAAGCCGGATGGAGGAAGCGTCCGTTTCATGGGAAAGGAAATCGTGGGCCGCAAGACCTGGGATATCGTCAATATGGGCATCGCCTGCACTTTCCAGAACATGAGACCCTTCCGGCGCCTCCCGATCATTGCCAACGTCATGGTTTCCTGCCTTTCCCCGCGTGCCATGAAGAGAGGGGAATGGGTCAAGCGTTTGGGGGCAAAAGCCATGGACGCCCTGGAATTCGCAGGCATTTCAGATATGGCGCTGGAAAAGGCCTCCACGCTTTCACAGGGTGACCTGAAAAGGCTGGAGGTGGCACGGGCCGTGGCCACGGAACCGGATCTGCTTCTTCTCGATGAACCTTTCGGCGGGCTCAGTCCTGCTGAGACTGATCTTATGGCCAAATCGATCAAGCGGTTGCACAAGGGCGGCCGTTTCGGCCGATTGCATAGCGAGGGACCGGCCATGATCATCGTCGAACATAAGCTCCATTGGTTGATGAAGATTGTGGATCATATCATCGTCTTGAATTTCGGGACCCTCATTGCAAGCGGGACGCCCGATGAAATCATCAAAGACCCCCGCGTGATTGAAGCCTACCTCGGCAAAGGAGACACTTAGGCGTGTTGCTTGAAGTCGCCAATTTATCGGTCTGGTATGACAAGGCCATGCTCATTAACCATTTGAGCATGGGCGTCAATACGGGTGAACTGGTCAGCCTTGTGGGCCCCAATGGGGCCGGCAAATCGACCCTGCTGAGAGCCATCACCGGACTGGTGGCCTGGGAAAGGGAGATTACGCGAAGGTCAACCCACGGTGATATTATTCTTGAGGGGACGGTAACGTTTGATGGAGAACGAATCGATCAAATCCCTGCCCATGAAATCGTTAAACGGGGCCTGATCCTCTGTCCGGAGAGGCGAAGGCCATTCCGGGAGATGACCGTGCTCGATAATCTCATGGCCGGGTCTTACCTGTTGAAGGACAAGGACCAAATTCGGGAAAACCTTAGCAAGGTCTATCAACTCTTTCCAGTGCTACAGGATCGACCGAACCAGATCTCCGGGACCCTCTCCGGCGGGGAGCAGCAGATGCTCGCCATTGGCAGGGCGCTGATGTCCAAACCCAAATTGCTCTGCATCGATGAGCCCTCGACAGGCCTTGCCCCTCTTTTACGAACGGAGGTATTTCAGAAGATCCGAGGGATCCACGAGTTAGGCATCACCGTCTTGCTCATTGAGCAGGAGGTGAGCACGGTCTTCAAAATGTCCTCCCGCAACTATGTCCTCTCCTCCGGAAAAATCATCGCCGAAGGACCCGGCGACCAACTCCTCCAAGACGAGGTTCTACGCAAAACCTATCTGGGGCTATAACAGGCTACTAAAAAGGGTTATCTGGGAGACCATCCTTTATGACGGGTTCGTCACCCACAAACCATTAGAATACTCCGGGTGTTTGGGTTACGGTTACGAAGCCCGTTTCGGTTACTGGTCACGGTTACGTGTAAAGAATTAAAAGACGATAGACGTAACCTTTTATTAACGATACGGGCCTCGTTACCCTTACCGTTAAACTTTTATTTTCTAAGATCATGAACATTTCCAGCCTGCTCACTGAGAGTGCTGCACGTCGGCCTGAGCATCCGGCCATTCGTTTTTCAAAACGAACCATCACCTATGAAGAATTAAACAGACAGGTGGATCGTTTGTCTCATGGACTCGTCTGTGCAGGACTCCGCGCCGGAGATGTCTGTGTATTGATGATGCCCAACTCCATCGAGTGGGTCATCGTTTACTATGCGTTAGCCAAAGCCGGGGCCGTGGTTCTTCCAGTGAACTTCCTCTACAGGGTGGGAGAACTCGAGCACATTTTCAAGGACTCCGGCGCGCGGGCCTTCATCGGCCACAAGGACTACCTGGAACATCCCCGTCAGGTGATGGAGCATCTCCCGGTGATGGATCTGTGTATTGCTCTGGGCGTATCAGAGGATCCGGGATTCCTCGTCCTGGAGGATCTCTTCTCTGATGATGAGACATTTCAACCCCATCCGACACGGAATGACGACACCTGGGCCATCATTTACACGAGCGGCACTACCGGTCGTCCCAAAGGAGCCATGCTCACTCACCACAATCTGGCCAATAACGCCATGACTGTCGCCAACATGCGTTCAACCGATCCCAATGCCGTGGTTTTCGGCGTCCTCCCCTTTTTTCACATCTATGGACAGACGAGCGTATTAAACGCCTCTATCTATCTCGGTTTGACCATCCGACTGTGGTCCCACTTCGATGTTGAGGAGTTGTTTTCCGCCATCGAAGAGGAGGAGAACTCGATCCTGATTGCTGTGCCCACCATTTTCAACAGGTTGTCTGAGTTGGCTGATATTCGTTCACCAAGCAAATCCGGCCTCAGGTATTGTGTTTCAGGCGGCGCCTCCCTTCCGGTGGAGGTGCTTCGACGATTCGAGAATCGTTTCCAGACCACGATTTATGAAGGATACGGGCTTACCGAGTGCTCGCCGGTGTGTGTGGAGAATCCTTTCGGTCGGCCGACCCAGCCCGGATCCATTGGCCTTCCCATCCCCGGGTTTAAGGCGCGTATTGTGAACGATCAGGATGAAGATGTCGTCAATGGAGCAGTAGGGGAGCTTATTATCCATGGACCCGGCGTGATGAAAGGATACCTCAACCAGCCCGGTGCCACCGCTGAAACGCTTCGGGGAGGATGGTTACATACGGGCGACCTGGCCCGCAGGGATGAAGATGGATACATCTATATCGTGGATCGAAAGAAGGAGATGATCATCCGGGGAGGATATAATGTCTACCCGCGTGAGATTGAAGAGATTCTGTATACTCATCCTGACGTAGTGGAAGCCGCAGTGATGGGCATTCCACACATCGACCTGGGAGAAGAAGTGGCCGCAGTTGTTGTACTTCGAAAAGGGGCTTTCGTTACACCGGAGGAGTTGAGTCAGTTCGTCAAGGAGCGGGTAGCTCCCTATAAGTATCCACGAAGAATCCGCGTGGTGGAAGAGCTACCCAAAAGTCATACCGGCAAAATCCTCAAACGTACTATTCGATTCGAGAATTAATCCATCCCTCTTTTAGATTCCCCTCACAAACGGGAAAATGTGATATATGGAATAACCAAAATTCCAATAACCAAATTCCAAGCTCCAAATAACAACCAATCACCAAACTCCAATCACCAAAAGATTTTTATTTTTTTGAAATTTCGGTCATTTGGAAATTGGTTATTATTTGGTTATTGGTTATTGGAATTTTTTAAAACGGATACCTTCCCATTTTAATCGTATAATTTGCGATCTCCCGTCTTAAGGCCACCGTATTGACCGGAGTGAAACGGGTCAGCTTCTTGAGGCCGGACAACAGCGTTCTTAGCGTATCGCCTTCTGCGATGGCTGAAAGAGCCTGCTTGGCAAATCCCTCCACCCTGTTAAAACCGTCATTGGTATAGACCCTCACTATTGCCTTCTGGATCTGGGCTTTTTCGTCACCGGTCCTCTCCATTGATTTTAACGCCCTGAGCAATGCGCTCTCCATGGCAAAGACCTCAATGATGATATCACTGATCAGCGCCAGGATCTCCTGCTCATCCGCCAGCTTCGCCATATACTTCTGAACAGCGGCTCCTGCTACCAGAAGGGCGATCTTCTTTGAGATCTCCACCATCTCCTTCTGCAACGTGAGCTTTCCATCATCCGTCTCCACTTTGGGTCGGAGGGTGAGAAGTTCGTTGGCCACCTTCTGGGCTGCCACCAGTACAGGGAGACGGCCCTTCATCGCCCGCTTCGTCAGCATATCCACGATCAGAAGACGGTTGATCTCATTCGTCCCTTCCCAGATACGATTGATTCGGGAATCCCGGTAGCCCCGCTCGATCGGATAATCATGAATATATCCGTATCCCCCGTGTATCTGGACGCCTTCATCCACGATGTAGTCCAACACCTCTGAGGAATAGACCTTGTTGATAGAGTCCTCAATGGCATATTCTTCTATTCCGTTTGCCATTTGAATCCCCGCATCATCGGCATTGTAATCGATCTTCTTGAGAATTCGATCCACAAGGGCTGCTGTCCGGTAAACCATACTCTCCAGGGTGAAGGTCCGTATGACCATCTCGGCAATCTTCTGCTTGATCATGCCGAACTCGGCAATGGGCCTGCCGAACTGGACCCTCTTCTTGGCATAGGAGACCGCTTCTTGTAGGGCGACCTTTGACCCTCCCAAACATCCCCCTCCCAGCTTGAATCGACCGATATTGAGCGTATTAAAGGCCACGACATGACCCTTTCCGACTTCTCCTAACACATTTTCCACGGGAACCTTGGCATCGGAGAAGATCACGCTCCGGGTTGAAGAACCTTTCACCCCCATCTTATTTTCCTCCTCATCGAGAGAAACCCCTTCAAAATTTCTATCGACAATAAAGGAAGTGAATTTATTCCCATCAACCTTGGCATAGGTCACAAACACATCGGCAAATCCGGCATTGGAGATGAATTGTTTCTGGCCGTTGAGAAGATAATATTTCCCGTCAGGGCTGAGCACGGCCGTGGTCTTCGCATTCAGGGCATCCGAGCCGGCCTCAGGCTCTGTCAAGGCATAAGCCATGATCTTTTCTCCTGAGGCGATTTTGGGAAGGTATCGTTTTTTCTGATCCTTATTCCCAAAAAAGATGATCGGAAGAGAACCTATACCAGTATGCACGGCATAGGCGGTCATGAAGGACCCTCCACCTTGAGACATTTTCTCCATCATCAGGATGACGCTAACCTTATCCAGCGCCTGGCCGTCATATTCCTCGGGGATGTCTCCTGAGAGGAGTCCCAGTTCACCGGCCTTCCTGAGCAATTCTGGCAGAAGCCCTTCCTTCTGGGTTTCGATATCATCCCTCACAGGCTCAAGCTCGCCGATGGTGAATTCCGTTGCAGCCTTTGCAATCAATCGTTGCTCCTCATTAAATTCCTCCGGGGTAAAAACTTCCTGAGGAGAAATCGACTCCAACAAAAATGCTCCCCCCTTCACGAACTCTTCCATAACATCCCCCTTTCCATTGTTCATTGTTTATAGTTCATCGTTCATCGTTAATCCGTTCTCTCAAAGACTCCAGCCGCTCCCATGCCTCCGCCGATGCACATGGTCACCAGGCCATAGCGGACATTTCTTCGCTTCATCTCATAAAGCAAGGTCGTGGTCAGCTTCGCCCCGGTGCATCCCAATGGGTGGCCCATGGCTATCGCTCCCCCGTTGACATTAACGATATCCAAATTCAACCCCAGCTCCC
>Ga0315277_10003379_pt1 | contig 21636 bp, 10 predicted proteins | sample YL17G05_15_MG_FD_203695 | JGI IMG/M metagenome (GOLD analysis project Ga0315277, IMG submission 203695) | Sediment microbial communities from Yellowstone Lake, YNP, Wyoming, USA - YL17G05_15 | ecosystem: Environmental > Aquatic > Freshwater > Lake > Sediment | place: USA: Wyoming | collected...
ACCGAAATCCGGCCGGCCCTCGACATAATCACGGCTGGCATCGCGATCCGACGGCTTGCCGTAAAGCACGTAAAGCTCCGTGTTCGCTTTGGCCCTGCCGGTCGCCAGTTCCCAACCGGTAACGGCACTGAACACTTTGCCCGTCGTTCGCCAACCGTGCAGACGCTGCCGCAGCACGCGCTCGATGGCGTCCAAGTGTTTCTCCTGCGGGCCGAGACAGCGGTCGGCCTGGACGAGTTGCCAAGCGTGCTCCATCGCTTGGCCCATGATGGTGAAGCTCGAACGCGGATGCGGATAGCGCCAACCGCCAACGGGATCCTGACTCTCCGCGATGAAATCCGCTACCGCCCGGACCACGTCGCACAGCTTCGACTCGTCCGGCGCGAACCGCGTCAACTCTGGCAGACCTGCGAGCGCGTAGCCGATGATGTAGGGCTTGGCGAATCCCTGGCGCAAACCGAAGCTGTCCTCCTCGATGTAAGGCGGGTCAGATTGAATCGGCTTTCCGCCCTGATCGAAAAGGTCGCCGGTCGAGAGTTTCGTCCGCACTTCGCGGAACAACCGCAGCGCCTCAGTCAGAAAGTTTGTCCGGCCGGTCAACTGGTAAAGCCGCAGGAAATCGCGCGCGTCGCCGACGTTCCGCGTTTCGCCGAGCGCGTGTATTTCGGTCGCTGCGTATGCCGTCTGCGCTTCGAGCGCCTCCAACATGCGCGGGTCGCCGGTTTCCTCGTAGGCGAGCAGGAAGGAATCGTAGCCCTTGGTGCAAAAGTGGACTGAGTCGTTCGAGCGCCACATGTAGGTTGGGTCGTCGTCGGGCGGCGTGCGACCCTGGGCGCGGACGTTGTTGTAGCGCGTGCCGCCGAACTTTGCGGTGCCCCACCAGATCGTCTGGTCATGAAAGTTGTCGCACCAGAGCAGCGCGACTTCGCGCAGCCGTCGGTCGCCAGTTCGCCATGCTTCCTCGAAAATCGGCGGACAATGGTTGAGCCGGTTCATGCCAAACACGCCGCCGTGCGCCTGGCCATCGGTGTAGCCGGTGACGTTGCCCCAATCGTCGCCGACGGCCATGCTGCGGACGATGGCTTTGTGGTGATAGCGCAGCAGTTCCGCCAACTCGGGCTGCGCACGCACGTCCACCGGCGAACCGCTGGAGTAGAGCGCGTCCCAGATGCGCCATTCCACGGCGATTTCGTGCGGCGTTTCGAGCGTCGGAGTGAGGGAAGCCAAACCGCTCTGGGACACGACGAATTCGGCGCGCTGCCAGGCCGTTTGCTGCATCGGCACGCGTTCCTCGGCGGCGCAACGCAGGTAGCGATAGACCAGGCGCCCGGCGGCGTTCGTGCGGAACTCGGCGAAACCGCGTCGCTTCGGCGCGGCTGCTGGATGATTGATTTGCCAATGCTCTTTCTCGAACTTGAAGCAGCAGTCGTCGCCGTTCGTGAAGGAACGGAAGGCGGCAGCGGAAGGAATCAGATTGCCGCCTTTGCCACATGTGAACCGGCCAGCCGAGGCGCGAGTTTCGATTTCCCAACCAAAGTCCGGCGCGCGGCCATCGCCGGGCAACCGGCGTTGGAGGTGAGCAACCACCGTCACACCGCCGAGCGCCTCCGCGCGCACTTCCATGACCCGCGGCCATTGTGCATCCGGCCAGTGAATCCGTTGCCAGCGGAAAAATGCGTTTGATTCCACCAGCTCGATGTGCGGCGGCTCCGCGCTCGTACGTGGCGGGGCAATCACGCGCGCCAGCAAACCCGGCCCGTCGCCGCAGTCGAGTCGGAGCGCCTCGCCTTCCGTTCGCCATTGCGCCAGCCGAACGTTTGCTTTTGGCGTCCTGCCTCGTCCTGCTTTGAAAGTGAAACTGACGGGCGCGCGGTCGGTGAAGCGATACGGGAATGTGACCATCACGCGCCGGGCTGAGCGCCGTGGCGAACTCTCCGGCTCGTGCCACGTCAAGACCCGGTTCGCCGGAGCGAACCGCCTGCCTTGCGTCGTGGCCAGCAGACTTCCACCTTCCGGTAATACGCCACGCGGCAGCGGTAGGGAGAAACGAACAAGTTGCCAGCCTTCCGCCGCCGGGGTGACGCGCACGGTACCGGAACCGGCTGCTGCTCCAGCGTGCGACGCCAAGGCAATTCCCAGCAGCAGAATCGCGCCACAAAGGGCGGCCAACCTCACACGACATTCATTCATGCTCTTGAATCGGTCGTGCCCGCGTCAGGCCCAGCGGGCCTTATAGAGGCGTTGCCCTGGCAAACGCAATACGCCCTCGGGATTCAAAAGGTGCACGCGTTCCGCCCACCAGTCCGTGCCTTCGCTTTGGATGAAAGCGATGCGGCCCGTTGCCGGATGGACCGAGCAACACTTGACGTAGCGCCGGTCCGCCAGCAGGTCATGTGGCGCAAACTGGCGCGTGTCACGGTCGAAATACCAGCAATGCTTTGCCGTGCTGACGAAGAGCCGCGGCGAGCCGGGGACGGGTGAAAGGTCATGTCCGTCGGCTTCCGGCAGTCTGGTTTCAAACTCCACCTTCAAGCGCGGCGGCTGGTCCGGCCCCTCCGTCAGGGTGTAAGCGCGCAACACACCGCTGGCCAGCGCCCACAGCCGAATTCGGGATTCGTCCCAAACCACGCCGTGCGCCGCCACCAACTTATCGCTGGCGAGTTCCCGCCCACTGGTGACGTCGAAGAGGACGATGCGGTTCGCACCCGGCTCTTCCGTGGACGCTGCCGCGACCGCGATGCGCCCATTTGGAAGCATCTCAATCGAATGGGCGGCGGGAACGGTGGCGTGAAACAACATCTTGCGCGTCTCGCGTTCGACCAACGCCACAGCGCCGGAGGATGAAGAAATCAGAATCTGCTTCCCGCCGGCGACGGGTTTGCAGTCGTCCGTGGTGCCGAAGGCACGCCAGCGCGCCACCGGAAGGTCGAGGCATTCCGCGGCCCGCCACGACCAAATCTTGCGCGGCTCAACGGCAAGGTTGGGATCGAGTGAGAGAATGAACACTTCGTCGGCGCCGCAGAGGATCAATTCCAATGGGGGAGCGGGTTTCGCCTCGGAAACCGGAGCTGCGCCGGTCCGGAAGCCGGCACTCCGATTCGCTTCGTTGGTTGGCTTCAACTCAGGCCGCGGCGAGAGGGGCGCGCAACCTGCGGCCACCGCACCGCTTGTCAGCACGAACAACATTTCACGCCGCGTCATCCGCAAGGTTTGTTTCCGCATGAAACTCTTCCAGTTCTATTCCGGACAGTCGCGAGAACGCGCGGTCAACCCCCACCGCGCGCCGGCAGCGAGCCCGTGATTTGCGAAACGAGAGCAAGCGTTGCTTTGAAGGTCATAGCGGTCCTTTGTTGAACTCTTTGCAGGCGGAAGTCAAACGCAAGACGCACGAGGAATACCGGGCTAACTGCCGGCTTGTTTTTCCCGAGGCCGCCCCGTCGCCTTTCCTGCAACGGTTTTACCGCAGGTTCTGCCACTTCACCTCGCGCTGGCCATCGCCATCGGGCGAGCTGGCTTCCGCTCCGGCGGTCTGGACTTTCGGGCTTTGGCCTCCCCGAGCGTCGTGGTAGCTTCGCGCCGCCATGAAGCAATTCGCCACCCTCACGGTCATCGGGCGCGACAAGACGGGCGTGGTCGCGCGCATCACGAGTTTCCTCTTCGCGCAGCACGCCAACATCGAGGCGCTGGAGGAACAAGTCACCCGCGGCCAGTTCAGCATGACGGTCCAAGCTTCGTGGCGCGCCGCCCAACTGGACCACGCGGCGGTGAAGGCGGGACTGGAACGCCTGGCGCGCGAGCTGGAGATGGAAATCAGACTCCGTTTCACCGAACCGAACCGCCGCCAGCGGATGGCGCTCATGGTCACACGCGAGCCGCTGTGCTTCGAGACGATCATGCAAGCCGTGAGAGCCGGCCAGCTTCCACGCGCCGAGCCAGCCGTGGTTCTTGGCAACCGGCGGGATCTCGAACCGCTCGCCCGCAAGTTCAAACTGCCATTCGTGCACGTCCCGTGGGAAGATCGCCTCAAGGCCGAGCAAACCACCCTGCGCGTGCTGGAGGAACATGCCTCTGACTTCGTCGTGCTGGGACGGTTCATGAAAATTCTCTCGCCGAACTTCGTGTGGCGCTACAAGAACAAGATCATCAACATCCACCCGTCGCTGCTGCCCAGCTTCCCCGGCCCGCAAGCCTACCGACAGGCGTATGAACAAGGTGTGAAGATCATCGGCGTCTCGGCGCATTTCGTGACGATGAACCTCGACGAAGGCCCCATCATCGCCCAGACTTGCTTCGCGGTGAAACCGGGCATGACGCTGGCGCAGATTGTCGCCGCCGGCCAGCAGCTCGAGGCGCGCACGCTGCTCAAGGCGGTAAAGCTCTACCTCGCCAAACGGCTCGACGTTTATTGGGGCGTGGTGAAAGAGGTGTGACGAGTGACAAGTGGCAGGAGCGAAGCATCACGTCACCCGTCACTCGTCACTTTCTCATGACGCTGGATAAACGGGAGGGCGCTGTTTCGCCCTTCGGTTTTACTCCGCAGTGGTGAAGCTGCGCGTCCAGTTGCCGGCGGAAGTTTTGGCCACCCAAAACGACTCGCCCACGCTGATGACCGGCGCGCCGCTCTGCCACTTGCCGTTCTCGAACGGATACAGCACGTACTTCTGCCGGTCGCGATCGAAGAGATGGATGACGTCGCCCTCGGTAATCGGGAAGTGGAGGTCCTCCTGCAGATGACCGGACTGCGGCACCAGGGAGCTGCGCATCGAGAACCCCGCCGGGATGGGCATGGAGAGGTGACCTTGCATCACCTCGCCCACGAAGCTGTGATGCTTGTAGTCCTGCGTCGGGTTGTAAAAAATCGCCCCCTCACCCGGCGACAACTGTTCGCTGGCGTTGGTCCACTTGCCGTGGGCCACCGCGTTTTCGGAAAGCCGGAAAAACCGCGTGTCGAACTTGTTCAGCGTCGTCCCGTCCGGCCAGCCCTTGAACAACTCCGCGACGGCGTTGTTCGGCGCGTGGAGCGGGTTGGCGATGAGTGAGAAACCCGGCGGCAGCGTGATGGAGGCGTAGCCGAGGAGGTTGTCGGAAACGATGCCGTTCGCCACGACGCGGTAAAAGCGATAGCTGTGTTTCGAGGCTTCGGAGTCCACGTAATCGAGCGCGTCGGCGGCGGCTGTCCCGTTGGCGATCGTGCGCCAGTTGTGCATCTCCGTGCTCGCCTGCAACTCGTAGAGGGCGCCGCGGCTGAGCCGAACCTTGAACTGGAAGGGCCCGTACGGAAACCGGACCGCACCGCTCATCGTAGGCGCCGTGGTTTGGTCGCCCTGATGACCCTGCCGCGGCCCGATGCGTTCGGTGATTTTGTGGAGCAGCGTGTCAAATTTCATGGACTCTTCGACTGCTATGCTTTCGCCTGCGATGTATTCTCGCCATTTACGTGAGCCGAGCAACTCCCCCCCGACATCGAGACTACTACCACGCCGGCTGATAGCTTGGCAAGTACTCGTTTGGCCCGTGTCGCTTGGCTCGGGTGTGATCCCGAAACTGCAATTGGCGCTTGGCCTTGCGAGCCAGTCAGGCTATTCTCCCGGTCAGTTGCTCCGGGTGTCAGCACGGGATAGGGGTCTGAGCAGCTAACGTTTTGAGGAATGCGCAGTATTGCTTCTTCGCTCGCCTGCGTCGCGGGTCTGGGTTGTCTGTTCAGCGTAACGGCCCGCGCAGACTTCGTCGCCTACAACTTCTTCGGCAAGGACGTCAGCGGCAATTCGGTCAGCAATGTCACGCGGATCGGGGTTTCGCCACGCCTTTATCTGCCGGCGCCCCTATATTTCGAAAACTTTGATTCCGGGACGGAAACGTTGGTCAGCTCGGTAACAAGCTGGTCAGAAACCAACCGCACCGATCGGATCACAGCGGGTCTGAATCCGAACAGTCCCCAATCCGACACCTACCTGGGTTGGGCGCTGATCACCTACGCACGGCTCTCGACGGTTTTCGGCAGCCGGCGCACGCAAGTGTCGCCCGGCTACGAGGTCAACGGCCAGCCGGTGACGCAGTTGCTTTCCAACAATTTGCTCTACGCCGAATCGGACCTGCGCAGAAGCAACCAGGTCCAGATGCTGTTCTCGCCGGTCTATAATCTGAGCGGGCGCACCGGCGTGACGCTCGTGTTCAACAGCGCCTACGAACAAAACCAGGACAGCGCGGCCGGCGTGGAATACTCGATTGACGGCGGCGCGAACTGGCTGCCGGTGATCTACATGGTGGACCGCGATGACATCATCCGCGACGGCGCCGGCAACATTGACGCCGTCGCGACGCTGAACACCGCGCGCTCCGATCAGGCGTATGGGCTGGCGTATTCGGCGTGGATGGCCGCGCCGGTTTCGGCGGCGCTCGCGCCCTACATCTCCGGGCGGATCAACGACGACCAGGTCGAATCCAAGCGCGTCGAAGTCTTCCGTCTGCCAGCGGCGGACAATCAGGCGAACGTTCGCTTCCGCCTGTTTCAAGCGGGCACGGCGAGCTGGTATTGGGCAATTGACAATTGGGGACTCTACGGCCTGCCCTACACCGACGTGGCTTTGGGCCAACTCAAGAACCAATCCAACGGCACGAATACCAGCGTGTCACTGACGCTGTCCGTGAACGGCCGGCAATTGAGCGCGCTGGCGCCGTCGAGCATCGTGCCGCCCGGCCCGGAGACCGGATCGCCGGCGTACAACGAGTTCCCGATCAGCCTGGACACGGCGGGTTACACGACACTTTACGCCGGGCAGACCAACTATCTGGATTTCACAGGTCTGGATCCGCAGAAGACGTATGAAATCGTGCTCTACAGCGATCGCGGCACGGGTGACCGCTCGACGGGCAACCTGCTCACCTGCACGATCTCCGACGCGTTGAGTTTTTCCAACGCGAGCCTGTCCGCGCCGCCACTCTCGGTGATCTCCGGTGCACAAAACGAAACCGTGACGATTGACGTGACCGACAACGGTCGCGGCGACCGGGGTTACCTCTGTCGCTTCACCGGCGTGCGCTCCGGCAGCGACGGCGACGTGCGGCTCACACTGACGAGCGCGCAAGGCGCTTGCGTGAACGCGCTCAAGCTGGTGGAAACCACGCCGCAACAAATCTCCATCGCCGGAGTGACCGCCGTCACGGAACACTCAGCCACGGTTGTCGGCGTGCAGGGCATGGAGACGCCGGCGGCGGTTTACGTTTGTTACGGGCTGGTCAACGGCGGCACGTCCACGAACAACTGGGAGCACGTCGTTTTTCTGGGTAATTTGGCGCCAGGCCAGTTCACGGCGGATTTGACGGGACTCGACACGTTCAAGAAATACTACGTGGCGCTCTACTCGGTCGGCGCACTGGAGACGGCGTGGTCCAGCGTGCAGTATTTCCGACCGCAATTTCAGGGGCTGCTTTACGCGACGGGTTTTGAGCCGGACGAGGTGAGTCCCTATTCGCCGGGCAATCTCGCGGGCCAGGGTTTACCGGGGCTTTGGAGCGTCAGCCAAGGCAGCGCCGTGGTCCAGCAAGCGACGAGCGCTCACGGCGCGCAGGCGGTCCAGGCGGGCGATTGCACCATTGACGCATCCCTGCTCGCCACGCAGCAAGTGCTGTGGGCGGACGCCTTCTTCCTTGAAGCCGGGCTGGCCAATCCCCCGGTCGTGCCGACGAACGCCGCGAGCAGCCTGCTCTACTTCAGTTCCACCAACGGTATTCTGGCGTTGGACGGCAACGGCAGCGGCGGCGGAAACTTCGTGCAGGTCGTCCCTGCTTTCCCCACCAACGTCTTCGTGCGGGTCAGCATCCGAAACGACTACAGCAGCAAGCGGTACGACGTGTGGATTGATGGCGTGCAGCGCCGCGCCGGGCTGGGATTCAAGGACAACAGCGTGGTGAAGTTTTCCGGTGCGCGCCGTCGTTCCGCAGCCACGAGCTACATGGATGACTTCAGCGTTTCGATCTGGGGACTCGACGCCGACAGCGACGGCGATGGCCTCGTGGACCTGGACGAGGCGAAGTTTTACGGGTCGTATCCGCTGCTCGCCGACAGCGATGGCGATGGCGCGTCAGACAGCCAGGAGGTCCGGGCCGGGACGGATCCAGGAGATCCAGCGTCGGTCTTCGCCCTGAAGCTCGACCTGGACCCGCAGAAGAATGTTCAGATCAAAGTGCCAACGATCACCGGCTTGCAGTACACACTGCAACGGCGCATGGCGTTGGGTGCGGGGAATTGGGAAGACGTGGCCAACGCCACGAATTTCCCCGGCGACGGCACATTGAAGGAGTTTTTGCAGACGCCGGACGGCAGGGACTATTTCTATCGAGGTGTGATTATCAACCGCTGAGAACCCGTTTGTGCCGGGCTGGAATTATTTGCTGACGCGGACACGAATACGAGAGTGACACGACAACTGACATCGAGAAGAAGCGTGCGGCGGCATGGCTTGTTGCGGGTGTGGCTGACCGTGGCGTTTGCGTGCCCTTCCCTCCCAGCCTGCTGCGCGATCCTGCTTGGCCCGTACGTGCGCTTCGTAGGACCGGATTCGGCAAGCGTAAACTGGCTGACGACGGCGACGAATTCCTCGATTGTGGAGTTCGGCCTAACCAGCTCCCTGGGATCGCGTGTGGAAGACCCCACACCCGCGACGAACCACAGCGTGACGATCACGGGCTTGAAACCGAGGAGCAAATACTTCTTCGTGATCAAGGAGGTCATCAACAGCCAGGAGGTCAGCAGCGAACTGTTCGACTTCGAGAGCGACTACAATTACTCCGTCGCGTCGGCGCCGGCGGTGCCTTCGCCTTACCCCAACGATTCCATGACCGCGGTGTTCGCCAGTGTGGCCCAAGGCATCCTCGACAACACCGGGTTGACGCGCGGGTATTGCCTGGATTACGGCTGCGGTGATGGGCGGTTGGCCTACGAACTGGCGCGTCGCTCAGACCTGAACATCATAGGCGTGGCGGAGGACGCGGTCACCGTTGCCCAGGCCCGTCAGGCGCTGAAAGCCGCCGGGCTCTACGGGTCGCGCGTCACGATCATCCAGAGCCCGCTCTCGAAGCTGCCGCACACCAAGGACGCGTTCAATCTCATCGTCTCAGCCGACCTGCTCACGGCGACGAATTGCCCGGGGCAGTCGTCTGAGATGTTCCGCGTGTTGCGGCCCGGCGGCGGTGTCGCGTGGCTCGGTTATCCCACGGGCGTCGCGGGCAGCCTGTCGAACTGGCCGGCGCTCGACGCATGGATCAAGGCCGGCATTTCCACGAACAGCGCTGCGATCCAGACCGACTCCAGTCGCTCGGTGAAAGTCACCCGCAATCCGCTGACTGGCATCGGCGCGTGGTCTCATGGCTACGCAGACCCCGGAAACACGGCGTGCAGTCAAGACCAGCGCATCATTGGCTCGGGGATGAGATTGCAGTGGTTCGGACTGCCAGGGCCGCGGGGCATGATTGACCGCGGCTGTCGCAATCCGCAGCCTTTGTCGGTCAATGGAGTTCTCTTCACGGAGGGGCTGAATCGCATTTTCGCCCAGGACGCCTACAACGGAAGAATCTATTGGTCACTGGAGATTCCCAAGCTGATCCGGGTGAACATCCCGCGCGACACGAGCAACACCTGCGCCGATGAAGGCTCGCTCTACGTCGCGGTGCGAGACGAGTGCTGGCGACTGGATGCTTACTCCGGCCAACTGATGCAGTACTACGCTCTGCAATCCCCGAACCTGAGCACGAACCACGATTGGGGTTACGTTGCGGTGATCACGGATCGCGTTTACGGGAGCAGCGTGAAGCGAGGCGGTTTCTACACCGAATACAGCGGCCCCGCTTATTGGTATGACTCGTTGGGCACCGGGAGCACCGCGAAGGTTTGCAGCGACAATCTGTTCTGCCTGTCCAAGACGAACGGCCTTCCGCTCTGGACTTATACGAACGGCGTGATCATCAACTCTTCGATCACGATCGGTGGCGGCAGGGTTTATTTCGTGGAATCTCGAAACGCCACTGCCAAGGACCAGTCCACGGGCCGGATTACTTCGACCAGTCTTTGGCAGGACCTCTACCTGGTGGCGCTGGACGCCGGCGGCGGGACGCAACTCTGGCAGCAGCCGTTGACCAATACCGCCGTCTCGCCTTACCCGGCTGTCTTCTTCCTTAGTTACGCCAGCGAGAAGTTGTTGCTGGCCAGCTCGACGAGCCAGTTTTACCTCTACGCTTTCAACGCCCAGAACGGCGCATCCGTTTGGCAAAAGAATCACTCCTGGGTTCGCGACAACCACGGCGGCCACATGTATCACCCGGTCATTGTCGGCAACGTGGTCTATCTCGAACCTTACGCTTACGACGTCACGACGGGGAATGTCGTCAAGAGCGGTCTGCCGGCGCGCGCGGGTTGCAGTACGATGTCGGCGGCGGGAAACATGATTCACACGGTCCAACTGAATTACGACAACGCGGCGATCTGCTTCTGGGACTTGGCGACGGACCAGCGCCGCCAAATGGTTGGCTCGCGCGCGAGTTGCTGGATGTCCATCATCTCCGCCGGCGGCATGGTGCTCTCGCCTACGGCGAGCGCGGGTTGTACCTGCCGGTATCCGCTGCAAACTTCCATCGGCTTTGCCGCACCATGAGAAGACTTTAGCCGGCGAGAAACGTGATGAAACCACAACTCCAGATCAGACCGGAGAAACAGACGGAAGTTTTCCGGCTTGGTCGGCTGGGTTGGTCCTTTTTGTTGGTCGGGTTGCTGGCGGGGCGCCTGCACGCTTTGGATTGGCCGACGTATCAACACGACTACCAACGCAGCGGCCTGACGCAGGAGAGCCTGGAATTTCCGCTGACGCTGGCGTGGGTCCACCAGGCCAAGGCGCCGGCGCCGGCGTGGACCGACCCGCCCAAAGCGGATTACTACACTTCTCCTCCCCAGCAACCGCTCCAGCCGCGGCTGGCGTTCGATCGCGCTCACCACGTCGCGGTGGTTGGCGGGCGACTGTATTTCGGTTCATCGGCTGAGCACACGATCAATTGTCTCGACGCCGACACGGGCACGACCAACTGGTGCTTTTTCACCGACGGCCCGGTGCGGATGTCGCCCACGGTGCAGGACGGCAAAGTGTACGCGGGATCGGACGACGGCGCAGTCTATTGTCTCAATGCAACCAACGCCGCCCTCATCTGGAAATACACCGCGGCGGGCACCACCAACTACCTCGTGGCGAACGACGGCAATTTCATCTCGCCGTACGCCATCCGCAGTTCCGTGGCGGTGGATCAGGGCGTGGTTTATTTCACCTCCGGCTTTTTCCCGCACGAGGGCGTTTCGCTCTGCGCCGTGGATGCCGCGACCGGCGCGCAAATCAGCGCCAGTCACTGGCAACGGAAGTTCGTTGGCTCCTCCGCTTTGCAGGGTTACATCCTCTTGAGTTCCACAAAAATCTTCATGCCAGGCAGCCGGAGCACACCGTACTACTTCGACCGCGCCACCGGCTCGATGCTCGGCCAATACACCGGCGCGATGGGCACGTACGCTCTGCTCGCGGGCAATTCGTTCTTTTACGGTCCGGCGGCGCGCGGCGGCGCTCAGATCACGGAAGGCGGATTGGTCGGCGACACGATCGCCGCCTACAACAACGGCAACGTGCTCGTGGTCACCACGACCCGCACCTACCTGCTCGGGGACACCACCCTGTCCGCCCTGGATCGCACGACCCGAGCCACCGTCTGGGCTAAGAGCGCAAGCCATCCATACTCACTTATCCTCGCCGGACCGACTTTGTTCGCTGGTGGCGAGAACGAGGTCGCTGCTTACGACTCAGCGACGGGCAACAAAACTTGGAGCAGTCCAATCAACGGACGCGCTTATGGTTTGGCTGTGGCCAACGGGCGGTTGTTTGTCAGCACGGACACCGGCTTCATCTACAGCTTCGTTCAGGACCAAAGCTCCAAGCAAAGCATCTGGATGCTCTACTGAAGGGTGCGGGAGGTTGTTGGAGGGTGTGGAGCGGGTGGTTTGCATGCCCCGCTCCTACAAACTCGGCAATGTCCTGTCAGCGCTTTCATTTTGGTGGCGGCATTCCCTCGCTGGGTCCATCTGCGGTTTTCAGCTTCAGTTCATTTTGCGGTAGGTCATCACCTTCGCCGCCGGTTGGTTGGGGATGACCACGAGCAAGCCGCGCTCAACGAGTTCGGCACCGGTGACTTCTCGACTGCCATCTGGATTGTCAACGTCAGTGGCGACGTAGCGAGCGCTCACTTCCAACCCGCGAAGTTTGAAGCGCGCCGATTCGTAAACGCTTTGCGTGCGGCGGAAGGCTTGCACCACGCCGCGGCCTTCCTCCGGGCGGTCAAACTGCCACGCGAGCCACGCGTCGTTCGACGTGGTGTACGACGTGAGCGGATAAAAATCACCGAGGTAATTCGGCGCGTATTGCCGCCACTCCCCGACAGTCTTGCGGAGGAAGTCGTAATCGAGTTTGCGGTCGCGCACGTCCCAGCACGCGATGAAGTGCGGACAAGCCATCGCGCTGCGCAAATCGTAAGCGCCGAGTTGGTCCGTGCCCGTGCCATGATACGGAAACCAAAACGACAGACCATAGGTGTGGCACTGGTTGCCGCCGGCGTCCTGAATGAAATCGCTGCGCAGAAACGGCAGCGCGCGGCGGAGCGTTTCGAGATCGTTGCGGTGCCCGCCGCTGGCGCAGGTGTCAATCATCATGCCGGGATGCCGGCGCAAGAGTTCATCCCAGTACGCCAGATAGCCGGTGACGTAGTGGTTTTCCGTAATGCCCTCGCGATCCTCGGTGTCCGCGCCGCGCCAGAACTTGAGCGGGTCAACGTTGTAATCCTGCCGGTAGAGATCAATGCCTTGCGCCGTCAGCAGGCGGTCAATGTGGTTGACGAGCCACGCGCGCGCGTCCGGATGGCCGAGGTTCAGGAGCTTTTGCCCGCGGTCACGACCCAACAGCCACGCGGGATTGTTCGTGTAGAGAAACGTGCCGGGCGTGACGCGCTCCGGTTCAAACCACACGATGCTCTTCACACCCTTCGCGTGCGCGTGGTCGGTGATGGCCCGCAGGCCGTGCGGAAAGCGACCGGTGTCCACCTCCCACGTGCCCGTGCGCGGCCACCCCCCGCCGTAGTGAAAATACCAGCCGGCGTCCATCCACCAGTAATCCGGCGCGAGTTTCTCTTCGAGGTAACGATCAATGAAAAGTTTCTGGCTCGCCTCGTCGGCCTGAATCATCTCGCCGAACTGATGCGAGCTGCACGGCGTGAGCAGCGGACGCGGCGGCTGACCGCCGGGGCGCGGGATGTTGTGCGCCACCACCCAGCGCCGCCAGACGTTCTGCGCGCGAATCCAGTCGCCGCGCCAGAACTGGAGCACCACGAGCGGTGTGCGGATTTCCTCGCCGGGCTTGAGGCGCAGGTGAACCTTCTCTTGCCCGGCGACGATGTGCAGGCTTCTACCCTTGTCGCGCGTGAACTCGGCGAACCACTGTCCCGGCCAGCCGACGACGGCGATCACGCCTTCATCCTGCTGTTGCTCAAGATTGAAATATGGGAAAACGTGGCCGAGCGGGCGGCCCGCCGGTGGCGCGAAGCGAACGTTGTCATTGGGCTTGAGCGTCGAGGTGAGCGGCTCGAAATCGTCGGCGCGAACGAACGTGCCTTTGTGGTGATGCAGAACGAACTCGCGTCCGGTGTTGCGAGCCAAGCTGGTATCGAGCGCAAGCACATCCGAAAGAATCGGCGTGTCATTCGTGCCGGTGTTTTTGAAGTAAAGCGTCCACTCGACGTTCGGGAAATCCGCGTATTCGACGGAAACGCAGCGCACTTTCAGGCCAGTCTGCGAATCGGTCCAGGTCGAGATTCGTTCGGTCCGCTGCTCGTCCGGCTTGCGCGAACTGCGCTCAAGCTTGCAAGCTTTGAGCGATTCGGCTGACGGCTTGCCATCATACACAAACGAGAACGGGAGGTCGGTCGAGAAGGGCGCGCGCTCACCCTCACGCAGCGGCAGGTCCGCCAGCCAGAGTTCACGCCCGTCCGCCAGCGTGACTTTCGCCTCCGCCCAATCTGATTGATCGCACGAGATGCCGTCCGGCGTTTGGTCAATCTGCAAGACGAACTCTGTCGCGCCAGCCAGTTCCACCTCCACCGCTTTGCCCGCCATGCCTTCGCGCATCACGCCTGAGCGAAACTTCTCCGCGCCACCGACGCTCACGGAAAAATCCACGCTGCCGCGTCCACCGCTCGTTTGCTCGTTGCTGTCAACGCCGACGATGGCGCTGAAGCTCGCGCCCGGCGACGGCAGCCGGACGATGATCTTGCTGAAGGCATGGCAGTAAAGGCCGCGGGTGTATTCCTTGTCCACGATGTGCATCGGTCGAGGGCCGCGTCCGTTCTTCCAAACTGGATCGTGGTTGGCGAGGACAATGAGTGCGGGCTCTGCGGCGTGCGGGGCTGGCGCCCCTTCGAACTTGGCGGCGGACCATTGGCGCGCCTCGTCAAGCTCCTCCAGCGTCACTGACACGGCTTGCACCCAGCACGGCGGGGCGGCCAGCAGCACAATCACAAGCAGTGTCTGGAGGTTTGTCATCGTTCGCGGCGACCTTGGCCGTACGTACGCAGGGATGAATCGCGCACGCCCAAAACACTGGCGCGACGTCCTCTGCCTTTTGCCAGAACTTGATTGGCCATTGGAGGTTTGGCACGCGCGTCGTTCATGGCTACGTCGTTCCCCGGTGAACCTCTCAGGATTCGCAGGCAGCGTTGGCCGGAGTTTACAACTTGAACTGCGGAATCTTCAACAGCTCGCCGTCCTTGAGCGCGGATTGGTGGGCAACGATGCCGGCGACGGTCATGTTCAACGCCATGCCTACATCCACCAGCGGCTTGCGGTTCAGGAGAATCGCGGTGACAAACTCGTCCATGAGATAGCCGTGCGAGCCGCCGTGTCCGCCGGCGGCCACACCGGGGGCCAACGGCGGGCGCTTGATGTTCGGTAGCGTTTTCTCCAGCCCCTCGTATTTGCCGTAGTACGTGCCGCGTTGTCCGCGGATGCGGCCCATCTCGCCGCTGAACCCCGGCGTGTCCCAACTGACGGCCATGCGCGCCATGCCGCCTTCGCTGGTGCGGAAGAGCGCGATCTCGGTGCCAAACGGGTTCTTGTAAATGTTGTTCGCCGGCTGAAGGTGCTCCACCTTGCTCGGGATGCCCATGCAGGAAACTTCCGTGAAGCTCCCGCCGTGGACGCCGACGTAGTAGGCGTTCGAGTGCGTGGGATACCATTGCGGCGGCAGGCCGATGCGCCAGCCTTTGTAGGAATCGAGCGGCTGCTCCATGTAGTGGTAATACTCGCCCTCGGAATACGCGAGTTTGCCAAACCCGCCGGCGCTGAAGATCTGCCGCATCGCGAAGAGGTCGTCATGGAAGCAAGAGGTCTCGAACATCATGTATTTGAGGCCGCTCTTCTTGACGGCGTCGAAGAGTTTGTGCGCGTCTTCCAGTGAGCCGAAGACCGCCGGCACGGCGGAGGCCGCGTGCTTGCCGTGCTTGAGGATTTCGATGCAATGCTTTGCGTGATTCGGCGCGTCTGTGGCGGCGAACACCGCTTCAATCTTGTCGTCCTTCACCAATTCTTCGAGCGAAGGGTATGTTTTGCTGCACCGCGTGACCTTCGAGAGCTCGGCGCAACGGTCGGGGATGAGGTCGCTGACGGCGATGACTTCCACGTTCGGATGGTTTTGGAAACCGAACGCGGCCGAAAACTTGCACAGGCCGTAACCGACGAGTCCTACGCGGAGTTTGCGGTCGGAAACCGGTTTCCAACCTTCGTGCATCTCGGATGTCGTGGTGGTGGTTTCAAAACCCTGGATGGGTTTCTCCGCGGCCTTCTCCGCGGCATGGAGGCTGTGCGAAAGTCCGAGGGCGGCCGTGCCCAGACCGACAGTGTGGAGGAATGAACGCCGCGTGAAGGTAGCGGCAGTGGAAGGCTGTGCTTCTGGCGCATGGGCATGCGAAATCTTAGTGGTCGGTTTCATTTGCGCGAGTGTATGCCACCCGACTCCGGCGTAAAGCCTCGAAACGGCGCTCAACGCCACGCCGGCAGGGGCGTCAGTTCGAGAGCGCCTTTAATCTCACCCGCGCGAGGCGCAACGCATCGCGAAGCTCATCTCGGTACTGCTCTGCTGCCGTCGCCATGGCGAAGCGCTCGAAGCCGTCGAGCATCTGCAAACCCTCCCGAACGGAGGTTTCGACCGACGCTCCGGCACCGCCGATGGTCACATAGACCGGACTGGTGTGCCCGAACAACAGCCTGCAGGGTTGCACGCGGCGACTTCCCTCGCCGGTGTTGTCGTATCGCGCCATTTCTTCGTCGGACAGCAAGCGATCCTCCGCAGTGGCGCGGGCAGCGATCCAGCAGCCTTTCTGAACGTCTAGATCCACATTGAGAGTCGCTTCAAAACCGGCAGGCGGCAGGCTGGCGTGCGAGGCCACCGTGCCGTTTACCACGATTTCCACCGAACGCAACGGTTGGTCGGAAAGCACGCGGACTGTGGCGCGGAGTTTGCCGCCGCCTTGCGGAAGTGCGATTACGTCGCCGGGCGAATGCGATTCGTTGACGATGAGAAAAATCATCGGTCCGTCGCTGACGAAGTTCCGGCCTTTGCGCCAGGATTCGAGGAATTCGGTGATCGTGCCGCGGCTGCCGAGCCGCGCGTAGCATCGGTTGTAGCCCGCGGGCGTGGTCTTGGCGCCCGTGGCAGATTCCGCGCCGGCAGCCAGGCGCAGGCCGCAATTTAACAGCCGGTAGTAAGTGTCCGTATTCATCTGCATCATGCCCTCCGGCGTGTCCGCGTATTCGGGAAAGCCAGCGATGCCGAGCAGATTCGAGTACTGTCGGCGGGGCTGGAATTTGTGGCGATGGAAGTTGTTGTTGCAGATGTTGACGACATCCACGCAGCCGAGCAACGCGTCGAGCAACACCTCGCGCGACCAGCCGCCTTGGTAACAGATCAACGCGCCTTGCTCCCGCGCCAACCGCACGAATGGGAGATTCGAGCGCTTGCCATCGGGCTCCAAACTCAGCGGCGATTTCAGGCCGATCAGATAAACCGCGCCCCAGGCGCGCTCCACTTCGGCATCGAACACCGTGGCGGGTGTACCGTGTTTGCCGAAAGAAAGCGTGCGGATATGGCCGCCGGCTCCGACATCGAACTGCGGCCCGTTCCACCACGAAAGAGAATTCCCGAAATTGAGGTCTTCGGCGGCCAGCATGGCGCCGAGTTTTTCCGGCGGGACGTGGAGATGGTTTTCACCGCTGGCATAACCGAGCTTGCGCAGGTTGATCCAACGCTTCAACGAGACGCGATGGCGGGTCACGCCCTGCCCAGAGATGTCCAGCGTTTGGAGCAACGGGCGGTACTCGGGACCGCGTTCCACGCGCAGGATCATTCGTCCCGCAGGAATTGAAAACTCCACCGTGCCGTCCGCGACGAACCAACGATCCTTCCCAATCGGCACCTCCACTACCCCGGTGGGAACGTAGTCGCTGCCCGACTCATCGCGGAGACGAACCCTAGCCGGGATTCGCTGGCGGGATTCGGAATCCGTGATGGTGAGTTCCAGCATGGGTTTGCCGGCGCTGGAAGGTTGCGTATCGGGTGCCGCAGCTTGCGAGAGATTGAAGGCGCAAGCGGCGGCCAACGCGATCAGAATGTCGCGAGAGGAGTGGTGGTTCATGCTGTTTCCATGCTTGAGCAGGCATCATCGTTCGCTTTGCGGCGAGAATCGCAAACCGTTTAACGGCCGCCCGTGTTGATCCGTGAAGCGCATGAACAGCCCCCACATCCCGGCGCGGTTGTAGATTTTGACTTCGATGCGGGATTTTCCCGTCGGGAGCGTGACCGGCACGATTTCCTTGTCGTAATCAAGCCCGCCAGGTTGCGAATGCCGATACACCTCCTTGCCGTTCAGCAGGACGCGCGCGTCATCGTCCGAGGAAATCCGCATCTGCACCGTCTGCGTTCGAGGGCTGGTCACATCGCAGACCGCGTAGGCGAGACCGCTCTTGAGTTGTTCACCCCACAACGCCGTCAGTCCGAGTGTGCCGTTGACCGTTTCGCGCACCCGCCAGCCGGCCGAGCCCAGCTTCACGGGATAAACTGCCGCGAGGTCCACGCCGTGGTCCGGCGGAAAGTCTGCGTCGAGCATCTTACCCGGCGTGTCCTCAAACGGACCGAGCACATACCACGCAGGCACTACACCGGGCAGCGATCGCGGGTGCTTCCAGTGACCTGCCGGTTGAAACCGATTCCGTTTCATGGATTCGGTTTCGAGCCGGACGTGCAGTCCGCCGGTAACCAGGATTTCGCGATTCGCTTTCTCCACCTCCTGTCCCAGGCCGGCGATGTCCGCCCATCCGGGGACTTGCGGGTTGTGACAAAGGAACGCGACCAGGCCACAGGCGCCCTCGCGCACGAAATCCTCCAGTTGCTCGCGGAGTTGTTCAGGAGTGGGCACCCCCTGTCCCGTCGAGGCGGGTGCGCCGTCAAATGACTGATAAACGCCCATGAAGGGAACACCCGGCACGCGCCGGCGGGCGGTGGTCAGCATATGCTGCACCTCCGCGCTGGTCCGTTCGCGGTCGTATTGCCGGCGACCCACCGGATACTGGTAGATGAGCAAAATGTCGCAGACGCCGGGCGCGAAGTTCGCGATGGAACCCGCGTTGCCAAATCCAGCGCAGACCGGATGGCGCTTGCCGGGATCAACCTTCTGGATCGTCTGGTACATCCCACGAAGCGCCGACACCGCATCACCGGGACTGTCATCGAGGACGTAGTAGCCGAAGAGGTTGGGGGAATTTTTGACGTGCTCAACTTCCGCCGCGCAGGCTTCCGGCCAGAACAAGATGACACCCTCACGGTGCGGCGACGCTTTCGTCCCGTCGCTCCCGCGCCGGCAGTTCAGCAGCTCCGTGTCCGTCATCTTTTCGTAGCGGATCAGCTCGTCGTCAATCTGAACAAGGTCTGAGCCCTCGTCCACACGGCCGTGGATCTGGAAAAGCGGGATCGAGGTCTGGTCCGCCGTGATCGGATCGCGCAGGCGGACGCGGTGATACACAAACTGCGTCAGGTGGTGCATCACCTTGATCCCGTTCTTGAGGCAGAACGCGCCCTCGGGAGTTTTTGAGTCCAAATGCGTGTTCCCCGCGAGGATGACATTCATCCCCGCGTCCCGAACGCGTTGAAGGTCTTCCAGCCGCTCGGCCCCATAGGTGCCCAAGACGGGCTTGCCACCCACGGTCCAGCGGGTGCGGTGCAACTTCATCAACTTTCCAGAGTCCGTGCCCGCATGTGAGACGGCGCGCGCGTTGCCGGAGACGGCAAACGACCCAAGCAGGACCAAGACGAGGGCGCGGTGGCTGATGATTTTTTGCATAGCCTGCATTCGAGTGAACTGCGCTTTCATGGGCCACTGAACAGACCGCCGGAAATCTGCGAGCCTAGTTCGGACTCCACAGAAACACTCGGCGATGCAACCCGCCGCGGGCGTTGCGATCCGGGGGCAAAGGCTCGACGAGCAGCGTGATCTGATTCGTTTCGCCCGGACGGATGTGATCGGTCACGTCAACGTCGAACGGATTGCGGGCGTTCAGCCGGGCACGGTGCGCCGCAAGCTTTCCGTTTATCCAAATCCACGCCTCGCTGCCGTAAAGGCCACCGATGGCGAGCCGCAAGTCTTTTCCCGCAGCGTTTGCCGGCACGTTCACCGTCGTCCGATACCACGCGTGCCCGGCGTAACCGTAGCCGCGACGGTCCTGCAAGCCCTGCGCCTCCCAATACAACGCTGTGTCAAGGCTGTCCCACTTTCCCTTAGCTTCCGGCAAATACCATTGCTCGAACGTGCCGATCTTGTCGGGGTCGGTGCGAAACTGCCAGCGCCGCGGCGTCATTGCGACGAGGCTGCCACGTGACCCGTTCATGCGGTCCGCGAGTCCTTGGTGAGTCTTCCGGTACCATTCGAGTGCGCCGTCGCCTTTGCTCGCCCACTCGGGTGTGACGGGGACGAGTGACGGCTTGATTTTCCCAATCTCGCTCCGCAGGCGCAGCATTTCGTCGGCTTGCCGCACGCCGCCGGCAAAATCGCCTTCAGCCACGGTTTCCTCCATGGCAAGAAACGCACGGATGTACTGGTGAACCAAGTCCAGCACCTGAACGTGCGAAGCTTGCGCCGTGTTCGCCGACACGCGAACAGCTTCGGCGATATCGCGGTCGAGTTTCTTCATGACCTTGGGAGTGTAAATGACACGCCACGGCACGAGCCGCCCGAACGTGACATGAATCGGCGCGTCGTTCACCGCCTCCTCCATCGTCCAGAGGTAATCCTCCACCTGACGCGCGGCGCGGCCGTAGAATTGTTCGCAGTAATCGCGCACGAGCGCCCGCACGTCGGCGTGGGCGTTCCACATCAACTTCGACCGCGCGTAGTAATTGAGATGCGTGACCATCCAGCAGTTTTGGCCTTCGGTCCAAAAGCCCCACACGCCACGGCTCTTGAAGTAGCGGAAATCGCTCTGGAGATTGTGCAGCATCGGAAAGGGCAGCCCGTCCAGCGCCTTGGCGGGGTCGTAATCGTAAATGAACACGCAGCGCAGGTCGGTGGTCCAGCGGTCGAGGACAGTCTTGTAGATCTGCCGGTGCCAGCACTTCGGATCGCCAATCGGATGGAAGACGCAGGAATCGAGCATCGCTGACTGGATGCCGAGATTCGCGGCCAGCGGGCCGATGCCTTCCGGCGGGCGCGCGCGGTTGGCGTAGCCGTTCGTGAACAACCAGCGGTCGGGAAACTCCTTCGCGACTTCCGCCGCCACGGCATTGGCAAAACGGAACCACACTTCGCTCAGGCTTGGTTGGCCAACACCTTTGCCGGAGAAGTTCGGGTTGGCCGCTTCGCAGCGCGGACAAAAGCATTGCGGGTAACCGTCCGGTGGGCCGAAACCGAAAGTGATCGCCTCCGGATGCGCGCGGAATTCCTGCTTGATGGTCTCCGCCGCGATTCTCACCGCCTCCGGCTCCGTCAGGCAGAGCATGTCCTTTACGCGCTCGCCCTTTTTGTTCATGGCGTAGATTTCCGGGTGGCTCGCGAAGAACTTTTCCGGCGGCGCGAGGCGCGTGACGGTGCCGTCGCCGGGCAGGCTGATGCCTTTGAGGTTGGTCATCCGGTTGCGGTCCATCCACACCGCGAACTCCGTGGAGTCGCTGGGTTGAACCGGCATCCAGCCGGAATACCAGATGTTGCGAAACCGGAAATCCGGACGCTCGCGAACGTCCAGCAACCCGACCTCAACCGTTTCCAACTTGGGCAACACCTCGCCGAACGCGCCGGGGAAGAACCAGCGACAACCCAACCGGTCCAGCAAATCATCCACGGCAAAGATCGTTCCGCGGCAAGACGGATGTTCGTTGCCCGCGAGAATCAGCGCGTTGCCGACAGTCTTGATGACGTATTCCTCCTCGTTCATCGCGGTGGTGAAACGTGGCGGCACGTCCACTCCCAGCGCGCTGGCTCGTTTGGTTCGCCCGACCAAAACCTGCGGGCCGGAGCCGGCGGAAGCTT
>Ga0315277_10003380_pt1 | contig 21634 bp, 23 predicted proteins | sample YL17G05_15_MG_FD_203695 | JGI IMG/M metagenome (GOLD analysis project Ga0315277, IMG submission 203695) | Sediment microbial communities from Yellowstone Lake, YNP, Wyoming, USA - YL17G05_15 | ecosystem: Environmental > Aquatic > Freshwater > Lake > Sediment | place: USA: Wyoming | collected...
TTCCACAAGTGCCCATTGAGTGGAAATGGAACGAAGAAGAATTCCTATGCCAGTGCTGCGTCAAAGCCGGTCTGCCAGCAGACAACTGGTTGCTAAACGGCACGAAGCTTTACAAGTTTCAAGCCATAATTTTTGAGGAAGAAACACCGAAAGGCGAAGTGAAACGCAAAACCCTCGGCGGCTAGCAACATGCGGGTTTACTTTGCTCCCTGCGGAATAGGTTTAGGCCACGTTGGCAGAATCGTGCCCATAGCAAGAAGGCTTCAGGAAGAAAACTCTGAAGTGGCATTTTCCACCTATCGAGACGGCATATATTATGTTCAACATGAGAAGCTCCCGCTTATGAAGGCTCCGCCAATAGGATTTCAAGTTAAGCCTGACGGATCAATAGATTTCAGACAGACAGCAGTCAATCCGGGTCCATTCTTTGCTTCCTTCACTCTTCTGAAGCAGATGAACGCTGAAGTCAGGTTCATGGAAAGCTTCAAACCGGACATCGTTGTTTCAGATTCGCGTGTTTCAAGCCTGCTGGCCGCGAGACTTCTCAGAATACCGAGAATCTGTATATTAAATCAGTTTCAGATCATAGTTCCACGAAGAAAACGTCATTTGCACTTGGCAAGATTCACTGACTCGATGGCTCTTACACTTATCGGAAAGATGTGGACCAGCGGAAACACTGTTTTGATACCGGATTTCCCACCTCCGTACACAATATCCATCGGAAACTTGAGCATCCCAAAATCCTACAGAAAGAATGTGAGGCTGGTAGGACCAATATTGGAAGTTCACCCAAGCAAACTGCAAGATGCAGATGCACTGCGGAAAAAACTGGAATTACCACCTGATAAGCCCACCATCTTCGTACCAATAAGCGGATCAATCAAAGAAAAGGCCTTCCTCACAGGCATCCTGAGAAAGATCTTGCTCGAGTTCCCAGAGAACTATGAAATAACCATGTCACTAGGTTATCCAGACGACAATAGCAAGCCAATACGGCACGGAAACGTAACGATCTATAAGTGGATTCCAAATCGTTTCGAATACCTGAAAACCTGCGATGTGGTAATTGGGCGCGCTGGTCATGGAACAATAATTCAGGCCATGTGTTACGGCAAACCGATAATACTTGTACCTACGCCTGGCCACACAGAACAAATCAACAATGCAAAACAAGCCCAAGACCTAGGGGTAGCCAAAATCCTTCTACAGAATGAACTAAGCAAAGATACACTCCTGAAAACTGTCCAACAAGTCCTAGGAAGCGGAACTGAGGAGAAACTCAAGCTGATTCAAGAAGAAGTCCTACAGTATGATGGACTCGAAGAAATCGTTACGACAATAAACCACATGTCGAAGAAATAGGCAAGCGTTTTAAACTTAGATAAATATGAGATGAGAGCATGTTCTTACCACGCAGAATTTTGGAAGATAAACTCCTTAGAATACTTGAGGAAGATTTGGGACAAGGGGACGTAACAACGGCGCTGATTGTCCCCTCTGAAACTACTGCCGAGGCTGTGGTGACAGCTAAGAGTCCAGGAGTTGTCGCTGGAATTGAAGAAACAAGAATACTTCTGGAAAGCCTAGGATTAAGAACTGAAACGTTGGTTCAAGAAGGAGAAAAAATCAAGGCTGGCCAAAGACTGCTTCGAATATTTGGAGACGCGAAAACAATGCTCTCCTCCGAACGCACCGTTTTAAACATCCTTTCGCGAATGAGTGGCATCGCCACGATAACAAGAAATCTTGCTGAGAAACTTCAAAAAGCCCGATTGCAAGCGAAAGTCGCATGCACACGAAAGACGGCTCCAGGACTAATGTACTTTGACAAAAAGGCAGTCCAAACAGGAGGTGGCGACACTCATAGACTCCACTTGGACGATATGGTCCTGATAAAAGACAACCACATCGCATTTGCAGGCAACATCGAGAAAGCTGTCAAGAAGGCTAGGGAAAAAGTGTCATTCAGCAAGAAAATCGAAGTCGAAACGACAAACGTTGAAGATGCCTTGAAAGCAGCAAAAGCCGGGGCAAACATAATCATGCTTGACAATTTTTCCCCACAGCAGGCAAGAGAAGCTTGTGAATTACTCCAAAAAGCTGGATTTCGGAAAAGCATATTGATTGAGGCAAGCGGAGGAATCAACGCAGAAAACATTGTGCAATACGCTTCAGCAGGAGTGGACATAGTGAGCTTGGGTGAAATCACACAAAGCCCCAAGGCGCTGGACATAAGCATGGAAATAACAAGGATCAACAAGAAACAATCCTAGGCTCATGAGGCTGGAAAAGACACGATTAGATAGGCTTCAATGAGCGCGCCGAGCAACAACAGTCCTGCGCAGATTGCGATAAACATGCCTGTTCTCGCTAGTTCTCGCGTTCCTCGTCGCTGTATTATGCGCCAAACTAGCCAAACGCTTGAGGCCAACGCAGTAGAATATGCGATAAACTCAAACCAAGTGAAGGGAAGAATAAACAATAAGAAAAAGACTATGATCCCGGACACGTTCATCATGTTACTTTCTCCGGCAACGTACAACCCCGTATTGTAAAGCACGTATGAGCCATACAAGGGTCCTGCAACAGGAACAAACATTATTAGACATATGATAAAGTTGTTCTCGAAAATGGAGGCTGCGCCCCCCCAAACACTCATGCCCTTCAATGAATCCTGCAATTGCTTAAGCTCTTCACCCTTTGTTTTCGAATCTTCAGAACTGAGAGGTGTCAGAACTCCAGCCGTCGTTATGATAATGGAGAAAAGGAAGCATGCCAGGATCGTTAGAATCCTCTTCATCCTTGAAGGTGAACCTGCCCAGAAACCATAAGCCAAAGTGATGGCTCCTTCAGAATTCACGCTTTCAGATCTATTCTTAGGATTCGGAACCCTCTTGCCACTGGGTTCAACATCTCAGTGATATTGACTTTCTTCAAGACCTCGGTCTTATCTTCGGCAAACCCTTTAATGTCGTGTTCTCCAGCCATAAGAGAATGAAGATACACGGTCTTACCAATCAGTCTAGATTGGCACTTGGACGGCAAACCAAGCAGAACGGATTGATTTTCCTTTGTGGCTTTCTCACAAGCATACAGAATGGCATGCGCACCAGACGTCAACTCTGCAATTCTGACAGGAATGCTCTCTTTGCCAATAGCCAAGACGTCTATCCCGTATTTTTGTGTAATTTCGCCGGCAATCCGGCGTATTCTGGGCAGAATCTTCAGGAGATGCCGTTTTGCCCTGTTCGAAATCCTCATGTTAGTGAACTGAATCGGCGACAACTGTTCAAGCGAAATGGCTCCCAGAGACATGTCCAGATGGACAATGTCGGCTTTGACTTTTCCGAGCAGGTCTCGGCATAGCTCCGCTTCATGGACTACAACTTCGTGCCCATTGCTGGCATCTGCAAAAATAGGCTCAGCCAGACAAGCGTTTGGCTCTCTGTAAGGCGGATTCACTAGCACAGATGATGTTGCCACGATGGTTAATGGTTCGAATCTCTCATTAAGTATAGCGGCTGAAGAATCTGCTGCAACTATCCTCAAGCCTTTCACCTTTCGACTATTAGCGAGCCATTAGAATTTAGCTTTGCCGTTCATCTTGCCACTTCTTTAGGCTCAACCCCAACATGAACAACTCTGAGCTTCTGCCCCTACTAGCCTGAGGCTTGACTACTTTAGCGACCTGAAAATGAGTTTTGACCTTACTTGTGAAATCGTCAAGCATGTCGCCCTGAAAAACCTTGGCAAAGAAGTTGCCAAGCGGCCTTAACGTCTCCAAGGCTATACTTAATCCCTTCTGCGCTAAGTCCATCTGGCGAGCATGATCCACTTCCCATATGCCTGAAATGTTTGGCGAAACATCAGAGATTACCGCATCTGCCTTTCTTGGCAGTAACTCCAATATTTGCTGTATCGTATCCTCTTCATTGATATCACCAACTATTGTTCGAACGTTATCCTCCTCGAAAGGTTCAACAGGCCTCAGGTCGACTCCCAGAACAAAACCTTTGCCCCCAACAATCTTACTTGCGGCCTGAACCCAGCCGCCTGGCGCCGCGCCCAAATCAACGACAACATCGCCTTCTTTTATGAATTGATACTTCTTCACGGCTTGAAGCAGCTTGTAGGCGGCCCTGGAACGGTAATTCTCCTCTTTAGCCTTCTTATAGTAATAATCTCTCTTCCTATCCTGCATCCATGCCTTTGGCAAAACTAACTGTCACCAAGCATGGCGGATCCACTTCCGCATATTGAAAGAAGCCACCCTGTAAGCCTCTCGCAGTTCTGTGGCGAGATCGCGCTTGACGGATCACAGCGAGAGTTATCTGGACACATGAGGCATGGACAATCTGCTATTGAATCTATTGAGGCAGGAAGTCTCTTCGGGAAAAGCCTATACGTCCACCTTCCATCACGGAGCTCTTTCTCTCTTCGAATCAACCCTTTATTTTCCAGCTTAATGGATATCCTTGAACCTTCCCTGCTGCTTCCCCCGAGTTTGTGCCACAAATCTGACTGAAGCACGCCTTCATGACCAGTATTCATAACAAATTGGAGAGCCTTCTGCTCTAAGTCGTTGCGTTTAGGCATCGTTACCAGTTCCAAGTCATTAATATGCCAGTATTTAAATAAAAAGTTGTGTGTCTAAAGTTGAAAGAAGTCACGTTGCAATATGAGAAAATCAAAAGATAATTCAAGTCAATCCTACTGCCTAGGAATCGAGTCAACAGCCGACGATTTCAGCATCGGAATATCAACTTTCCAAGGCGAAATACTGGCAAACGTTATAGACTCATACATTCCTTCAGAAGGAGGCATCCACCCGCGAGAGGCAGCCAGGCACCATGCAGACGTAGCCAGCAAAGTCCTCCAGGAAGCTTTCACAAAATCAAGAATAGAACCGCAAGAAGCATCAATAATCGCATTCTCTCAGGGTCCAGGTCTGGGACCGTGCCTCCGCACGGGAGCAACAGTGGCACGGGCGTTGGCCTCCTACCTCAATATCCCCCTAGTAGGAGTGAACCACTGCATAGCGCATATTGAGATTGGAAAACTCAAGACAAAAGCGAGAGATCCAGTCACCCTGTATATCTCAGGCGGAAACACCATTGTGGCAGCTTTTGATGCTGGGCGTTACAGAGTCTTCGGCGAGACCCTTGACATTGCTTTGGGAAATTGTCTCGACGTTTTCGCCCGGGAAGCCGGGCTGCGCCAAAAACCTGGTTTGCCCTTTGGAGCTGTCATTGAAAGACTTGCTACGAAAGGAGGCAAGCTGATTCCTTTGCCGTACACGGTCAAAGGCATGGACATCTCGCTGAGTGGCTTGTTAACTGCCGCCGTGAACCTGCTCAAGAAAGGCGAATACAGCCTTGAAGATCTTTGCTATAGCCTTCAAGAGACTGCGTTTTCTATGGTTACAGAAGTGACTGAGAGAGCATTGGCCCACACTGGAAAGAGTGAGGTCTTGCTGACAGGCGGAGTGGCCGCCAACAAGAGATTGCAGTCGATGGTCAAGTCCATTGCTGAGGAGCATGATGCAAGATTCTGCGTCGTGCCAAGCCAATTTGCAGTTGACAATGGAGCGATGATTGCTTGGACAGGAGTCCTAGGTTACACTCACGACGTAGTCACACCGATAGAGAAGAGTTCCGTGAAGCTTAGGTGGCGGCTTGAAGAGGTTGAAGTGCCTTGGATAACGTGAAATTGCCGATGCTGATTAAGAAAGGAGCTGAAGCCAGCCTCTACTTGATGAATTGGCAGCACAGAAAAGTCATAGCTAAGAAGCGACTGCCCAAAAAGTACCGGCCTTCAAGCCTAGACGAGCAGATTCGAACGTACAGAACCGTTCATGAACCGCTACTCATGCACGGAGCAAAACAGGCTGGAGTGCCCACACCCGTCGTCTACCAGGTCAACGTCAAAGAAGCCATGATCATAATGGAGTTCATAGAAGGAAAGCAGGTCAAGGAGTTGTTAAGCAGCCAACCTGAAAAAGAAAGAAAAAGCATTTGCTTCAAGGTAGGCAAGTCAATCGGCAAGCTTCACAAGTTCGGAATAGTCCACGGAGATTTGACGACGTCGAACATGATTCTTGACTCTGAAGGGAAAATTGTCTTCGTGGATTTTGGGCTTGGCGAGAAAACGAATGAACTTGAAGCTATAGCGGTTGACCTGCATCTCATGAAAAGGGCCCTGCAGAGCACACATTTTCGGTTTGCTGAAGCATGTTTCAACGCTGTGATAGAAGGCTATTCCAGCGTTCTGGGGACGAAAAAATCAAAGCAAGTTCTAGAAAAGATTGGTGAGATAGAAAGAAGAGGCCGTTACATTACTGAAAGGAAGATGTGATTTGACATGGGTTTTCAGCTAGAAGGCAGGGTCATTTTCTTCGCTACAAACAATGTTAACAAGTTCAACGAGGCACGGAGGGTTTTAGCAGAATACGAAATCGCGGTAGGCATGCTCAGAGTTAAGAGCTTGGAGATTCAGAGCGAAAGCTTAGAAGAGATCGCGAGCACAAGCGCTAAAGATGCTTTCAGAAGATGCAATCTGCCTGTTATCGTTGAAGATGCGGGACTATTCATCGACGCGTTGAAAGGCTTTCCAGGACCATACGCAGCTTACGTGTACAAAACGGTTGGCAATGCAGGGCTACTGCAGATAATGAGAAACGTGAAAGAAAGAAATGCTAGGTTTGAATCAGCCATAGCGTACTGCTCTGCAAACCTAGACTTGCCCATCTGCTTCAAGGGCGAAGCTGCTGGGGAAATAACGCTTGAAGAGCGCAGGCAAAACGTTGATGGAGGTTTTGGTTTTGACCCGATCTTCAAACCTTTGGGCAGTGAAAAGACTTTCGCAGAGATGTCTATTGCAGAAAAGAATAAGCATTCACATCGGGCGATGGCCTTGTCCAGATTCGCGGAATGGTACAAGAAGTCCCCTAAGTCGAAGCCTTTACAGCATCAGTCTCAACACCCAATCAACTCGAAGGAACATCATTAGTTTCCTCTTCCCAGCAACAAAGCCTTCTATGGCGAGGATATTGGACCAAAAAGCGAGAACAATGAAATCCGCTGTTCTTTAGCCATCAATAATCTTAAATATTTGTCCAGCCTTGCTCATGCAGAGTCTAAGGGACAAGTTTATGCCCAAGCAAGAAAGCGGAAAATCACATCAGATACGACCGGTGAGCAAACGCCCCCCAAGCTGGTGCAAGTACCAGCCAGAGGAAGTTGAAGCCATGGTTATCAGACTGGCGAAGGAAGGAAACTCCACAAGCCGTATTGGCACGATCCTTCGGGATCAATATTCGATTCCTCTGGTTAAGCCGATAACAGGCAAAACGGTTACAAAAATCCTCAAGGACGCGCAGCTTGCGCCAACATTCCCCGAGGACTTGGGCAATTTGCTGAAGAAGGCCGAAAGTTTGGGCGCACACTACGAGAAAAACAAGACTGACGTGCACAACAAAAGAGCACTGCAAATCATTGAGGCAAAAATCCACAAGCTTTCAAGATACTATAAGCGTATAGAAGTACTGCCGAAAAACTGGAAGTACGAAGCGAAAATAGCCTCTGTTGTCTAGTCGCTTTTGTCGTAGAAGGCTTTTCGTTTCAATATCAGGTTTAAATGTTAAATAATCTGTCTATTAGCCTAGTGTGACCGCCATGGAAACGAGCGAAAGTCAGATTGCAGGCTTCTTGGATTCAGCAAAGCTAGCAGCAAAGGCAATTGTTGAAACAGTCGAAGACGACGGCCTGATCCACGTGTTTTCACATTTGGATGCTGATGGGATTGCCGCAGCCGGCATCATCGGAAAGGCCCTGCTCAGACTTGACGCGAGGTTCCGCATCCGAATAACCCAGTGGATTGAAGAGAAGATCTTTGAGGTCCTTTCAGACAAGCCGCAGTTGATAGTTTTCAGCGATTTAGGAAGCGGCTACACTGATTTGTTAAGAGAGAAGCTCGCAGATTTCAAAATTGTCATCTTGGATCATCATCAAGTTGTCGGTCACGATTCACCTAATTTTGTCCATGTGAACCCGCATTTGCATGGAATAGACGGAGCTAGAGACATTAGCGGAGCTGGAGTGGCATATTTCGCGGCTAGGGCAATTGACGAAGCGAACGTTGATTCAGCACCCGTAGCAGTAGTGGGTGCCCTGGGCGATTTGCAGGATAAATACGACCAGAGAATGCTGGGGGGGATGAACGAAAGGATTGTCCAAGAAGCTGTCAAAGAAGGTATTTTGACAGTTGAAAAAGACCTCATTTTCTTCGGCAGAGAGACACGGCCCATTCACAGAATGCTGGCGAACACAACCACACCATTCATCCCAGGCATCAGCGGAGAGGAAGGAAACAGTCTGGCTTTCCTAAAAAACCTCAACATCGAGCCGAGGAATGGCGAAAAGTGGCGAGCTCTAAGAGATTTGTCGGATGACGAAAAAAGACGATTATGCACGGCCCTTGCGGATTATTTGTTGTCAAAGGGCCTGCGGTTTGACGTAGGTGATCTTATCGGACATGTCTACGTTCTGAATCATGAAGAACCCTGGACGCCGCTTCGAGACGCTAGAGAATTTGCGGTATTATTGAATGCGACAGGCCGTATGGATCGGTCAAGCCTAGGTGTGACAGTATGCATGGGTGGCAGAGGCTCTGCCTTTGAAGAAGCGGTTAAGGTGCTTGAAGATTACAGGCGAGCCATTAACAAGTATCTTGGTTGGGTGATGGAAAAGCCTGAGCGCATGCGGGAAATGGAGAACATCTACGTTGTTTATGGAGAGAATTTCATCAATGACAAGATTGTGGGCGCAATAAGTTCCATCCTTTCAGGCGGCTTGCCAAATCCCGAGAAGCCGCTGATCGCATACGCTAACGTTGAAGACCAAGGATTGGCCAAGATTAGCGCGCGCACGGTGGATGCTGTCGTAGCAAGAGGCATCAATCTAGGGGATATCATGCAGGCTGCAGCCGAAAAATGCGAAGGAAAAGGCGGAGGACATAACATCGCCGCAGGAGCACAGGTCCCGCTGGAGAAGATTAACGCGTTCATCAGCATCGTTAATGAACTCGTCGGGCAACGGTTGAAAGGCGAGAAAATTGGAAGCTGAAATAGTTCTAGACTATCAAGATTCAGCCATAGCAAAGGCCGTTGCAAGAGCTGTCTCTCCTGACAACACGAAGACACCCCATGGTTTGACAGTCAAGACAGTCTGCAAAGAACAGAAAGTCATCACCAGAATAGAGTGCAAAGAAAAACTGTCCACGTTTATTGCAACGATTGATGATCTGCTTTTCTCCGCCTCCATCGCAGAGAAAACAGTGCAGACAACAGCACGTGCGTCGAAACAGGCCTTGAAGCCGGTCAAGGAAAAACGAGGAAAATCCGCGAAATGTGGCCCCATCAGTTGACGACTTTATCGCAAGGTTAAATAGTCTACTTAAGGCTAGAGTTAGAAAGCTAGCCCAAATCGTGGGCAAAGTTGCAAGTGGAATAAATGCTCGACATCAAACTGATCCGCGAGAACCCGGAATTCGTGAGAACCAATTTGCAGAAGAGGGGAGACCCTGAGAACCTACGCATGCTCGATGAACTTGTTGAGCATGACCAAAGGTGGCGGGAGAATCTAACAAGGCTCAATGAGCTCCGCCATGAAAGAAGACAGATAACGGCAGACATTGCCGCCTTAAAAAAGAAGGGAAAGGACGCAAACAACGAAATTCAAAAGGGAAGAGCAATTGACACTGAAATCACCGCGTTGGAGAAGCAAGTAGCTGAAAAAGAACAGGAAGTACAGCATTGTCTCATGCGCCTTCCAAACCTGCTGCACGAATCCGTCCCCACAGGCAAAGACGAAAACGACAACGTTCAAACGAAATTGTGGGGAAAACTTCCCAAGTTTGCTTTTCCACCTAAAGGGCACATAGAAATAGGCTTGGGCTTGGACATAATCGACATTGAGAGGGCCGGAAAGATCGCAGGGGCCAGATTCTTCTACTTGAAAAGAGAAGGCGTTCTGCTCGACTTGGCACTAAGGAGCTTCGCGCTGAGAGAAATGTTAAGAAAAGGCTACATGCCAATAGAGCCGCCATTCTTAATGAGGCGTGAACCCTACGAAGGCGTCGTGGCTCTGAGCGACTTCGAAGATGTACTGTACAAGGTTGAAAATGAGGACCTATACCTAATCGCAACATCAGAACATCCCATGGCAGCAATGTTCATGAATGAAACCCTCAAAGCCGAAAACTTGCCACTTAAGATGGCGGGCATAAGCACAAATTTCAGAAAAGAAGCAGGAGCGCATGGAAAAGACACGAAGGGAATATTCCGAACGCATCAATTCAACAAGATAGAGCAATTCGTGTTTTGCAAACCTGAACATTCATGGAAAATACATGAACAGCTTTTGTGCAACGCCGAAGAACTCGTCCAAAAACTAGGGCTCCCCTATCGTGTTGTCAACGTTTGCACAGGCGACATTGGCACAGTCGCGGCCAAGAAATATGACATAGAAGCATGGATGCCGGCGCAGAATGCCTATCGCGAGATAGTCTCATGCAGCAACTGCACTGACTATCAAGCCAGACGCCTCAAAATAAAATACCGAGAGAAAGAAGGGGAACCACCAAAAGGTTTCGTGCACACGCTCAACTCAACAGCCATAGCTACTGGCAGAACTATCGTGGCAATACTTGAAAACTACCAACAAGAAGACGGCTCAGTGATCGTGCCGGAAGCCCTAAGAGAGTACATGGGTGGCATAGAGAAAGTAAAGCCGAAACAATAAAACTTTTAATACTATGATGCGAATCAACAAGCTACACTCGGAGGATAAGTTTGTCTTCAAAAACAAAGAAAGTAAGGGACAAATGGCGGAGCAAGACCTGGTACATGGTAACAGCACCACCATACTTCGGAAACACCGAATTGGGCTCAGTGCCAGCCGCCGAAACAGAAAAACTAATTGGCAGAACCATTGACGCGACGCTTTATGACGTTACGGGCGACTTTTCTCATCAATACTTGAAGATGTATTTCCAAATAAACGAAGTTGACGGCAAGACTGCGCATACGATCTTCAAGGGTCATGAATATTCCAGAGACTATCTGCGCAGCCTTGTGAGAAGAAGAACAACAAAGGTAGATGGCCTGTTCAACGTGATCACTAAGGACGGATATAACCTGCGTGTGGCAGTTTCAGCTTTCACGTTGTCCAGAGTCAAGACGTCGCAGGAAAAGGCCATGCGTATGATAATGACCAAGATCATCAAGGAAAAATCTGCAATACTCACGATAGATCAGTTCGCACAAGAGATGGTGCTGGGCAAGATAGCTTCGGACATATACAATGAAGCAAAGAAGATAGCCCCGTTGCGGCACGTAGGCATCAGAAAGTCAAAACTCGTGAAACAAGTAGCCCAATCAAAACAGCCAGCAGTCCCACAGCCCGCTGAGGAAGCCTAAGCTTTCAAGAGATTCTTTCCGTAGTCAAGCCCTTTTTGGAAAGCCGTGAAGTTTAGTTCTTCAGTTCCCCTTGGGATGTTGGCTTTAACTGATTCTTTGAGGGCATTCTCGTCTATCGCGTTTGTAATCGCCACGAATGCGCCTAACATGACGATGTTAGCAACTATTCTTCTTCCGAGTTCTTCAGCAATTTTAGTGGCTGGAACACGGAAGACCTTGACCTTCTTCAACTCTTTTTCTCGGGGAACCATGTCGGGATCGAGAATTACTGTTCCACCGCTTTTCACGTCATCAACATAATCGTTGTAAGCATGTTGAGACATCACGACCAATATGTCAGGTTCAACTACCTTCGGAAAGTCAATTTCCTCTTCTGAAATCACCACTTCAGACTTACACGCACCACCCCTTGACTCGGGACCGTACGATTGCGTTTGAACAGCATTCTTCCCGCTGTAGATAGATGCGGCCGCTGCAGTAATTATCCCAGACTTAATTATGCCTTGACCGCCAAACCCGGCAAACCTAATCTCAAGCCTCAACTGTCAGCCCACCTGCTCCAATGCTTTCTCATTAATCTGAGAAATCTTTTCATGAAGCAACTTCTCATAACTCAGCTTCTCCACATCCACAAACTCGCCCACGACAATGCGGTCAAGCGTGATCTCGGCCTTGGCAGGATCTGAAAAGCTCTCAACCGAGGAAGCCTTCTTGAACCATTCCATCATCTCAAGCCCTGAACGCATCTTGTTGTATCGGCCGAAGATTTCAGGACAGGGAGAAACAACTTCGATAAAGCAGAACCCCTCTTTCTGCAGGACTTTCTTAATAGACTGAGTTAGCCTGCGCACATGTAGTGTGGTCCAACGAGCTACGTACACTGCGCCAGACGCGGCTGCCAAGTGAACCAAGTTAAACGGATGCTCAATATTCCCATAAGGACTGGTAGTTGTGAACGCTTCAAGCGGCGTCGTAGGACCCTGTTGTCCGCCGGTCATGCCGTAGTTGAAATTGTTTACACAAATCACCTTAATTCCCATGTTTCTTCGCGCAGCATGAATAAAGTGGTTCCCTCCGATCGCGAAAAGATCACCGTCCCCGCTGACGACCACAACTTGCAATTCCGGGTTCGCCAATTTCACTCCTGACGCGAAAGCCAACGCGCGGCCATGCGTGGTGTGAAATGAATCAGTGTTCGTGTAACCGGCCGTTCGACCAATGCAGCCTATACCAGACACGACGACAAGCTTGTCCAGATCCGTCTGCAGCTCGTCCAAAGCGTGAACAAAACAGTTGAGCACGATGCCGTTGCCGCAGCCTGGACACCAGATATTCGGGATCATGGCTGACCTTAGATATTTCAAGAAAGGATGTTCCATCACTGCCTGAGCCATTAGCAATTCCTCCTTATGACTTCAAGAATCTCCATAGGAGTATGCGGGTCTTCCCCAAGTTTTGAAAGAAAAGCCACAGGCGTCTCCTTGGCTGCTCTTTCAACCTCTCTCACCAACTGCCCGCAATTCATTTCTGGCACAACAATGGCCTTCGCGCGGCCGGCTATCTCAGCCACTTGCTTTTCTGGAAAGGGCCACAAAGTGATCAAACGTAGCAGCCCAGCCTTTATGCCAGACGCTCTAGCTTTCCTTACGGCACTCAGCGCAGCGCGGGCAACAATTCCGTACGCTACAACGACAACGTCAGCGTCTTCCAGCGTTACCCTTTCAACTCTCACGATCTTATCCTCGTTCTGGCTTATCTTCTCGCATAACCGCCTCACAAGTCTCGATTGTACTTCTGAGCTTGACGTTTGCGGGTACCCTTGCTCATTATGCGTCAGCCCAGTGGCATGAAAACGATATCCTTCTCCAAAGCAGGCCATAGGCGGGACTAAATCATCATCAGGCATGAAGGGCATGTACTTATCACGTGGGACGTTGGGTTTCTTGCGATTTACCGTTCTTATTCCCTCAGCAGATGGTATCACCACTTTCTCCCACATGTGAGCAACGATCTCGTCGCCCATTAACAACGTTGGAACCCTGTAAGTCTCAGACAGGTTGAAGGCTTCAATAGTCAAATCAAACATTTCCTGAACGGAAGAGGGCGACAAAGCTATGATGCCATAGTCTCCATGAGAACCCCACTTCGCCTGCATAACATCCTGTTGTCCAGGAAGAGTAGGCTGTCCAGTGCTGGGGCCTCCACGCATTATGTCGACGACGACGCATGGTGCCTCAGTCATTACGGCTAACCCGATGTTTTCTTGCATTAGGCTGAAGCCAGGCCCCGAAGTTGCTGTCATTGCTTTCAGACCAGCGTAGGAGGCACCGATCACAGCGGCCATTGAAGCGATTTCGTCTTCCATTTGAACATAGATTCCTCCGAACTCAGGCATCCTCTGGGACAAGTGTTCAGCAATTTCCGTCGCTGGCGTAATTGGATAGCCTGCAAAGAACCTGCACCCCGCAGCGATTGCGCCTTCTGCACATGCGACGTCGCCGTTCAAGAAGTGGGCACCAGTAAGTAAGGCTCTTTTTCCCGTCATGTCTTACCCTCTTCGTCAGGTTGTTTTTCAACTACGTAAATCGCAAAATCTGGACAAACTGCCGTGCAAAAGCAGCACAGAATACATTTACTTTCATCCACGATCCTCGGAGGATGTACCCCTCTCGCGTTTATCTCGTCTGACTCTTCGAAAACCTTCTGGGGACAGAACTCCATGCAGTAACCGCAACCTTTGCATTGATCTTTGATCAAGTGAATTTCTGCCTTCGGATGCTTCAAATCCTTGCTGTCGAGGGCTGCATGCCTAATCCTTTCGGGCATACTCAATCATCCGCCAGAGCCTTTTCAAATACCTTTTTAGCCTTTTCTATCTCCTCGGGTGCGACGGCTTCAACTATGGTCTTCATTTCACGCACTTTCGAAGCAAATCTTTCTCCTTCGGCTGCTGAAGCCCAAAGCAGCTGCAGCCTCTCCTTGTTCAAGCCACTCTGCTCCATCTTTTTCCACAGTCGTTCCACACGCTTCTGAGTCTGATAGTTAGCATTTATGTAATGGCAGTCTCCAAGATGACAACCAGTTACCATAACGGCTGCGGCCCCTCTTGCAAATGCCCTTTCAACAAATTTTGGAGCAACACGTCCCGAACACATGGTCCGAATTATACGCACGTTAGGTGGATATTGCATTCTACTGACTCCTGCAAAATCAGCACCCGCATATGAACACCAGTTACAGCAGAAAGCTACGATCTTCTTGTCCGCATCGTGCTCTGTCAATGCGTCTATTTGCGCTGTGATCTGCTCGTCAGTGAAGTGACTCTGAGTCAAAGCGCCAAAAGGACACTCTGCCGCACACGTGCCACATCCGCCGCATGCAGCCTCTATGATGCTGATCTGTTTCAGGTCTTTGTTCCAGGTTATGGCATTGTATGGGCAGACTTTTATGCATAGCCCGCAAGCCTTGCACTTTTCAGGATAGATAATCGGCGTGATGGCCTCGACAGTCACTTTTCCCTTCGCCATCAGAATGCCAGCGCGGGCCGCAGCGGCGCTTGCCTGCGTCACGCTGTCCTTGATGTCTTTCGGTGACTCGGCACAGCCTGCGAAGAACACTCCGCCCGTGGCGGCGTCTACTGGTCTCAGTTTCGGATGAGCCTCTAAGAAGAATCCGTCCTGATTTCTTGAGAGCGTCAGTAAACGCTGTACTGCTTCGCTGTCTTTTCTTGATTCAAGGCCCACAGACAGAATTGCCATGTCAACATTGATCTTGTAAAGCTCTTTCTGAAGGGTGTTCTCGCCCATAAGCCACAGGTTGCGGGTTCTCTTGTCCTCCTTTATCTCAGATGGAAGCCCCCGAATGAATTTAACCCCGGCTTTTCTGGCCCGTTTGTACAGGTCTTCGAAGCCTTTTCCGTAGGCTCTTATGTCCACGTAGAAAACGTATATTTCAGTGTCAGGCCAGTGCTCCTTGATCAGCAAGCTATCCTTGATGGTGTTCATGCAGCAAACATTGCTGCAGTAAAGCCTCCCATTCTTGTCAGTTCGAGAGCCCACACATTGGACGAAAGCCACGCGCTTGGGAACCTGCTTGTCACTGAGTCTTATCAAATGGCCGCCTGACGGGCCCCCCGCATTGATGAGCCTCTCAAACTCTAGCGATGTGATCACGTTTGGAAATCTGCCATACCCGTAATTCGGCAGTATTGACGGGTCAAAAACATCTGCGCCCGTAGCCACTATTATCGTGCCCACTTCAAGTTCCATGGTTTCGGGCTTCATCTCATACACTATTGCTTTTCTTTCACATGCCTTCATGCACTTGTCGCAGACAACGACGCCGTTTTTGTTAAGGCACAGGTTCATGTCGATTATGTACGTGGCGGGAACAGCCTGAGCAAACGGCGAGTAGATGGCATGTCTTGATGCTAGGCCGACGTCAAACTCGTTAGGAGCAACTATAGGACAGACTTCCGTACATTCTCCGCAGGCAGAACAGTCTTTCGTGACGTACCGTGGCTTCTTCAGCACTTTAACATGGAAGTTCCCGATGTACCCTTTAACCTCTGAAACTTCGCTGTTGGCCAAGAGCTCAATGTTAGGATGATGCCCAACGTCAGACATTTTAGGAGCAAGAATGCAGATGGAACAGTCCATCGTCGGAAAAGTCTTGTCTATCCGCGCCATCATTCCGCCAATACTGGGTTCCTTCTCAACCAGAAACACCTTGTAGCCCGTGTCGGCAAGGTCAAGGGATGCTTGGATACCTGCAACGCCACCGCCAATTATCAGTGCCCTCCGGTTTATCGGCACCTCAATCTCTTCCGCGGGCTCAAGCAGAGCAACCTTGGCCACGGCCATTTTCACGAGGTCTTTAGCTTTTTCGGTGGCTGATTTTCGATCATATAAGTGAACCCAACTGCAGTGCTCACGAATGTTTGCCATCTCAAAGAGGTATTTGTTCAAGCCCGCGTCTTCGCATGCTTTTCTGAAGGTGGGCTCATGTAGACGCGGTGAGCATGAGGCGACTACCACTCGGTTGAGCTTATGTTCCTTGATGTCCTTTTTTATTCCCTCTTGTCCCTGATCTGAACACGTATAACGGTTATCTTGAGCTAGGACAACATGCGGAAGAGCCGACGCGAATTTTGCAACATCTTCACAATCCACGGAGCCAGCGATGTTCAACCCGCAATGGCAAACGTAAACTCCGATTCGAGGTTCTTCTGCGCTTGGCTTTGTTTCCGGTTCCTTCTTCTCCGCCATCGGATCACCCTTTTGACGATGTTAGATAGTTTTCAATAGACGCTACGGCTCGCTCTCCTGCACAAATTGCCTCAATGATTGTAGCAGGTCCAGTAACAGCGTCTCCCGCTGCGAACACGGCCTTCATGCTGGTTTCCATGGTTATCGGGTCAGTCCAAACCGTGCCATCATCGTTTAGCTCGACCTCTTTCGGCAAAAACTCCACGTCTGGACCTTCGCCGATTGCCAGAATCACCATGTCCGCTTCGCGCTTGAACTCCGAACCCTCTATCGGAATCGCCTTTCTTCTCCCACTCTCGTCGGGTTCGCCGAGTTCCATTCGGACGCACTCGATGGCGCACACTCTCCCGTTCTCCCCAACGATTTTCCTTGGTGAAGCTAAGAACTCGATTTTGACACCTTCCTTTTCCGCCTCTTTGACTTCCCAAGGAATTGCAGGCATTTCGTCCCTTGATCTGCGATAAAGAATCGCCACGTTCTTCGCTCCTAATCCTGAAGTCTTTCCTGCAGCTGAGACAGATCTGGCAGCGTCAACCGCCACGTTCCCGCCGCCGATCACGACGATGTTCTCGCCGATTTTCACATTTTCCCCGGAATTGACACTCCACAGGAAGTCTAAAGCGTGGACTACTCCTTTCAGGTCTGCCCCTTCAACCTTCAGTTTTTGGGCTTTGTGAGCCCCTATACCGATAAAAACTGCCCTGTAGCCTTCTCTCCACAGCGCAGTAAAGTTTAGATCTTGACCAATGGTTACACCTGTTCTTATTTCCACGCCTAGATCCTTTATTGACTGAATTTCCCTTTCCAGATATCGTTTCGGCAGACGAAAATTCGGTATACATTTTCTAGGCATGCCACCGGCTTCTGGAAGTGACTCAAAGACTGTAACACCGTATCCTTTTCGGCTTAGCTCATATGCGACCGTGAGACCAGCTGGCCCAGAGCCTATAACTGCGATTCTCTCCTCGTGCACCTCCTGTGCCCTCTTCGCCTTTTCGCTCTTCAGATGCTCATCGTACAACTGCCAGATTCTCTCAAGTGTCTTCTCTTGTTCAAGGCCTGCTCGTTCCGGATGAAAACAGGCAAGCGTTGTTGTCAGGGGAAGAGGGATATTCTCTGCTATTTTTTGAAGAGCTCTTTCTGACGAGCGACTACCTCCATGCTCTAGGGCGATTTTCCGCATGGAGAGAAATATCTCAGGCAATTTTATGGCTTGATTGCAACGTTTGAAGCAGCGATAGCACCACGCGCAGAGCCAAAGCTCATCTGAAGATAACGTGTTGTCCGGGTCTAAGAGAATGTTTTGCAGAAGACTTCTCGGATTGTATTGGCTTCCCAACATTTCCGCCATTGGACAGCTGCCCGTGCAGATACCGCACTCGTAGCAGTATTTGAGTTTTTCAACGTCTAGAAGCTGTTCAAGGATGTCCTTGGAAACGATGGTCCTCGAGGTTGTCAAGCTCTGAGCCTTCCTTAATACTGGAAGAACCTCGAATATAAAAGTTTACAAACGTAAAGGTTTCGCCTCAGAACTCAAAGCTCAACCTAGCAGCACACTTCTTTTTATAAAGTGAAAGCACAATACAACATGAAAGGTTAGTGATATTCACATGAAAAAAGTCAAAATCGTCCTCTACGGAGTAGGCGCTGTCGGCACGCTGATCGCAAAATTTCTGCTTGAAAAGGAAGGAGTAGAAATCCTAGGAGCAGTCGACACGGCCAAGGACAAGCGGGGCAAGGATCTGGGCAAAGTCTTGGGCTTGGAAAGAAACCTTGGCATAAAAGTCTCAGCTAATGCGGACTTGCTTCTTAGGCAAGTGAGACCAGACGTGGCTATCCATGCGACCTCATCTTTCCTCAAAGACACGTACTCACAAATAGCCACAATAGTGAAGAACGGAGTAAACGTTGTCTCAACATGCGAAGAACTATCCTATCCACACGTTGCCAATCGGAAACTTGCGGAAAAACTTGACCAGCTTGCAAAGAAGCATGATGTCACAGTCTTGGGCACGGGCATAAACCCAGGTTTCCTAATGGACACGCTTGTGATCGCACTTACAGCACCTTGCCAAAGAATAGAGAAGATCGAAGCAACAAGAGTCATGAATGCTGCCACTAGACGCTTACCATTCCAGAAGAAAATCGGCGCAGGCTTGACCACTGAAGAATTCAAGAAGAGAATCGAAAACAAGCAGATCACCGGGCACGTAGGGCTCGAACAGTCTATCAGCATGATTGCTGATGCCCTAGCATGGAAACTTGACAAAGTAGTAGTAGAACCTGTTGAGCCAGTAATAACCAAGAAGGCTGTTGGAAGCAAAGACGTGAAAGTCAAGGCTGGAAATGCGGCTGGACTGAGGCAGAAGGCAAAGGGCATAGTGAAAGGAAAGGAAGTCATAGTCCTAGATTTCCAAGCTTACGTAGGCGCTGAAGAGGAATTTGATGCAGTCAAGATCCACGGCGTTCCAAACGTAAATCAGAGGATCCAGCCATGCGTGCACGGCGACTTAGGCACAATAGCGATGGTTGTCAACTCAATCCCAAAAGTCATCAATGCGCAAGCCGGCTTAGTCACCATGAAGGATCTGCCGGTTCCGTCAGCCGCACCCGAAGACATGAGAAAATACATTTCCACCTAGACCCATTGTCAACGAGGAAGCGGTATTGAAAGCGAGAATTGACATAAACTGCGATCTAGGCGAAAGCTATGGAGCGTTCAAGATAGGAAACGACGCAGAAATAATGTCACACATAACATCCGCAAACATCGCATGCGGATTCCACGCAGGAGACCCGATGACAATAGCCCAAACTATCACGCTTGCCAAAAAGCATAGGGTTGCAGTTGGAGCACATCCAAGCTTTCCTGACCTAGTCGGTTTCGGAAGAAGAGAAATGCAGCTTACATCAGAGGAAGCTGAGAATTACACGCTCTATCAGATTAGCGCAATTCAGGGATTCGCGAAGGCAGCAGGCTTGAATCTTCAGCACGTGAAGCCGCACGGGGCCCTCTACAACATGGCAGCTAAAGATGAAAAACTGTCCAATGCAATAGTGAAGGCTGTTCAAGAGCTCAGCGATGATCTGATAGTTTTTGCCCCGCCCAGATCTGCATTGGCCAAGATCGCCGCAAAGACCAAGTTGCGCGTTGCATGGGAGTTCTTCGCTGACAGAGCCTATAATCCGGACGGAAGCCTCGTTTCAAGAAGCCAGAAAGGCGCGATCATCAATGACTCGCGAAAGGTGCTACAGAGAGCCGTCACAATGGTCAAAGAGGGAACTATTCAAACCTTCAACGGCGAAGTGCTGAGGCTAGGCACGGTGCACACGATATGTGTACATGGCGACACTCCTAACGCCGTAAAACTGGCAGAGATCCTAAACAGGGGATTGATAAAGGCGGGCGTTAAGGTTGAGCCTGTAGGCAACTTCATTTAGCTGGATTTTGGGTTCCCATCATGAAGAATAACATGCATATGCCTGCACGATACTTCCCCTTCGGCGACGCCGCCCTTGTCGTCGAGTTTGGCGATACGATAAGCTTGGAGATAAACCGCAAGGTTGTCGCTTTAGACAGTGCAATCTTGAAGGCAGAAATCCGAGGAGTCGAGGAGCTCGTGCCAACCTACAGATCACTGCTAGTTCGCTACGATCCTCTGAAGATAAGTTATGAACAGCTTGTTTTTCGCGTTAAAGACCTTGAAGAGAACCTCAAGGATTCTCATGCGAAAATGGAGGGCAGAAAAGTGGTTGTCCCTGTCGTCTATGGGGGAGAGTATGGGCCTGACCTCGGGCACGTTGCACAGTTTCACGGGTTGACTGAAGAGCAAGTAGTCAGGTTGCATTCTGAAAGAGAGTACAGGGTTTACATGATTGGGTTCGTCGCCGGTTTTCCCTATTTGGGAGAGGTTGCTGATGAAATCGCAACGCCGCGTCTTGAGACGCCGCGCCTGAAGGTGTCAGCAGGCTCAGTTGGCATAGCAGAAAAGCAAACGGGCATTTACCCATGCGAGGCTCCTGGCGGGTGGCAGATAATAGGCAGAACGCCAATCAGGCTTTTTGACCCGTGGCAACAGCCGCCGACGCCTCTCAATTCTGGAGACACTGTCAAGTTTAAGCCCATTTTGGAAGCTGAGTACAAGATGCTGCTCGGGAGGTAGGAAGCAGTTGAGGCTCTTCCATGTCACCAAGCCTGGACTGTCTACGACGGTCCAAGATTTGGGCAGAGTTGGCCTTCTCAGGTATGGAGTGCCGGTTTCCGGGGCGATGGATCAGTTTTCGCTGATCGCGGCGAACCTTCTGGTAGGCAACAGGCCTGATGATGCTTGTCTTGAAACGACCCTTATCGGCCCGGAACTTGAAGCCTTGGCAGAAACCCAGATCGCCGTGACTGGCGGAGGCTGTTCTCCGAAGATTGATGGAAAGATTGTTCCCATGTGGCATACTTTGAACGTGAAGAAGGATGACGTGGTGTCTTTTGGGAATATGCAAGATGGTTGTCGAGCTTGTCTTTCGGTAAGAGGAGGAGTGAATACTCCGTTGGTGCTTGGAAGCCGGTCCACGTATATTCGCGGTGGCTTTGGCGGATTAGACGGTAGAAAACTCAGAAAAGACGACGTGATTGAAGGTTTTGATGTTTCACCGCTCAGCTTTGCATACTCAATGCCGGAGGAACTGGTGCCGCAGTTGGCCGATTGTGTTGAAGCGCGTGTGATTTTGGGTCCGCAGGCCGACATGTTCACAGAGACTGGAGTCGACACGTTTCTTTCCGCACCATTCAAGGTCTCATCGGAAGCTGACCGCATGGGATATCGCCTTAAAGGCCCAAAAATCGAGCATAAAGGCAAAGCGGATATTGTTTCAGATGCACTGTTGCCAGGGGCTA
>Ga0315277_10003381_pt1 | contig 21615 bp, 24 predicted proteins | sample YL17G05_15_MG_FD_203695 | JGI IMG/M metagenome (GOLD analysis project Ga0315277, IMG submission 203695) | Sediment microbial communities from Yellowstone Lake, YNP, Wyoming, USA - YL17G05_15 | ecosystem: Environmental > Aquatic > Freshwater > Lake > Sediment | place: USA: Wyoming | collected...
CGCGGGAACCAGGTGAGAGCCTTCGCCGTTGGTCTGGACGTGCTGATCGGACCAGCCGAAGAAAGTCAGTGCCGGTTCGTCGCCGGCCTTTTCCGCGTTGCAGATCGCCGCAGCGAAAGTCAGAACGATGATCAGAACGCGCGTGAAGAACCGACCGGCTTCTCGTCCCATCGCAGACCGCTCCTTGGAAGAGGTGCCCATCGCTGGTGGCCTTGGACGGCCATCACAGTGGGACGGCAAACGATAGTAAAGTCCAAAAACCATGGCAGATCGAAGCCGGCGGGAAATCCAAGGAGCCGATTATTCACCAGACAGACGAAAGGGCACGAAGGACCCATCCCTTCGCGCCCTTTGTATCTTCCTGCGATGGTTGTTTACGGCTTTCCCGGCGCAGGGAACTCCTGGTAGATTCCCCACTGCCTCATCCTCGGATCCTTGGTCACATCAAAGCCCAGCAGGTCGCCGATTTCTTCGAGCGAGAGGAATTGTTGCCATTGCAGGACAAGACGGCCCACATTCTGGTCATACTTCTTTTGTGTGTTCGGCGTCAGGCGACCCAGAACGTCTTTCAGGATCGGGCGGATTTCCTCTTTGCGGCCCAAAGCCGCCAGCGAAGCGGTATAACACTCAAAGGTAAACATGGGCCTGTCCGCAGGGCCATAGACTTGGTCGCAAATCAGCGGCACGAGTCTCTGACCGAGACCGACCACCTCTGCGTACTTCTTCAGGCCCATCAGAATCTCGATGCGGACGCATTCCCGATTGAGAGCTCTCTTGTTTGTTTCGGGCTCACCGGGCACCAGGGCCAAGATTTGCTCGGCGCGATCCCAATTCTTCCGCAGTTTCAATGCGACCGCCAAGCTCAAGAGCGGGTGCCAGTAGTCTTCGTGATACAGCTTCGGATCCCACGTTGTGTTTTTCTTCCATTCCTTGACATCCACCGTGCCAACGACGACTCCCTTCGGCTCGCGGGGATAATCGTCCTCCGTGCAGACGAAAGTCAGGACGGATGGGATGCGCTTGTCCTGGCCGTAGTCCAGAGGAATATACAGGTCAAAGGAACGATCCTGCGGTTCCGACCAATACCGGCATTTTTGCGTCACATACTCGCGGCCCAGGTCGTCTTTCAGTTCACTGAATCCCCAGAACGTGCCGCCCTGGGGTCTCCGGTTGCCGCTCTTGCGCGCGATAACCCAAACGATGCCGTCTTCCGTCATTCCGACGTCCTCGATTTCCGGCATGTGGTAGCCGGTGCGCTGGAACAGGTCTTCGGGGGTGAGCGGTCGGCCACCGGGATCTTTCAACAGGGCATAGGCCAAACTCGCCTCGCTTTCCGACCGGTTGGCTATAATCTTGGCAAAAGCATCAGGATCGAAGAATTCCGCAGGCTGTCGCTTCGAGTAGGAGAACAGCGCGTCCACCGACTCGCCGTCGCGCGGGTCCCACACCGTGACCCGGACAGGAAGCTGGCTAGCGCGCAACACCCAAATTCGAGCCCATTCGGATGCGTGTTCATTATTCGTGATGTCGAAAACGGTGAGATCCTCCGAGATCCCAGCCGCCTCATTGAGTAATGGCCCCGAGATTGTGATCTGACTGGGAAAAGCTCGGAGAACGGTTTCCAGTGAGAATTGTTCCGATGCGCCCAGATTTTCCAGAGTCTGTACCGCTCTCCTGTCTGGTTCCGAGGTGATGCGGGTTTTGAGATCAAAGGCTTTCACTACTCGGCCTTTTTCACCAAAAATCACCTGGCTGCCAATGCGAAGGCGCGACTTGCCGCCGTGACCCATCCACAATTCCCACTGTTGTGGTTCCGCAAGAGCGTCTTCTTTGAGGTATAGCGTCGCTTGGAAAAATGGCACGGCGCGGAAACTCTCGACGACTTTCGCCCAGGTCGGCCTCGGATTGCCCAGTAAGACCGTACCGAGCAGGATCATGAGAACCAGCCCCGCGGCGCCCGCTAGCGCCAAACGGGAGCGCGCGACGAATGACCACCAAGGAATCTGCGCCGGCACCCCTCGGCTGTCGAGACGCTCGCGGAAAGCCGCCAGTCGCCCGCGCAAACGGCGGTCCACATCCGGCGGAACCTCGGAGTTCAACCACTGAGTCAGAATGGGATCCTTTTCGATCGGGCTATCTTCATGCTTTTCCATTTGGAAGAACCTCCTTTTCAGGATAAGGTGCAAGGTGAGCGAGACGTTCGCTGAGTCGCGCACGGCCCCGGCTGACGTGGATGCGCGCGGTCGCTTCGCTGCACCCGAGAGCCTCGGCGATGGTGCCGTAGGACTGCTCCTGCACGAAGCGCATCAGGACAGCCTCGGCCTGCTTGCGCGGCAACTGAGCAATAGCGCGGAGAATTTCGCTCTTCCCCTCTCGCTGCGATACACGCTCCACGACCGAAGGCGTGGTGTCCCTGACATCATCGGGCACAGCCTCGGCCGTTTCATGTCCGCGCAGGCGAATCCGCTGACGCAGCACATCATAAGCCGCGTTGGCGCAGATCCGCAGAATCAGCGCCTGGGGATTGGGATGCCGCTGGATGCGCCCCAACCGTTTCCAGATGGTCTCGAGTGCTTCCTGAAACGCATCGTCGGTATCGTCGGGGTTGCGGAGAATCCGCCAGACCGTGCGGATCATCCGGTCCTGGATCGGCTGGATCAGGCGTTCGTAGAGATGTTCTTCATTGCTCAAGAACTTCCTCCTCTTGGTGACTGTCGAACGCTCGTTCGACCGGGTATTCCCTGCCTTTCATCCCTCTAGACGCTGGGGGTATGTCATTTGTTTACCGGCGAGGCAAGAAAAGCCTGTCCCAGGTGGTCCAAAAGATCCCCGGTTGCCCTGTAACACCACTTGACATGGCCAGTTCGCCCGCTCCATAGGTTGCCGAAGCGAATTCCCATGTCAGGATCGTGGGGCAGGCGATTCGATGGGCATCCCACAAGAGGAGGTTGTCTCATGCGTCGTTTTCACACGGTAGGCGTCGCAGTTGCGGTGGCATTGCTCGGTCTTTCGGCCGGTGCCGCTACCGCAGCGGAGAGTATCCAGTCTCTCGTCCAGAAAGTGGATGCAAAGCTGTACTATCCGCAAAAGGAAGGGATGCGTTCGTTGCAGGCCGACGCGCAGTCTTCCTGGATTGCGGAACGGTTGCAGAACATCCCCGAAGGGAAGAATGTGCAGGTACGGTTCTATTGGTCGGAACCCGCCAAGCAACGATTTGTGATCGGCGGCGCGCCGGAGTCGCTCGCCGACCAGGTTCGCCAGGCTGAAAGGGGATTGGCAATGTGGGGCGAGCAGCTCGTTCCCAAGACACTGGCGCTGACCCTGGCCGACTACAAGTGTTCCCTTCGTGAGGACGAGAAGTCGTTCATTCTCGACGCCAGCACCACGGCCCCATCGGCTCGCTTCCCGGCCATGAGCTATACAATTGACAAGAAAACGCTCCTGCCAACCCGCTGGCACCTCGAGACCACCAACTGGACCGGCGATGTGGACATCAAATACGATCGTCAGGCTTCGGGACAATTTCTGCCGGTCGAAATGAAGGCGAGACCCGGCCAAAATGATGTGACCATCAGGACGGCGTACAAGAAGGTCGAAAAGTGGACGCTCGCCGAAAGCCTGACGTTTTCATTCGTCAGCGACGACGGCACGACGCGAACGAATTCGCTGCGTCTGTCGAACTTCAAAATCAATCAGCCGCTGCCGGCGGACGTGTTCCCGGCCGACCGACGATAGTCCGGCGAGTTCAAAAGTTTTCCAGCGATTCCGAGTCGAACGTTCGGTCGTCGGCTTCGCGAGTGGATTGAGGCAGGTGGGGGGAAGCGCTCGGCTGGCTGGCGCCGAGCGCGATCGCGCCGCGCGCCAGGTGATCCAACAGTTGCACCGCTGATTCGTAGCGCTTGAGGTGTTCGGCGGGAACAATCTCGCGCCGCCGCGTCAGCAGGAAATAAATCGCCACGGCGGCGCTGATCGAGCGGGCCGCCTCGGGCACGGGATCGAGCGGCACCGTGTAGCGCGCGCGCAGATAGGTGTCAATGAGCGCATCGGCGTCGGCGATGGCCGCGGCGATGACCGCCGCATCAGCCAAGCCATCCGCATCGTCATCGCTCAACGCCCGCAACACCTGCGGATCGAGTCGCTTTTCGAGATCGGATTGTGTGCAGTACATTGAAAACTCCTCCATGCTTGAAATCGGTCCGGCTCTCTGTCACATTCCAAGCCGGATTGTTCTGCTATGTTCAGATTGGAGGATAGCTCATGAGAACTACCCAACCTGGCCACAAGACACGTTTCATTGATTTTGCGCTCGAGCACTTCCAGAACACACGTAAGCTCTGGTATGCACGTCCCATAGATGACGGTGCTTCGGAAGCAGAATGGCAAACCTGGGCACTACAGCTTTATGACGAAGCAGTCCGGTGCATTATTTTTTCGGGATTGGCGATTGAGGCTGAGGCTGTTGTCCTTTTCCGGCTCCGTGGCGAGACCGCGCTCCATGATGATCCAGAGTTGCAGCGTCAGTTCAAAGTGCTTTTCTTCAGAAAGAAGGGAGACACCGGGCGTTGGTGCCAGTGGGCACGTGAGAAGAAACCCTTGCTTGAGCGGATACTTCACGAATCGGGAATGGAGTACCGCAAGGCCATCGACACCGCAATGCACCGCCGAAACGAAGCCGTTCACTTTGTCGCAGGCGACCTGCACCAATTGCCAGACGGAGAATGGCAGCTTGACCTCCTGGATCTACGGCCCGGCGAGTCTCTTCACTTCGCGGAAAAGTGGTTCCGTAAGGCCCGGTCTTGCTTCAACACGGCAGCCGAAGCAATCCAAGATCTCGGCCGTGCACATGACGCTCTGAAGCGAAAGACAAAGGGAGAAAGGGCTGACTTCTTTAGCAAAATCACCTTAGAGGAGACCAAAAAACGCCCGGCCGAATCTTCAGAATCTCCGGAAAGCGACGAAGAAGAATCCACGGATCCCACCGATAATCTCAGGGAGTAGCTCCCTAGCATACGTCCCAGGCGGGACCCGTGGTTCAGTTCGACTTGCCCATAGCTCGTCGGGCGATTGGGGTTTCTGCCTTCTGGCCTCTCACCTCTGCTCTTATGCCACGGCGTTTTTCCACAGGTAGATCGCGCCCGTTGCGATGACCTTCTGGTCGTAGTAGCGCTGGACGCGGATCATGTCGGCCTTGCGCCGGTTCTCGCGCCAGACCTCGACCACGTGGCCCGCAACGCTTCCCGGCGCCATCGTCCAGACGAACGAATAGGCGAACGCCACGCGCTTGGGCGCCGGACGCGACGGAATGTAGCACAGGAACGCGTCCTTGCCCCAAACGTAGTCGAGATCGGCCGCCTGGCCGGGGGCCGCGACGTTCTTGAGCGCCCGCGCCACCAACACGCGCTCGACGTCGAACAACGTCGCCAACGTGTCCGGTCCCGCCGTTCCCAACCGCATGTATTGCGTTCGGTCGGTGACTTTAGGATGCAGCCGCACCTTGGCATAGACATCGTAGGCCAGAACGAGCGTGTTGGGGATGACCTGGACAGCCTCCTGGATCGTTGCCTTGTGGGCCTCGACCTCGGCGACCGGGTCGCTGTTGGTGTAGTCGCTCCACTGCGCATTGCCGCTGAGCGTCTCGCCCGGAATGTCGCTGCCGGTGCGAATGCGACTGGCCAGCGCGATTTCCTTGTTGAGAATGATCTTCTCCATCAGGAACTCGGTCCGGTCAATCTCGGGCTGGATGGGCGGATCGGCGTTCTCGCGCTCCTCGTCGGGGATGACCGATTCGAGGGCGTGATCCTCGCAGTAGTAGTTGTCGTTGCTCAGCGCGAAATCCACCTCGTTGGCTTCGGCGCCGGGAGCGCGGTTGTCGTTGGACGAACGGAACCGCTCGCGCGCGGCGTCGTAGATGAAGTAGCGGTCGCTTTGCTTGCGCACCGCCACGGGTGGCGCGACCGAGTCGGCCATGAAATTGGGATTGCTGTAAGCGACGCAAACGTTGGTCAGCGCCGCATCAATGTGAACCTGGGATACTTCAGGCATGGTTTCTCTCTCCTTTCGTCGAAAGAAGGTTTCAAGTTTCAGGTTTCAGGAGGGTGTGAGCGTTGAGTTTTTCGTTTTGAATTTTGAGTTTTGAGTTGGAAATCCCACTGCTGTCTTCTCGCAACTCATCACTCAACACTCATCCCTCAAGACTGTCCCCTGCTTTTCTCCTGTTCATCGTTCATCATTCCTCGTTCATCGTTTGGCTACGGCGCTGTCCGTTCGTGGAGCGACAAGAAGACCTCGATGATGTCGCCGTCGGCCGAGGCTGCGGTTTCGGCGAACCCCACGCAGTTGATCTTCGTGCCGGACGACTCGCTGATCGCTTTGACCTTGCCGGTGGCGCCGGCGATGTTGACCGGCACGCCGAGCGCGATCGCCCCGGCCGCCTCGACGCGCGCGATGCCGGCTTTGCGCACCGCCACGTTCTGACTCTTGAGCGACTGGGCGTGGACGGTGACGCCGAGAATCTTGGGCGCATTGGCGCTGCCGGGGAGCGCACACTCGCCGGCGTTCGTTCCCTGGACGACGACCCGGTGGGCCGGCACACCGTTGGTGTCGGTGACTTCGTAGGCTTTGTCGAGAATGTAGTTGGCCATGATTTCCTCCTTTTGGCTTGTACGGAATTTCAAAACGCGGCTCGCAAGACCTCAGCATCGTCTTCCATGTCAATTCTTGCTTCTGTCCCCACCACCAACCCCGGCCTTCGGAGGGCCGTTCTCGCTTTCGTGGATGACGATCTTGAGTTTGCGGCTCGTGCTTCTTGCAGCTCTTTGGTTCGCGTAAGACAGGTTGCCAACCTATCCTACAGTCGGGCGACGGCCTGAAGCGCTTCGATGTAAGTGACGCCTGCGTGCTGGCGGCAGAAGGCAAGCGCTCTGTCGTGCAGAATGAGCGATTCAGGCCGGATGGCCGCGCGTTCGGTCGGGTGTGGGACTGCCGGCCGGCGCAAGTCGTCCGCCGATTGCGGTGAAGCGATCTCGCGGAGCTCGATCTGCGGCGGCAGCGAGCGCAAGAGCTCGCGGAACCACTCGAGTGGCGTCAGTCGCCGGCCGTCGGCCGTCTCGATGCGAGGCTCGTGCCCGTCGAGATGGAGCATGAATTCCACCAGGCCGCCGGCTTCCCAGGCGGGCAGCATGCGACCGCTTCGTCGCATCTCTTCGCAAAACTTCTCGATGTCGGTGCGCGCCCGCGCGCTTCGATCCGTTTCGATCTCGGCTTTGAGCCGCGTCGCTTCATTACGAAGCGATTCCATTTCGGCGAAGACTTGGCTCGTCGGCTCGCTTTGCGTTTTGCCGTCGTTCGCGCTGTCGCTGTTCTCCACAAATGTGGCAGTCGGTTCTCGATCGCTCGAAGAGGGATGGTCGTCGAACTCCACGACGATCCGCTCGCCGTCGTCTTCGCGAAAGATCGGATCGGCCAAACCTTTGACTTCGGGTGGACATGCGCCGAGAAACGACAACGCCCGCAAGTAGGGACGCTCGGTTCGGGCGAACGAGCGATAGAGTTCGATGCTTCGTTTCTTGTAGGCGCCCTGGCGAATCCACTCGCGCAGCGACGCGTGAAGGTCTTTCAGAGAGGCGATCAACACATCGCCCAGACAGCGCAGATCGGCCACCCACCCGAACGCGGGTCCATCTTGACGATGATCCAACGTCACGGGCGCCTCGTGCCAGCCGGGGTCGTAATCTTCGGCGATCCGCTGAAGGTCCTCGGGCGTATAGGTTCCTTTGGGGCCATAGTCGCCCGCGCGGAAAACCTCGATCTCCATATTGACATTCATTGCGCACGCTCCTTTCGTCGCACAAAACAATCCGTATTGGCTTTGGTCGCCACTACCATTGCATCTCACGCTTTCATCGCTTCTACGCCGCAAACAGAATGGCTTTTGCATTTGCTTGTCAGCCGCTCGCTCGGCGCGATGCGTGCAAGTTCACCACCACGGTCCTGGAATGGACAATTCCCCAGGCGACGCTTCGCGTCCCGAAACCGCTCTAACATTCGTAAGCATCCTGGATAACAGCACGGACACGATGCCCGCGCCACCATCGTCAAAAAACCTTGACCCTCGGCAAAAACAGTTGCGAGACTGTGACCAAGATCGCTCAAGCGACATTCTGAAAACAGGAGGAAACAATCATGAGGAAATGCGGCGTTGTGGCAATGGCGGCTATCGCGTCGGTCGCGCTGGCAGGCTGCTGCCTGTGCAAGTGCAAACACGCTGCCGCCGGCAAGGAGACTGCTGCGGCCGGGAAGTTCGTCCTGCGGGTGACCGCCGGCATCTCGGAGCCTTATACAGACAAGGCCGGCAACGTCTGGAAAGGCGAAAAGGAGTATTCGAAAGAAGCAGGATTTGGATTTGTCGGCGGCCTGACGGTGGATCGCACCGAAAACATGAAGATTGAAGGCACAAACGATCCGCGCGTCTATCAAACGGAACACTATTCGATGACCGGTTTCGTCGCCGATGTTCCCAATGGCAAATACAGCGTGCGACTGCATTTTGCCGAAACTTACGACGGCGTGACCAGTGCAGGCGGGCGTGTCTTCGATGTCACGATCCAAGGCAAAACCGTCTTGCAGGACTTCGACGTATTCAAAGAGGCGGGCGGTGCTCAGAAGGCCGTCGTCCGAGAGTTCAAGAGCATCGAAGTCACAAACGGGAAAATTGAGATCGGTTTCGTGCCCAAGCAACAGAACCCGGAAATCAATGGCATCGAGCTCCTGGGCGAATGATTCTGTGAACGGATCACGTTGACCTTGGGTTCTGCAGGGGCGCATCATGCTGCGCCCTTGCAGGGTCAGGGTTTTGCCAGTCCCGCAAGAACCGAAAGGATGGAGAGCAATGAAAAGCACAAGTCTAACACACCTCATTCTGTCCGCAGTTCTGCTTTGGGGGATTCTCAACGGATATTGCTCTGCGGCGGCGGCCAAGGGTGACACATCCGACAGCCTTGCGCAGCTTCGCGCCGGCAAGAGTTTCATCCCCACGAGAGTGTATTCGGAAGAGGAAGACCAGAAGCTGTTGGCGCTTTTCAAAGGATTGCGCGTGTCGGATGTGTGCGACGGGATGGACGCCGTCGGTCTTCAGAACATTGGCCTGATGGACCCAGACATTCGCCCCCTGTGGCGGGATACGGAACATTACACCCATCGGATCATCGGTGTTGCCGTTACGGCGCGCTATGTGCCGACGCAAAAGGGACCGGCGGGAAAGATGCCCGTTGAGGAATATGACAAGTGGGTGAAGGAAACCTATTCCAAGGTGACACCGGAACCTTTTGTGCCGCTAATCCGCAAAGGCACAGCTCTGGTCATCGAGGAGGCCCCAAACGCCGATGTCGGTTCGATCGGATCGAACAATATTATGGGTTGGAAGTCGCGGGGATGCGTCGGCGTGGTATCGAGCGCGACTGCCCGTGATGCAGACGAAATCATCACGGAGAAAGTCCCGCTCTATTACAAGAAACCGGGCCGCGGCATCCGTCCGGGCCGGAACGAAATCGAGTCGGTCAATCGCCCCGTCGTGAGCGGCGGCGTTCTGGTCATGCCGGGCGACGTGATCGTTGCCGATGGCGATGGAGTGATGGTGGTTCCGCGTGGCGTGGCCGAAGACGTGGCCAAGTATGCTCAGAAGATTTTGGACGGCGATAAAGCCGGACGGCGTGGCCTCTACAAGAAGCTGGGGCTGCCCGAGGACGATTCGGTGAAATAGGCAGCGCGAGCTTGACCTGCGAGCGTGTCCGGACATAGTTTGCGTCGCGAGGTCAGGCGCCGGGCTGGGAGCGTAATGAGCGATTGGAATTGATGAGGGTGAGGAAGATGACGGACGAAATGCGAGAACGAATCCGCCGGGCCGCCGAAGCGCTCCGACAATTCGGCGCGCGCGAAGTCTATGTCTTTGGCTCGGCGGCCGCCGGCACGCTGGACGACTGCTCCGACATTGATATGGCCGTCGCGGGTCTCCCGCCCGAAAAGTATTTCAAGGCCATGGGCGCCGCCGGCGATATTCTCGAACGCCAGATTGACCTGGTGGATTTAGACGACGAGAATCTGTTCACCAGTTACTTGAAGAGAAAAGGGAAACTCCAGCTTGTTCACTGAGCTGCGCGAAGAAATCGAGTTGTCTCTGGCCCAGCTGCACCAACTGGCGGGAACGCTGCGTGACGTGCGCGAAAGCATCAAAACGCGAGATCCCAATGAGACGGAGATCATGGCGCTTGCTGCCTTCGTTCATTCCTTCTATACGGGTGTGGAGAATCTCTTCAAACGCATCGCCATCGCCACGGAGGGCAAACCGCCGCGCGGTGAGCTCTGGCATGTAACACTCCTGGCGCAAATGGCCCAAGCCACGCCATCGCGCCCGGCGGTTATCTCGGAACCCCTGCGAAAGCAGCTGAAGGACTATCTCGATTTCCGTCACGTGTTCCGCCATGCGTATGTGTTTGAGTTGAAGTGGCTGCGCATGGCGCCGCTGGTTCTCGAAATGGGGCGCGTCTTGCGCCAACTCGAAGAGGAAGTGGGCCGATTCCTGTCGGCCATCGAAACAGACAGCAAATAGAGGGTCGAAAGATCGTGCGGTGAAAATTCGAGCCCTGTGCCCAAGGTTCTCTGGAGTATGTAGTTCCCACTTCAGTGGGGTTTCCTTGCTAAATAGTGCCCCACTAAAGTGGGAACTACGGACAGTTTCGGGAGAGTGGGATGATGAAAAGGGTCTGGTGTATCGCGGCGGTGGGAATCGTCTCGGTGATTCTGAGTGAACGCGGCTTTACGGCCGAAGAGAAAGCGGACGTCGAGCAATTGCGCACGGGCAAGAATTTCATCGAAACCAAGGTTTATAGTGAGAAGGACGACCTCAAGCTGATCGAGATGTTCAAGGGGCTGCGCGTGTCGGATGTCTGCGATGGCATGGACGCCGTTGGATTGCAAAACATCGGATTGATGGACCCGGCGATTCGCCCGCTGTGGACGGACACGAAACACTACTCGCACCGGATTGTCGGCATCGCTGTCACCACGCGCTGGGTTCCGACCAACCGGCCACCGGCGGGCCGAATGCCGACTGACGAATTCCGTAAATGGGTGAGCCAGTGGTATGGCACCCTTGCGCCCGAAGCCTTTGCGCCTCTGATCCGAAAGGGGACGGTGCTGGTCACCGACAATGCCAGCGGGGCAATGGACGTCGGACCGATTGGCTCGAACAACAGCATGGGCTGGAAAAACCGGGGTTGCGTGGGCGTCGTGACCAACGGCACGGCGCGCGACACCGATGAATTGATGAACCAGGGTCTGCCGATCTACTTCCGAAAAACAGGGCGCGGAATCCGGCCCGGTCGCATCGAGATGGAATCGGTCAACCGTCCGGTGGTGGTCGGTGGTGTGCTGGTCATGCCGGGCGACGTGATTGTGGCCGACGGCGACGGCGTGATCGTCGTGCCGCGCAGTGTGGCCGAAGACGTGGCCAAGTACGCCCAGAAGATTCTCGACGGCGACAAAGCCGGCCGGCGAGGATTGTATAAGAGGCTGGGGCTGGCCGAAGATGAGTCAGTGAAATGATGTTGCCTGCGAGTCCCTCAATCGGTTAGGGTGTTGTTTGTCTTATGACGGAAGCCTGATGTTTTCGGGCAGGCTTTGAGGTGAACAGGACATGAAGACTCTCACGGTTCAAGTGCCGGATGATCTGTGGCAGGCGTTCACAGAAATTGCCGAGCGCGAAGGGCGGACACCCGAAGTGGTGTGCGAGGAATGGCTGGCGAAACACGCGCCGCGGCGGTCCAGTCGCACGCCGGGAGAAATCGAAGCTGCGCGACAGCGATTCCGCCGGCATTTCGGGTCGGTGAACTCCGGCAACCCGCATTCGGCGGACAATGATCAGATAGATGCTGACTTGGCCGAGGAATATGGTCGCGGTCTGGACGAGTGAAGCCAATGCTCGTGGACACCTCGGGTTTCTTCTGCCTCCTTGACAAGGGCGATCGTCGTCATCTGAAGGCAGAGTCATTCTATGACGCAGCAGAGCGACGGTTGACCCACGGTTATGTGCTTGCCGAGCTGATCCCCCTTTGCCACAGACGCGGAGTGAACCGAAACAAGACGCTCCTCTATGTCTGTGACCTCATTGACAATGAGGAGATCGAGATTGTGTGGGTTGACGAGTCTCTCCATCGGTTGGCCCTCGCGTTTCTTCAGAGTCGGCCTGACAAGGACTACTCGCTGTGCGATGCAGTGAGTTTCCTTCTTATGCGGGAACATAGTGTGATCGAGGCCCTGACGACCGATCATCACTTCGAGCAAGAAGGCTTCCGCTGTATGCTGGGCGCGTGACCGTCACCCGGAAATTCTCTCCACAACGGCGGTCTGACAGGCTGAGGGATGGCCGATGAGGGAGAACCATGGAAGAGAACCAACTTGTCGCATTTTTTGAGATCAAGGATTGGGAAATCGCGTATCTCAAAGAGCGTCTGGGCGATTGGTTTCAGCTCTTTTTCTCGGCCGACCGGCTTGCTCTTTCCCAGGGGAATCAATGGTCCGATGCCTGGGCGCTGTCGCCGTTCATCTATTCGCGGATTGACAAAGCGGTTCTCGACGCCGCGCCGAACGTGAAGATCATCGCCACGCGCTCGACCGGCTTCGATCACGTGGACCTCGAGGCGGCCCGCGCGCGCTCGATCACGGTCTGCAATGTGCCTTCGTATGGCGAGAACACGGTGGCCGAACACACGTTTGGCTTGATCCTGGCGTTGACGCGCAACATCCACAAGGCCTATTTCAAAGTCCGGCGCCGGGATTTTTCACTCGAAGGTCTGGAAGGCATGGACATCGCGGGCAAAACGCTGGGCGTCGTCGGCACCGGGCGTATCGGCCTGCACGTCATCAAGATCGCGCGCGGGTTCGGCATGAAAGTGCTGTCGTTCGACATCCGCCAGGAGCCCCTTCTGGCCGAGGTATTGGGCTTTCAATATGTGCCGCTCGACACGCTGCTGGGCACATCCGATATCGTCTCGCTTCATGTGCCGTACAACAAACAGACGCATCACATGATCGGCGCAGAGACAATCGCCAAGATGAAGCGAGGCGCAATTCTGATTAACACGGCGCGCGGCGCTCTGGTGGACACCGAGGCGTTGGTGGGAGCGCTCGACCGGGGTCAACTTTCCGGCGCGGGACTGGATGTCTTCGAGGGCGAACAACTCTTGCGCGAGGAAAAGCAAGTGCTTTCGCAGCACGATCTGCCTCACGAGACCTTGCGGACGCTCATGGAGAGTTCTGTCCTGATCCGCCGTCCTGATGTCGTGGTCACTCCGCACATCGGCTTTTTCAGCCGCGAGGCGCAGCGGCGCATCCTCGACACCACAATCGAGAATCTGGTGCAATTCCTCAACGGCCATCCCGTGAACGTCGTGGCGTGAAGAAAAAGCGAACGATGAACGATGAATGCTGAAGGATGAACGGAAAGAACTTCAGATTCGTCCGGCTTCCCTATTCCTCCGGCGGTGAGAGGAGTTTCACGATCAGTTTCTCGATTTGGGCGGGCTTGTCTTCTTCACCGAATGAGTAGCACAGGCGGCCGGCCCTGTCGTAGAGAAACATCGCGGGCACTTCGCCGGTCCAATTCGGGTTCACAGCGTTGACCATCTTGTCGTGATCGCCGCCGCTATAGAGCAGGAATTCCATATTCGGCCCACCGTGATTGCGAAGGAACGGGACGACCGTCGAGTTGAGGTCGCTTTCCTTGTCGAGGCTGACGGTCACGATGGCTAAATTGTCGGGGCCGAATTTCTTCTGCCACTTGACCAAATGGGGAAATTGCTCGACGCACGGACTGCACCACGTGGCCCAAAAGTCGAGCAACACGACGCGACCGCGATACATCGCCACATACTGCTGAATGCCGCCCTCATCGGCGCACCGAATGGTCACGGCGATCGGTTGCCGGTTCGATCTGTCCGAACAGGCGGCGCCGACCACGACGCCGAGTGTGGCCAGCAAGAACAAAAGTGGGGTTCGATGCAAGCCGGTGTGCATCGAACCCCCCGCATTTCGCCAACGGTTCATTTTCCCTCTTATTCTTTCCCTTTTCCTTCTTCTTTTTCTTTCTTCGGTTTCCACTTGATGGTGCAGCCAAACTGTTTGGTCGTGGTCGTCTCAACGGGCTTGTCCGCAAGGACCGAATCAAGCGCATTGCGAAGGTGCGCCTTGGTCACCTTCTTGACGTCCTGGTCGTCGTCAACCGCGCCGCGATAAACAAGAGTCCCTTTTGGATTCAGCAGGAAGACATGAGGCGTGCAGGTTGCCATGTAAGCGCGCGCAATCCTTTGGGACTCATCATGGAGATAAGGGAAGTTGTATTCCTTCTCTTTGGCGCGCTTCTTCATGTTCTCGAAGCTGTCTTCCGGGTAAGCCTCGGCATCATTGGAATTAATGGCGACAACCGCAACTCCTTTGTCCTTGTAGTCCTTCTGGATTTCGATCAGCCGGTCCTGATAGTCCTTGGCCACCGGGCAATGGTTACAGGTAAAAACGACCACTGCGGCCTTGTTCTTCTTGAGCAGGTCGGCCAGCGCGACAGTCTTGCCATCCACACCCGGCAATTTGAACGTCGGCGCCGGCTTGCCGATTTCCAGTTGCTTTTCGGGTGCGGCCCAAGCGCTCGTTGCCACGAGCACTCCCAGACAAACCGCAAGCGAGAGAAGTTTGGTCATTTTGCCATGCATTCGTGGTACCTCCTTTTCATGATGAATTCCCAGCCTGTGGGACCTGATCAAACGAATAGGACAATTCGGCGGGTGAGTCAATCACAAACACTAATGCCTCTCATGCCCGATTCTCCAAATCGTCGTCCCTCCGCCTCCAATTTCCCGCTTCTCATTTCTTGCTTGGCGTGCGAATGTCGCCGCCTGTGCCTTCCGGAATTCGCTTGCGAAAAATGGCAAAGCAGCAGTGAAAAGGGTTGGTTCTGCTATTCTTTGACTTCGGAGGAACCACAATGGGAAGAAGGCGAATCTCTTGGGTCATCCTCACTCTTACGTGGCCGTGCTTATTGGCTTCGGCGGAGGTTGGAAAGGATTGGACACAAGCGACCGCGTCGGCGCCGTGGTCCGTGCGATCCGGCCATAGTTCGGTTGCCCATGATGGGAAGATCTGGGTGATCGGGGGTTTGGGCAGGGGCTATAAGAACGACGTTTGGCATTCATCGGATGGCGCGAATTGGACACAAGCGACCGCGTCGGCGCCTTGGTCCATGCGATCCGGCCACAGCTCCGTTGTTCACGACGGGAAGATGTGGGTCATCGGGGGGGTAGGCGTAGGCTATAAGAATGACGTTTGGCATTCGTCGGATGGGGTGAACTGGACACAAGCGACCGCGTCGGCGCCTTGGTCCGTGCGATCCGGCCATAGCTCGGTGGTTCACGACGGAAGAATATGGGTCATTGGGGGTTCGTTGGGCAGAATCTATAAGAATGATGTCTGGTATTCGTTGGACGGTGCGAAGTGGACGCAAGCGACCGCGTCGGCGCCGTGGTCGGTGCGCGATGGCCACACCTCAGTCGTTCATGATGGGAGAATCTGGATCATCGGGGGCTATCCTTGGAAGCGAGATGTCTGGTATTCGTCGGACGGAACAAATTGGACGCAAGCGACCGCGTCGGCGCCGTGGTCGGTGCGCCACAGCCAGACTTCAGTCATTCATGATAAGAGAATCTGGATGCTCGGGGGCTATCCTTGGAAGAATGACGTCTGGTATTCGTCGGACGGCGCGAAGTAAAGCCAATTGACCATCCAGATGAGTTATGACGGTCGCGGCGTCGGGGGGACGCCTTCAATGCGAATGGCGGCGCCCGCGCGAACGGATTTGAGGACCCTCGCGTCGCCTTTGATCTTGCCGACGAGGTTGACGGCGCTGGCCGGACGGATTTCGTCGCCGCGGCTGGCGGGAGTCGGGCCGAAGAAAAAGCAAAGGGCGGTTCCCGGCGGCCAATAGCCGAGGTCGCCCATTTCGACGACCTCGCGCGGGTTTTCCTCGCCGTACTCGACGGGGATGGGGAAATAGATTTCATCGCCCCACGTTCGGGCCTTGGCCTCGATGGGAAGAGCAGCCGCGATCTTACGCGCCGTCGCCGAATCATTCAGATCGGCCTCGACGGCAACGCTACCCGCCTGAATTCGAATCGCTGTCGGCATTATCTACCCCCGAAAGGACAACGATGAATAATGAACAACGATGAACGAAAGCGAAGAGCAGAGAAGGGCGTGCTGTCAGTTCTTTGTATTTCCTTATCTTCCATGCATCCGCCCTCGTCATTTTCCAACGCGCAGCGACGATAATACTACTTGTTTTTGTTCATCGTTCATCATTCATCGTTCATCGTTGATTTCTTTAAGCCGAATGCACCACGCCTCGTGGCGGGGTGACACGGTTTGCATCGGCGGAACCGCTTGGCGGCACTCGGGGATCATGTACTTGCATCGCGGATGGAATCGGCACCCCTGGGGATAGGCGAGCGGGCTGGGCACCGTTCCCTGGATGGATTCGAGTTTCTGCCCGCGACGGATCGCGTCGAGACGCGGAATCGAGCGAAACAGCGCTTTGGTATAGGGATGCGATGGCCGTCCGAACAGTTCCTCGGCCGGCGCGTGCTCGATGATCATCCCTGCATACATGACGACGACTTCCTCGGCCATTTCGGCGATGACGCCGAGGTCGTGGGTGATGATCAGAATCGAAGACTGATATTGCTCCTGGAGTTCGTTCATCAGGTTGAGGATTTGCGCCTGCACGGTGACGTCGAGCGCAGTTGTCGGCTCGTCGGCGATCAACAGCGCCGGATGACAAGCCAGCGCCATGGCGATCATGACCCGCTGGCGCATGCCGCCGCTCATTTGGTGGGGATACTCGCGGGCGCGTTGCGCGGCGTTGGGAATTCGCACGCGATCGAGCATCTCGACGGCGGCCTCGAAGGCTTCGCGCCGGCCCATCTTTCGGTGGACACGAAAGACCTCGGCGATCTGGCTGCCGGCGGTGAAGACCGGATTGAGCGAGGTCATCGGCTCCTGGAAGATCATCGAGATGCGGTTGCCGCGAATCCGGCGCATCTCGGGTTCTCTCAGCATCAGCAAATCACGGCCTTCGAACCAGATTTCGCCCTTCTCGATTCGCCCCGGCGGATCGGGAATGAGCCGAAGAATCGAGAGAGCCGTGACGCTTTTGCCGCAACCCGATTCGCCGACCATGCCCAATGTCGCGCCGCGGCGAGCGACAAAACTCACCCCATCCACCGCGTAGGCGTCGCCGTCGCTGGTGTGAAAGCACGTTCGCAGATTCTTGACCGTGAGAAGATCGCCGTTTGCCTGCGCCATAATGGACGATTGCTCCCCTGGAACCGGAATCACGCCGGGCTATCGTGGCGACGAAGAATACTTGCGGACATAGCCGCGCAAATCCTCCACTAATGGATTGAGCGCGCTCTGGTTGGGATCGAGCCGCAGCGACTCCTCCCAACAACGCAGCGCCTCGGAATACCGCCGCCGGTTATAATAGAAGTCGGCGAGCGCATTGAGCGTGGAGACCGACTTGGGGTCAATCTCCAAAGCGGTCTTGAGCAGGGTTTCGGCCTCTTCGGGTTGGCCCAAACGCGCCTGCACGACAGCCAGGCCTTCGAGCGCCCGGACGTTGCGCGGCGACTTCGCGAGAACTTCACGATAGACCCCACGGGCGCGCTTATGGCAGCCCATCTCGCGATAGGCATGAGCCAAACCCAGCCGCGCCTCTTCGAAATCCGGCTGAAGCCGCAGCGCGGCGCGGAACCGCGCCGCCGCCTTCGACGGGTTCCCTTGCGCCAGATAGCTTTTGCCTTCCATGAACAGTGCGTGCGGGTTGTTGGGGTGCTGGAGCGTCAGGCGTTGGACGAAAACATCGCGCGGCGGAAGAATTTGGCAGGCGACCGTTGCCAGTGCTGCCAACACAGGCAAGATTTTGATTGTTCTTTTTCGCGTCATCACTTATGGGTTGCCCAGTTTTTCCAAGCGGAGTTGTGCAAATCGTTCGAGTCGCTAGAAGACACGGAACGTTCTGTGAATTTCAATCAAATTCTGTGCAAAACAATCCACGGTAGCGCAGGCCTCCAGCCTGTGAACCGGCGTCAGCATCGCGGGCAATACGCCCGCGCCACGGTGCAAGGGCTTTGCCTGGCGCTTTTGCTCGTGCTTTGTCCGATGGTTTCGATCGGGGCCGACAAATCGCGCGACAAGGACACGACGGAAAAACAAGCCAACAAAAAAGAAGAATCCCGGACCGTCTGGAGCCGGGTTGCCTATTACGTGCCCAGCCGCGTGGCCGATTTCCTCGACATGTTTCGGCTCAACGTAGGATTTGGTCTTGGCCTGGGGGTCAACGTCCGTCCGACCAAAGGTCTGCAAGCCGGCTTGGGGGCTTACGACTCGGTGCGGATCGGGCTGCGCGGGCGGCGCACGCCTTTCTGGCATGAGTGGAGTCTCGAAGGCGGTTTCGACGGCATGTATTACGAGTTGGGCGACACCGAGCGCGGTTTCTTCGAGGTTGGCGGCACGGTTCATTTGCTTCTCATTGGACTCGATGTCGGCTTTGACATCGAGGAGGCGCTTGATTTTGCCTACGGATTGTTTCTAGGCGATCCCGCGGACGACGATCTTCGATAATGCCCTCTGAGACCCACCCCATATCCGGCCCAACCGCCGAGTTGCGCCCATTGTTATCGCGCACCCACTTGCTGCTCGGTTTGATCCTTCTGGGGGCCGCCCTGCTTCGCCTGGCGCGGCTCGATCTGATGGCGTTCGAAATGGACGAAGGGGCCGCGTGCATTGTGGCCGTTCGCTATATGCGCTATGGCCTGCTGCCGCTGGTGGGCATCAAGACCAGCTTGCAGTTTTACAATTCCCCGCTCTTTATCTATGTGCTTTCGCCTATTTTCCTGGTGGCGACCGATCCGCGATGTGCGGCGGCATTTTTCGCGCTGCTCGGGACGGCGGCGGTCTATGTGGTCTATCGCACCGGGCGCGAGTTCTTTTCGCCCGCCGTCGGTCTGCTCGCCGCGGCGATGATGGCGGTGTCGCCATCGGCAATCGAATACTCGCGGCGGCTGTGGGGCCACAGTTTGATCCAGATTCTGTGCCCCGTCGCTTTCTACCTGCTGCTTCGCTGGGTAGTTTCGGGACGGCCCAAGGCCATTTTCTGGCTCGCGCTCATCGCCGCGGCGGCCCAACAGTTTCATTTTTCGGGCGCGCTCTTGTGGGTCCAGATTATTTTGGTTTGGCTGCTTTTCCGACCGCGAACCGACTGGGTGGCGCTCGTTTGCGGACTGGCTTTAGGCCTGCTGAGTTACTGGCCTTTCTTCTTTGCACAGACCTTCAAGGATTTTCTGGATTTGCGAATTATCGGCGATGCGATTGGGCGGGGCACGGGTCAGCCCTGGAGATTCGATCTCCAGAAACTGCTCTATTGGCTGTTCGCGGCGACCGATTTTGGCCACAATAACTTTCTCCAGCAAGGTCTGGGGGCTTTTCTGGCCCAGATTCCTCTCTATCGCGCGACACGCGCCATCGTCGCAGCGGCCTGGGTCGGCGGCTTGGTGGCCTGTGGGATCAGGGCAACGCGCGGTTTGCGGGGATCAGACAAGTGGCAGTCCTTGCGCGAAGGAGGCGCCGCGAAGCCGATCATTCTTCTCACCTGGTCGCTCGTGCCGCTGGTCGCATTTCTCTCGCTTCGCGTGCCGGTGGTCGCCCCCTATTTTCTTGTCGTCTATCCTGCGCCGTTTCTCGCGATCGCCTGGTTGGTGGTCCAGATTTGGCAGCGGCTTGAAGCGTGGCGAAAGACAATCGCTATTCGACAGGGACTTCGACGGGTCGTTTTCTTTTTATTCGCCGCATGGGTGGTCCACCAGTTGGCCTTTTACATCGTCCTTCGAGCATCTCTTGAGAGCAAAGGCGGGGGCAAAGGTTCCTATGTCAGCTTCGGCCGGCAGCAAGCGGCCATGAGGTTTGTCGCCAACCACGCCCCCGGCCAAACGGTCATGATCAGCGAAGAACATCTCGATCCCAGCCGGGGGATTGACTACCGCTATTGGTATTTGCTGTGGACGTTTGACCGCAACATGGAGCGCTTTTTTCCAAAGAACCGCGAGAAGGCGGAATACTGGTATCTGATCCGCAACATGAACTACCGTGTCCGGTCGGACTTCCAACAGTTTCTGGACTTTTGCCCATTCCAGGAATTCGAGCCGCTGCGCGTTTATGTGATACCGCGGCCCGGTCCCTGGCCACGGTTTGGACCTGCCCCACCGCCTTCTCCCACCTGAAACTTGAAACGTGACACTTGAAACCGAAGACGCGAGGCCAGCAAGGCCAGTGCGACAAGGAATGTCGCGGCTGAAATCATCTTTCCCACAGTTAGAGAGCGCGGTGCGAAATGCAGTGTTACGCTGTGGGTGCCCGGGGTGGATAGAGCAACGCCGCGCAACAGAGAATTGACCCGCATCATTCCGGTGGGCCTGCCGTCCACTTCGGCCTTCCAACCCGGATAGAAGACTTCGGCGAAACACAAAACCGCTGGCTGGGAGGAGTCGGTTCGAACCTCGATCCAGTCGGCCTCATAGCGGACGAATTCCACGCGATCAGGCGATGTACTTGCAGCGTCTGCACCCACCCGGAGGCTGTCTGTAAGGGTTTGCCCGACTATTACCGCCTCGCGGGCAAGGTCCACTTTGCCTTGCGTCAGAAGATCGCGCGCTTCGGTCTCGTCGCCGGCGCGGCGCACTCGATGGACCAGCCAGGCGCCGCCAAGAGACGCGCGGTTGCGATAGACCCGATAGCGGTCGCGCTCGTAAATCTTTTCCCACTCGGGTGGCTCAGGCAGAACTGCGGCGATTGTTGCGACCGAAAACACAACGCCCGGCAACATCGGACGAATCTCGATTGTGCGCGCCACGATCGGTCTGTCGAAAATGACCTGTGCGTAATAGTTGGCGACGCGAACCGGGCCGATTGGGGTCGTCAGTGTCCAGGCCATGTTCTCGCGCGCCGGCCGATGGTGACAGGGGAATCGTTTGTCGGCGGCCCGCCAATCGGCGGTCTGAACACCCGCCAGCAGCGCCGCCGTTCGGCTTTCTCCTTCGCCGTGCGCCGTGACAGTGGCGACCTTTGCGCTGTCCGCAAGGTCCTCGGCTTGGTCGAGCAGAGTGACAAGGGAGACGCCAATGAGCGTCGTGGGTCTGTCCAGTGGGATTGTATGAATGCCGTTTTGCGCCCGCGGCCATTTGGCAATCGCTCGCTCGCGCACGTCACCCATCACATAGCGAACGTTGAGCATCCGGAAAAGCGTCGAATCGGGCCGCGCAATGTTCAACATGCGCACGGGATCATCAATCGGCGACCGGCCGGCCGTGGCCTCGACCAGCCGGACGTAATCGGCAAGAATCAACGGATCGAATCCCTGAATGTCTTGCAGCCCATAGAGCGCCGCCAAATTGGGCATCAGGAACTCGCGCAAGCTTTGGTCGTTCGTGTCGCCCGGATTGAGCCGCGTCGCCTCGAAGCCGGCGA
>Ga0315277_10003382_pt1 | contig 21615 bp, 13 predicted proteins | sample YL17G05_15_MG_FD_203695 | JGI IMG/M metagenome (GOLD analysis project Ga0315277, IMG submission 203695) | Sediment microbial communities from Yellowstone Lake, YNP, Wyoming, USA - YL17G05_15 | ecosystem: Environmental > Aquatic > Freshwater > Lake > Sediment | place: USA: Wyoming | collected...
GGTTTGCCGGGCAACGCCAGCTGCGCGGTGAAGAGCAGCTACCTGCTCAGCCTCTTGGAGTTTGTGCCCGAGGTTTCCGCCAAGCTCAAAGCGCCGAACACGAAAAAGCGGAAGTTTGAGGACGTGGTGAAGGACGCGGAACAGGCGGCGGTGCTGGTGCTGGTTTACTGAGCGTCAACGTGCTGCCGTGCTTCCAGCCGGCAGATCAAACTTCTTCCCTGTCTTTCAGAGTGGTCTTCCGGCAGGATGCCGGAAGCACGCTCAAGCGGCGGTGCTGGTGCTGGTTTACTGAGCCGAAAACTTCGACAAGAAGATTGATGGCAGGAAAATGCCGGCACGCGCTTGGTTCATCTTCTTGTCCTCAATTTTCCTGTCAGGATTCCCTCGGAGGTATGGCCCCGCATCCTCCCGCCAGATCAAGCTTTGCGTCCGCCTCACCGGGGAGTCGAATGGCAACGGCAAGCCCGCGTTGCAGATTGAAGTGCGGGACAACGGCGCCGACTTCATGTCGGAAGCCGCACAGAAAGTCTCCTCGCCGTTCTTCAGCACGCGCAACGTCGGCCTTGGCCTCGGCCTCGCGGTCCCGCGTAAGATCGTCGAGACCCACGCGGGCAAACTGGGAATCGTCCCCTTTGCCACCGCCAAAGCGGGCGTCGTGCGCATCTCCCTTCCGCTGTCCGCTCCGGCGGAAGCCTGAACATTGTCAACCGACTGGTTGAGAGCACCGGCTTACGGCCCGGCGCCCTTCGCGCCATTTGCGATTGCAAGTAATTGAATCATGTTCAAACCATCTCCCGCATGCGCCAATACTCCTGCTGCCTGCTCCTGCTGTTCAGTCTGACCGCACCCGGCCCCGCCCTGGAGATTGGCGGGCGCGTTGGCCCGGTCGAACTCGCGACGCTCGCCGGCGGTTCGCTCATCATGACCAATTACACGGAGCGCAAAGGCACAGTCGTCGTGTTCTTGTCGGCGCGCGACGCGATGGCGAATTCGGAAACGCAGGCGCTCGGTGAATTGGGTTCACGGCTCCGATTGCGCGCCGTGCTCTTCGTCGGCGTTTTTCCAAACGCAGCGGAAACGGGCGAGGAGGTGCGGCAATTCGCGCAGCACGCAGGTTTGCTCTTCCCGGTTTACCGCGATCCGGACGGGAAGGCGGCCAGGCAGTTCGGCGCACGGGTCACGCCGGAAGTCTTCCTGCTGGATGCGGCGGGCGCCCTGGTTTACCACGGCACCATCACCGGGACCAACGGGCCGGCTCTGAGCGAGGCGCTCACGGCGTTCCTGGACAGCCAGCCGGTGGCTGTCAGCCGCGTGCCGGCGAGAGGGACGCCCATCGGCCAGTCACAAACGAAGCGAGACATCGAAGACCCGTTCGGTGCGGTGGCGTTTTCTTCGGAGCTGATCTTCGAGAAAATTCCCGGTGTACCGGCGCATCATTGTTCGACGATCGCGGAGACGGCCAACGGGGATTTGCTGGTGGTGTGGTACGGCGGCAGTTACGAATCCGCCGATGACCAGGCGTTGTTTCTGGCGCGACGGAGGAAGGGCGGGCGGTCTTGGAGCACGCCGAAAGTTTTGATTCGGGACTCCGCCCAGCCGCCAGGAAATGCCGTGGTGTTTCGCGCCGTCGGCAAACGCCTCTGCATCGTCTGGGCGCGGATGGAAGCGTCACGTCCGCTGCGGCGCGGAGGCGGTTGGGGGCAAACGCGGCTCTTCATTCGGACGTCGGAAAACCACGGCGTCACGTGGAGCAAGGACAAGCCGTTTCTCGGCGGCCTGCACGAGGGCGCGCGCAACGTGCCGATCACGCTGGCGAACGGCGACCTGCTGCTGCCGCTGGCGCACAGTTTCGCGCGAACTGCGGATGGCGGCCGGACTTGGGAACATCTGGGCGCTGTCAACGCCGGCGGCCAACCGACCGTGATCGAGCGCGCGGACGGCTCGTTGTTTACGCTCCTGCGCAAAGGCCCGCGCATCCTGCAAACCGAATCGCACGACGGTGGGCGAACCTGGAGTCCGGCGATTGCGACGGCACTGAAAAATCCGGATGCGGGCATCGCCATGACGCGCCTGCGCAACGGCCACCTTGTGCTGGTCTTCAATGACAGCACAACGGCCCGCACGCCGCTGAACATTGCCCGCTCGCTCGATGAAGGGCGGACCTGGCAGCCGCCCCTGGCGCTGGAATCAAACCCGGGTGAGTATTCCTATCCCTGCGTGATCCAGTCGTCCGACGGCCGGATTCACATCACCTACACGTTCCGCCGCTACGCGATCAAGCACGTGGAGTTGAACGAGGACTGGCTGGTTCAGCTCCAAAGGCCGAATTGATTTGCCTCCAGCCTTGAATCCAGCCATGACGGGAACCGCCGTTTTCAACCACACGGGCAGCCGATGAAACAAACTTGTCCACTGGCAGCGACCACGCTGCCGTCGCACTGGCCTCATTCCGCCTGCTTGGTGGCGGCGCTGACGAGCTTGCTCAGCCTGGCAGCCTGCGGCGCGGAGACTGTCGCCGCCGGACCGATGTCCGTGCCGGCATCGCGACCTCTGAACAATCTCGTCACCGAATTGCTGGACCTCCGGAAGCCGGCGCTGCGCCCCGAGGCGTCATGGCGGTTCTCCAACCCGCACGCCGGTTGGCTGTTTCTTCGGAGCTCAGTCAAAGGCAAGGGCGTTGGCAAAGTGCAGTTCATGATCGAACCGATCAGCCAGCGCGCCTCCACAACCGTTCAACCAGCCGGACTGTCAGCGGAGGACGCGCGGTACACACTGACTCACGAGGCCGGCGGCAGCACTCTAAAGGAAGCCATGCGTTTCCTCCGTGCCGGTGAATACCGACTCACCTGCCACCGTGAAGGTGATGCCGCTCTCGAACGCGTGACTTTGCGGGCCGTCCCCGAACTGATCTTCTGCAAGTATCAATACGACCCGCTCGTACCGCCGCACGGGCCTTACGATTGGACGTTTCTGGAGAAGCATGTCCTGACCAACGTCAATTGCATCGTCGGCAGCGGCGCGGATGGCCAAGCGGGCTTTGTTCAGCGATGGAAGCAACAGGGTAAACGCTGGATCGTCGAGTGCGGCGTGCCAGCCCTCGACGGGAAGCAACCGCTCACTGCCGACGAAGCCTTCACCTATTGGGCGCGGAACCCCGGTTTCCAGTCGCCAAACTGCGACGGCGTGGTCGCCGACGAGTTTCTTGGCAATCGCCGCGGCATGAAATACCCGGAGTGGACCGAGGCCGTGCGACGGATTCACGCCGACGAGAAGTTCCGTCACCGTTTCTTCTATCCTTACTGCGCGGCGATTTACCGGGACCCCGTGAGCGCCGAGTTCCTGCGCGTGGTCATGGCTTCGGGCTATCCGTTTGCCTGGGAGGTTTATCTTCAGGAGCAGCCGGATGCGGAGCGGGCGCGGGGTCATCTCCAATCCAAGCTCGCCGCCGAGATGCGGCGCTGGCATGAGGCGTTGCCCGGCTGCGAGCGGCACATGATCGTTTGCCTCGGTTACATGTCGCTGCCCACAACCGAGTCGCTCAACGTCAACCCGCATGTGGACTACAAGGTCTGGATGGACCTCCAGTTTCAGCACCTCGCGACCGCACCGGAATTCCGCGGCCTCTACGGCTTGATGGAATACACGTCGGGCTACGCGGACGACGAGACCGTACGTTGGGCCAGCCGGCTCTACCGGCACTACGGCATCGAGGGCAAAACCAATTTGCTCTCCGACGAACTCGGCTTCCGCCACCGCCTCGACCACCTGCAAAACGCCGACTTCGCGAATGGCACCGAAGGCTGGCGCGTGGACGCTGCTGAAGCGGGCAGTGTGGCGACAAATGGACTCTGGGGTTTCGGCTGGCTGGAAGGCCGCTATCCGCGCACAAAGCTCGGCGACACGTTCCTTTGGACCAAACGCAGCGCGCTTTGTCCCAACCGCGTCACGCAAGAAATCAGAAACCTCCGGCCCGGAAGGCTGTACTCGCTGAAGTTGGTGACGGCGGATTATCAGGAACTCACGCAGGGAAAATCCGTGGAGCAGAAACACGCGGTCTCAATTCAGCTTGGCGGCGCGAAAATTCTCGCGGAGAAATCTTTCCAACAACCGATGGCGAACAACTACGCCCATACACTCGGCGCGTTCAAGGACCAGAACAAATTCTGGATGAACGACCACTTCCTCGTATTCCGCGCCAAAGGGCGCTCGGCGAAGCTCACGATTTCCGACTGGGCCAGCGGCATGTCCCCCGGCGGTCCGGAAGGACAGGAGTTGATTTACAACTTCATGGAAGTGCAGCCTTACTTCGAGCCGTGATGCGGTACCGCCCCGGTGACTCTTGGATGCGGGGCGCACCAACGACGAAAAGTCTTAAGCTATGAACAAGTCCCTGCTGCGACCGCTGCCCGTAATCTTGTTGCTGACGATGAACCTGCCGCTGCATGCGAAACTCCCAATCGCCGCGAGCGGACAGGCTCGGTGTCTGATTGTGACGCAGCCAGGCGCGACGCCAGCGGAACGATATGCGGCGGAAGAACTCGCCTCGACACTCAAGGAGATTACCGGCGCGACCTTTGAAACACGCGAACTTGCTGATTCGGCACCGGAATCCGCCATCCTCGTCGGCCCGGGGCCACTGGCCACGGAGCTATTTCCAGAGGTCAAGCTTTCCAAGTTTGGCGGCGAGGAGTTCACCATGCGCACGAAGGGCGGGCGCTTGCTGCTCGCCGGCGGACGCCCGCGCGGGACGCTCTACGCCATCTATCGCTTCCTGCAGGATGACTTGGGCGTGCGCTGGTACACACCATGGTTCACACACGTTCCGAAGCGCGAGTCGCTTTCGCTGGGCGCGCTTAACGTGCGCGGCAAACCAGCCTTCGAGTATCGCGATCCGTTTTGGTTTCCGGCCTTCGACGGCGATTGGGCGGCGCGCAACGGGTCGGTCAGCCAGTCGGCGCGGCTAACGGAGAAACACGGCGGGCAGGTGACTTACAAGGGATTCGTCCACACGTTCTATCCGCTCGTGCCGCCCGATCCGTATTTCAAAACACATCCCGAATGGTTCTCGCTGATCAAGGGCAGGCGCGTCGGCGAAAACGCCCAGCTCTGCACGACCGATCCGCAACTGCGCGACTTCCTGGTCGAGCGCGTGAAGGCGGGGCTACGCGAATCGCCGGGCGTAAACATCATTTCGGTTTCACAAAATGACCAAGGCGGGGCTTGCGAGTGCCCGCGCTGCGCCGCCGTGGATGAACGCGAAGGCACCCATGCCGGATCGCTGCTCGAACTCGTGAATTATGTGGCGGAGAAAATCGAGCCGGAGTTTCCCAAGGTCTGGGTGGATACGCTGGCTTACGCTTACACGCGCCAGGCGCCGAAGACGCTGCGCCCGCGACGCAACGTGATCATCCGCCTCTGTTCCATCGAGTGCAATTTCGCCAAGCCGCTGGACGATCTAACCAACGAGTCCTTTGCCCGTGACATCCGGGACTGGCAGCGGCTTACGGACCGGCTCTACGTGTGGGATTACACCACGGACTTTGCGAATTATCTGCTGCCGTTTCCGAATTACTACGTGCTGGGACCGAACGTGCGGTTCTTCCATCGGCACGGCGTGGTGGGGTTGTTCGAGCAGGGCGCGTATCAATCCTTCAGCGGCGAAATGTCGGAGCTGCGCGCGTGGGTGCTGGCGCAGTTGCTGTGGAATCCCTATCAGGACGATCGCAAGCTCGTCCGCGAATTCGTGGAAGCTTACTACGGCAAACCCTCCGCGCGCTTCATTCTGGAATATTTGGAACTCATCGCCAAAGCGGCGCGGCCGTACTACGTCGGCATCAGCCACGCCGACGCCAGTCCGTACCTGCGCTTTCGAACCCTGGCCCAGGCGGAACGGCTTTGGCGGCAGGCGGAAAACGCGGCGCGCGGCAATCCCAACCAACTCTGGCGCGTGCGCCAGGCGCGACTGCCCATCAGCTTCTTGTGGCTCTCGCAATGGGTTGGCTTGCAGCGCCAGTGCCGCGAGCTGGGCCAGCCGTGGCCGATCAATCCATCGCGCAAGGCGTACGCGGCGCAATGGCTGGCGGCGGTGAACGAACCCGACCCGGTCGGTTGGTCGCCGATGAGTTTGCTGCGGGAGTCCGGTCAGACGCCGGCGGATTTCGCCGCGCAAGTGGGCAGCGACCCGGATGAATCATTTTACGAAACGCCGCAGCGTCGGGCCGTCGCTCTGGCGCCCGAGGATTTGCCGGAGAACGAGCGCAAGACGGCCATCGGCGTGCAGGATGATCGTGCGATCATTTTCCGCGAACCCGACTGCGCCCGCCCGGTCGCGGACGCCTCGGCATCCGACGGCGTCGCCATCCGCATGATTGCGGGACCTAAGAGCGCACGGGGCGCGCTGGAGTTTCATGGCGGCTTGTTGCCGCGGGCGGTGCGTCCGGGGCGCTACAAGGTTTATTACCTGGCGCGCGTGGAAACGGTGGCGGGCGCGCCGGCTGATGCGCCGGCATTCAGCGCGCGGATTTTCGACAATCTTTCAGCGAAATACGTCGCCGACCGGATGGTGACCGTCGGCGAAACCAGGTCCGGCTACCGCGCTTACCTCGTCGGGACCGTCGAACTCAATTCGTATTCACGTATCTGGATGGGCCACGCGCATGACGACGCGGTGAAGACCGTTTGGTTTGACCGCGCCATTCTCGTGCCGGTGAAGTAGAAAAGCATTTCGGAATCAGCATTCAGAACAGGAGTTTAACATGTCACAAAATCCAGGAATCAATCGTCGGCAATTCATCAACACGAGCGGCAGGATTGGCCTTGGCCTAGCCGCGCTGGGCGGACTCAAGACTTGGGCTGCATCGCCGCGGATCATCGGCGCGAACGAGCGCATCCGGCTCGCGGTTTGCGGCGTGCGGAAACGTGGCTTCGATCACGTGCGGTTGTTCTCGGAGATTCCGAACATCTCCATCGAGGCGATTTGCGACATTGACGAAAACGTGCTCCGCGAGCGGCTCGCCAAGATGGATGAACTCAAGTTGCCCAAGCCCCGCACTTACACCGACGTTCGCAAGCTGCTGGAGGATCAGTCCATTGACGCCGTGTGTATCGCCACGCCGCATCACTGGCACTCGCTCATCGCCATCTGGGCCTGCCAGGCGGGCAAGGACGTTTACGTCGAGAAGCCGTGCTCACACAACTGGTGGGAAAGCCGCCAGCTCATCCGGGCGGCCAAACGCTTCAATCGCATCGTTCAGCACGGCACGCAGACGCGGTCGTCCGAATCGGCGAACGAGGCGATCCAGCATCTGCGCAAGGGATTGATCGGCGAAGTTTATCTGGCGCGCGGCCTGTGCTTCAAACGGCGGCCCAGCATCGGCCATACGCCGCCTGAGCCGGTGCCGGCGGGCGTGCATTACGATCTTTGGACAGGCCCGGCGCCGGTGCATCCATTCACCAAGAATCGCTTTCATTACAACTGGCACTGGTTCTGGGAGTATGGCAACGGCGACCTCGGCAACCAGGGTGTGCATCAAGTGGACATCGCGCGGTGGGGACTTGGCGTCGGTTTCCCGAACAAAGTCACCGCGATGGGCGGGCATTTTGTGAACGACGACGACCAGACCACGCCCAACACGATGGTGTGCGCTTTCCAATACGACCTGCCCGGCGGCAAACGGAAGATGATCGAGTTCGAAGTCCGGCACGGCATCACGAATCGCGAGGCGGACATCGGCACCGAGAAGCTCGGCAGCGGCGATCAAGGGCCGAATGTCATCGGGAACATCTTTTACGGCGCTGACGGCTACCTCGCGCTGGGCGACGAGGACACTGCGAATGCATACCAGTTCTGGCTTGGCTCAGAAATGAAAGCGGGCCCGACCGGTCACAAGGGCGGCAGCCGCTATGCGTTTGCCAATTTCATCAAAGCCCTCCGCAGCCGCAAACAAGCGGATATCGCCGCGACCATTGAGGAAGGCCACATCTCCTGCACGCTGGTGCACTTGGCCAACGCGTCGTATCGTTTGGGCCGCACGCTGAACTTCGATCCCGTGAAGGAGGAAGTCATCGGCGACGCGGAGGCGAACCGCCTGTTGCGCGACGCCGATCGCGGCTACCGCAAGCCGTTCCGCATTCCGGAGAGAATCTGAGCCAGGCCTCTCGGCGAGCAGCCGCGGACGCGTCTCTCGTCGATGCCCCCGTAGCGCAGGTTTCCGAACCTGCCGTATCGCCGATTTCCGAATCGGCACGCCGCTCGTCTCTCCACGGTTCGCAGGTTTGGAAACCTGGCGATACAGCAGACTTGGAAGTCTGCGCTACAGCAGCGACGTCAAGCCACCCCTTGGGCCAGTCTCATAGCGCTCTTGGCCGACTGGTTTCCCGGGCTTTCCCCATTTCCTCGCAAACTTTTCTGTTCGGTTTCCCACTCCGACGGGTCTTTACTGGGGATTGAACATGACGGACAGCCAACAGTTGCTCGCCGACTACCGCCAGCACGGCTCGGACGCCGCCTTCCGTGAACTGGTCAGCCGCTTCGTGGGGCTGGTCTATTCGACGGCGCTCCGGCTGGTCGGCGGCGACACGCACCAGGCGGAGGACGTGACGCAAACTGTCTTTGTGGACCTGGCCCGTCTGGCGCGGACGCTGCCCTCCGAGGTGCGGCTGGGCGGCTGGTTGCATCGGCACACGTGCTTTGTGGCCGCCAACACCCTGCGCGGCGAACGCCGCCGTCAGGCCCGCGAAAGGCAGGCCGTGGAAATGAATGCGCTGCAAAACCACTCGGAGGCGGACTTCTCCCAAGTCGCGCCGCTGCTCGACGAAGCCATCAACGAACTGGCCGAAGCGGACCGCACCGCCATCCTGCTGCGGTTTTTCGAGCAGCAAGAGTTCCGCGCCGTCGGCGCGGCGCTGGGCAGCACCGAAGACGCCGCGCGCATGAGAGTGACGCGCGCCTTGGAGAAATTGGAGGACTTCCTGAAGCGCCGGGGTGTCACGACGAGCGCCGCCAGCCTCGGTGTGGTGCTCACGGCCAACGCCGTCCAAGCCGCGCCCGTTGGATTGGCCGTCACGATTTCAACCGCCGCCGCTCTGGCCGGAACAACTTTCGCCGCCACCGCAACTGCCACCGCCACGAAAGCCATCGAAGTCGTTTCCCGATTGCGAGTGGGGGCGACAGTCGCACTGGGAGTAGCCATTGTAGGTCTGATCTGGTTTGGCTTGGATACTGTACTATCAGGGAAGAAGGCCACGGAGGCCAGCCTGGACCAAAACTCGGCTCCAGTCGAAAACACGACCCCGGTTCAGCCCGTTGCCGCCGCCATTCAACCAGCAACGTACGGTCGGAAGTTCCGTCTGACCGTCCTTGACGAGGCAACCGGAGTCCCGCTAGTGGGGGCAAAAGTCACGGTCAGCAATCTGGGGCGACCCCTGGGCGAAGGCGTCACAGATTGGGAAGGTCATTGCGACCTCCCGCAGTTGACCAATGCGGGCAAGGATTTTTACTTCAAATTGCGAACCGAATATGACGGGTATGCTTCCATGAACGTGAGTTGGTCGCGATTTCAGCGTGATGAACCGGAAGACATTCCCGAGACGTTTGAACTCAAAATGCCGCGGGGCACTCGCGTCGGCGGGGTCGTCACCGATGGGAACGGTCATCCTTTGCAAGGTATCCCGCTGAGGATTCAGTCACGTTACCGACGTGGCGGCCCGCCACCACGAACGCGCCCTCTGCTGAACGACGGGTCTTTCGAACTGACCACCAGCGATCTGGAAGGGCGATGGTCGTTCGACCGACTGCCGCCGGATTGGGACGATGTGGTCTTCCGACTCAGGAGCCCAGATTTTTTGCCCGCCGAGTACGTGTGCGATGCCAACCGCCACCCCATCACCAGTCAGGTGACGATTCCCAAAGCCGATCTTCTTGCCTTGCGCGCTCTGATCGTCCTGAGGCACGGTCCGCTGATCTCTGGGCTGGTTTTGGATCAAAACCAGAATCCGATTTCCGGAGTTCGTGTGGTTCAAAACTCGAACTGGTCCGACGAGTATGCGAGTTCCAAGACTGGGACCGATGGCGTCTATCGAATCCAGAACGTATCCACCGGAGCCCTGACCTTATCCTTCCAAGCTGAGAATTACTCTCCTCAAACGGCAAGTTTCGTCATTGATGGTCCAGCGACAAACGCGCCGGTTGTTCTCGCACCTGGCCATCCGCTTCGCGGGCGTGTGCTGGACCCCACCGGTCAGCCCCTTGAAGGGGTGACCGTCGATACCGGACAGGGCGGCGACCCGAATCAACAGTTTCAATGGCGTACAAAGACGGATGGCAGCGGCTCATTTGTCTGGAATGGAGCGCCGGAGACACCGGTGAACCTTGCTTTCACCAAACTCGGCTTCCGGCAGGCGCGCGTACCAATAACCGCCAACGGAAATGAACAGACTGTCACGCTCGAGCGCATGGAGGAGTCCGGGGCCGGAATCCGGATCCAAGGTGAGGTTCTGGATGCCGCGACGGGACAACCCATTCCCGCCTTCAAATTCTCCCTCAAAGAAAACCGGGATCAGTCAGTTGTTGCCAAGGAAGGTATGGCGGGGAAATTCTCGGTTCGATCAGATGGATCGTCTAACCCTGTGGGTCTTGAGGTCCAAGCGGAAGGTTATGAAGCTGCTGAAAGCGAACTTCTCGCTACCACCAACGGCGATCAAACCGTGGTGTTTCATTTGCGCCGATCCGAGGGTTGGAATGGCTTGGTTCTGCTCCCCACTGGCCAGCCCGCCGTGGACGCCGAAGTCGTGATCTGCGGCCCGATGAAAGGTGCGATTCTGGGGAAGCGTCGTCTCTTGTTCAGAGACCAGTCCACATACCAACTCACCGACAGCGCAGGACGTTTCCACTTCGATCCCGTGAAGGACGCGCGAATGATTGTCGCCATCCATCAAGAGGGCTACGAAGAAAGGGCCTTGGACCAGTTGGCAGCAAACCCCAGTGTTCGCCTGCGCCCTTGGGGACGGGTTGAGGGGGTGCTGCGCTCCGCCGGCCCTCCCTTGCCCAACCAAAGGGTCCTTATTGCCAAGCGGTTTTGGAATCCTTGGATACCCGCTGTCTTGTTGTACGCGGACGTTTTCGCGGTCACCACTGATGCCAATGGGGCCTTTGTATTCTCGGATGTTCCGCCCGGAGATCATGCCCTCGGCCACTTCTGTGTAGGTCGCTCAACGGAAGTCCGGGCTACTGTTCGAGTGAATCCCGGAGAAACGGCCACGGTGGAAGTCGGGGGAGATGGCCGGCCGATTACCGGTAAAATCCATGTGTCCAAGGTCGAAACCGGATTCAGTTTCAGCCATAGCCGAGGCGTGTTGAAAGCAGTCATGACGCAACCCGTGGACTTGGAAAATCTCGCGCGACGAAACAATTTCCCGAGCGACGAAGCTTACCAAGAGGCCGCGAAGTTGGACGCCGCCAGACGCACGGCTTATTGGCAATCTGCCGAAGGGTTGGCGATTTGGCGGCGAGCCCGCAGCTACGCCGTGTGGTTCGATGCCGACGGCACCTTCCACGCCGACGATGTGCCCGCAGGAAATTATGAGCTGAGTGTTTTCCTTGAAGTGCCGGTTGAAGGGAAACGTTTTCCGGAAACCCGCTCCGCTGGGATGTTTAAGGCGGCGGTTGTTATTCCGGCAGCGGCGACTTCGAACTCGGACCAACCCGCAAACGTCGGCGACGTGGAACTCCAGGACCGATGGCCTTGAACACACCACCTCCGGCAGATCGGTTCATGAACGGGTCAGTTCGGAGTATTGACACAAAATGGCCGGAATAGGGTCGTTTCTTGGTATGGGCACCCCTCCGCGTCTCCGCGTCTCGGCGGCGAATCCGTGTCACATCTGCCTCCATCAGAAACAGGCGGTAAAACTCATCAACCCCTCGGGAGCGGCATATTCCCGGCCAGATGCTGATCGCCTTAAAGACTGTGGTAAGCCTCGCCCAGGAGTTTGATGTTTTTGATATTCGCCGGGACTTCGTTGGTGGGCAACGTTGTCTGCGCGTCGGCCTTGGCGAAGCCGTAGAGGCCGAACACCTGCGGGTCAATCTGGCGCCGGAGATTGGCGTCGTCGCCTTCCCAGCCGGTTCGCCTTGAATTGGCGCACCGAACAAGAGGCGGTTGCGCTATGGTGACCGGGCGGTTGCTTGGAAACTGATTTTCCCTCGCGGCGACCGCCACATCAAACCGTTGCCGTCTGGCAGAACCGCTGCACCGGACTCAGGATTTACCGAAACGACGCGCTGACCCGCAGGCAGGCGGAGATGCAGTGTCGTCCAAGCCGCATTGCTGCTCTTCGAAAACTTGATCTGTCCAGCGACCTGCCGCTTCGCCGGATCGTATTGCATCTGCCAGGAGACGCGGCCGAAATGGGTAGGCGCGTCCGCGATCCCGACCGGTTGCCCGCCCGCGAGCCACGAGCGATCGGTACCGAGAGCGAGTTGCAAGCCGTCGCCGTCCTCCATGACCAGCATGTCGCGCAGACAACGCACGACGGCCACAGGCGTCCAAAGATGCTGGCGGTCGCCACTGCACTTGGTCGTGCCCGGCTCTTGACCACGCTCCTCGCACCAGGTGAACAGTGGCGTGCCGTGATTGAGCGTGGCGTAGAGATAGCGCGCCGCCGCCTCGCCATTGCCGCGTGCGAGGTGAGTCTCGGCGACATTGTCCAGCGTGATGGCCACCCACATGCCGTCCTGCATCCAGCCGGTGCGAACCGGGATGCCACCGGGGCTCATGTTCGCCTCGATGTGGCGGAGCGTGCCGGTGATCAGCTCGTGGTCCGCCGGCAGCAGCCGGCAGGGGAAGAACGCATTGAGCGCACCCCAGCGACTGCCGGTCGTTTTCCCGGGCACGCCGGGAATCCAGCGATAGTCCTTTTCACGAATCGCGCCGCGGTCTAGGGCTTGGAGCAGATCGGCGTTCGCCGTTTCGTAAATCCGTTTCAACTCGTGCAGGTCTTTCTTTCTGCCGAGATTTTCCGCCGCTTCAACCGACAACCGGTCGGCATAGACGGCCCAGAAATTATGCGGCAGGAAAACGCCGTAGAGATCCTGGTCGTCCATCAGACCGCAGTCGCCGAAGCCGCGCGGCATCAGGCCGTAAGTGAACGGACGCTCGGCGCCGGTGGTGATCCGGGTGCGCGTGCGCTCACGCTCCTGCCAGCGGGAACTGGCGGCCAGGTGCGGATAGAGGCGGGCGAGAAACCGGCGGTCGCGCGTCATCCGGTAATGCTCCATCGCCGCCCAGGCCTTGAAGCCGGAGCAGCTCCACATCGTGTGCCCCCAATCGCGCGGCTCGTTCCAATTGCCATCGGCTTCCTGGTTGTCCAGACACCATTGGTAGCCGCGCGCGGCTTCCGCGTGAAAGCCGAGTTGATCGAGCGCGACGGTGACGACGCCCGCTTCATGAACATTCGCCGCGCGGTAAACCTCGGTGCCCGGCACCGAGCCGATGAAGCCGCCGGGCACCGGTTCGCGCATGATGAATAAATCGGCGAGGCACGCGCGAAAGGCATTCGCGACGCCGGCGTCAGGCACGGTCAAGCGGCTGGCGCGGTTGAGCAGGGCGCGCCACTCCTGTTTGGCGACGTCCATCTCCTTGGCCCAATCCCGCGCCCGCAGAGCCGGCAGGTCGGCGGTGTAGGCGCAGTGAGGTCGCACCACCCAGGCTGTGCGCGTTTCGCCGGCCTTCAGGTCCCAGACGAGCAGCATCGTCTTCGGCCCGGGCGGCCGGCCATCGTTGCCGGCTGAGGAGCGATCGGCGTTCAGACCGAGCATCAACACGCGGTCGGCTCGCTCGTTCCAGCCGGCGACGAGGTTGTCGCCTGGGGTGCGCACCGGGTCCAGCCAGGCCGGATTCTCGCCCCAGTTTGCGGATTCACAGCGCAGGCTGAATTGCTGCGGCTGGTCGGACTTGTTCGTGATTTGAACGCGAATGATCGCGGCGCTCGCGCCACCAACGACTTCGAGCCGCATCGCCGCTCTCGGCGATTCGTAAGAGTTGTCGAGCGCCGGCAAATGGCCTTCCACTCTTGTCCAGCGGCTCGTCGCGAAGGGCTGGCCGTTGAATTCCGGCGTCAACTTCACCGCCCAAGCAGTGGCTGGCGTCTGGAAAGACCCGAGCGGATGATGAAGCAGATTGTCGTAACTCCAGGCCACGCGCAGGCTGCCCGGCTGAAGATCGAGGAGCGTCTTGTCGCTGCTGTCTGGCCGGGCGACGGTCAACTGGTGCGGCGTGGCGAATGCGTAAGAAAAGTCCACGCGCGGTGGCGGCAGTTCCGCGCCGCGCGCCAAGCCGAGGAAGGAAAGTGAAGTGGCCAGCGACAGGCCGATCCAACATGTGGGAAGGTGCATGAATCTCGACTTCTTCCTGCCGTGGTTTCGCGGCACCCGCGGACAATGGAACTGGTCAGCGCCCGGGGCTGGCGCGCTCGATGTCGCAGCGCACCCTGTCCAGACCGGACACCCGCCGGCCTGCGGTGCGTGCGGCAATGAAATCACAATTCGTCGCCTGGCAGCGGCGGCACATCAGGCGAGGCGTCCAGGAAGGCGGCGAAGTCCTCCCGTTTCGCGCGAAGGGCGCGCTGACGGAGATGCTCCACGGTCAGCAGTGCGCTCAACTTCTCCGCGGCGGCGGAGGAAAGCAACTGGTCCACGGTCACGCCCTCTTTGGCCGCACATTCGCGGAGTTCCCGGGCGAGGCTTTCGGGCATCTGGATGCTCAGGGTGCTCATGTTTCTTTCGTGATCAATTTGAGGAATCGGGACGGTGTCACCGCCGCGATTCCCCACTTTTCCATTCCCCGGAAATCCCGGAGATTGTGCGTCACAACATATCTGCAACCGGCAGCCACTGCCAGTTCAAGAATGAGATCGTCATCCGGGTCGGGCAGTGCGGGCCGCCAGAGGAAGAAAATTTCCTGCAGATGACTGGCCGCGAGCAGCCAGTCGAGAAATCCCTCCGCTTGGGACGCCGGACGCTGCAGCAGGTTCTCCGGTCGCAAAAGGACGGCACGATATTCGACGAAGACGGGCACGGAGACGGCCGGCTGAAAGCGGGCATCCGGCAGACGCGAAATCAACGCGTGAGAGGCTCCGCGCCGGGAACGGGCCGCCGCCACCAAGACGCTCGTGTCCAACACCACTCTCATTGCGCGGACTCCTCTACAATTTCGATTCTCTCCGGCGTCGGGCCGTGGAGGCGATGAACGATCTGGTCAATCAACTCGTCGGTGGCTACCCAGCGCGGCATGGGCGCGAGAGTAGCGGAGCGCACGGCGGTTGCAAAGCGGAGTTTGAATCTGTAAAACGGGGGTCTTCAACTTACCGAATTTCGCGGCACTTGCGGACGATGTAGCTGGATAGTGCCCGGCGCAGCCACGCCAGACGCTGCGCGGCGATGGCGCGCTCGATTTCTTGACGCATCTCCTCAAGGCCAGGAATGAACCGGCCCGCGGTGCGTGCGGCGTCCAAGTCGCTTAAAGCTTGGCGGGCGTCTGCCAACAGGGCGGCGGCGATGGTCGGTGGCGGTTTGGGCTTGAACCCCGTGATGCAAACGTGATGGGCGACCGCGAACGAACGCAATTCATACGAACCGAGCGTGAGTTCCCAGCGGCGAGAGGCGTGCAAGTGCTCGCCCGTGGCCAGGTCCTGTAATCTACCCGGCGAGCGGTCGAAGGCGAGTTCGACGCGCACCGGATAGTAATCGCGATTGACCAGGTAGATGTAGCGTTTGCCGTCCTGGACCAGCGTGCGGACCGCGACGGGATCGGTCGCGGCGCCGACGGTTTCAAATTTCTTCCGCGGCAGCGCGCGATAGGCAGCGGCAAAGCGCCGGAGTTCCTCGCTGTGCGCCTTGTCGAGGAACAGACCGCCGCGCGTGACGCGCAGGGCGTCGAGTTCCGCAACGGCATGGGCGTAGGGTTCGAGGAAATGCACGCCGGCAGGGAAGGCGGGCGTGATGCGTAGTTGCGAATCCCACCAGAAGCCGTCGGGCGGATAGAGCGAGTTGATGCGGAAGATGCCTTCGGCGGGTTTGCCGTCCATGACGGACAGTGCCTTCGCTTGTGCGTCGTCCGGGTCGGCGGCAAACCACTTGTGCTCGCCCCACGACTCGACCCAGCAATTGAAGATGAACGCGCCGGGCCGCGCCTGCGCTGAGATTGCGCCAAGCGTCTCCGCGTCCAGAAAATCGTGGTCGCGATACATGCAGGCGGACTCGATGGGCGTGTTGATGCCGTCCGCCGGGTGGGGCGGATGGCCGCCGCGGTCACGGGAGTTTCCGCAGCCCAGGTCCAGTTCGATGCCCGGTTCGTTTGCGTAGAGCCGGAAGTCCAGGCCGCCCTCGCGATAAGCCTCCGCCGTGCTCGGGCGGGCGTGCAGTTGGGTCGCCGCGCTCGCAAAGCCGCGCAACTGCGGCACGGTCGTCTCGTCCCACAAGGTGAGCGTCACGCGCAGGTCCGGGCGTGCCGCCACCACCACGTCGCGGATGCGGCGGATCAAGTCGCGGATTTTGCGGCAGCGCCACTCTATCCACGCGGGCTGGCAGTGGAAGTTGAGATGCTCGTGGCGTTTGGCGAACCGCTCCGGCGACTTGGCGTCCGCCGGCACTTTGATACCTGTCTCCTTCTGGAAAAGGCTCATCGTGTAGTCGTCGTAACCGGAGTGGAGCGAGGCGAACCACAGGATGGTCGCGTGCCAGAAATTGAACGAGATGCCCTTGAATGCCGGAAAGCGCGCGTAGCGTTCGGCGATTTCCTTAGCCAGTCCGATGACCGCCTCCTGCACCGTCGGATGCAGCGGATTGAACATCGGCCCTGCGTGATACGGGCCGCCGGGCTTCTCGCCGTAAGCCCAGCCGGTGGATTTGATCGTTCCCGCGATCTTCGCCGGGAAATTGCGCGCGTTGTATTCCAACGTCCAGTCTTGCGGACTCGCCTGGACCTGATTGTTCCAAAGCATGTTGTTGAACGTGTCCGCGCCGGCTTTGATCGCGTCAAGGTCCACGTTCGTCTTCTTCAACAGGCTGCCCAATCGCAGCAACGTGAGCGAACCTTGGAAAGCCAGCCCTTCCCGACCGAACCGCTCCAGCAATTGCGCATACCAGTCCGCCGGTTGCGTGGTCCAACGCACGTATTGTTTGCGGTCGCCGCCGACAATCACGTCGAAGCCATCGGCCGGCTCGCGGGCGGAAGGAAATTGCGGCCCGTGATACCAGGCGAGTGGATAGACGAGCAGGTTTTGCCCGGTGTGCCGCGTGTAAGTGACGAGCCGCTCGATCCACTCGGACTGGTTCATCGCGCCTTCGCTCGCTCCCGTGCCACATGGGTCTTCGTATTGAATTCCGATTTCGCGGCGCGAGTCATCGCCGGGATCGCCCGGCACGCGCAGTGGCGGCAGTTCGTCCAGTTCGTAAATCTCTATGCCCGCGACGGCTGCCGGTTCACCCTGACCCCACGTCAGGAACGTAATGCTGCAATCCTTCCAGCGCGGCCAGAAGACCTGGCGCAATTCCAGCATCTGGCCGCTGACCGGTTGCGCCCAGCCGGTGAATACGCCGGTCGAAAGGTCGTAGCAGGTGCCGTCCAAGATGCACATGTAACGGCGCTTGTCATCGGGATAGCGGATCACCGCGACGTGCGGCCTGCCGATGTGTTCGATGGCAAACCGGTAGCCGAAGCGCGCGGAAGTCTTGCCGTCCGCCTCGCGATAGCGTCCGGCGGAAGTCTCGACGACGCGCGTCGTGCGGTTGGCGAAGAACTGCTCCGGGGCATACTCCTTTGTGCAGTCAATCCTCGCAAGCAATCGGCTGCGACTTCGGACCGCGGCAGGTTCTGGTCGGCGCTTTCTGGATGCTGCAGCTACTCCCGCCGTGAGCGCGGCGCTGGTGGCCGCCATTTGAATCAAGAAGGTGCGTCGTGTCGGCACGAAGCGGATGGTTGGAGAGAAGCCGGATGGCTTCAAGTACCGAGTGGAGGCAGGGGCGGAAACAACTGACGGCCTCACTTTTAATGCGATTCTTTGTCACCCTTTGGCCCTTTTGGGGTGCTTACAGGGTGATATAATGACAACCGAAGCGATGCACACCTCGGAATTCAACGATGCCGAGTTGGTGGCCGAAAGCCTGGACGGAAACCGGGACGCCTTCCGGCAGATTGTTGAACGCTATCAAACGTTGATTTCCTCGCTGGCATATTGCGCCACTGGCAACGTGAGCCGGAGCGAAGACCTCGCCCAGGAAACGTTTGTGTCCGCCTGGAAACAACTGGCGGAACTGCGTGAGCCGGCCAAGTTGCGGGCCTGGTTGTGCAGCATCACCCGTTTTCTCATCAGCAAGGAGTTCCGGCGCCAGGGACGCGAGCCGGTTCATGCCGCCGAATCGTTGGAGTTGGTGGATGAATGGGTCTCACCGGAACCGCTGCCGCCGGATCAGGTCATCAGTGAGGAGGAAAAGGAGATTCTCTGGCGCTCGCTCGAACGCATCCCGGAAATCTATCGTGAACCGCTGGTCTTGTTCTATCGCGAGCACCAGTCCATCGAAGCCGTGGCACAGGATTTGGAGCTGAGCGAGGACGCGGTAAAGCAGCGGCTGTCACGGGGCCGGAAACTGTTGCAGGAGCAATTCCTCGCCTTTGTCGCCGGCGCGCTGAAACAGACCAAGCCGGGCAAGGCCTTCACGCTCGGTGTGATTGCCGCCCTGCCGCTGCTGGCCACCACCGCCAAGGCGGCGACGGTCGGCACGGCGCTGGCGCAGCACGGCAGCGTGGCCGCCAAGACAACGACCTTGGGCGGATTCCTTCAGGGCTTCGTTTACTGGATGGCGCCTATTCTGCCGCTGGGCGGGTACATCGGGTACAAGATGGGAGGCGATCGTCAGCACAGTGAGCGGGCGCGCCGGTCCGTGGCCACCTTTTGGCGCATTATGGGCGCCAGCATGTTGCTCGTTGTCATTCTGCCTCCGCTGCTCCTGGCCTTGTTCGCTGCGACCTTTCACGCGTCCGCCGAAAAATGGGCGCCCTGGGGATTCTTTTGGAGAGACTTCTTGATTCCTGTTCTCATTTATGGAGTGGTCCCCCTGTCTCTTATCATTTGGGTTTGGCAGCGACGGCGGCCAATCGGTCCTGAGACGGCTGGCGACGCGCAGATCTCCAGTCAGGCTGGGAAATCCATTACCCTTTGGGTGGTGCTGGCAATGACCGGGGCTCTCGTTTGCCTGGCAGGTTTATTCTTGGTCTCCAGTCTAAACACCCGCATTCACCTGCCCCAAACCCAGTACCTGTCCACCGCTGAAGTTCAAAACCTGATCGCTAATTCCAAGGGGCGCGACATCGAATTTTCCCTGACACAACTTCGAAACGGGTTCCGCCATCTCAATGGCGAGGGGCGCGAAAACGGCACGGAGTATGTTTTTCACGCACCGGCAGAGAATAGCACATTGGCGCTGCTGGCTGAAAAGGGCATCAGCTATAAAACGAGAATTGAAGGCCGGGATTTTACCCTTGGCATCCGGTACGTGTGGTGGTCGCTCGGCAAATGGGCAATGCACTTGTTCATGCCTGCCTTCTGGTTCTTCATCGTCGTCGCGGGCGCGGCGACCTTGCTGCGCCGACGCGACCACCAGCCATCCGAGCCGCGCCCCATCGCTGACGCAAGGAACGAACGCCGCGTGGATAAAGCCTTTGCCGCATTGGCCGCGTGCGGAATGGTCGCCCTGGCCGTTTGGCTGGGCCTGACCACCGACTGGAAGGTTCGCCGGGTCGCCGCTGACCAGGTCCTGGGCATCATCGCTCAGCACAAGAATGCCCGATTCGAGGTGTTTGAATACAGGGATGGCTCCAGGAAACTGTGGATCTCCGACCTTCGCTCTCCCGACTTCATCGCCCCCGCCGACGCATCCACGCTCGGATTGCTGACTCGCCAAGGCATCACTTACCAGACCTGCCTCGCGGATATTGATGGTTGGTTGTACGGGCACCCAAACATGTTAGGAACCTCCAGCGTCCAACCACACCCGCCAAGCAGCGGCCGCCCAGGGCTGAGCCAATCCACCTCCGCGCTGGCAATCCTCGTACTCGTGGGGGCGGCTGGAAGCGTTTTGTGGTGGGTAATGAAGAGAAAGCCCTTTGCCATATCGCATGTGTGAACCGAACAGTCCCAACCCGGTTTGCTTGGAAGTCAATGTAGTGTAATTGGAAGCCAGGATTTGGGATTCCGCGGACCAAGCCGGTGAGTGTCCGCGTCATGCAGCTTTATTCTGGCAGCGGGTGCAGTCATCGTCCTGTGGTGGGTGGTGAAGAAAAACAGTAAGGTCGCAGCACTTGCAGGATCCAGCCGCTAACGTTTTCCCGAGCGACCAAACCAATGAATGTTCAGGCCGCGATCCGCAAGCGGCGCTTGCTCGCGACGCCAAGTTGGGTGCCACAAACCAGAGATTCTCTTCGAGAAAGGTAGTCGAGAATCGTGATCGGACGCACCCTCCGGCGGACTTACTCGAGATGTTTCTTCACCCACGCCAGCGCGTCGGGCACGTAGATTTCTCCCAACTGGTGGCCCTTGTCGTACCAGATCAGCTTCGTGTTTGGCCCTTCGATGTACTGGTGATACGACGCCTCCACTCTCGCGGCCACGCCCAGTCCATCTTTGCGGCCCGCGAGCATGAGGAACGGTCGGTTGCCGATGCCCCAACTGTAATCAATCGGCGACGCCGGCCCGTAGCCGATGCTGAGCAGCGGCGGCACAACCGCCACGGCCATCTTGATGCGCGGCTCAACCGCGAGCAGATAAAACGCGTCCATGCCGCCCATGCTGTAGCCCAGCAGGCCAACGCGGTTCGTGTCCACCTGGCCGCGCTCGAAGATGAAATCCAGCGCTCGCCGATAATCTTTCACGGTCTGGATTGAAACCTCGGCGTACGTGAAATAACTGCGGCGCGCCGGCGCCTTGGGATCGTCGTAGGGGTTGACGTGCTGATAATCAATCTCGTTGCTGCGCTCGCCGTGCGTGGCGGCATCCAGCGCGAGCGTCGCGTAGCCGGCGTCCAGCAGCGCCTTCCGCATCAGGCCGCCGTTGATGTAGTTGTCGTCCTCGTACCAGTTCTCTTTGCTTCCAGACCAGCCGTGTAAAGTCAGCACGAGCCGCCACGGCTTCTGGTTCGTGCTTGGAAACTCGATGTAGCCAGGCACGAGGAAACCCTGCGCACCGCGAAAAACGAATTTCTGCCGAAGCCGGCCGTGATCTTTCCATTCCTGCACAAAGCGCCCTTCCAGCGGAATGCTCTTGTCGTAATCGAAAAACGGCAGCCGCGCCTTGAAGCCTTCTTCGCTGATGCGCGGGTAGGCGTTGGTGTCTTCGGCGCGAGCTCCGGAAAACAGGATTGCGACGATGCAGCCGAGAATTATCGGCGTGGGAAGACCCATTCGCCCAAATGCGAATGAGCCGGAAATTGGTTGTGGACGAAGCACATCATTCATGCGCTGCAGACTATTGACGTTCGCATAATATAGTGACATTCGCGTCAAAACAACTCGGCCTGTTTCCAGAAGGATTCCACCAGGGTGGGGCGACGTCGCATGCGGCCCA
>Ga0315277_10003383_pt1 | contig 21612 bp, 15 predicted proteins | sample YL17G05_15_MG_FD_203695 | JGI IMG/M metagenome (GOLD analysis project Ga0315277, IMG submission 203695) | Sediment microbial communities from Yellowstone Lake, YNP, Wyoming, USA - YL17G05_15 | ecosystem: Environmental > Aquatic > Freshwater > Lake > Sediment | place: USA: Wyoming | collected...
TGCGACTTCCTCTTTTCGTGCATAAGAAGTCACTTCCAGGGTATTGCTCAAATTAATCTCATAGGTATTTCTATCCTGGACTCTGCTGGGTAGGCCTAAAGATTTAATAAATGAACTCTCTTCATAAATCTCGGCTTCACCTATCCAGCCATCCTCGGATTTCGTTATCTTTATTACTTTTGCGTCTCTGCCAAGAGTCTTTTCAAAAAAGTCTCTAATTACCTTGCTTACCTCTTCTATTTCCATAATACTGCTCCTGACTATTTATTTTGTGAGCACACCTTTGCCTTGACACTTTAAACAAGGCAGCTTATTACCCGGCTCGGCGCCGGTTCCCCGGCAATGAGCACATACCTCAATAGGCTTTGTAATACTCACCAATCCCTTTCCTCTGCAAACGGTGCAGGTAATATTCGTTCTGGGTGGATACTCGCCCCTGCCTTTACAATAAGCGCATACTACAGCCGGTCCGGTTACAGAAACCATACCTGCGCCCCTACATACCGGGCATTTTATTCCTTTGCTTCTGGGTAATATCCCTGTGCCGGAACATAAGGAGCATTCAAAAGTATCGCCTTCCAAAATCTCTCCAATTTTTCGTCCCAACCTTGTTCTGCCACTTTTAAAATCCACTGTATTCCATTCCATAATAATCTCTTTTGCCTAATAACTTAGAGCCATCGTCTTAAACTCTTTTTTAACCCCATTTGTTTGAGCAAATGCGCGTCCTGAAGATGTTGTGTCTTTGCCGGCTTTCGAGGTAGCTTCAGACTTCTGCAGTTTATTCGTCTCCTGCTCTATTTCTTCCAGACACCTTTTAATATCGTCCTTCCTCATTGATAATTTTTTGTCTTCCTTCAGAAGTCTTTCTTTTTCCTTGTTAAGCATATACAAATCTAAATAAGTCGATCTTTGGACCCTGGGGATAGAGCGTTTCTTTCTGTTCTGCATAGTCCCCACTCCGTGGATTCCTTTCAGGCTATTAACATCCTTCATTGTTAACCCCTCTACATAAAAAATGTGTAGTTCTATCTGGTAGAACTTCTTGCTGAAATTAAAACGTTCTTTTTTTTGCTTGCTCCTACTATCTTCAGCTCAACCAATTGGCCTTCCTTAAGCTCTGCCGCTCGCTGGATATTGCCGGGAAGCTGAATCTTCCCATCTTTATCCACTTTTGAAAATGCTCGCATAAGTGTCATTTCATTATCCCCTATTATTGATTTTTTCATTAGCCGGATACGCCGGCTAAACTTTCGCTTTCTGCTTCCTGTGTTCTATCTTCTTCTACATTCTTACTGTCATCAGTCTCAATGACAGCGGTACCTTTCTCGGCTTTCTCTGGACCCGTTAGAGATTTTTCTCTAAACGGGTCTGGAACATCAACGGTTTTTCCCATGCCAAGCTCTTTAGCAACAAGCTCCCTTACAATTTCCTTGACTCTCTCTTGATTTGTCTTTGAACCAACCCGGCTTGTTTCCGATGCCAGGATATCCTGGCACATTTGCATAAATGTGCTGCTCGACTTGGAGGGTGTTAAGTTTTGAATCTTGAGTGTCTTTGCAATCATAATGCAGCCGCGGATGGTTGGCACAAATTCACACTTCCCGGATTCCCTCAGGCCTCTTACAATATCGACTATCATTTTGGCATGTTGCTTTGAAAGTTTGGATTTTGCCTGTGTGATAGCCAATTCAGTATCATAGTCAAAGTGGTCCAAATCCAGGGTTATCATCCTGTCCCTTAAGGCATCCTGGCTTCTGTGAACGCCGGCATATTCCTCAGGGTTAGAGGTGAAGATAGCCGTAAAGTCCGGATCGACCCTCAAATACGGCTCCTCGCCGCCACGTCCGACCGGCAAATCCATCATCTTCTCCTGTAAAATAGAGAGAAGAATATTATTTGCCTCCGGCCGGGAGCGAGTGAACTCATCGTATATCAAGGTGAACCCATATTTACAGGCGACGGTTAAGCGGTTATCCACCCAACGCTTCACCATATCCTCCTCCACCTTCAAAACTCGGGATACGAAACGGTCAATAACCTTTCTAAACCTGTAGCCCTGTTGACCGCCTACAAGGTCAGAGGTGCTGAACTCCTCATCTCCGTGAATCATTACCACCGGCCTTTCAACCTTGCTTGCCAGGTGCATAGCCAGTGTCGTCTTGCCGGTGCCGGAAGGCCCTCTGAAATGGACCGGAAAACCTGCTTTGATATAAGAAAGGGCCCTGCTGGTAATATCCTTTACATACCTTGTCTCCACAAAATCCGGCAGAGGAGCTGGTTCCAATACTGTTGTCATTTCGTCAATACCATTCATTTCTATTTCACTCCTTTTCTGTTAGAAATCTTGTTTCTGTTTATGGCAGCGACTGCCACCATTTGAATCTTTCGCCTACTTTTCCCCAGATTTTGCTCGCTTTTTCCAAATCTGCTCTTATTTTCTTTTCTCTGTTTCTAAAGTTTTGTCTGAGGGACTTAAATTTAGTCAGGGCTTCAGTTCTCTTTTTGGTAAAGTCTTCTCTGGCGAAATTTAACTTACTCATCTCACTGAAACAACTCCTTTGCCTTTGCACTTCAGACAGGGCATTCCACTATCTATCGCTGTGCCTATGCCTTCACATTCAGGGCACCGGTCGGTTACGCCTTTAGGAGCTGTAACCATACCTTTGCCGTTACATACGGTGCAGGTAATCCGGGTACTATGATAGACGCCTGTGCCTTTGCAATAGGCACATTGGATTGCCGGCTCCTTGACCTCGACCTTGCCTGTGCCCCAGCAGACTTGGCAGGTCGCAAGCTCAGACAGCAAGTTAAAAGGGTCCTTGCCTGTCCCTTTACAAAAAGCGCACGTTATCTGGTTTACAACAGCCGTTGTACCACTCATAATCTAACCTCCCTGAATTTGCATCTACACTACTCTGGCCTTTTTCGCCAGCGACAGCTCGTTGTTCGTAGTTCATTGTTCGTTGTTCATTGTCGATGAACGATGAACTCATAACGATGAACCCAAAACTGTTTGCTTGCTGCTTTTGGTCTTTTTTACACCTTTCTTTTTACCTTTACCGATTGCTTGCTCAACTGTGGTTACTTCCTCACCAGCTCCAACCTTAACCGGCTTTCCGCCTCTTCTCTTTTCCATCGTAGCAACCAGGGCTTGCCAATTGGCAGCCATCTTTTCTCGCTCAGCCTGGAATTCTTGCAAGAGGTCGAGAACTTCTTTGTTTCTTTCGTCTTGTCGTGCCTGAATTTCCTTAATTAGTCTCTTGGTCTCCTTAACCACATCAGCCACATATTTTTGGATGCTGTTCATCATTTTCTTAAAGTCTTCGAGCCTGACTGTTTCACCTTTCTCAAGGCTTTTCTGAAGTTCGGCTGCCATGGCCTCGTGGTCATTCGCAAACTGTGCTAATAAATCAGCCACTGCTTTGTTCCTGTCTTTTTGCTCTTTCTGAATCTCTTTCATTAGTTTCGCGGTTCCTTCAATCATATCCGCTACAAACTTCTTAACGTCACTCATCATCGCCTTAAAGTCCTTGAGCCTGTTTTGCTCTCCTTTGGCAAGCTCCGCCCTGAGCGCAGCGGACATCTCCTTATGCTCTGTGTGAAACCCCTTGAGCATTTGGTGGGTATCCTTTACCAACCCATCTACCGCCTTTATGCGCATGTCATAAGAGGCGACAATCTCCTCACCAAGATTTTTCATATCGGTTGCAATTGACATTTCGATTCTCCTTTCCAAAACTTTCAAACTTTTTCAAAAACACCTGAACTTACATTATTAAGCCTTGTTGCTTCCGGATTTCTTTGGCAAACACATATCCTTGCCTTCTCGTACTCGCTGACATCGGTTATTATGCCCTCGATTTCCGTTACCTGGCCTTTGTCATTAAAGACAGGCTCGCCTTCGTCAATAACATAACGCAGTGAACCGTCCTTGTGAATAATCCGATACTCTATTTCAAATGGAGTGCCCCAATTCCTGCACCTGCTAAAAGCAATAAAGACTCGCTCTCGGTCGGCAGGATGGATTATGCTTATCCATAATTGCCTGTTAGCCAGAATCTCGTCAGCGGTATATCCGGTTAATTCTTCGATTCTTCTGGCAAAGCAAATAATCTCTGGCTGGTCCAGCGGCGGGGCCGAATAGGGAACTCCGGCGACAGCACCTACCAGCTGGTGAAGCTCTTCGTCTAACAGTGTCAAGTCGTATTGGTTTTTCTCTTCTTGCATTAACCTACACGCTTTGAATATATTTCACGTTTCTGTTTTTCACCATTACTGTTTGCCACATTTATATTTAACGCACCGGAAAACAGTCTGCCTTTTAAGGATTTTCTGATGCGGCCAAGCACATTACTGACAGATTTACCCACGCGCTTTTTCCAGGCGTTGTTCGTTCCGGTCAGGGCCTCGTCAAACTCTTTTAGTCTGTTCTGAACATATCCCTCCATTTGTTTAACTTCTTTGTCAAATTCTTGCTCGAACGTCTGTCCGGGACCTTCCTGAAAACGGGTCGGCAACGAGCGTAAGTCCTTTGTCAAAGTCTTTACAAAATTGGCGAAATCCGCCAAATTCCTCACCTCGTCATCGCTCATCTGCTCATTGTTTCTCAGTTTATGCTCTTTCTGAAACCAAAACCTTGTAAGCGTATTAGCTACGTCACCGGTCAAATCCTCTACAAAATTATTCAGCTTCTCCTCCTGCTTGCTATCCATTCTTTCCCTATCCGGAGCAAGCTCCTCTATGGCTTTCTGGGTGTTGGCCACTAAAACGCCAAGTGCATTTGCACGCATCTCGTAAAAAGTTATGACCTTATCTATGAGACCTTTCATACGAGCTGATACTCCCATTTAGGCTCTCGCTTGAATTCAGCGAGCATTAATTTGAGGTCCTTTGCCCTGAGCTCTTTTCCTTTAGCTAAAAGATTTTTCAGCATTCTTGCCGTTTCCTGCTGCTCTTTTTGAAACTCTCTTAGCTTGAAAATTGCCTCCTCTTTTCTTCTTTCCTGTTCGGCAAGGATGTCCTTAATTACCGTTTGGAATTCTTTGGCTCTTTGAGCTTCACCTTTGGCCAGAGCGTCTTTAATGTTAGCCAAATTATTCCTTAAGCTATGCGCCATTTCTTGCTGTCCATTAAGATAACTATTCAACAAATCTCTTACTTGTCTTTCTCTTTTGTCTTGATTTGAAAGAATCTCTTGCATCATATTGTCAAAATCTTTCTTCCGCAGAGACCCATTCTTGGCAAGAATTTCCCGTAATTGTGCTTTAAGTTTTTCCCGTTGCTGTTTTGTATCGAGGAAGGAGTCCTGGAAAGTCTGTAGAAGTTGGTGTGTAGTATCAAAGATGGCTCCGACACTGCGAATCTTCGTCTCGTATGAGCCGACTATATCATTAACAATGTTTTTCACATCTTCTGCTAACGGCATTGGTTTTATTTACCCCTTTTATGAGAGGGGGCTTTTCTTGGCGAGTCATGCTTTTATCCCCCCAAATAACCTCGAAAGGATGACTCGGCAAGAATCCTATAGACGCATAAACCCCCATTTGAAGGATGTAACTTACTTGGCCTCTCGGCCAATCACTACGCTGCTGTTGCGGTCAGGCCTATCGCCTCGGCATATTTCAGGTAGGTCTCAACCGATGCAACTACCACTCTGGCCTCAATAGCGAGTATTTCAATACCCACTAAAGAGATTCTCACCCAGGCATCAACAACAACGCCCTTGTCCAGGATTCGGTCGATAACTTCGACCAAACTGGAAGAACCTATCGCTTTTTCTACTGCCATTTTAATGCTCCTTTCTTTCTGCTTTCGCAGAGACCAAATAAAATAGAAACTAAAAAACGTACACTACACAGGTATACCTGCTGTTAACTTTGCTGTTCTCGCAAATCTACGTCTATATCCATGTTGTCTGTCTAAAAGAGGCCGGTCCAATTATAGACCATCTTGTTCCACACAAAAGGGAACGTCTTAGCGAGACTAATCAAAAAGCACAACACAACTTTGCACTGTTGAATCTCAGAAAAGCAATCTCACTGCTGTTTCAACTATCCACCCCAATTTGACAGCTCAACGGAACCCGTCTCTACTCTACGGGCATTTATCAACTATGCAATCGGCAAACTCTCTATAAACCTTTAGCAAACTCTTGTTTTTACGGTTTTTTGTAACTCGTAATTACTAATAAACCATTAGCTGCCACTATATTTCTGCCAAGTCATTGGACTCGAAAGCAATCTTCCGCTCCTACAAGATGCCAATAGCTTCTGCATGCTCTCGGGTGACGATTCTAACATTGGCCAATCAATAGGTGGCGGGTCTGCTTTTCTTTCGCTTGCTCGGTCAAGACTTTCGTTGTCCAATGGCTCCTCGATGCCCCCAAACCCCTCATATCAGTATTGTAAACATTGTTTTATATTGTGGAGCGAACGATAGAGCCGGCGATATTCAGCCGCAACATGAACGGGGGACATCAGTTTCTTGAAATCAAACAGCTTCATCAAGTAGCCGCTGGCTGATGATGCATGTGATTGAATTGTCCCCTTTGTGGGCTAATTACGAGGGACAATCCTGAAAAAATAGTCTTCTGAACCGTTTTGCTCACAAACCGCTCCGACGCACGAAATTTAGCTTTGCTTGCGGTCAAAGAGTAATAGGGGAAGAAAGTTGGCAAATCTTTCAGGCATTTGTTCTTTGACCTTTGTTCGCTCTTTTCTGAAGAACCAACGGTAATCGGGTCGTTCCTTATCGGAGGTTAATTTCTTTTGACCAAGACTCAAAACTAACGGTAGATAGCACTCTTCTCTTCATGGGTTTTAGCACAGCATATTCAGCGTCCCTCCTTTGTTAAACGCCTCTTGAGAAAAACGTGACTTTTCATCGCCAATGTTTATAAGAGGAGAAAGGTTTATATTTCGTAAGAAATGTGAAACTTTGATGTTTATTGCCTTGTCTCCAATTTGTCTCCGGGCGTGAGTGATCTGGCATCAAACAGTCAAAACTAAGCTCCGAAACTTTGCAAAAAACACATCTTTAAAAATATTTTTAGCAAAAATAGGATTATATATCCGTGTTCAACGGCTTCTTGGCCATGCTGATTTACAAATGGCAACGAGATATGTACAGGATGTTTCTGCACAAACGGACAGAGTTATTGAAAATAGCAGGAGGTATGTCTGTCAGATGAAGTAGTGGAGGTGTTGAAAAATCCCCCAAAACATGAACAAGACTTGCGATTATTAAACGCTTGGCGACACAATCAAGCCTTGCAAAAGTCTTAGGCCGTTTTTCACATATTTTGTTGCTAAAGTTACCCAAAATTTAAGTATGCGGCCTTAGCAGATATATTCCATTGTAGCTTACCAAATGCTTGGTGGTAATTGACCCGAGACCAGATATTTACCAATCAAACTTTGTGGAAGTCCTTAGCTTTTTGCTGAGACAAGATACACCTGGCCGGCCTTCGTATTAAATTCGACAACATTTTCTTCAGGGTAGGTGGTCCTGATTAGTCTGACTCTGGATGTTATCTGGACAGGCACCGCAGCGTGGACTTTGCACTTATTGCCCAACAAGGAGAGGATTGTAGCAGAAGTTAGTTTGCCGTTTGTCCAGACGATGTCCACCTCGAATCCTCCACGGGCACGCAGGCCCCTGACACAGCCGGTCGGCCAGACCTTCGGCAATGCGGGCAACAAGTGAATTTCGCCAGCGTGGCTTTGCACCAGCATTTCTGCAATACCTGCTATGCCACCAAAATTACCGTCAATCTGGAACGGTGGATAGGTGTCGAACAGGTTAGGCAAGGTGGATTTTTGCATAAGTGCCAGCAGGTTTTCGTGGGCCTCCTCACCATTCTGTAAGCGGGCCCAGAAGTTGATTACCCATGCCCTGCTCCAGCCAGTATGCCCGCCGCCGTGTGAAAGGCGATATTCCAATGACTTTCGTGCCGCTTCTGCCAGCTTTGGGGTGCCTGCCAGCGTGATCTGCCTGCCGGGGTGCAGCGCAAATAGATGTGACATATGCCGATGTCCCGGCTCTGCCTCCTTAAATTCCTCTGCCCACTCAAGCAGCCGACCGTCCGAACCGATTTGCGGCCCCTGAAGTCGCTCCCTAGCATTTCGCACACGTTTGACAAATTCATCTTCGATGCCCAGCACCTTAGCGGATTCAAGGATGTTAGTGAACAAATCCCAAATAATCTGCTGGTCCATTGACGGACCCATGCATAGTGAGACATGCTGGCCATCAGGCGTAATGAAGGAATTTTCAGGCGAGTTAACAGGCCCGCTCACCAGTTTGCCGGTTCTGGGGTCTTCGACAAGAAAATCGAGATAGAACTCGGCTGACTCCCGCATGATGGGCCAGGCGCGCTCAAGAAATCTCCTGTCACCACCAAAGGCATAGTGCTCCCAGAGATGCTGGCACAGCCAAGCACCGGCTGCCGGAAAAAGTCCCCAGCCCGGATGCTCACCTGGTGCGGTGAAGCCGAAAACATTGGTGATTGTGTGCACAGTCCAACCGTTCGCACCATAATGAACTTTTGCCGTCTTTCGACCGCTTGGGCGGAGCAAATCAATCAGGTCAAAAAGAGGCAAATGACATTCAGCAAGATTGCAGACCTCGGCCGGCCAGTAGTTCATCTGCACGTTGATATTGTTGTGATAATCACAGTTCCACGGTGTTTGCAGGCCATCGGCCCAGAGACCTTGGAGATTAGCTGGCAGTGTGCCGGGCCTCGAACTGGAAATGAGCAAATACCGCCCAAATTGGAAATATAGTGCAATCAATTCGGGGTCCATTGCCCCGTTACACAGGGCACTGAGACGCTCATCTGTTGGCATACTGCGGGCAGCAGGGCTTCCTATGCCCTTGCCGCAGCTCAGTTCTAACCAAACACGCCGGAAAAGTGTCTGATGGTCGGTTATGTGTGCCTTTCGTAACTGGTCGTACGACGTGGCTGCAGCAGATGCAAGCTGTGTGGCAGTGATTCTTTCGTGAGGGTTCCCGCGATAATCGGGAGGTTGAAGTTTGTAATCAGTGCCGGCAGTCAGAAGCAGTGTTACAGTGTCCGCACCTTCAATGCGAAGGGTGTTTCCCAAAGTGCTTATACTGCCACCATCGCTAATCGCCCGCAGGCGGACAATGTACTTTAAGCCGCTGGTTCCACTTTTGCCATCGTTCATCTGTCCGGTCATCGTCAGACAATTAGCACCTTCAGCATTCGTGATAAAACGCTCTGGGCGAGTAAGTTCAGCGGTAAAGCTGAGGCGGCCAGGCTTATCGCAAATCAGTCGCACAACCAACACCTGTTCAACCGCGGTAGAAAAGATTTCCCTTTTGAAGATAGCATCACCTTGACAATAACTTACTTTTGCTATGGCTGTGTCGAGGTTTAGTTCGCGGCGGTAGTCCTTTGCCTCATTCGAACCATCAAATTTGAGCATCAAATCGCCGAGTGTCTGGTAGCAGCCGAATGGCACGTTGGCGCCGGAGCCGTGGCCAGACCCTGCGCCTTTGCAAATCAGTTTCTGACCGGCTAAGGTGTTCGCTTGGGCGTAATTACCTTCGAATATCAACCTGCGAGCTTCATGCAATGCCGCCAATGCCTGGGGATTATCAGCGTTATCAGGGCTGCCCGACCATACGCTTTTCTCATTGAGTTGCAGCCGTTCATCTTTAATGCCACCGAAAACCATCGCACCCAGGCGTCCATTTCCAAGAGGTAACGCTTCGGTCCATTGCCTGGCAGGTTCATCGTACCATAGCTTCAGGTCGTTCCATTTCTGCTCGTCGGAACGGTTGCTATCGGCTCTCCCTGTGGGGGCTATCACACATCCGGCCATAAATGAGCATGTCACCCAGACACAGAGAGCCAGCAATGTTAAACCTGGTATGCCGGACCTTTTTGCCTTGTGTTCAGTTTTCGTTGCCTTTGATTGTTTATTCTTCATTTTTTACCTATATCAGTTCTTCTGCCTATTCTGACAAGAATCCGATAATTGTCTTCCACAATCTCAATAATACCAAATTTCCAATCTGTTACACTGATTCTTATGAGAAATCCGGGTCTATAGTAGCTTATTCGAACATACTCTTGCCGCCAGTGCCTTCATTGCCGAATCGGCTGATGTGCATATCTTGTCTCTCATACAATACCTTCACCTGACGGTCTCGATGCACAGTATCTGGATTGTTCTGGTTACCGGGATCCCACACGGAAAAGAGCACGACTTTTTTGCTCTGGGATAACTCCTGTATACCGAAATAGTCGTGTTTGAAACCGCCCCGCTTAGCCGCCGCCGCCCCATCGGAAGCCAGGTAAGCAGCCCTGGTAGCTACTGTAACGACTTTTTTCCCCTGATTTTTATTTCCGGCGAGAACCGCGAAAAAGGTAGCAGCTCACAGCAGCAGCTCATCGTGGGGCCCCCCCACGTTTTTCGCATTGTTCTCCGGTAGAGGCGCCTAGAGACCGGACTCCCGTCCGGGGATTCTGAATATAAGCACCTGCGAACATTCTCGCCGGAGTCCGGTTCGGGTGGGGGCTTCAACCCCACACCCGAACCGGATGAAGCCCCTGGAGAGAAGATTCACCAGGGGCTAATTGTCCAGAGTATCCCAGGGCAGCCTACACTTCGCGGGCAGACTCTGGACAATTCTGGTTATACTGCTGGATTTGTCTCGTTATTCCCTCGTTGTCCATCGACAAGGTTTTGTATGTCGTAGTTTAGATGAACTACGACATCAAAAGCGAAACGTTCTGAGAAAGTATGTCGCTTTACCTATTTCGCTTTTCCCACAAACTACGAACTGTTTTATGTCGCTTTCGCTTCGCTTTTGCTTGTGAATATGTCGTGATACGATCTTCTCAAAAAAAAAGTCCGGATTCTGCTTGACAGGTCGGAGAGGCCTCGTAAGAATCCGGACAGCAACCAACGCTCACATCCTAACACGGACCCCTGGGCGTTGCAAGAACTTTTTTTAGAAAGGATTCGGCAATGCCCAGACGTAAGAAACCAAAACTCAAAAAGCGTATCCCACCCTGCAGGCGAATCCCTCTCGAACACGGCCATCTGACCGCGACCGCCAAGCAGCTCTACGATCTGGTCTTCTCATTTGGCCTTGCCGGCTGCTGGATGAGCAACCGGACCCTTGCCTCGAAACTCCAGGTTTGCAGGCGATCAGCACAGTATGCCCGCAAGCTCCTTGTCCATCGTCAGCTCATCATCACAGCACGAACGAACCCTCATACCTGGATTATGTGGTCGAGGTTCCACCCAGGGGTAAAACAGTGCCAGATTTTGCTCTACCCAATCAAACAGAAATTGGACAATCCATACTACGAAATCCCTGCCTTCAGGGTTGGGGTGCAAAAATCGACTTTAAGGGGTGCAAAATTTGCACCCAAGTTAGACGTAGCTAATACTAGCGCATTAGCTACTGGAGAGGGCGTGGCTCCGCCAGGGACCGCCCTCTCTCCAGGTAAGGAATCCGCAGCGGCTGCGGATGCTATTTCTCATCAGGGGGGCAAGCCCCCTCTACCCCCTGCTGTTCAGGGGGAGAGCTGGACAAAGTCCGAAGTCGGTATCATCATCCACCAGAAGTACCATCGTGATTTGCTGATGGACAACGGCCTGATATTCCACGAGGCCGGTGATATGATTCTCGCTGAGTGGTATGGTCGATTTACTATCAAAGAGCTGTCCTGGCTGGAGGAGCTGATGGAACTTGGGCTTCACCCTTATGATGCCTTTGACGTTATTCTCGAAGAACGTAACCCCGGAACGATAAAATGGCTCAACCACCCCACAAAATCAAAAACTTGACGTCTGGCTTGCCCTGCAATAGGCCTTACCCCCTCTCGAGGGTATCATATAACCCCCTTTTAGCTCCCAGGGGCAGCCGTTGTGGCTTGCACTCGGACGCGGATCAGTTATAATGCAGCGCTTAGAGCTGGTAGTTGCCCTGTTGTTGTCGTAACGCAAAAACAAGGTGACATCGAAGGAAAACCCAGGGGACCCCTCCAAAGAGGTTTATAAATAAACCTCCATAGAGTATACCCCCCCTAAACCCCCCCAACGTGTGAGCGAATTTTGAGCAAAATGTGAGCAGCGTGTGAGCGAATTTTGAGCAACGTTCGAGCGAATTTTGAGCAAATTGTGAGCAACTTTTGAGCAAATTGTGAGCAGCGTGTGAGCGAAATGTGAGCAACGTGTGAGCGAATTTTGAGCGGATTGTGAGCAACGTTCGAGCGAATTTTGAGCGGATTGTGAGCATCGATGCTTGTGGGGCGGCAATTGACTCATTAAACACCTGATTTTGCGTTATGCAACATCAGGGCAACGTTCGAGCGAATTTTGAGCAGCGTGTGAGCGAAATGTGAGCAACTTTCGAGCAAAATGTGAGCAGTGGGGGCTATCACACATCCGGCCATAAATGAGCATGTCACCCAGACACAGAGAGCCAGCAATGTTAAACCTGGTATGCCGGACCTTTTTGCCTTGTGTTCAGTTTTCGTTGCCTTTGATTGTTTATTCTTCATTTTTTACCTATATCAGTTCTTCTGCCTATTCTGACAAGAATCCGATAATTGTCTTCCACAATCTCAATAATACCAAATTTCCAATCTGTTACACTGATTCTTATGAGAAATCCGGGTCTATAGTAGCTTATTCGAACATACTCTTGCCGCCAGTGCCTTCATTGCCGAATCGGCTGATGTGCATATCTTGTCTCTCATACAATACCTTCACCTGACGGTCTCGATGCACAGTATCTGGATTGTTCTGGTTACCGGGATCCCACACGGAAAAGAGCACGACTTTTTTGCTCTGGGATAACTCCTGTATACCGAAATAGTCGTGTTTGAAACCGCATACGCGGAAGTAGGTGCCGGGATAACTTTTTCTACGGTTACTTCATTGTAAAATATGTCGCCTTCCTACGCAGAATACCACAAATGCACACTCAGTGCCTCACCGGGTAAGCGTCTTTCTGCGCCAATCCCGCAGGCTGGCATCCATAAATAATTCGAGGCCGAGATCAAATTCAGGTAAGATCTCGTTGGTAGCAATTGAATAGGTGCGGCCGCCAAGCATATCTTGTGTGTAAGGAGCGCAGATTTTCTCCGGTAGCTTATCTAATCCAATAATTGACTCGGCCAGAATGATATGGTTGTTATTAGAATTCGGATCTGCTGAAAGATATCCTTGGCTCTTTCGGGAGCACAGAAATCTCCCTCCCCGGAAGCAGTCATACCGAACAGTGCCGTCTCATCCCGGAAAAGCGAGGTGAAGTCTCTTACATACTGGTGGAGCAACTCATCGAAGTGGCTCCCAGGCTTGAACCAGTTCTCCGCCTGGAACCCTTCTTCGAGATAACGGCTGTAGGGAACGGTGTCTCCGTAACCGGAATCCTTATCGGGGACGCCATAAGGTCCTGATGACAAAGCCTGCAGATGAGCCAAGCCATACCGTCCCGCTGTGCGCAGATACAAAGCAAGTTGTTCGGCAGCGTGAGGGGCGATTCGACCGCCGGCGTCCAGCCGTTCCCATAATCCCCAGTGTGAGTGCAGGGTCAGGAGGTCAAAACCTTGTTTGGCAAGGTAGGCAAACCGTTCATCCAATTCTGTTGGCTTCAAGGCCTCCCAGTAGTGCATATGTTCGCCGGGCGCTTTGGTCCGATCCCAAGCATCCCATTCTTTTTGCCCCTGGATCATCCGTTCGCCGGGAAGTCCCGCATCACGGAAGTAAAACGTCCCCTGGTACGAGCCTGAAAGTGGACCGATGGGTTTTCCATCTTTGGTCACCCACCGGGATGCCTTGTCATACTTGAAGAACCGGCCGTCGGTGACTCGAACCACTGATTTGACCGTGGCCTTGAGCTCCCCTTCCGACGCGATCGTGACCTCATGGTCTCCCGTTGGCAGATTGCGCAGGACGGTTTTCCAAACTCCTCCATTCTCCTTGAGTTCAATCTTTTGTTTCCCCACCGTGGCAAAGAGCCGGACACAGCCGGCATCGAGCAACTGGCCCTGGGCGTTCACTGCTGCCGCAACCAGGGGAAGTCCTTCCCTGCCTGCGCGCGCGGCTGTCCGGATGACCGGCAGACCGGCGACCACCGCCGCGCGACCCGGCATTCGCAACCGGAATTTGATCTGCGCGTTATCGGCTGGTTTCGGCATCCAAAGGGCTATGGCAAAATACAGTTCGGGATATTGCCACTCAAATCCCCGTCCACCCAGCTCCCTAGCCAAATCGAAGGTGACCTTCCCTGTGCCTCGCTGCCAGGGGCTGGCCAGCATCGGGGCTCCGCCGCGCCCTTTAATGGAAACCAGGAATTGCCATTCGGCATTTGCATCGGCCACTTCCAGTTCCAGAGTGGGGTTCTGTCCCAGGGGGAATTGAAATGCCGGTAACACCGCGCTATCACGCTGCCTTTCGGAATGTTTGGCAAAAAGCGTGAATTCACCCGCTTGCTCCAAAGTATTGGGTGGAGCTGTATGCCATGATGAAACCTGCTTATCACCAGTGAGCATCATCTCGCCAGTGTGGTTATAGCAGAGAATTGTCCCATCCTGCTCACCGCGCTGCCACTCCATGGCCCGGTTGAAGACCCAGATCCTTTTCCGTCCAAAAACCCAGAAATCAGGATGCGTCTCCACCTCCGCGGGGAAACTTTGATCGTGGTAAATGATGTCTTCGCGATTGAACCAGCCATATTCCGGCCGGGCTTCTGTCTCCTCCAGAAATTTAGCCAGTCGTGCCGCCATTTCCGGGTCTTTTCCTGTTGTCTCCGTTGCTTTGCTCTCCTGGGATAAACAACCTCCCCGGAACAGGGTCAGCCCCAGGACAACGATGCCAAAGGCAATCAGCAAAGAACATCGATCCGTGCATTTCATTTTTAATCCTCCGAACAATGATTAGTGACAAGTGATGAGTGATACCAAATGTGATTATAAAATGCGCCCTCCGTAGCCGCGAAGGACGATGGACGATAGACGAGAGACGCAGCTTTTGTCATTTGAATTTTGGTCATTTGTGCTTGTTTCGGATTTAGATATTCGGATTTCGGATTTTATTAAATAAGCGCAAATATTTATCACAATCGGTATGACAATGGCTCAGCTCTTCAATTTGAAAAATGTCCAATCCATAATTGCTCCGAACTTCACCTTGCGGTCGCCTAACCTTTCTTCCAGCGGAGTTGTACGACGGTGCAGGCGCTGCCGTCGGCGGATTAAGGCCTGGGCGCCAGCCGTGGGGATCCAGTCCGAGCGTTCGTAGGCCAAATCCATCCGTTCATAGCGCTCCTCCTTGTAGTCGGGGCTGAATCCGGGCCGCTGCAGGTTCATCCAATCCACCTTAAGCTCCTCCCTGCGGTTCCTGTCCATGCCCGGTCGCAGCTTGAACAGGATGTGGTGTTCCCAGGGAGAGTTCGCCGATACTCCCCAAGTGCGGAATGCGCGCCAGTTGTCCGTGTAGTACATGCCAAACACCGGCTCGCGCTCGGGGAAGTCGGTTGCCCCCAACTGGTGGGGATAGTCCCAGCGATGCCAGAGCTTTCCCTCGCGGAACTGCTTCGCCTCCCAGCTCAGATTCCTTTTCTCCATTTCGCTGATATGGAAGGCGCGGTCTCCGAAGAACTGCGCGTTCCACTCGGCAAGACAGAACTCCCAGGGCACGACCGCGCTACCGAACTCCCTTTTGCCCTTGTACCACCCCCGGTACATCGCCCAGTCCCAGGTGAACGGTGCGCCGTATTCGCACATGAAGACCGGTTTCACGCCTTGCGTAGCCCGGTGCTCGAACCAGTCGGACAGTTCCTGTATCGGAACGAAGTTCGGGTAGAAATTGCTCGTGTGCATGGCGCTGAGGTTGCCCGAGGCGTGGTGATAGACTATGCGGCTTGGGTCCAATCGCTTGATTATGGACTCAGCCCGGAGGGCCTTCTTCACGTTGTTGGTGGACCACTGGTCCCGCTTGTCGTAGAGGCCGTCCATCAGGTCCGGGTTCATGTCCTCGTTGTAGCCGGTGGCGTTGTGGCTGGTGGAATACATCACGACCGACGGATGGTTCTGCGCCACGCGTACGTAGAACCCCGCGAGCCGCGCGTAGCCATTGTTCTGATTGGCGTCCGGGGCCTCCCAGTCATAATGGCTGAAATGCGGCTGGGAAAAGGATACGAGCATCCCCACATCGTCTGCCGCCCTCAGGATCTCCGCAAAACCCAGATGCGAGCCTGGCTCGCAGCCATAGTTATGAGTATAAACGAAGTTGATTCCAAAACTCTTGAGGCGCTCCATGCTCTCCCGGGCACCCTCGTAGGTCGCCGCCTCGGCCCCGATATGGGCGTTGTCGAGGGGGACGGCGGACAGGAAGATGCGGCTGCCATTCAGGTAGAAGTCCCGGCCGTCGATCCAGAACTCGCGGAAACCGAAATGCACGGGCCATCTGGTATCCAGCACCTTGCCCTCAGCGTCCAGAAGCGAGACCTCAAGGTCGTAAGTGTTTTGAGGCGTGTGGATGTCCCAGCGTTTGTCGGGCTTCCACTTTTCGCTGAATGCGATGTGGCCGTCCTTGAGGTCGGCCCCCTTGAGTGCCTTGCTCGTGAATTCCCCGACGCTGCGGCCGTTGTCAGTGATCTGGGCATGCAGGGCGTACTTTCTATCCGCGTCGAGGCCCTGCAGCGCAGCATCGAACGTGATCTCCAATTTGCGAACCGATGTATCTACCTTCGCATCGGCGATGCGCGGCCCGGCTGGCGTGCTTACCAGGTAAACGTCACCGCATAAGCCCCGGCGAGCCACTGAACCCTTGATTTGCCTGGCCGATGCTGTGTCCGTGTAAGAAAGCATTACGCCCTTCAGCGGCATGGCTACCACGAGCAGACTGAGCCTGTGCGTGCCGCCCGGATGGCACATAGAGGTGATATCCACCTCGCCTCCCGGAAACCGGGTTTCGCCTGCCCTGGTGCCATCCACGTAAACAACCGCGTAGGAATTCAGATACTCTATGCAGACCGCGATGCGGCGGCCTGCCCAATGGGTGGGAATCGCGATCTCCCGCTCGTACCAGGCCGCGGTGATGTCGCTGAACTTCTGGTTTTTCCAACTTGGATGAGTGTGGACCGTCTGGCTGTCTTTCTGCATATAGTCGGTGATTCCCGGCCAGCACGCCGGCACTTTGAAGTAACCCCATCTGTCAGCGGGCACCTTGTCCGCGGCATTGGAGGCCGGCTGCCAGCGCCACAGCCCGTTGATGCAAATGCGCTCGCGGGTAGGTGTCGTCTCACGATACGCCTTGCTCAAATCCCAGACCACTTTCACACCCGGCGGCAAGGGTGCAGCGGACTGTTCCGCGATGGCCGTACGGTAATAGGCGTCATTGTGCTTCTGCTTCCACCCGTCGGTCGGTGCTGGGAGCGTCGGTCGGTGCTTAGCCCACATATCGTTGACGAATGCGTCCCAGGCCTGGCCCTGTCGCACCCATTCTTTGTCGTGGTCGTGGCCGGTCACCTCCTTGATTGTCTTCACGAAGGCGTCGTCGTCTTCGTACATCCAGCGGTCCACGTAGTCGAAAAAGGCGTCGTGGTTCCAGGACTTCTCGGCGTGCATGAGCCGCAGGGCCAGGGCCTGCGCCACCCAGCCAACACTCGTGCAGCACCGGCGATAGCTCTCACTGGTGTTCTGGCCATCCTTCCACTGCGTAGGCGGTGTATGCTCGTAGGGCCCCCAGCCGCTGCCCCTCGACCGGCCCTCGCCGGTCACCGCATCTATTCCCGAATGCCCCGCAAAGACGACCTCGGCCCCGGTCCAGCAATCGCCGTAGGCGGTCTGCTCATCCTCGCCAAAGCTCACTTTGGGGAAGGACTCGTTGACGTTGGCCAGTTCATCATCGCCCAGGAGGAGTCCGACAAAGACGATGGGCAATTTGCGCCCGCTGCCGTGTCCGCCCCAAGCCGTCCAGCCGGGATGGCCCGCGCGGACCATACCCCCCAAGTCAATGCCCACCTGGATGAAGTTCACCAACAGTGGTTCTTTTTGCTGCGGCTCGATATCGGTGCACAGCAACAATGCGGAGATGCCGACCACCCGCCCGTACTCCAGGCCATACTGCGGCATGTTCTCCACGGGCTCCTCGAAGCCAAAGAAGCATGTTCCCACCCAAGGCCGCTGGGTAAAGCGGATGTATTGCTGGATCTTGGGCATACTTTTGGTCATGGTGGCCACCGGCAACAGCTCCCGCTTGAGGTTCCGGGCCAGGTAGGTCTTCTGCTGGCGGTCGCAGAAGGCCGGTCGGAAGGCGTCCGGCGGCTGCGGCTCGCTCACGCAAGTCAGAACCGCTGCAGTGCGAATCGGGCTGCTGTCGTCCACGCCCCGCTCGATATTGTTTCGCAACTGCGCATGGATTACCAGGCCCTTGGGCATGCTGATGGTGGAAATGAGCGAATCGCCGGGCCTCATCGTCACGGGCAGCTTCTGTATCAGCGACGCATCGAACCAGTTCCGGACGCCGCTGTCGTAAGCGACTTTCATCTGGGCCGGCGGATTGAGCATGAAGCCGTTGCGGACGCGCTGGGCTTCCGGGCGTTCCTTGTCCATGCGGTCCAATTCGCGCCTCGGAATCTCGTTGCCATAGTGCGGGCTGGGATCAATCGTCTTGATCTTCACAGTGCCGACTACATACCAGTCGCCGTTGACGAACTGCCCGACACGAGCCGGTCGCTCAAACGTCCAGGTGATGCCGTATTGCGAAACGCTTTCCCGCAGCGGCAGGTCTTCGAGCTTGGGTGCCGATGGCGCGTTGTCCTGGGAATAAATGACCACCGGACGCCGGATGCTCTGGTCCGCCACGAGCGCCTTCTCGTCGTACGGATTGGCCTCGATGATGGGGGGAACGGTCACTGGGCCGCCCAGGGTGACGGACAGGTCGGCCAGCCAGATTGTCTGCTTCTTGCCCTTGTCCTCATCGCCCCAGACGGCGAAGACACTGAAGCCCTTCAAGCCCGTCCTGCCGGAGTCGAGCGCATTGACCTCCCTGTCGTTGTGGAGGACCTGGAGGCCCGCCTCGGGGTCGAAGTCGAAGGTCCACTTGTGCCAGCCGGCAGGCGTGCGTTTCACGCCGAGCCAGAATAACTCGTTGAACCAGTCTTGGCCGTCACAGTCCGTAGCGGTGTAACCTTCGTCGCCGCCGAGATAGTTGGCGTAGAGGATGCCGACAGCCAGTACCTTCCCGTCGCTTTGCATCAGTCCCCATCGCGGACCGAGACGATGGGCCTTGGGGTCGTCCGGCTTGGTGCCGTCATCATAGACCCAGAACTCGACTCTGCCTGACTCGTCCCGGTCGCGGAGCTTCAACAGAACCTTGCTGCCCGGACCGATCTTTAGCGAACACCCCTTGCCCTGGCGGCCCTTTGCCACATCGATGGTCACGTCGCCCGTGATCATCCAGCCAGCCATGGGTTCGTTGCCGTCAAAGGTAAACGCTTTGGTTTGCTCGCCAGCAGGCTGCGGGACGGCGAGCTGCCGCTGGCTCCAGACGGGAGCCGACAAACCCGCGATGGCTGCAACGCACAAAACGAATACAGATACCTGTTTCAACATGAATCCTTTCTTTCATTGGGATAAGTCTTTCCTCTCGCGGTCCGAATGACGAAACACGCGAGTCAGCGGCCCTTCATCTTCGTTGCAAGACGAGCCACGCGCTCGCCGAGTCGCCTGGCACCGTCAAGCTCTCCTTCGCCTACGCCCGGATCGAGCGGCCCCGTAATAGCAGCGGCGCCAGACTCTGCCCAGATGCTGCCTGTTTTTTCGTTTCGATAGAGCGGCCCAGCCACCACCATCCGGTTGTGCAACATGAATAGAAGCAGCGAGACCACGACATGCTCCTGGCCGCCCACCTGGCCCCCCGCCGTGGCAAAGGCGCCGCCAACCTTGTCGGTGAAGTCCACCTTCATTTTCCAGTTCCAATCGTCGATGATAGTTTTCATCTCGCCCGGGACGTTGGCAAAGTAAGTAGGACACCCCAGGATAATCCCATCGGCGGCATCGAGGTCCTCTTTAGACACCTCGCTGACCTTCTTGAGCGTGGCGACCACTCCCGGCACTCGCTTGCTTCCTTCGACGACACTGCGGGCCATCTGCTCTGTGTTGCCTGTGCGCGAGTAATAAGCGACCAGGATGCGCACAGAAACATCACAATTTGGTCTTAGAAACCGGACACAAACTGGTTTTGCTATGGAGATATTATGCCCCGTCGGCTCAAGCGTACCGGTTTCCTGGTTGATACGAAAAACAATGATGCTGTCCTTATCCTGGTTGGCGACGAGGCAGAACTGACCCGTCGGGTCGATGTTGAAGTTGCGCGGGGTTTTGATATCGGCGGTCTCGTGCTCGACGAAGGTCAGTGTCCCGTTGGACAGGTCAACTCGGTAAACCACAATACTGTCGTGCCCCCGATTCGAACCGTAGAGAAATTTACCACTCGGGTGCACGCGTACCTCAGCACACGTATTTGATCCGTCAAAGCCGTTCGGCAGAGTCGTGATGGTCTGGATTTCCGTTAAAGTGCCCGAAGCCGACTCGTAGGCAAAGGCGGTCACGGTGCAGTCGAGTTCGTTGATCACGTAAGCGTACTTCCCATTGGGATGAAAGGTAAAGTGCCGGGGTCCGGCCCCGGGCTTGAGTTTTGCAAACGAAGGATTATTAGCGACAATCGTTCCTTTTTCGATGTCCAGTCTGTAAATCATAATCTTATCGATTCCGAGGTCGGCGATGAAGGCAAAGCGGTTGTCAGGGCTGATGTTGACCGAATGTGCATGGGGCCCCTCCTGGCGCCTGGGGTTCACGCTGGAACCACGGTGCTGCGCAAAGCCGGTCAATTCTCCCAATGTGCCGTCCGGTTTAATCGGAATCACCGAGGCGCTCCCGCTGCCGTAGTTGGCGACGAGCAGGTTTTTTCCTGCATGGTCGATACTAACGTGGCAGGGACCTACACCGCCCGACGGCCGTTCGTTGAGGAACTTTAGGTCTCCCTTATCTGTGTCGATCGCATACGCACTGACACTCCCAGCTCCGCCATCCTCACTGACGGCATATAGGAAATTGCCGTTGGGATGGACCTCGAGAAATGACGGATTTTTGGCTTCGGCTGCAAGAACCGGAGCGGAGAGTTTTCCGGTCTCGAGAGCGAGCGTGCTGCGGTAAATCCCCTTACTGGAATTCTCTGGCCCTGTGTAAGTTCCGAAATAGACAGGTAGTGATTCCGCATATACCGTTGAGAACGCCACAAGTGAAAACGCTGCAGTAATAAAAGCTCTCATACCCATACGCAAACACCTCCTTGGACGAGTGTCCAATATCGAATATCGAATCCTTATCCGTCCACCATCTGATGCCGAACGCCAAAATGCGACCACTGCCAATAAGCTACATCGTCACAGCGAGCTTCTCAAGCCAAAAAACACCTCAAAAGATGCCATCTTATGACTGCGGTAGCTAACAACCGCAGTATCAACCTATATTACATCAACATTGCGGTTGAGCGGGAGAAGACATGTCACCAAATAGTTTAGACGTCACCTTTTTCAAGTCCCATCGAAATTCGC
>Ga0315277_10003384_pt1 | contig 21599 bp, 18 predicted proteins | sample YL17G05_15_MG_FD_203695 | JGI IMG/M metagenome (GOLD analysis project Ga0315277, IMG submission 203695) | Sediment microbial communities from Yellowstone Lake, YNP, Wyoming, USA - YL17G05_15 | ecosystem: Environmental > Aquatic > Freshwater > Lake > Sediment | place: USA: Wyoming | collected...
CCCGTCATCAGCTTTCTGGATCTCTCATAGTCCCTGCCTTCGGGCCTCGTCTGTTCTCCCTGAACTATACCTGAGATTCCTTCCAAATCCACAGAAATGAAGACCTTCATTCAACCCACCCTAGTCAACGGGTTGCATTATCCTACTTTATAATAGCATCTGAACTCAATCCGATTTGTGCGCTCCAACAAGAAGTTGAGGAGACAAGACGACGAGCGACAATGGAGCATTATCGTCCGAAACGTAAGCTTCCTTTCGTTTCCCCTGTAACTCTTACATTTCTGAATATGCTGTAGAAGATGGTGGTTGAGCTCGCGTACAGTGCAGCGGTTATGTAGAATGGGATGGAGAGTGAGACATTGCTCATGAAGTATCCACCGAAGCTTGGGCTGACTGCGCGAGCAACGCTTGAGGCAGTTCCTGCGATGGCGGATGCAGACGCTCTTTCCTCAGGCTTGACAATCCCCATTAGGAATGAGGTCTCTATTGGGCTGGACATGTTCATCAAGAAATTCCTAGCCACGTAGAGGATAGACACAATCGTGTAGTCGGGAGACTCCGGTATGGCTACGAGCATCACAATCGCCAAGGTTTGACAGAGGACCAGGCTGTTGACGCTTCCGATTGTTCTTGCGAGTCTGGATGAAATCAAGTAGGAGAAGGCCAGCGTCACGTTTGAGATCGCGAAGAGCGGACCCAGAACTTGTCCTCCGACGCCGAACCTAAGATAGAACCAAAGAGAGAAGAGGGGAATCACGAATCCCGCGCCAAAACCGATCAATCCCCGCGTCACTGCGAAGATCAGAATCTTCCTCATTGACTTGAAACGGGCCTTTGCGGATTCCCTCATTCTGGCTCGTTCTTCTTTGAATCGAAATATGAATCCCATTGCAGCTAAGGTGATGAGACAAGCCAGCAGGAACATCGGTCGATATGAAGAGACGAGGTCAAAGCCGAATCCGGCCTGTAGAGCTTCAGGCATGCCGCTGATCAGGGCGCCTCCTGTAGAGGCGATTTGGGAGACAAAGGAGGAGATGCTGAATGCTTTGGTTCGATCCTCATCTGAGGAGACATCAGCAAGTGCGGCATTGAAGGGAGCTGATGTCAGTGCGTTTCCGATTCCTGAGATGGCCCTTGAGATTGCAATGTATACGAAATCGGTTGTGAAAGTCATGATCGCCCACGAGATCGCTATCAGAAATCCTCCCAGTATCAGAAACGGCCTGCGACCGTAACGGTCTGAAAGAATCCCGAAGGGAACTAGGAGAATCGATGTCGCCAATAGCGAAACTGTTGTTAGAACCCCGATCAAGATGGCCGAGATTCCAATCAGCTTGAAGTAGATCGGAAGAATGACCTGAGCATACCCAGACGGCAAACCGATCAAGGCATTCATGGAAAAAAGAATCATTCTATTCCTACTAGACAGTAAGGAACCTACACGCGGAAACTTTGCCATCTCTGTTTCATCTGAATTTGAAGGAATTCCTTGCTGTCATAGACTGTTACAAAAGCATATCGCATTTCTTCAGAAGTCCTGAGTCTGCTCATTCATACGGTTAGTTCTAGCGACGATGAAGAGTATGAATTCCGACTCAGTGTGGTAGCTCGGGGGAGATTCCGCAGAACTGTGAGGTGTACCAAAGACACTATGGAAAGGACTCCTCGTCAGATTCGGGTTTCTCGAACCTACAAGCGTAACCGCTAGCGTGGTGCGGCCGCCGGGACTCAGCATTTTCAGTGCTAAAGGTGGCCACAAAATCACTCTCGAGTTTGAATCCTCATGGACTCACTATTGGTCAGCCGAGATCATATGGCAGTCGTGATGGAGGCAGAAATCGAATGGCAAGTATCAATAAGTGCGACACGTTCCTTAGCCACAAACCTCATGTGCTTCTTTCAAAACGTGAAATCATTCTGCTGATTTCTGCGCGGTTTTCCGTACGGGCGCGGAATGTGGAGGTGTGAAGGCTAACGCTGAGGAAACAATAAGTATGTCATATCCACTCCTCTGGGAGGGGATGGCTATGAGTGTGCATAAGAAAAGTGAGGACGTTCTGAGACGCCTCTCAAGAGTTGAGGGGCACATACGAGGCATCGCGAAGATGGTCCAAGAGAACCGCGAGTGCCCCATGATACTTCTTCAGATAGCTGCGGTAGAGGCTGCACTCAGCAAGATTACTGAGATCATTGTTGAGGATCATATCGAGACATGCGTAGCCAAGGCAATCAGAGAAGGCCGTGGAGAAAAAGCGGTTCAAGCACTGAAAGAAGCCGTCGCTCGCCTCCTATAATAAAATCCAAAGAAGGCATCGACTCTGAGTGGAAATGGCCCGACCCAGCACGATGAGAACAACATAGCCAAGCGAGATTTGGCTCTCTTCTTTTTCTGCTTGGTGCTAGCAGGAATCGGGGGTCTACTACTTCTAGTAGGATTTCAACCAAAGTACTTGGCTGAGAATCTTACTCTTGCCTCAGCGTTAGTTGGCGGCGCCACAATTACAGTCAAGTCTATGCGTGCACTGCTTCAACGCGATTTCGGCGTCGATCTCTTGGCCAGCGTTGCCGTTTGGATATCGGTTCTTGTAGGAGAGTACCTAGCGGCCGCCATCGTTGTGATAATGCTCAACGGTGGCGAACTTGCAGAAGATCTCGCTACACAGCGATCCTCAAAGGCGATCGAGAAGCTGATTAGATCTGCACCCATGACTGCGCGAATCATCAGAGACGGACAGCAGATTGAAGTCGATCTAGATGAAGTCAAAGTAGGTGATATCACGCTTGCCAAAACAGGAGAAAGGGTTCCCATAGACGGAGTTGTCGTGAAGGGAAACGGGTTCGTGAATGAAGCCACGATCACTGGAGAGTCGATTCCTTCTGAGAAAACGGTTGGAAGTCAGGTGTATGGAAACACCCTCCTTGAGAATGGAGCGCTCGATATCAAAGTTACAAGAACAAGTGAAGAGATGGTCTTTGCACGAATCATCAACCAGGTGAGGGAAGCACAATCTAGAAAAGCACCCGTGGAGAGGATCGCAGATAGATACGCGCGCTGGTTTGCGCCTATAATCCTCATTGCAGCTGTAGTGACTCAGTTAGTTATGAAGAACCCGCTCTACACCGCGGCCGTGCTTGTCATTTCTTGTCCCTGTGCATTGACTCTTGCAACCCCAATAGCAGTAGTGGCAGGGATGGGAAACGCTGCACGTAACGGCGTGTTGATTCGAGGAGGAACCTTTCTTGAGGAACTGGGGCGTTGCGATGTTGTCGTCATAGACAAGACAGGAACAGTCACATTGGGTAGACCTCGGGTTGTCAACATCAAACCTATTGGAAGTCGCAAGTTGGAGGATGTACTTGCGCTTGCTGGGATAGCTGAGCAGAGATCTGAACATTTTCTGGCCAAGGCGATACTGGATGAAATGCGGAAACGTGGCATTCCTTCAAAAGATCCGGATAAGTTCCAGGTGAGGCCGGGCTACGGTGTAGTTGCAGAGCTTCATGGACGCAGGATTATCGTGGGTAACATGAATCTGATGAGAGAGTATCACGTTGTGATGAATGCTGAAACCACACGCTACGTTGAAGCTGAATCCATGTTGGGGAGAACAACCGTAATAGTGGCAGAGGACTCGGAGGCCGGGGGAATCATAAGCATCGCGGACACACCGAGAAAAGGAGTCGAAAACAGCATCTCTCAGATGAAGTCCAACGGAGCCAGGAAGATCGTAATGTTGACGGGAGACAATTTCTCAGCTGCAAAAGAGATAGCTCGGCAAGTAGGAATAGATGAGGTACATGCAAATCTTCTGCCGGAGGACAAGGTGAAACATGTCGAAGCACTTAGAGACCAAGGACACCGAGTCATTGTTGTTGGAGACGGCATAAACGATGCTCCAGCTCTTGCCACCGCAGATGTAGGAGTCTCCATGGGCATTGCCGGAACGGATGTAACGATGGAAACAGCAGGGATCGTACTGATGACCGATGATCTCAGCAAAGTCGGAAAAACCATGATGTTGAGCAGAAAGGTTCTATCAGTGATAAGGCAGAATGTCGTTTTCTCAGTAGTCGTCAACGTCACGGGACTATTGCTATCAACTCAGGGTTTTGTGAGTCCAGTTCTGGCTTCCGTTATTCATGAGAGCAACGCGCTAATCGTGGTGTTCAATTCACTGCGTCTACTCAGAGGCCACTTGCTGCAATCCGAAATATCAGAGGCAATGTATTGATAAGCGCAGATTATGCGAGTCGAGATAATTAGCGCGTCGTGATCCATCAAGACGATGTTCCACATGAAGAACAGTTACAACCCTAGCAGCTGGGAGCTAACGAAGCGACTCCTTGGTCACATCAGGCCTTTCCTTGGCACCTACATACTGGTGAACATCACCGCCATCGGCAGAGAGGGCATCTATACCCTTGTCGCGCCGCTGCTGGTGATGCTCATAATTGACTTCGTTCTCGTTCCAGTCCCCGGGAGAACCAACTGGTTCTTCGGGTAAGGTATGATTGCGGTGATCTTGCATAGGCTGCAGATGATCCGGATGGAGTTGCTGCTGTACTGAGGGTCAGCTATCAAGGTCTTAATGTGGAAGCCTGCCATGACTAATCGTATGAGTAGGTGAGGCAGTACGCGCTTCTCGTTGCGGTTCGCAGGCACCACAACAAACCCGATAACCAGGCCTCTCACAACATCTACAGCCAGATGTACACCGTAGCCAAGCGTCACGTTTCTGTCTTCTTTCCGCAGACGCGCCTCAGGACCACTGAATCCCACCGTATTGTTCTTCGGGTCACGCTTGCTGTATGCCTTGATGAAGGTCGGATCCATGGCGACGATTGAGGCTTTGTGAATCTTGGTCTTCTTCAGCTGCCTCAACAGGTCGCCTAGGATTAGCTGCAATATAGCTGAGCCTGCTCGTTGGCGGAAACGCGTCCATGTCGACGGATGAGGCACATTATCGATGGAGTCTATGCCGCATACTCGTCTATATTCCTCGCTCACCAGCAACCGTCGATGAACTTCAGCGTACGATCTGATTTGCATGAGCCGTTTCACCAACTCTATCTTGAGCAACGTCAACGGGTTATGGTATGGATGTCCACGTGTACCAGGTGCATGATACAGCGCAGATAACAAAGCAAGGGTAAAACTGAAATCTACACACGCCAATACTGCATGCAGAGTCTCAACTTCACTCGTTTTTTCACCCCTGAAGGAACTGAGTGAGGCTGAGACTCAACCACACTTGACAAAACTATGTCAACAAAAAGAATACTGCAACGGCCTCGCGCGCGCCGAGAAGAGCACTGGTGGGTTTGCGGCTCAACACATTTCCAGTCAGAAAAATGCTAAACACAGACATGTATACAAGAACAAATTTGGACCAAGCTGGCGCGCAGCTTAGTGCGCACAGCACCCTGACGTAAGTCTATGTTTTCTACTCTATTGTACATAAGCGATGGCGTCTATCTTGATTCTTGTGCGAGAGCTTGGTCCTAGCTTGGCCACTTCGAGAGTGCAACGTGCTGGGAAGTCTTTCTTGAAGAACTCTCGATAGACTTCATTCATTGCGGCGTAGTCCTCGGCTATGTTAGCAAAGAAAGCATATGTATGTACCACGTTATCCATGGTCGCTCCAGCTCTCTCCAAATTCGTCTTCATGTTTTGCAGTAGTTGTCTTACCTGCGTTTTGATGTCTGCGTCAGGGTCATCAGGCGTTTGCCCGGCTAGAAATACGAAGTTTCCAACTCTCACTGCTTCGGACCATGGGCCTTTCGAGCCTTTCAAGGGAGGAACGATCTTTTTCTCCATGAATCTCATTCCGACAAATAGGTAAGATTTCTGCTGATATTAGATTTTTGATTTGGCCCAGATCGAGCCTCCTCTGGTAGCGTCCTTAGAGCGGGGGGTATGGTATCTCAAGTCTTCTATATAGAGACGAGTAAGCTTCTCTTGGGCGAGCTTGTTTGAAAACGGTTTTTGAGAATGGAAGGCTATTCGTCGGTGATGGCAAGATCGTGGATAATGCGACGGCCATCGTCGAAGGAAACAAGATCGTGGATATCGGCCGGAGGGCTACGACACCTGCCGGGGCTGAGGTTATTGACTGCTCAGGGAAGACGATAATGCCGGGCCTCTTCGACTGTGAGGTCCATATCTGCTTTGCACGAGAGGTAAGGTTCAGCCCTGAGACCCTGGAGAAACGCGCCATGCTAGCTGTCATGCATGCGAGGAGGACTCTGGAAGCGGGCTTTACCACAGTAAGAGACTGTGGATCTGAACCTTACTTGAACATCGATCTACGTGATGTCATCAACGCTGGTTGGGTTCCCGGACCACGGATACTAGCCACTGGCGCGATGAGAATGACTGGTGGCCATGGTGGAACCTTTCTCGAGGCTGACGGTGTGGACGGCTGTAGGAAGGCCGCGAGAATGTTCCTTAGCCACAACGCTGACATCATAAAGTGCATGGCGACAGGAGGCATCTCAGACGCTACCCTACCAACTGCGTATACATATAGCGTGGAGGAGATGGCGGCAGCCTTCGAGGAAGCTCACAAGGTTGGGAAGAGAACCGCTGCCCATGCGTACGGGCCTGAGGGGATAAAGAAGGCCATTCTCGCGGGGGCCAACTGTATCCAACACGGTAACCTGCTGGATGATGAATGCATCGATTTGATGACCAAGAGAGAGGTCTTTCTAGTTCCCACATTGGCGCTGAGGATGCTTAGGGAAAGGCACCCAGAGATCGTCAAGACGAAGGGGTATCCCGAAGCTTCGTATCAGAAGAACCTAGATCCCCTGAAGCATATGCGGGAAACTCGAAACATGGAGAGGGCGTTCAGAGCTGGCGTGAAGGTGGCTCTTGGGACGGACTGGCCCGAAGAGGTGGCCGACCACGGTGACAATGCCCAAGAGTTTGACGGTCTCATCGAGTTGGTGGGTATGACGCCGATGGAAGCGATTATAGCTGCAACAAAGACCGGTGCTGAATGCTGCGGCCTTGAGGGACAGCTTGGAACAATTGAGGTGGGGAAGCTAGCAGATATCTTGGTAGTCAACGGAGACCCTGTGGAAAACATCAACATACTGAAGGATATCCAGAAGATACAGATCGTTATGAAAGACGGAATCATATTCGCCAGGAGAGGGTTGTAGATAGTTGGACCTGGTTGCCTCAGCAGAGAGATGTTTGGCTCACATGCGTCATTGCTGCTCACGAGGATTTCGGAACAAGTCTGCTGGAATGACTACCATTAGCACGCGCTAGCTTGTTCAAAATTGGCTGAGAGCGGCTTATCGCGCGCGTCTCAGGTTGGACACAGACTATTGAAGGAAGCTCTCCCATAAGACCAAGTTCCTTCGGCTCTTCGAGTCCTTTTCAGGATCCAATGAAACCGCTAGCACTGGCGACCGGAACAACTACTACATCAGGTAGCTCCCATTTGGGCTGTTCGCAGATCTCATGGTTAATGGTCCGACGCCTCTGACCGAAAGGATTCGCCTAGAACCCACAGTAGCACTGTTACGCGTCGATTTCGATCCGGGTAAGACCTATATTTCCTTGCAAGCGCTACTCATGTTTGTAGCCCGAGGGTTTTGTTGATGAAGTTCAAGGACTTTGAGCTTGAAAGATGGCTTGCGACGACTCCTCACAAACTGGATCTCGGAGGAGGCAGTATGGTCAAACTGCGGCTTCGAGAGCTATTGGTGAATGTTGACCCAGAATTGGAGCTCTCTTACGGATCAACCCGTGGCTCAGAGGTTGTTCGACAGAGAATAGCAGAATTGTATCCAAACGTGAGCGCAGACAATGTTCTTGTAACGACTGGCACTGCTGAAGCGAATCTCATTACGCTCAGTGTACTTCTTAATAGAGGTGACGAAGGGATTGTCGGGGCGCCAACATACATGCAATACGCAGGCATAATGGAGACCCTCGATGTCAGCATCAGGCAGTTCCATCTGAGGGAGGAAATGCAATACAAACCCGACCTAGAGGAATTGAAGAGCCAGATATCTGAGAAGACGAAGGTCATAGTGCTCTGTAATCCCAACAATCCCACTGGATCAATATTCTCACCAAGAGAGATACAGGCTGTTTGCGAATTGGCCAAGGAGATTAATGCCTATGTTTTGTGCGACACGGCACTCAGAGGCACGGAGATGGATGGAGTGCTTTCGCCCACTCCATTGGAATTCTACGACAAATCAATCGTGACTGGAAGTCTGTCAAAGACTGGACTGCCAGGACTGCGAATTGGCTGGATCATCGGCGAAAGGAAGTTTGTCGATAGATGTTGGGCCTACAAGGATTACACAACTCTCTCTCATTCTGGTCTAGGAGAGTATCTCGGTGCAATAGCGCTCCAGAAAGAGAATCGTGATAGGATCCTCAAGAGAGCAATGCAAGTGGCTAGGGAGCACTCTACCATTCTGGCAAAATGGATCGACGAAAATGGCGATCTGATGGGATGGATTCGCCCCCAAGGAGGGCACACAGCCTTTCCTTGGTATGGCATAGGCATGGGTTCTGTGGAATTTGGAAAGAGATTGGCGGAAGAGGAAAACGTGCTTGTTGTTCCCGGAGATTTCTTCGGAGTTCCGAAACATGTGAGAGTCAGATATAGTTGTGGGCGAAGTACACTTGAGGAAGGACTAAATCGACTTGGCAATTTCCTAAGGAGACACAACTGAACTAGCGTACCCTTCGCTCCCCTCAGGCGAGAGTGCGCGTCACGAAAAGGTTAAGTCCATTTAAGATTGAGCAAGTAGTCGAAGGGACAATCCTTGCGAATGAGTGGTTATGTCATCAGAAGAATTCTAGAGATGATCCCAGTTGTTCTGATCGTCATTGTGTTCAACTTCACACTCATTCATCTGGCTCCAGGAGACCCTGTTACCATTCTTGCTGGTGAGGCAGGCACGAGAGAGTACGTAGAAGCCACCAGAAAGAGATATGGGCTTGATGAACCTATCTACAAGCAACTTGCAATCTATCTGATCAATGTGCTACGCGGAGATCTTGGCTATTCATTTGCACACTCCCGACCTGTGTTGGAGCTAATAATCGAAAAGACTCCTGCAACACTCCTGCTCGTCCTCACCAGTCAGTCGTTATCGATAGTATTCGGCACGATTCTTGGTGCTTTTTGCGCGAGAAGATACAGAACAAAAACGGACTACGTTATCTCGTTCCTTTCCTTGATTATGTATTCGATTCCTGGCTATTGGCTTGGTCTGATTCTCATATTGGTTTTTGGAATCGGTCTCCGAGTATTCCCAATCTGGGGGATGATCAGCGCAGGCGCAGGTTTCACAGGAATCGATTACATCAAGGATATCCTTTGGCACCTCTTTCTCCCAGCATTGACTTTGTCAGCAGCTTGGCTAACTCCGCTTTTTACTAGAATTGCTCGTTCAAGCGTAATTGAAGTAATGAAAGAGGACTATATAACAGTCGCCAGAGCAAAAGGGCTGACCGAAAACACAATCTTCTTCAAACATGCCTTGAGGAATGCCCTCATTCCTACTGTCACCCAAGCAGGACTCATCCTCGGGTTTGTTTTGGGAGGTGCCTTGATGACAGAAACGATCTTCGCATGGCCTGGGCTTGGGCGCTTCATGTATGAATCTATTTTCAGAAGAGACTATCCGGTGCTGATGGGCTTGTTTCTGGTCACGTCTTTATGTGTTGTGGCAGCGGGTCTGATTACGGACATAATATACGGCTTTCTCGACCCAAGAGTTGTCTACAAATAGGATGGGGGAAGCAAAAAATCAGCTTTGTTTTCGATTTTCTCCGGATTTTCCGAACAAGCAAAGTAGGAATGCTCGGTCTTATCATATTGGTGATTTCAACAGGATTGGCCGCTCTCGCGCCTGTGATATCTCCCTATGATCCGTTCGTGCAATCTGATCTACTCTTCTTGCCCCCCTCGGGTAGACACCTGCTTGGCACAGACAATCTTGGCAGGGATTTGCTAAGCAGGATCATCTGGGGGACGAGAGTGTCTCTCCTGTTTGGGGCTGGAGTATCTGGAATATCTCTACTGATGGGCATAGTTCTGGGAGCGATTCCAGGTTACTTCGGAGGTCATATTGATGATCTGTTCTCACGTTTCTTCGAGATATACCTCATGATACCGACTTTGTTTCTTACAATTCTGGTTGTGTCAATATTCGGAGCAAACATAGTATTCGCCATGGTCATAGTCGGTCTAACCCTATGGCCATCGAATGCCCGAATAACACGCGCTCAGGTTCTCTCGTTGAAGAGTAGAGGCTATGTACTGGCGGCTACTGGCGCAGGTGCAAGTCACGTCCGGATCATGTTTAGACATATTCTCCCAAACGGCATCTATCCTGTCATCGTTAATTCCACCCTGCAAATAAGGAACGCCATTCTTACAGAGGCAAGTCTGAGTTTTCTTGGCTTGAGCGATCCGAATCAGGTTAGCTGGGGCCAGATTCTCAATGTTGCCCAGTCCCACATCACCGCTTGGTGGCTGGCAGTCTTTCCAGGAATCGCAATAATGATGCTTGTTCTCGCTTTCAGTTTCTTAGGTGAGGGAGTAAACTTCGTAATGACTCCCAGACTCAGGAAGAGGACATGAAATAGCACAAGAGAGATGCAATCTCATGCCGCTACTGGATCTTCAGAACCTGAGAATGTATTACAGCCTGGGCGATAAGTGGGTTAAGGCCATTGACGGCGTTTCTCTGTCTATTGCCAGAGGAGAGACTCTAGGCATAGTGGGAGAGTCCGGCTGCGGAAAGACATCAATCATGTACACTATCCTCAGAATTCTTCCTGAGAACGCAAGGATCATGGAAGGTGGAATACTCTTTGATGGCGCAGATCTAACGAAGATTCCAGAAGATGCGATGAGGCAGATTCGATGGAGAAGGATTTCAGCGATCTTCCAGAATGCGATGAATGCTTTAAACCCTGTCTTCAGAGTTGGCGATCAGATAATCGAAGTATTGACTGTCCATAAGAATCTGTCAAAACAGGCGGCTAGAGCTAAAGTGCGTGATCTTTTCGAACTTGTTGGGCTCTCAGATGCGCATATGAACAACTACCCACACGAGTTCAGCGGGGGGATGAAGCAAAGAGCGATAATAGCAATGAGCCTAGCATGTGATCCAGATCTCATCATTGCAGATGAACCAGTCACGGCACTTGATGTGGTTGTTCAAGACCAGATTCTTTGGGAGATAAGGAACATGCAGGAGAGCAGAAACGTAGCTATGATCATTATCTCTCATGACATATCGGTTATAGCGGAGACATGCGACAGTGTAGCTGTAATGTATGGGGGCAGAATTCTCGAATTCGGGAGTTCTACATCGGTTTTTCACGATCCTCGCCACCCGTACACTATTGGGCTATTGGCCTCATTTCCTTCATTGAAAGGACAGAAACGAAAGCTTGTATCAATAGAGGGAGTCCCTCCTGACTTAGTCAACCCACCTAGCGGCTGCCTGTTCGCACCTCGATGCCCATTCGCCAAACCTGTATGCGCAACTCGTCCACCGAGAACGACCATAGATGGACAACACTTTTCTGAATGCCATTTCGCACGCGACCCGCAAATACAGACGATACGATTCGGAGGATAGATCCGCTTGAGAGAGAATCCCATGATAGAAGTGAGACAACTCAGAAAATACTTTCCCTTAAGAAAGGGATTCCTCGAGCGGTTCTCTCTTCGTGAGCATAGACGACGATTCATCGAAGCTGTTGATGGAGTCAACTTTCAGATCTTCGGGGGAGACGTCTTTGGTTTGGTAGGTGAGAGTGGATGTGGAAAGACAACAACCGGTAAGATTCTCTCACTGCTCGAGACCCCAACGTCGGGTTCGGTATTCTTCGAGGGAACTGACCTAACCAAGATCAGAGGAACAGAACTAAAAGAGTTCAGGAGAAGAGTGCAGATGATATTTCAGGATCCTTACGAGTCTTTGGACCCACGGCTCACAATTTCGAGAGCTGTGGCCGAGCCTTTAGAGATACACAAGATAGGATCTTCAAACAAGGAACGTGATGAACTTGTCTCTGATATGCTGGAGCATGTCGATCTGAAGCCTGCGGAACTGTTCCTGCATAGATATCCACACGAGCTCAGTGGTGGACAAAGGCAGCGAGTTGTCATTGCCAGAGCGATGGTTCTCCGACCGGATTTTGTAGTGGCTGACGAGCCAGTCTCGATGCTTGATGTTTCAGTACGTGCGGGTATCCTCAATCTGATGCTGCGGCTTAGAGAAGAGTTTGACGTCACCTTCCTCTTCATTACGCACGATTTGGCCGTTGCTCGATACATGAGTAATAAGATGGCAGTTATGTATCTAGGCGAAATAGTAGAAACAGGTGCTACTGAGGATCTAACAAGTAATCCACTTCATCCGTACACAAACTTGCTGATGTCGGCCGTACCAATCCCAGATCCTTTGGCCAAAAGGAAGCGAATTAGAACCAGATCTGAAGTCCCGAGCCAAGTTGATGTTCCGCACGGATGCAAATTTCAGTCTAGATGCGAGAAGGCAGAAATGGTATGTTCTGAGAGAAGACCGGAGCTAGCAGAGGTAGGGAAGGGACACTTTCTCGCGTGCCACCGTTATTGGATGCCAACAAGTGTGTGCTAGGGCAATTGAGCGCACGGCTTGGAGTATACCGCATTTTCTCTGCGGATCAGTCGCCATGCCTAGCCAGTGGACAAGTCTTTTAAGCAAGGTCACGCCGAAACTAGCATTTTGTGATTTGTGAGATGACAGTTTTCGGAATTCGAACTAGGTTCGCAGCCCTTGTTCTGATCCTGTTGCTGACACCAAGCATGTTTGTTGTTCAAGGACAACAGAAGAACTATGGCGGGACCCTTGTGGTTCACAGTCCCAACGAACCTTCAGTCTCAGACATCAACTACGAGAACGTGGGGCCGGATCACACTTTCGCAATAATGAGCAAACTGGTCAACTTGGATTACCATACGGGAGCCATCATTCCTGATTTGGCTGAGCGTTGGGATGTGTCACAAGATGGGAAAGTGTATACATTCTACTTGGCGAGGAATGTGAAGTTCCATGACGGGCACTCGTGCACGTCGGCCGACGTGAAATGGACGATCGAGTCTATACTCAAGGAGAAAGGTTACTATGCAGCGCAGCTAAGTGGGATAGACAAAATCGAGGCACCCGACGACAACACAGTCAAGATCACTCTCAAACAAGTAGATCCTAGTTTCATGGCCACGATGGCTATCTACTATTCCCCGGTCATACTGCCAAAGCACTTGTATGAGGGCACGGATGTGAGGAAGAACCCGCTGGAAAAGAAACCCATCGGGACAGGTCCCTTCAAGTTGCAGGAGTGGGCTGAAGGGTCTCATATGGTTCTGGTCAGGAACGACGATTATTTCAAAGGCCGCCCATACTTGGAGAAGGTAGTTATCAGATTCTCACAAAGCTGGGCTGTCGTCTTGTCTGCATGGCGATCGGGAGAGATACACATGTCTATGGACTACCCACCCTATGCTGAGGTCGCTGTGCTTGAGAAGGTACCGGAAATACAAGTGGCCAAGATGCCTGGTTCAAGCATAATGCACGTCGATTTCAATCTGAATCGAAAACCTTTCAGTGATCTGAAAGTCAGACAGGCCCTAGCAGCTGCAATGGATGTGGACGACATAAACCGGAAGGTGTATGCTGGGTATTGTACTCCGTTCCTAGGAATGTATATGCCCTCTGTCGAGTGGGCATACAACCCGAATGCAAAGCAACCAAGCTATGACCCCCAGAAGGCAGAGCAGCTTCTGGATGAGGCGGGTTACAAGAGAGGTTCGGATGGCATCAGGTTCAAGATGAAGTTCGATGCCGCAAACGAGATGCAGATGCCTGCCTTGGGTGAGGTACTTAGAGAGCAATACCGAAAGATTGGGGTAGATGTCAGCCTAGAGGTCACAGATTGGGGGATGTTTGCAGACAGAGTCTTCACCAAGAAGGATTTTGACATGGCTGTCAGCGGGGGTGCCATCTTTCCTGATCCCAATCTACTGGCCAGATACATTGGCGCAGGCCAATCCCGCAACTGCATGGGCTACAGCAATCCTCGGATCGAGGAACTGCTCAAGATGGGCAGAGCCGAAGTCAACCAGGCAGAGCGCAAGAAGATCTACTTTGAAGTACAAGAGATTCTGGCGAGAGATCTGCCGAGATTGAGTGTAGTAGGGTGGGTGAATGTTCATCCTTTCAGGAAAGAATTCCAAGGATTCTGGTTCCAAAGTGAATTTGGCAAAACTGCTCTCTGGAAATCCTATGGAACAGTGTGGTGGACAGCAGCCCCTCCGCCAAAGCCGACAGTGACTACTTCGACCACTACTACAGTGAAGCCGGTTGAAGAATTCCCAACAAGTGCAATTCTCATCGGCGCAGTTGTAGTTGCACTGGCAATTGGAGTATACTACTGGAACAGAAAAGGAAAGAGCAAAGCCAGTTCAAGAACGTAGCCCGAGTCAAAACCACACATATCAGGCCATGCTGCGGCTGAGCAATATCTGGAAAACAGCACATTCCTATTCATAGAGCGTGCTGTCTTCGAGATCTATCACCTGGTAGGGCAGGCCAGATTCTCGAACTCTCTTCTCACCGCGTTTCGTTGTTATGACGGTGCCTCCCCTTCCTACGGCAACCCCGTCCTTCATGATCACCTTGCCCAAAGCTAGAGACATAACTGCCATTCCTTTGGATAAGTCCAACACAGTGATATCAGCATCAGCTCCCATCCCGAGGTGACCTTTGCTGGTCATTCCTAGCATCCTAGATGCGTTGTACGAGGTCTTCATCACGAAGTCGTCCAGAGTCAAAGCGCCATACCTGACCAGGGCAAGCCCGGAGGTTACCATGACATTCCGAGGTGAGGCTCCGCCATCAGTGCTTATAGCATCAACTATGAACTCGCCTTGGTCATCCTTCCTTACCGTAAGAAGAATGGTTGCCTCAGCAACATTGACGGAGAAGTGAACACGAACCCTAGTCTTAGCCTTTCTCCAGCAGTCCAGTGCTTCTCCCTTCCTCAGCATGACCACATCTAATCGGTCATCCATATCTTCGACGAGTGCCGCTTCCTTCAGAATGGCTTGCTTCAGGCCATCTTCGGTTGCTGCGTATCCTCTTAAGGTGAGCCGGGTCCTTGTCGAGCGGTCTTGGGGGATCCCGTTCACGCATTCTCCGCTACTTGGGTCGTAGGGTGAGATGTAGGACTCGGAAACCAAATTGCCTTTTCCTCGGAGAATCTCAAGGGCCTCCATGGCCTCGGCAACCGGATCCTTGCCTCTTCTCTCTTCTCGGCAGTAGCAAGCTATGTGGGCTAGGTGCACTCTGTTTCCTCCAGCTAGCTCTATTGCTTCGCGAAGCCCATCTATGCTGGAACTCGTTGCCGATGTTCCAACATGGAAGGCGACGTAGATTCTTTTCTCGTTGGCTATCTCAATCGCTGAGCGAGTTGCCTCAGGTGTCAGCGGAAAAGGATTACCCGAGCTACCGAGTATCTTTATCCCAATCGCACCGTTCTCAATCGCCCTGTCGGCGCTCTCCCTAAGCTGAGATCTGCTAGGGGTCTGATCATTCACAGACGGCAGATATCCTTGGACGATAGAGTTGACCGCAACATTCATGCCTGCTCCACATTCATTCAGATATCCAAAAACGTTCTCCATTAATCCACCTTGGTCCACAGCGGTGATCACACCCGACTTAACCATCATATTGCAGGCTCTTGCGCACAGTTGCTTGACTTCAGAAGGTTCCTTTCGTGAAAGAAGAGGGAGAAAGTGAGTGTGAGGGTCTATAACGCCTGGCATGATTGTCTTCCCCGAAAGATCTATTACGTTCCTTCCGTTCTGAACATCGATAGAGTGCTCGACATCGGCTACTTCTGGTCCCTTAATAGCTAGGTCTCTTACGTCGTCAAGTCCATTGACGGGGTCAACTATCCTCGCACCCTTCAGAATCAAGTCATAATCTCTCAATCATACCACTCAACCAGTATGAGTAAGCATACAGTAGTTAACCATTCTATAGCATGCCCCAGTGAGTGAGACCATGTTTCACTTGTTGAGGGCCCTTTTCTTTACCTTACGGAAAGATCGATATGGAACTGATCGTATTGGCAACGTACAGTTGCCGCCAAATCAGCTCACGAATTCCTTCGTAATCGAATCAAAGGTCGTCGAGATAGATAGGTTGGAGCGCCCCAAAACCTATTAGAGGACTAAATGATTAAAGCTTTGGAACGAGGTGAAGTTCATGAAAGGAGTCGACATTCGCGCCGCACGCTCTGCGCACCCGTTTTCTGAGTTTAGAAGATACGGGCAGTTTCTGTTCACGGCTGGCCAGATAGGAGATGATGCTAATCCAGACATAAGAACACAGACTAGGCAAGCACTAGAGAAAATGAAGGCACTCTTGGAATCGGCTGGAACAACGATGGACAATGTGCTGAAGACCACCGTCTACTTGGCAAATATGGATGACTACGAGTCAATGAACGAGGTTTACAAGGAATTCTTCAAGGCCCTGCCAGCGCGGGTCGTGATCCAGGTACCAAGAGTCGGTGCACGACGCGGGTCGAAGATAAAAATCGATGCCATAGCTTTTGCACTGTAGCCCGCTAGGATGGTTGGAAATTTCGTGATTTACATGCATTTGTTTGGACTGTTCCTGCTGCCAACACTTAGGAAGCCGATTCTTGACACAGGAACTCTAGATTTCCGACCAAGCTCGCGCCTTCTTTCTCCATGGCTTCGTAGAGAGGAAGCCACAGGTTACCCGTACTCTCAACAACCACCCTAACCCCATCATTAAAGCCTCTCAGTCTGCCTATGAGTCCACAGATTCCGTCACGATCGTTCCTGAAAGAGTATTCCTCCAGAAGCCGCCCCGCATCATCCTTCACCACAGCCACTCCTTTACTCTTCGAAATATCCACACCCATATTTATCACATGTTTCACCTCCTTTCTGGCAACTGGCCTTCATGCGACAATCAGCTATCCGTGTGCAGAGACACATGTAGAACAGTCGCACAGAACACAGCCCATTCATAGCACCGGCCGAAACAAGGCCTATGAGCGCACGGGCATGGCCAGCATCAACAATAACACGCACTAGAACAAGAAGATTTTCCATACCTTCATAGTATGGCATGAGCGCTCTCGCCTCACAAAGACTCTTCCCATACCATCGCGCTAATGCAGCGATACTGCGCTTATCCAGACGATCCGCTACGCTAATGGAAGCGCCAATTGTCGGATCTCCTTTAAGGGTCCGGAACGACTGTCGATTCAATGGAATAAGGAGAGGGACATACCCCAATAAAACTCTGTGAGTCAGAGCCCATCCACAAACTCGATCTAAGATCACAATGCTTAAGACTTATACACGATCAGGGCACCCTCAACCCTCGTGAGGTCTAATGAATTGGTTGACTGGGAAAGAAACAGGAATATTTTAGACGGCGTTTTTGATGCTATAGGCAGAACTCCCCTGGTAAGGTTGAGAACCGTTCCTAAAGCGATGGGGATATTAGCAGATGTCTTAGTGAAACTTGAGTTTACGAACCCCACTGGGAGCCTCAAGGATCGCATATATCACGAGATGATAACGAAGGCGGTAGGTCGCGGACACCTCAAGTCCGGCATGGAGATCCTTGAAGCTTCAACGGGAAATGCAGGCATATCTTGTGCGTTCGTCGGAACCGCACTTGGATACAAAGTCACAATAGTCATGCCCGCCGGAATGAGCCCAGAGAGAATGAAGATCATCCGAGCCTACGGAGGAGAAATAGTCACCACGCCAGGTGCAGAAAGCGATGTTGACCTATGTATCAAAAAGATAAACGAACTCAAGCATGAGTCGCCTGGCAAGTATTGGGAGCCAGGTCAATTCGTCAACCCGCACAACGTGAACGCTCATTTCACCACGACAGGACCAGAGATATGGGAACAGACACAAGGAAAAGTTGACTGTTTCCTAGCCTCCCAAGGCACAGGGGGTACCCTAACAGGTGTTGGCAGGTTTCTGAAGCAAAAAAACGTGAAGGCCCTGCTGTACGCTGTTGAACCTAGTGAAGCGCCCATTCTTTCAAAGAGAAAATGGGGCACACATCAGATCGAAGGAATCGGAGATGGATTTGTACCAATGAATCTTGACCTCAGCATCCTCGCAGGTATCGTAACTACTTCTTCAGAGGAATCAATCGAGATGACGCGCGAACTCTGTAACAGAGAAGGCATCTTCTGCGGAATATCATCAGGATGCAATGTCGCAGCCGCGATCAAAGTAGCCAAGAAACACCCGGATATTCAAACAATAGTTACAATGGTGAACGATACCGGGACACGTTACTTCTCCACCAAACTTTTTGGAGAGAAAAAACAACTCGAGATCCCGGAGAGAGATCATCCAATCGATCCCTATACTCTGAAGCAACTAGACATGTATCAATCCCAATGGGAAATAATCGAGTAATAGCCGTCTTCGAAGGAGTTCGATACGCCTGAACGACCTTTATCAGTCCACTTCTCACAATGAGCGCGCCAGCTTGGTGCATAATCATATTTTTCCTGTTAATTTCATGAGGCTTACTGGTGATCGCATCAGGTCTGGGTATCCGAGCAGATGGGCGGATAATGCGACTGTGAGCATCGCGATTAGGCAGAGAAGTGTATGCGTTAAGACGTTTCTTAGGGCTCTGGTTCTGAGTTGTTCCAGCCCAAAGTGATCTGTCAGCCTGGAGGCTACACGTTCTATGGCGGATCTTCGTCGATACAGCTTCTTCAGTCTCCACGGTCCGCGGTTGCGAAACTTTTTGTCGACACGTAGAACCTGCTTGTCGTTTTTCCTCTGATTCTTAGGGTAAGGTATGACAGGTTCTGCGCCTACGCGCCGCACCTTCTCCCTGAAAGCTTCAGGGTTGGCACCTGGAACAATCAGCAACCATGTGAAAGGAGTCCGCGCCCTCTACCGCGCCAACGGAGTGAAACTTGAGCTTCCTTACAGGCTTTCAAGACGAGTCATGTACAGCGACCGCGCACCAACCCAAGAAGAACTGCGCAGGATGCTGGAGCATGCAGGCCTGCGCGGGAAAGCAGTTCTCACAATGCTGGCCCTTGGAGGATTCAGAGTTGGAACTCTAGTACGCCTACGCTACCGCCACATCCGAAAAGACCTAGAGAACGGAGTCAGACCCGTTCACGTCCACGTGGAAGCAGAAATCACCAAGGGCAACTACGGAGACTACGACACATTCCTAGGAACAGAAGCCGTCGACGCACTGGATCTGTACCTCGAGGAAAGAAGAAGAGGCAAACTCTACGGCGTGAAGCAGCCTGAAGAGATCGATGACGATTCTCCACTCATCCGAAACCAACAGGCCCAAGAGATTCGACCCCTCACTCCAGGCGCGATCCACAGAATCATCCACGACCTCCTCCTAAAGACCGACCTCATCAAGAAGAAACCTCAACCCAGATACGAACTCCGACCCCACAGCATACGCAAATTCTTCCGCACCCAACTCGCAGCACTAGGAGTCAACACAGACTCCGTCGACTACATGATGGGCCACAAACTGGATACCTACGCAGACGTGAAAATGCTAGGCGTAGAAAAGCTACGCCAAATCTATGCCCGCTCCGGCCTCTCAATCAAACCCAAAACAGAAATATCCAAGCTCAGCATGCTGAAAGAATTCACCCGCTCCATAGGACTAGATCCTGAACACATCCTAGTCAAAGACGCATTAACTGAACCTCACAGAATCCTCACGAGCCAAGAAGATGACCAGACCCAGTTCGAGGCTCTAGGTCAAGCCCTCAGAAAGTGGATAAAACGAGAAGCTTTCAAGGCTGAAGATAGTCGAATAAAGCGGTATACCTTACAGAACTCAATGGTAGCCCGGGGGAGATTCGAACTCCCGTCGGCGGGTTTCTTCTCCACAGAGGGAACCAAAGCCCGCAATTCAAGGCTTCATCATGCTTGTGCAGGCAGGAATCCCTGCAGTCCGCTACACTCGGCAGAGTCTCGTGACTCCTCCACCGGGCTGCGGCGTTTCCGGGCTGACAGGCAAACTGCCGGCCATACGTATAAGCGTTAAACCAAGAAATGGCGGGCAGTATTTGGTCGTCCCAGCATAACTTCACAGTGAGTCTTACAGGTGGTCGTCTTACCAAAGAACGAGTCTGACGAGCTATGTCTGGATTTCATGGCTTTGGAATGGCGAGATCGCTTGGGCCCTTTCCTGAGAGTCTTGCTTCAGGATAGTTCTTTTCGACCAGTTCCTTGATGATTCCGGCTTGCTTGACTTTCTCTCGGGCCTGGAAGGCCAAGCTGTCGGGACTGGTCCATGGCCTGTACATGGCACTGATGCTGGTTCCGGGTTCGATCTTGAAGTAGCATGGAGCGGCTATTCTTGCGAATTCGGGGCATTCGTAGAATCTGTTGAATCCTCCCCACGAGTCAAAGAGGTACACGTGAATGTCTATCGGGATGTCTACTGCTTTCCTCAAGGCCGCGATGGCTGGAAGAGGCAGATCGGCTACGGGATTGAATGTGTCCGCTCCGAGACTCTGGAGGAGTCTGGCCCCTGCCGGGTTAGCGTGACCTGCGAAGATCGAGACCTTGAGCTTCACGTCCGCAGGAATCTCACCGATCTTTTTGAGTTCTCTCAGCACCCAGAGAAGTCCTTCATCCACCACAAGGAATCCCCTGAACCCGAGGTCAATCGATCTCTTTATGTCCGCTATCGCATATGCCAGTTGATCGGCTCCTCGCAAACGAATGCCAGAGAATGCTCCTTCAGATGTCGCCACTTGTCTTCCAATATCCCAAGCAGCTCTTGGACCCGGAGCCAGGATCACTTCCATCTTTGCGTCAGCGGCGAGTTTAGCGAATTCCTGAAGTTCGCTTTTCGAGAGAAGTGTGGAGCCCATCACGACGCTGATTAAACGGTGAACAGGAACCCCAGTCTTGTCTGACTCATCAATGACGGCCCTTAGAGTGGAGGGGCGCTCAACGCCCGAGATCTCGACACGCCAATGGCAACCATCTGGAAATCTCTTGGTGGATGTAGGAAGTTCGTATAGGTCTCTGCCGGGCAGGCCTATTCTCTCTAGGGCTTTGGAGGCGTCTCCAATCAAGAGTCTAGGACCTCGATCACTACATGCCGCCCCATTTTCATATAACGTTTGGCTCAGGTTCTCAACAGGCTCGCAAGAGTCAACTATGAAATGCTATTTTCGAATAAGGTTCCCATATGCAGTCAATGACTGCGGTAGTCTCCGGCGTAAGAGAAGGCCTTAGGATTGAGAGAACATGGCTCGGGCTGGATTCAAATGGCCTGTGAGTACTAACACATTGAACTTGATGCTATAGGACTTGATGCAGGCTTTCGTTTGCAGAGTATCACAGACACATCACATACCATTTGGCTTCTTGATTCGAAGCACAGGGATTAGAAACTCAACCGCGGCATAAGGAAGAATCAAGACGAAGTGGCTATCCATTCGTCGAGTCTCGTTCGAGCGGCTTCATCGC
>Ga0315277_10003386_pt1 | contig 21597 bp, 19 predicted proteins | sample YL17G05_15_MG_FD_203695 | JGI IMG/M metagenome (GOLD analysis project Ga0315277, IMG submission 203695) | Sediment microbial communities from Yellowstone Lake, YNP, Wyoming, USA - YL17G05_15 | ecosystem: Environmental > Aquatic > Freshwater > Lake > Sediment | place: USA: Wyoming | collected...
ACGCAGTTTGAGCCGGTGTTTAAGCGACAAGATTTAATGAATAATCCTACCGGCAGTTACTACCTGCGACTTTTGGTGAACAATCAGCCCTCTGTTCCGTTTTCCGTGAGTGTAGACTGGGAAATGATCACCAATGCTAAAAAGGATCCTGGCATGGCAAAAAAGATTAGGGAAATGAGCAGTTTAAAGTACGGTAAACCCGCCAAAGAAGTGGAAGAGTTTATAAATAAGCGACTTGGGCCTGTAGCGGGGGCGCCGGAGGCTGGCGGTGCCGGAGGTTTTGGGGGTCTTGGAGGGAGGCCCTCGCCTTTTGGAGGCTTTAGTGCCGGCGCCCCCCGACCGTTTAGCGGCTTTGGCGGCTTTGGTACAAAAACTGCAACCCCAAATCCCATCACCCCACAGCCGGATAACGATTTAACTTCCCATTAGCAAAGCTATTTCTACGAGTCGATTGGAATAACCCCACTCATTGTCGTACCAAGCCACCACCTTTACCAAATCACCATCAATTACTTTGGTGAGTGACAAATCCACAATAGCGGAATGGGTGTTGCCAATAACGTCGCTAGAAACAATGGGATCGGAGGTGGTTTGTAGGACACTGTGGTACTTTGGGTCTTTTTCAGCGTTTAAAAAGGCTTGGTTAACTTCTTCTGCGGTGGTTTTTTTAGTGATCAAGATGGTGAGGTCGGATAGTGACCCCGTGATGACGGGCACGCGAACCGCCAGCCCATCAAAAAGCCCTTTTAACCCAGGAATGACTTCCCCTACGGCCTTTGCTGCTCCCGTGGTAGTGGGAATCATGTTGCTTATCCCCGCTCTGGCGCGACGCAGGTCGGGGTGTAGACCAGGAGGTGCGCCATCCACTAAATTTTGTTCAGCGGTAACCGCATGAATAGTGGTCATCGTCGATTTTATAATCCCAAAATTGTCGTCGATTACTTTAATCACAGGCGCGATGCAGTTGGTAGTGCAGGAAGCGTTAGAAATTACGTTTTGCCCCATATACGCGGCGTCGTTTACTCCCAGCAAAAATGTTTGTATTCTGCCTTCACCGGAAACGGGAGCAGAAACCACCACTTTTTTGGCCCCCGCCTTGATGTGGGCCTCCGCGGCGCCGTCCTTGGTGAGTCTACCCGTACATTCTAAAACCACATCTACGCCCAAATCTTTCCATGGCAATAACGCGGGATCTTTTTGACTTAACATTAAGGTTTTTTTACCGTCTATCACTAAATAAGTAGTTTTGGGTAAGCTGTCGGTGGCTTGGTAAAAATGATCGTCGGTTTTCTCGTTGCCTTCTGCGCCTGTAAGCGAACCGTCCTCCTGAAGTTTGGTTTCTTTGGGGAAAACGCCGTAGGCGGTGTCATACTTTAGTAAATGAGCTAAGATTCTTGGCGAGGCAATGTCGTTTATTGCCACCACTTCCACGCCCGGTTTGTCTAAAGCAATTTTAAAAGCTTGTCGACCTATTCTTCCGAATCCATTTATGGCAATTTTCATTTTACGACAGAATCCACCCAACTTTTAAATATTTCATAAGGCATGGCGCCCGAACGTCGACCCGTCTCTTTGTCATCCTTATAAATTATAAAGGTGGGAATGCCCATAACATTGTTTTGCATAGCCAGGTTCTGATCTTTATCCACATCCACGCGCTTAACGGCTATTTTGCCCGCGTATTCGGTCTCAAGTTTTTCTAACGCCAGCTTCATGGCTTGGCACGGACCGCACCAGTCGGCGTAAAAATCAGTTAAACTCCACATGTGCTATATCTTACACGCGGGGTTTGATTTTATCAAGCGAAGGCTGTATTGTTTTATACGAAGTACGTTTATATAGAATTTTGTTAGGGGGTGATTCTAATGGATGATAATCTAAATCAAAATGCTACGCAAGATTCTACCTCAACTCCTCAACCGGAGCCTGTTTCAGTGACACCGAGCAGTACAACTTATGCGGGATTTTTTGAGAGATTTGTGGCCGTGCTTATTGACGCGGTCTTAGTGGGGTTTGTTGCCGGCGCCATTTCGGCAGTCTCTGGCTCTATGGGTGATTTTGGGAAATCTTTAGGCAGTCTGATAGCTGCGGCTATATCAGTTACCTATTACGTATATTTTATTTCTCAAAGGGGCCAGACGCTGGGTAAAAAAGCCATGCACCTGCGCGTTCAGAGTGAGTCAACCGGGCAGAATTTAGATGTAGTGTCCGCGATACTTAGGGAGGTGGTTGGTAAGTTTTTGTCTGGAGTAGTTCTATTTCTTGGGTATTTTTGGATGCTTTGGGACGACAAAAAACAAACCTGGCACGACAAAATTGCTAAAAGCGTGGTAGTTAAGGTCGATTAATTTACCGTGATGGTAGAAGGAGGGAGAATGGAAGAAAATAAATCCGATGGTAAAGTTTGTTGTGCAAAAGGCAAAGCCCCCCTTTTTATGGGACTTTTGGGGTTTTTCCTGGTCGCTTGGGTACTTTTATTAGTGGCGGACAGACTGGGTTTGGGACTTACTTCAGTCTTTTCTACACGAAGCATCACGGTAATGGGCACTTCGACCCGTCAACAAACAAACGAACTTGCTAGTTTTAATGCTACGGTAAGTGGTAAAAACGTGGATAAAGCCGCGGCTGTTTCAGAAGTCACAAAAAAGTCAGAAAAACTTATTGCGGATTTAAAGCAGTTTGGCATTGCGGATAACGATCTAAAAACTCAAAGCCTTAATATTTACCGAGATCAGATTCCTTATTATGTAGATGGAGGTCAGCAGTTTAAAAACGGTGATTGGAATGCTAGTATTTCGGTGGATATAACTTTGCGCGATGTTTCCAAATCAAGCGGTCTTACGGACCTGCTTGCTAAAAGCGATACTTCCAATATTTACGGTCCTTCTTATTCTTTAAATGAGGGGGAGCCCGATAAAACGGCTCTTCTTAAAGAGGCTTTTGATAACGCTAAAGCTAAAGCAAGTTCCTTGGCTGGTGATATGGGATTAAAGATTGGGAAAATAAAGAGCGTGGTAGAGGGCGTGGATTATAATACCCCCATTTATTCCGCTAAGGGTATGGGAGGGGCCGGCGGAGGTGGTATGGAATCCGGATCATCCAGCGTTTCCGCAACATTAACGGTAACTTTTGAATTGCAGTAAATTTGAAATGAAATGACAACAATTAACCGCTTTGAGGATTTTCTAGGTCTACCGTACTCTGAATTTGTACCGCGCGAGAATTTGTTTAGGAGCGACGTTAAAAAGGTGTTCTTGGTGGGGATCGGAGGATCTAGTTTGGGTACGAAGGCCGTTTATAACGTTTTAAAGTCGCCCAATTTTACTACGCCTATTTATTTTATTGAAAACGTGGATCGGGTTTATATCGACGAGTTGATGGCCGATGGTGGAAAGGCGGCGTTTGTGGTTGTTTCCAAATCAGGCACAACTTTTGAAACCCAAAAAAATTTAGAATATTTAACGTCGGAAAAGTTTAAAGGCATTGTTAACGGCGAGAATACTTATGTAGTTTCCGTGGAGGGAAATCATACCTGGGAGTGGGGTAAGAAGCTTGGTGCAAAGCTTTTCCCCATGCCGCAAGCCATAAGCGGAAGGTTTCAGGTTTTTAGCGCGGTTACGGCAGTTCCTTTGGGGTTGGTTGGAGTTAATGTTAATAAATTTATCGACGGGGCAAAAAAAAGTTTGAGCGACTCTAAAAAGTCGGAAAGCTTGGCGTCAAACAGATTTCAATTTTACAAAAACGGCATTGACACAGATGTTTATTTTGCCTTTGACGAGCGACTTAAAAGTTTAGCAGAATGGTATGCGTCCATCACCGCCGAGAGTCTGGGTAAAAACGGTGGTGGAATTACTCCGATAGTTTCCATTGGCTCACGGGATTTACACTCCATTGGTCAGCTTTATCTACAAGGTCGCCGCGATAAGTTCACCACGTTTTTATCTTTGTCAGACACTGATCCTGATAACTTATTTATTCTTGACGCGGTCAAAAAGGCTTATAGCGATGCAAAATTGCCGTTTGCACACATCGCCCTGGATGCTAGCAGCTCCGATGTTTTAACCTGCGAGTTGGGCGACTTTATGCAGTCAAAAATTATGGAAACCGTTTACTTGGGCGGACTGATGGGAGAAAACCCATACGACCAACCTGGGGTGGAACTTTATAAGAAGTATTTATAGGTAATCACGTAATCTCTTACTTCTGGTAGGATGGCGGAGTTTACGCAGGGCTTTGGCCTCGATTTGTCGAATCCGCTCGCGTGTGACGCCAAACTCTTTACCAACCTCCTCTAAAGTACGCGTCCGTCCGTCCTTAAGACCAAAGCGCAACTCAAGCACTTTTCTTTCCCTAGGATTTAAAGTGTCTAAAACTTCCTCCAGCTGACCTTTTAAAAGCTCATGGCTGGCAAATTCAAAAGGTGACATGGAGGCTTCGTCGGGAATAAACTCTTTAAGTCGGCTGTCTTCTTCTTTGCCCACAGGAGTTTCAATGGATGTAGTGTCCTGAGAGATTTTTACGATTTCCTTAGCTTTTTCCGGTTCAATGCCCATTTCTTTGGCAATTTCTTCCGAGGTAGGTGTGCGCTCCAATTCTTGTTCCAGTTTTCTTTCCGTGCGCTTAAACTTATTCATAGTCTCAATCATATGTACGGGAATTCTTATCGTTCTGGCCTGATCTGCAATGGCGCGGGTAATAGCCTGTCTAATCCACCAAGTAGCATAAGTAGAAAATTTGAATCCGCGTTTCCAATCAAACTTTTCCACCGCTCTCATAAGTCCAATATTTCCTTCTTGAATAAGATCCAAAAATGAAAGTCCGCGACCCATGTGCCTCTTAGCAATGGAAACTACAAGTCTCAAATTAGCTTGCGTCAATCTGTGTTTGGCTTTTAAGTTCCCCGCCGCCGACTTTTTGGCCAGGTCGACCTCTTCTGGTCCTGTGAGCAAATTTACCTTTCCGATTTCCCGCAAATACATTCTAATAGGATCGGACGACACGGTTTTGTCAAGTTTAATTTTGGAGACATCCACCTCTTCTGCCTCCGCCTCTTTTTCTGCTGCCGCATCGAACACGGCAACCCCTTCTTCTATGAGTTTCTCGTAAAGGGAATCCAGTTCTTCTATACTGTCTTCTGCGTTGGGAAAGGCCTCTAAAATGTCCGATTGGTTCAAAAAACCCTGCTTTTTACCTTTGACGACAAGCTTTTTTAGACTTTGTTCCCAAAGTTTGGGATCTTTTTCCGCCTTTTTTGTCATAAGGTGTTCTTTGTTTCCAAAACAACCCCCTCCGAAATCCCTTTAAATTCTTCGGTAAGCTTTTTTACCGCTTCAGCGTCGTTCCGCTTTTCCGCGTCGCGAATTTGGTAAGTTAGATTGCTCATCTTTCTTTTGTCCGACTCCTTTTTAACGCGTTTCACCGTTTCGGTTAGTTCTTTTAAATATTCGCCCGCGCTTTTGTTAAAATTTCCTACATCCCAAAGGCTTAAATTTCGCGCCTTAACCAAATCCTGCTCCGTAAGTCCCTCAATAAAAGATTTTACGCTTAAATCTTCATGTTTTTCAATATACTCAAAGAGTTTGCTATAAAGGCTTGAATTTTGGCTTTGCGTCAGGTCTTCTGGGTTGAGATTTTGCAATACTTCTTTGGATTTGTCAAGTTTATCTTGGGTAAAAAGAAGGGCCAAAAGATAATCTTGCGGGGATTTTGCGGTACTTAAACGAATTGATGTGTCGATTTGATTCTGGATTCTTTCCTGGTCGTGGTTTTGCATATACTCTAATATGGAGTCTGGGCTGACGGATAGTTTGTCTCCTAAGATTTGGGCATAGTGACTTTTTATAGCTGGGTTTGGCGACTCGGAAAGAAAAGCGCAAACTTCCTCCATAATTTTCTTTTTTCCAATGGCGGTTTTGCCGTCATTTTTTGACTCGGCGATCTTGATCACAAAGTCGTAAGCGGGAAGGGCATTGGCGAGCATTTTTTTAACCGCATCGTCTCCGGATTTTGCCAGGTCATCAATATCTTTGTTGCCTTCCGGGATTACCGACACTTTTGGGTTAAGGTCAAGCTGAGCACACATGTCTATGGCGCGCAAAGTGGCGTTTATACCCGCATTATCAGAGTCAAAACAAAAAGTTAAATCCTTGGTGTAACGAGAAACTATCTTTAAATGAGGCATGGTGAGCGCAGTTCCGCAGGTAGCAATAACATTGGTGACCGCGGCTTGATAAGCGCTTATAGCATCCATATAGCCTTCAACTATTACAGCACCTGTGCTTTTAATTTCCATTCGTGTTTTGTTTAAACCAAACAAAAAGTTCTCTTTGTGAAAAATAGAGGTATCCTGCGTGTTTAGGTATTTGGGCTCTCGGTCCGTGGTTGTTCTTCCGCCAAAACCCAGCACCTTACCGTCAATTCCCGTTAAGGGAAAGATAATTCTACCCCTAAACTTATCGTTGGATTTTCTGTCAAACTTATCCGGGACTATAATCCCCGCCCGCAGCAAGTCCTTTTCCTGGTACCCTTTTTTTAACATAAAATCTAATAAAGACGACCACGAGTTAGGAGCGTAGCCAAGTTCCCAATCATTGATAGTTTCTATCGACAGTTTTCTTTTATCAGTTAAATAATTTAACGCCGCTTTTCCCACCACATGTTTGGTTAGAATATAGTGATAGAACTTTTTAGCTACCCCGTTGATTTCAAAGAGAACACTCTTGTTTCCTTCCCCATTCTCATTACGGGAAAACTCTTTTAACTTAACTCCCGCTCGCTCCGCTAGGTTTTCCAAAGCTTGTCTAAAATCGTACCCTTCGATCTTCTGAACAAAAGAAAAAATATCTCCCCCCTCTCCACAGTTTGCAACCGCAAAACTAGGTGTTAGATAAGAATGGTCTTCTTCAACATTTAGGTTATATACTTCGCCCTCAAACTTCTCTTTACTCAATTTTGCAATGGGCAACACCCAATAACTGACATCGTTATTATCGAAAATTAAGTTGTACCTTTGAATACGAGTTTCGTCGTACCAGTGGGTGGTGTAACATTCTTTGTGATTAACACCGTTTTGGTCAACTTTGCCTTCGTGTGTTATTTCGGAAGGAAAACGACCCAATTTCAATAAAATTCTTCTTATCTGTATCGATAGGGTTCTAGATACGGTTGTTGTCGTCATAGCAGTATGACGCACCCTTTTACTTATTTTGGTATAATTACCGTCGCCTTTCCAATAAGCTTTAAGTAAGTGTTTTAACTTCTCACCCGGGAGTGCTATAAAAATATCCGGCAAGTGTTTATTGTTGGCACCGACCCCAAACAAATTCTCAAAAATATTGGCTAATTGTGAATGACATGCTGACACTTCTATTCCTGTTTTATCTCCCGTCCGTATATGTATAGATGTTTTTAAACCAAATAGCCCCTTAATTATTCCGCGAATCTCATATGCCTCTTTTTTTTCTTTGGGTCCTAAACTAAACCTTATATACGCCCTGTGTGAGCTACCTTCGGCCAGATACCACCCCACAAGTTCCAAAAAATCTTTTTCCACAGGCACCACCAAGTTTATTTTCTTAGGTTTAGTGCCATGTTTGGGTAATACTTTGTCGTAATAACTTTCTAGATTGATAGTGTCCATATCACTTACACATATTTTTACAGGATATAATAAGCTCCGTCCCCTTGTTAGGTCGCCTGCCTTAACTTTCCTTATCGGGAAGTATTTTTCGGTGTGTTTTATTCTCTTGTCGTCAGAAAAGTTGCGATATTTTTTAAGTCTTCTAGAAAGATTTTTATATGATTCGGTGTATCCTTGCCCTAGTGTAAAAATCTCGTGATCTTCTGTAAGTGTCACAATATCGCCAAGCATCTGGGTTTTTATCTTTAGAATGTTGCCTTTATACAGTCTTTTGTAGACATAGTTCACTCTTCTTTCGACTCCTTTTCCGCTTATTACAGCATCGCCGACTTTTATTTCTTCAATAGGTTTATATCCACTTGGAGTTTGTATAGAACTTCCTTTGGGAAAGCATCCAAAACATTTGTAAATCTGCAACTCTTGGTTGACCATGAAAGATGGCGTTTTTTCCCCGTGAAAAGGACAAAGCCCTTTGTAATTTTTGCCGGACTTTTTTAGGGAAACATATTGCCCCACTACATCCACAATGTCGAGTTTTTGCTTAATTTCCTCAATTTCCGTCATTTTAGTTTGTATATACCAGTTTTTAGCCCTTCCTGCAATTTTTATCCCGGTTCCAGCCTTTGACGATCTGGCTAGCCTATAGTATAATAATGGTACTTACCCATCAAGTCTATCAAACTGCCCAAAGAGGCAGAAGAAAGGATTGACTGTCATGGACACTCGATTGACGCTCTCCGATGTTCGGGGACCGCTAACCGATCTCCTTAGCAAGCTTGAGGGGAAAGGTGGTGAGGTGTGGCTGCAGGGGCTGAAGAAGTTTCTCCGCAAAGAGAATCCGTGGGAAAAGCCGGAAACCTTTCGGACCATCGAAATAGGGACCTACGAGGATGTGGAGTCCCTACGTAAGGATTTGGAAGAGTCCGGTGCACAGATCGGGACGTGGGCTAGGGATATTCTCAACAAGACGGAGTTGAGCCAATCCAAGCAGTCCCTGGATCTGGTGGTTTTGTCTGTCAAAGAGCTGGGTTTCCCTGAAGGAGCTCAATACCAGGACATCTGCAAGGCTGCCGAAAGCCGGGGTTTGGATCGCTGCCCAGCCGAAGTTGGCGCGCAGTTGCGTCGGCAGTACCAGGATCAGCCCGAGGGCGAGTGGTTGATTGTGGCCATGGAGCCTATCAGAGACTCCGACGGTGATCCGGACCTGTTCGTCGTGGAGCGTGACGGCGGTGCTCGTTGGCTCAGCGCCAGCGACGGTTCTCCCGACAGCTTCTGGAATGCCCACTTCCGTTTCGTGTTCGTCCGCCGCCAGTCTTCTCATTTCTCTCCTAGCTTTTACTGGGAGAGTTTTGTTTTTGCAGATGTGAAATCCAACCGCCTAGCATTTTTCCCATCTCATCTATTTGTTTGGATACAAGAATATATTTTTTGTCGTCTATGGATTTTGTTTCCCAAAGAACCATCATAAGGACTTTTAATGTATCGTTTTTTCTTATTGTCAGGTTTATAAAATCTTGTTTTTCAGGAGGTCTTGAAAAGCTCGCAGCAGATAGATTTTCTATAATTTCTACAAATAAGTCATCAATTCTTAGCCCAAGTGTGTACCTATGCATTTTGGGGAGTTTTTGGAAGTACCCAAACCAGATTAGATAGGTATCTTTTGCGCGCTTTATTATTGGTAGTATGTCCGTCTTATGATTAGATTCGCCCATAAGTATCAGGATATCATTTCTACCGATAATCTTCTTGCCGCTTGGGAGGAGTTTAGAAACGGTAGACGCTCCAGAAACGACGTGCAGATTTTTGAGCACGATTTAATGGAAAATATATTGCAGCTGAACAAGGATTTGGAGACAAAAAGTTACAAACACTCAAAATATACGGTATTTAGGATTTCCGATCCAAAACCGAGAGTTATCCATAAAGCTGTAGTTAGGGACAGACTGCTTCATCATGCTTTACACAGAGTGCTTTACCCCTTCTTTGACAAAAATTTTATAGCCGATTTGTATTCATGCCGCGTCAATAAAGGCTCACACGCCGCACTTACTAGATTTCGTAAATTTTATTTTAAGGTTTCAGAAAATCACACAAGAACCGCTTGGGTTCTAAAATGCGACATTAAGAAGTTTTTTGCATCTATAGACCACAAAATTCTCATTAGCACTTTGAAGGATTATATCTCCGATAAAAGTGTCATTTGGATACTTTCGGACGTTATTAACAGCTTTGAGTTGGACGCCTGCAAAGGGCTTCCTTTGGGAAATTTAACATCCCAACTTTTTGCCAATATTTATATGGATAGATTTGATAAATTCGTTAAATATGTTTTAAAGGTGAAGTTCTACATCCGCTACACCGACGACTTTGTTTTTATGTCGCACGATAAAAACGCTCTAATAGAACTTTTACCCGAAATCAACGAATTTCTATGGGAAGACCTTCGTTTAGAACTTCATGAAGATAAAACTTCGTTAAAAACTGTAGCGTCTGGGGTTGATTTTCTCGGTTGGGTACATTTTCCCGACCACCGAGTATTAAGAACGGCTACCAAAAGGCGTATGTTTAGAAATATTACTTATAATAACGGCAACAAAGAGACTGTGCAATCTTACTTAGGCCTTATTTCTCATGGGAACACTTTTAAATTAAGACAAGAAATCGCAAAGTTAGGGTTTTACTGCAATTTACTCTTGCTTTTTTTATGCTGGTTGTGTAACAATGAGCGGATAAATTTATGGCTAATACCAAGTACATTTTTGTTTCGGGGGGAGTTATTTCAGGACTTGGTAAAGGTATCACTACGGCCTCGCTTTCTCTTCTTTTTAAATCGTGTGGGTACAAAGTAGCACCCTTAAAGTCGGACATGTATTTAAATCTTGACGCCGGAACCATGAATCCGCTGGAGCATGGGGAGGTTTTTGTCACGGACGACGGAATGGAAACAGATGAAGATCTTGGCCACTATGAAAGGTTCTTGAACCAAAGCTTGTCCGGGAGGCTTAATTATTTAACCATGGGGCAAATTTATCACGATGTTATCAAGCGTGAGCGGGCCCTTGAATACGATGGGAAGTGTGTGGAGGGTCATATTCATGTTCCTGAAGAGATTATAAGGCGCATTAGAGAAGTGGGCGTAGGTAACAATGTGGCAATTATTGAGGTGGGTGGGACAGTGGGAGAATATCAGAACGTAATGTTCTACGAGGCTATCCGCCGTTTTATGCATCAAAACCCGGAAGACACCGCTTTGGTTCACGTGGTTTATTTGCCCATTCCTAAGTCTTTGGGTGAGATGAAAAGTAAGCCCGCCCAGGCGTCAATTTACGAGTTGTATGGGTTTGGTATCCACCCCGACTTTGTGATTGGCCGGAGCAATCTTGGTATTGACGATAAAAGGCGGCAGACCGTGTCGTTTAATACAGGGGTCCCTGAGGATTGTATTATTTCCGCGCCGGATATGAGCAGTGTTTATAAAATTCCTTTAGTCTTGAGGGATCAGGAGCTTCATGTGAAACTGCAGAAAAAGTTGGGTTTGGGGGTACGACCTTTAAAGCTGCACGATTGGGAGGAGTTTGTAGATAGCCTTGAGTCGGTCGAAAAAAGCGGAAAAGAAATTAAGGTAGCCATTGCGGGGAAATACTTTGCTTCGGGAGATTTCAGCCTACGGGATTCTTATGTTTGCGTGATTGAAGCCATAAAGCACGCCTGCTGGAAACTTGGGTTTAAACCGGTCATCCAATGGTTTAATGTTGAAGATTTTGAGGACGATAAAAAACGTGCCGATTTGGAAAAGACAATTAAAAATGAATATCATGGGATAATTATTCCGCAGGGATGGGGAGGTCGTGGAGTAGAGGGAAAGATTAAAGCGGTGGAGTTTGCGCGCAAAGAAAGAATTCCGTTTTTGGGTTTGTGTTTTGGCATGCAAATGGCAGTTATTGAGTACGCCAGGAATGCTTTGGGACTTAAAAAGGCTAACACTCCAGAAGCGGACCCGAAGACCCCAGACCCCGTAATTCACGTTATGCCCGACCAGGAAAAATATCTTAGAGAAAAAAAATACGGCGGCACTATTCGGCTTGGTTCTTGGCCGTGTAAAGTGTTAAAGGGGTCAGTTGTCGAGAGTAGCTATTCTTCATTCGTCGCGACGGATAATAATGTCATGGTGGACAACGTCATCCATGAGCGACATCGTCATAGGTACGAAGTCAACAACGATTATAAAAAAGCTTTAGCCGATGCTGGGCTTGTGTTTAGCGGAACCTCGCCCGATGGAAAGCTTACCGAAGCTGTTGAATTACCTCGATCAGTTCACCCCTTCTTTGTAGGTACTCAATTTCATCCGGAGTATAAATCGCGTCCGTTATCACCCCACCCTCTATTTTGTGCTTTTATTGACGCTTGTTCAAAGAGTGGCTTTGTCCCAAAGTGAGGGAGTTTAGGACTACCGACACGGAACTAAAAGCCGTGGCCAGTCCGGCAATTTCCGGTCGTAACCTATTCAGTTTAATGGTGCGACGCCAGAGCCTCTGCCTTTGTTTTATGCACGGTTCCGTCTTTATGTTCAGCAGGGCTGTAGATGGTATATAGTTTCATCACACCGTCTCCTGTATTTTTAACATTGTGATTTGCTCCAGCAGGGACGACCACGGCAAACCCATCTCTCACCTGATGTCGATCACCTGCAATAATAACCTCGCCCGAGCCTTGTTCAAATCTAAAGAACTGGTCGTGCTCCGCGTGAACTTCCGCGCCAATTTCCTCTCCGGGCTGTAATGCCATCAGTACCAATTGGCTGTGCGGTGCTGTGAACAAAACTTTTCTAAAGTAATTATTTGCTAACGTCAACTCTTCTATGTTTGCGCAATATCCTGTCATTTTGCCTCCTTACTGGTAATATTATATCAGATGATGGAGGACTTAAAGAGTCAGAAAAATTTAACGGAATATTTGATGGCAACGCGAGTTTTGCGTACTCCAATTATTATTGACGCGTTTAAAGCGGTTGATCGCAAGGACTTTGTGCCGCCCCATACTTTAGAGTTTGCCTATTACGACGAGGCTTTGCATATTGATTACGACCAAACGATTTCCCAGCCAACCACAGTGGCCATTATGCTGGAATTGTTACAACCGCAGAAAGGACAGCAGATTTTAGATGTTGGGTCGGGTTCGGGCTGGACCACAGCTTTGCTAAGTTTTATTGTGGGTAGTGGGGGGAGTGTTATAGGGTTGGAGATAGTTCCGCAGCTTGTGGAGTTTGGTCAAAAGAATTTGGCAAAGTATAGTTTTCCGCAGTCAAAAATTGTACAGGCAGGAAAAGCTTTGGGACTTCCGGGCGAGTTGTTTGACAGAGTTTTAGTTTCTGCGGCGGCAAAAGAAGTTCCGGATGAGTTGATCGAGCAACTAAAATCAGGCGGAAAGATGGTTATTCCGGTTGAATACTCGCTTATGTTAGTGGAAAAGGGTTCTGAGGGTCGTGTGAAACAAAAGGAGATCCCCGGCTTTAGTTTTGTCGTGCTAAAATAGTCCAGTTATGACAAAAGAAACTGTAAATCATAACGACTTTGAAAAGCTGGATATCCGCGTGGGCAGAGTGATCGATGCTAAATCCCCCGATTGGAGCGAGAAGCTTTTGGAGTTTGAGGTGGACTTTGGCACTGAAATAGGCAAAAGAACTATTTTTGCAGGAATCAAAAAATATTATAATCCAGAGGTTTTTAAAGGCCGACTTTACGCTTTTATAGTAAATTTAGCGGAAAAGAAAATGGGGCAAGGTGTTAGCCAAGGTATGATGTTGATGGTTGATGAGTCGGATAGACCGTTTCCTATAGAGATCATTGATCCTGTTGCCGAAGGCTCGATTGTCAGATAACCCCCGCCGCTACGAGTTATTGACAAACAATCTGTATTCATATAAAAGATTATGGTAGAACCCCGTCATTTGTAGGTTCCACGGCGTTGCCCGCCCGACGTAAGTTTCTATCGGCTTGGCACACCGGTAGAGCTAGAGGGAGGCTAACGCCAAGAAGTGAACGAGGGTGAGGAGCTTTATTGATGCATCATTGTGCGTGGCTCTTTACCCTCGTCCCCCCCCCTTTGCAAGCGTTTATTTTCTAAAGCATCCCGTATCCAACACCACTATAGGTTATTGACAAGAAGTACTTCCAGGTGTACAAGATTTGGTTACCGAGAGGCTCTTGTTTCGAAGCTGAAATGTGGGTAGTACGTGTGTGTTCCATGGCCCCCCCAGAGGGGAGGAAGTTTCTGATTTGCAGAGCAGCACCACTCTCCAAGATCAACAAGACCAATTGGGAGCCTCCGGTCAGCAGAACGAGAGTTGTGTGAGCGCTTTGCTGCACAATCCTTATCCTTTGCAGCATAATCGCATTGGATCTCTCGTTCTGTTTCTTTTCCCAGTCACGAAAATATTTAGGTGGTATTTTAGTAACACCCTCTAAAATGATAGAATTCAACAATGAAAAAGAAGGTTTTTGTATTAGAGCCAAAGCGAATAATAGAAGACACCGACGGCGTGAGCCGGAGGGTCTTCATTACCACGGCCATAGATTACGCCGATAATGTTATACACATTGGGCATGCCTACCAGAAAATACTGGCGGACTGTGTGGCGCGTTTTTACAGAGAGAAAGTTGGCAAGGGAAAAGTGCTTTTTTTAACCGGTACCGATGAACACGGTCAAAAAGTCTACAATTGGGCGCTAAAAGCTGGAAAGTCGCCAAAAGACTACGTGGACGAGATATCCCAAGCCGACAAGCTTGAGCAGGACTCCCTAAATATTTCCTACGACAGATTCATAAGAACCACGGACGAGGATCACAAAGCCGAGGCAAGGGATTTTTTTGAAAAGTCGTACAAAAACGGTTACGTGTATAAAGGTACTTACAAAGGCTTGTACTGTGAGGGCTGTGAGGAATTTTTAAAGGAAAAAGACCTTGTTAACGGTCGCTGTCCGTATCATCCCACCAAAGAAGTTCAGATCCTTGAAGATGAAAATTACTTTTTTAAGTGGATGGCGTTTAAAGATTTCCTAAACGGTTTATTTGAGCAAAACAGAAATTTTGTTCTTCCGGAGTCGCGCTATAAAGAGATGAAAGCTTTTATTAACGAAATCGAAGATATTCCTGTAACAAGGCGTAAAGAACGACTTCCTTGGGGAATTGAAACCAGCGTGGATAAAGACCATGTTTTGTGGGTTTGGTTTGATGCCTTAGTAAATTATCTTACTTTTGGAAAAGAGAGGGGGTTTTGGGATGACGACACGAGTATTTTTCATTTTTTAGGCAAAGACAACGCCAGAATGCATGCGTTACTGTGGCCGGCGATGCTAAAATCCGCGGGTTATAGAGTCCCGACTACTATTTATGTGAACGCGTTTTTAAGTCTTAACGGTCAAAAGATAAGTAAAAGTTTGGGAAATATTATAAGACCTACGGATTTGGTGGAAAAGTACGGTGTTGATGTTGTGAGATATTATTTTTTGCGCTACGGGCCCGTTTTGGAAGATACCGATTTTTCGGAGGATCGACTTAAAGAGGTTTATAACGCGGATTTGGCTAACGGGCTGGGGAATCTTGTAGCGCGGGTCGCCAAGCTGTGCGACAAGTGGGAACTATCGGTTGCCAGTTTTGCCAATGTTGACTGGAGCGGCGAGTGGGCCAAACCTATCGAAGAATTCAGAGTCGACCTGATGCTACAAAACATTTGGGAGCAAATTCGTAATGTAGATAAACATATTAACGAGAACGAGCCGTGGAAAATCACGGAGGAGAAAAAAGCGCGTCAAGTTTTGACATGGGAGGCAGAACAGGTTTTAGAAGTCGGCAAAAAGCTTGCGCCTTTTATGCCGGCAACCAGTCAAAAAATAGTGGAGCAGTTTTCAACCAAGCCTATTAAAAGCCAAACACCGCTTTTTCCCCGACTATGAGTTTTATAGACTCTCATTGTCATCTGCCCAATCTACGCCACAAAGACGAGTTGGAAAGGATCTTGCGCGACGCTGGGAACTGGGATGTACGGGGATTTATTAACATCGGCACTTCTTTAAAGGAAAATGCTGAGGCTATTGAAGTAGCGGAAAAGTACAAATCCGTCTACGCAACCGTGGCCATATATCCTCACGAGCACCGAGGTGATGACATAGGTGATTTAATGAACCAGGTAGACGCGCAGGCAAGGTCATCGGATAGAGTTGTAGCTATAGGGGAGTGCGGGGTCGATGTGTCAGACTGGAAAAATCAGCGGCCGTTGGAGGAACAAGCCCCTCTTTTTGAAGAGCAAGTAAAGCTGTCGCAAGAATTAGGCCTACCCTTAATAATTCACAGCCGAAAAGGGGATAGCACTGTGATGGAGGTTCTATCCCGCTACGATGGTGTAAGGGGTGTAGTGCATTGCTTTGATTCTACTTGGGAGGTCGCACAAAAATTATTGAACTTGGGGTTTTACATCTCTTTTTCCGGGCTAATTACTTATGAATCTAGGAAAGCCTTGTTGGAAGTTGTAAAAAACGTGCCCTCGGATAGATATTTAATCGAGACAGACGCCCCGTCTTTACTGCCGGAGCCTGCCAAAACAGAGGTTTTGGAGGCAAAAACCACAAGGAAGAAAGGCCCACGGAAGAATGAGCCCAAATATGTTAGAATGGTGGGACAAAAAGTGGCGGAAGTACGGGAAATAAGCTTGGAAGAGGTTGCTTTGCAGACCCGCGTCAACACCTGCCGTCTTTTTGGCCTAGAATCCTGAATATGCAAGACGATCAAAAAATTACCAGGAGTGATGTTGTTCTGCAACGTGTGCTGGAAATTATTCCGGGTGCTCTAACGTGGGGTCTCATCTTTTCCCCGATTTGGCTTGGGGTTATACATCCGGAGTTGGTAATTTACATTCTTACTTTTCTTTCGGTTTACTGGGCCTACTTGGCGGTTAAACACTTTAGAGGTCTTTTTATTGGGTATAAAAAACACAAAGCGGAGTTAACAGTTGACTGGTGGTCAAAGTGCCTGAAACTTAAAGACTCCTGGGGAAGTTTGCCGGACAAAGAAACCCTACCGGATAATCTTGAGTCCGTAACCCACCTCCTTCTTATTCCAACCTGCAACGAACCTATGGATGTTATTAAAAATTCTATTGACAGCATTTTTGCCCAAACGATTCCCCGTAAGCAGATTTTACTTGTGTGTGCGGTTGAAGAAAAATATTCGCAAAGAATTCTAAGTGATATTGATACCGCAACCGGAGAGCGCAAAAAAGACCTGTACGGATTTTATGCTTTTGTTCACCCGGTGGGAATAGTAGGGGAGGCTATTGGTGTTGGTGGAGCAAACAGAACTTGGGCGGCAAAACACGCTGTGGAGGAACTCAAAAAGCGAAACGTCAATATAAAAAACTTTATTTTTAGCACTATTGATGGTGATCACGTGATGCATCCTCAATACCTAGCCCGTCTTACCCACCTCTACCTGTCAACCAATAAACGTAACAACCATTTTTACTCCACGGCGGTTCATCTTTTTAGTAACAACTATTGGAAAGTTCCTACCGTTATGAGGATTGAAGCCTCCTCTGTTACTTTGGCAACTCTTTCCAACTGGATTTCAGGAATGCCCCAAACCATAGAGACCTTTTCGGCTTACGGTTCTTCGCTTCAAACTCTAATTGACGCGAATTACTGGGATGTAGTTCTTGGTGTAGATGATACCGTTTTCTACTGGCGGGCTTTTTTTGTAAGAGATGGCGATTTTACCGGAGTCTGTCACTTTATTCCGTATTCGGCCGACGCGGTAGAAGGTACCAGCTACACTAACTCCTACAAAAGCTTATACAAACAGTTGCTGCGTTGGGGTTGGGGGGTGATTGTGTTCCCCTTGTCGATAAAAGGTTTTATTAAACACAGTAAAGTTCCTCTTGGCAAAAAACTCTTGTGGATTTATACCCAGGTCAAAAATAAAACGGTTTTAGTGAGTATTGTTTTCTTAGTGACTTTTGGTTTTTACATTCTCACCGCTACGAATAAATATGTTAAGCAGTCAAACTTTGCCTATAGCTTGCCGTATTCCATTAGTATTATGCTTTCCTCCATTCTGGTTTTAATTATTCCTATCACCATTCTAAAAATTAAGATAGTTGGCGGCATCCCAAAGTCACTGCCTTGGTGGAGAAAGGCTATGTTTTTAATGGAAGGCCCTTTAATCGTTATAAATCTGCTGACTTTTTCATTTTTTCCTTTTTTGGAGGCGCAAACTAGGATGCTGTTGGGTAAAAAAATGAAAGACCTGTATTTTACTCCCAAGATGGCAAGGAAATAATATGAAGCTCCCATTTAATTTAGCTTCCGTCGACTTAAGGTCAAAAAAGAGCGTGGAGAGGATCGAAGCTATTACACGGGCGTTGGAGAAGTACTTTAACCGCGGACTTAAAGACAGGGACCTACATCTGCGGATTTTTGCCGTTTTGCCCCTAATAGCTTGTATCACGCTAACTTTTTACGCCTTTGGCAACCTTAATTCACAAATTCCGCTTTGGTACACCAAGTCATGGGGGGACCAAATCCTTACAGGAAGAATCAATATCTTCATAATTCCCATTATCGCTACCTTCTTCACTGCGCTGACTTTTGTTTTAGCCTTCTTCTGTAAGAAGTTGTACTTTACTTACCTGTCGCAAATTCTTTTATATAGCTCCATTGTCTTTAATATGGGATTTCTAATAAGCTTGACTAGAATCGTTTACATATCATCCCAGACGCCACTCGCAATATTAAGGTTTTCCTCGCAGACCCAAAGCCTTTTGTTTTTGTTCATTGTGGGCTTTTTATTGTCGTACCTGGTAACTCCTAAATTTATTGTTTGGGCGTTCAAGCACAACTTAATAACGGACCCCTCAATTCATAAACACCCCGGTATGATCTTAGCAAAGCCTTCTGGGCGGGGCGGCGGGCTGGTCTTTTCTATGCTTTTGTCGTTAGCGTCCCTTGTATTTTTGGAGAGGACAAGTATTACAGTAGGAATTGCAGTTTCTGTGTTTTTATGCGGACTTATAGGTTTTTTGGATGACTTCCAAAACACCCACTCCTCCTCACGGCTGCATTTTGTAGAAAACCCCCTTGTACGGCTTCTGGTCTTTTTACCCATACCTATAATTGTTATGATGGCCTTTGGAGTAATTTCGGGCTATATTAACAACCCTTTTGACGGCTATATTCTTCTTACTAACTTTTCTTTTAACGTTGCAGGTAAAATCATAACGCCACTCCCTTATCTTTTTACCTTAATTTGGACTTTAGCCATTATGAACATGATTTCCTGGACTAATGGTGTAGACGGCCAGTTTGGGGGGGTGGCGGGAATTTCCATTTTAATTATTGGAATTTTAGCTTTGCGGCTTGTGGACACGGAGCCCCATCAGCTTGATGTTGCTAAAGTGGCTTTCTTGGGTGCGGGTATTTCTTTTGGTTTTATTCCACGAACATGGTATCCCAGTAAAATTATGTGGGGTTTTGGCGCGATTTCCGTGGGACTTTTACTTTCATCTCTTTCCATTGTGTCACGAGCTAAAGTAGCAACCGCTATTATGGTTATCATGCTCCCGTTTTTAGATGGCGTTATTACTTTTTTTAGGCGGATCCTACAAAAGAAAAACCCACTAAAAGGTGACTGTGGTCACCTTCACCATCTTCTGTTGGAACGCGGGTGGAGTCCCCAGAAGGTAGCGATATTTTATTGGGTAGCTACTGCTTTCTTTGGAATTGTAGGACTTTTGACTGCCGATAAGTCATCCGCGCTGATTACTTTAATTTTAGGGGGAGTTGTGGCCACAGTCATTGTCATTTTAAATATTAACAAATCCAGAAAAAAAGATGTAACGGGTTTTATACAAAGAGCAGACACAGCGCCACAACAGCCACTTGCGTAAGGATTCCCCAGGGTAAGGGAGCTTGTGTTTGCAGTTTCCTTTGTACTTCCGTTAGTTTTTCCACCAGGCGGTATTTTGTATTACAAAAAATGTGCGGGATTTCTAGGGCGTCGGGTAAAACGGCGGTTATTCCGCAAAGAAATATCCTAACGGCTAAAGAGGGGTCGTTTTTTACCCACAAGGCGTGGAGGGTAAAGGTTAAACCTACGACGATCCCTAATCCGAACTCTGCCATAACAGCAACCGGGCGCCAGCCCCTAAGGCGCTCTTCCTTGGATGCGTTGGAATAAAAATCCCAGTGCGGAAACAAATCGCCCAAAAAATGCATTATAAGCGACAAGGGCACGGCTATAAATGGATTTGGCACGGCTTTTGCTATGGCTACGCCTACAAAAACGTGCGGTGTGAGAAGCATGGATTAAATTATAGCACTTATTTGTATTGTTGACTTGAGGAGCCCCTGCCATCAAAATGATGATATGGATCTTGAAACAGCAAAAGGGGAGACTCCGGCCCCGGAGGAAACTGCGCGGGAAGAGTTTTTAAAAGTCGTGGCTGGGACAGCGGATTTAGTGGAAAGAAGCTATTTTGCCCACGATCCAGCCGCCCCTCATTCTAGGGGTGGCTTGTGTTGGATAGGGGCCCAGCTTTGCGAGGAGGCCATAAAGTTTGAGGCACCGGGTGTGCGTAGGACCAATGTTAGAGCGGGGAGTTATAACGTGTGGGTAATGCATTATGTGGCGGAGGGTCATACTATAGATGAAGCCGAGCGCACAGTAAAAGCGAGGGTAGATACTCCTCAAGGTGTGTTACCAGAAGCATTAGAACACTCTGCAGAACATGCTGTATGTATTGCTTACGACACAGCGAGCAATACATATGTACTGATGGATAGAACTTTTTGGCAGTTTCTCAACGAGGACTTTGAGGTAACGTCGTCAGTGAGTACCAATGGTGTCGTACACTCATTCAACCGCGGATCAGCTTTTCAGTACAAAACTGCACGAGATCTAATTGAGAGAGGTTACACCGTCTTAGACGACGTATCCCTTAAAGAATACTTAGCAGTGACTGCGGATCCAAACTATTGGGCACTGTACGAATCCAACTCTGTTTCTGTGGGGGAGTTACTTAAGAATTCGCCCCCCATTCAGGATCATTTACCGGAAAACGAGCTGGAGCAGCTGTTGGGAAGGTTACAAAACTGATTTAGTAATGTAAACTGGACGTAATGATCGACACCCTGTATCAACTAATTAGAACGGCAAGGCCCAGGCAATGGCTTAAGAATTTTGCCGTGTTTGCCCCCATTACCTTTGCCGGCCTGCTTTTAGAGCCAAAAAATTTTGAACTTGCCACCAGAGCCTTTTTGGTGTTTTGCGCGCTTTCTTCCGCCACCTATTTTATGAACGATATTGTGGATGCGGATAGGGATAAGCTACATCCCATAAAAAAGAACCGTCCTATACCAAGCGGAAAGCTTTCTAAGAAGCTGGCGGTAACGGTATCAGTCTTGTTAGCTACAGTGGGTTTACTTTATGCCTACAAGCAGGTGGGGTCTTATTTTACCGCTATCTGCATGATGTACATTGTTTTGCAAATTTGCTACTCTTTTTATTTTAGGCATGTAATAATTCTAGACTCTCTAATTGTGGCATCGGGTTTTATCATCCGCGTTTTTGCCGGAGGAGTGGCATCATACAGTTCAGTATCAAGCTGGTTACTCCTAACTACCATTGGACTTTCCTTGCTTATGGCCTTTGGTAAAAGAAGGTCGGAAAAAACTCTTTTGGAACAAAAAGATCTTTTAGCTCAGCAACAAACATCGCAAAGTCGGGCGATGACGCGCGCTACCTTACAGCACTACCCGGACAGCCTTTTGGATTCCATGATCTCTACCTCTGCTAGTTTTTGTTTAATAACCTACGCGCTTTTTACTTTTCAGACCTCTCCCCGAGAGGTCGGGAGTGGGTTTGTGAGGTATCTGCCATCGATATTGGGCAATCCCAAGTGGTTAATGGCCA
>Ga0315277_10003387_pt1 | contig 21594 bp, 16 predicted proteins | sample YL17G05_15_MG_FD_203695 | JGI IMG/M metagenome (GOLD analysis project Ga0315277, IMG submission 203695) | Sediment microbial communities from Yellowstone Lake, YNP, Wyoming, USA - YL17G05_15 | ecosystem: Environmental > Aquatic > Freshwater > Lake > Sediment | place: USA: Wyoming | collected...
TCTTGCCAATGACCAGGACTATTTCTGGCGGGTCGATACCGTGATTGGAGACCCGAACTACAATGTACCTGATCCGAATTTCCCACTTTACAATCTCACAAATACATCTGCAGGTTCTGTCTGGAAATTTACCGGTCCTGTGACCATTCCGCGACTGACCGGTCCTTCGGATGTAACCATCCAGCCTGACCCGCTAACCCATGTATTTACAAATACCACGGCGGTATTTACCGCCGATATCCTGTGTTCCGCGGCAATCACTAATGTTCAGTGGTTCAAAGAAGGCAATGCAACGCCGCTGGCCAATGGCGCCCCATATACCATCGCCTGGAACCAGACACAGACAACCTTGACGGTTACCGGCGTCACGACCGCCGATAACGGCAAATATTACTGCAAAGTCTTTACCGCCAGCGACAGCACCGAATCCAGCCATGCCTCGCTGTATCGGCAGTATGTCCTCAAGCACCGTTACAGCTTCACCAGCGATTGCAGCGACTCGATCGGCGGAGCCAATGGTACGATAACAGGAACAACCGGCCTTGCGACGTTTGCCGACGGCAAACTGACGCTGGGCAACACCGGCGTAACCTCCGGCGACCCCAACGGCATTCTGCTGGCCAACAGCGTCTTTGTGGACCTGCCCAACGGCATCATTTCAGCGCTGGGCAATCACGCGACCATATTGGTTTGGTACACGGTAGATGATACCACCCCCACCTTTATGCGTATCTTTGAATTCGGTACCAATGTCAAGGGCGAAGGTTTTGCCGGCGCAGTGAATACAGTGCCCGATAATGCCAGCAACAATTACATCTACATGACCCCCAAGACAGCAACTAATGGCCCGGTTGGCACAACGACAGTCAACAATGCCGGCAATTCGCAGAGCGGCACCATGATGCCGGTTGCCGGGACGGAATACTGTGTTGCGTTTGTCTGGGACGGCAATGCCAACCAGCTTCGCCTTTATGTCAACGGCGTCAAGAATCCCGCCGGTACAACCGCGTTGAATCGCAAGCTGTCTGAACTGACGGATATCAATAACTGGCTTGGCCGGTCGCAGTGGAAAGCGGATGTGATGTTCAAAGGTAAATACAATGAACTGCGTATCTATGATATTCCGCTGACGCCGGAATGGCTTACGGAAATTTACACCAAAGGCCCCGACAGCCTGAATCTCGATCCGTGTATTCTGCCGTCGGTTTATGATGCCAACGGAGACTGTATTGTTGAAATAACCGACCTGAAAGCCTTTGTTGCGGAATGGCTGTCATGCGGTTTGTTGGTTTGTCCGTAATAGAATGCTTGATAACCTTATATCAGGAGACTGACTTATGAAAAACATTACAATAGCGGCAAGTTTAATGATGATAGCGGTATTGTCCTGCCCAACGCAGGCGGCGGATACGATTGCGCCCTTACCTGTTGCCGACATAACCTTTAACACAACCGGTTTGCTCTCCGTGAAGCACGGCGGCACGACCTATACGACTGCGCAGTTGGGTCTCGGCACAACGCTCCGGTATTATGCTGTCAGTAATGGGCTGGTTCCGCCAGGTGATTCGGGTGTCAGGGCTGTATGGGTCGAAGGAACCGGAGTTCCAGTGGATCTTTTTGTGATTCCCAATAGCAGCAATGCAAAATCAAACGACTATGCCTCTCGTGCAGATAACTTCGCATGGAACGGCACTGGCAGCAATGCCTCTGACATGGCATCCATTGACGCGCTGCCCTATTTGGAGACTATGTTTGCCAACCCGGTAAAAGTCATCTTTTGCTTTGAGCGCGGCGGTAACGATTCCGGTACGGTTTATGGCATCAGGGGTGGTGTTTTAGGAACTGGAATCACCCTTACTGGTACCACCTCTTACGGCGGTGCGATGGCTTACACCGGCGGCTCGGCCTATGCTTTTAAATTAACATTTGATCAGGCCGTTAACGGAATTCGAATTGCAGCTCCGGGATTTGATGCACTCACCATTTGCACCATTCCCGGCAGCCCCGCGGTTTATCTTGAACCGCTCAATAACAGCATAGGTATAACTTCGCCGGTTACTTTTAAGTGGGAATCCTCGTATCAGGGCGCCGGCAAAGTCCTCAGCTATACGCTCAATATGGACGATACGCAAGCCAATGTGCAAACTCCAATAGCCGGAAATCTGATTTATAATCAGGTCGTTACCGTTGGCGGCTCCACACCTCCCCCTTATGCTGCTCAATACACCTATAATAATGCTCTGGTCAATGACCAGGACTATTTCTGGCGGGTCGATACCGTGGTTGGAGAACCGAACTACAATGTACCTGATCCGAATTTCCCACTTTACAATCTCACAAATACATTTGCAGGTTCTGTCTGGAAATTTACCGGTCCTGTGACCATACCGCTGCTGACCGGTCCTTCGGATGTGGTGATTGAGCCCAATCAGTTTACTCACGAATTCGACAATACTGACGCCGTGTTCACCGCGGGTATCGCCTGCTCTGTGCCGATTGTCAATGTCCAGTGGTTTAAAGAAGGCAATGCAACGCCGCTGGCCAATGGCGGCCAATATACCATCGCCTGGGGCCAGACACAGACAACATTGACGATCACCAATGCAACGACCGCCAATAACGGCAAATACTACTGCAAAGTCTTTACCGCCAACACCAGCGCCGAATCCAGTCATGCCTTGCTCTATCGGCAGATTATCCTCAAACACCGCTACAGCTTTAGTGGCGACCTGGTTGACAGCATCGGCGGCGCCAACGGCACCCTGATTAATCATGGCGGCACATGGGCAAGCGTTACCTCCAGCGAACTGGTGCTTGCCAATACCGGCCAGGTTTCCGGCGATGCCAACAGCATCAATACCGCAGGCGGGTATGTTCAGCTGCCGGGCAATCTTATCCAGCCGATGGGCAACTATGGCACCTTTGTCGTATGGTTTACATCCACCGACCCGAACAATGTCGGCAGCCAGAGACTGATTGCCTTCGGCGATCCCGGAGCCCAGCCGTTCAATTCGGATAACTGTCAGTATGCGGGTCTTCAGTCCAACACGCAGATGGCGTTTATCACCGATAGGGTCGGCACAGGCAATGAGGAGAACACTGACAGCGGCAATACCGTGGCAACGGCCAATACGCAGTTCTGTCTTGTGGGTCGTTTCGACGGCGTGGCCCATACGCAGACGGTCTTTGTCAATGGCGTGCAAAAAGGCGTCGACACTGGCGTAACCTTTGATTTCTATGGCCTGACGGACACGACCAATTACATAGGCCGTTCGATGACCCCGACTCAGCCGCTGTTTAAAGGCAAGATCAACGAGCTTCGCATTTACGATATCGCGCTGACCAATGCCTGGATCAAGGCGATTTACGATGCGGGGCCGGAGAGTCTCAATGCCAATCCGTGCAACAATCCGAAAACCTATGACTACACCGGCGATTGCCTGGTGACTCTGGCGGACTTTGCGGTCTTTGCACAAAACTGGCTGTACTGCGGCCGGCTGACTTGCCAGTAAACGACAAACACTTTTATGATGTTGACATTAAACAGGGTTCGGGTCGTTATGGCCCGAATCCTGTTTTTGTTTGTACTGGGGGAAGATATTTTAAGCACTGCAGCCTGTGCGATAAACTGATTTTTTCAGTTATTCCTCAAGACTTTATAGGGATATTTTTTACAATCTGTTCTTCACTAAATCGCGCTGGCGGGCGTGGCATTGGTTACTGAGGTTTGATTGGTCCCGAAATACACCTGCCAGGCCGTCTCGCCACTCACACTCGGCCGCCAGCTCAACACTTGCGCCGATACATTAGTCGCGCCGTCAGCCGGAGACGGATAGTACGGCAGAGCCGACAAATAGACCTGGACCATCTCCGCGGCCGACATCGCATAGTCATAGACGCGAATGTCATCCATCAGGCCCTGATAGTAGGAATCCGCCGACGGCCAGGTTAATCAGAAGGTACATATTGGAAGCTTGACTGATGTAACTGCTCGTCCATCTGCCATTCTGGCTGTTGTCATAGTACCAGGCCATCTGGTTGGCCGTCCACTCACACCCATAGGTATGATAGGTTGTGCTGAGATTTGTTCCCGTCTTGGTACTGCCGAAAGAGGCGTCGCCGGAGGGTCCCGTATAGTGATAATAAAAGTGATAGGTATTGACAACATCGGAAGACCAGCAGGGATTTTCGAGGATGTCGATTTCCGGCGGCCAGCCTGATTGCAGCGTCCAGAACGCTGGCCAGCTTCCTATGGCGCCAGCCATTTTGAAGCTGCCTTCGAGGTAGCCGCGGGTGAAGTGTTTTTTGCCGCTGCTGGTGATGACGCCGGAAATGTAATTATAGCCGGTACCTGCATAGTTGGGACTATAGGCGGCGGTGATGTTTAGACACCCGCCAGACACGGCCACCTGAGAATCGATACAGTAAGCATCATGGTTGTGGGTATGACCGTTACCCCAGGGATAGCCCTTACTCCAGTTGCCGGAATTCAGCGTTGTACCGTCAAAATTGTCTTCAAAAACAAGTTTATAGCTATACCCCGCCCCTTCCGGCGGTGTGGCCAAAGCAATACCGCCGGCAAACAAAAAGAAATTACAAACAAAAACCCCCTATTTTGCATCTTTAACCCTCACTATTTATAAGTGTATATTAATGTCTTTGCCCATAGTAATACCATAAGTAATACTTTGAATTCGTCCTTTTTTGGCGGACAAATTCCGTATTTTTCAAAATTAGAGCGAACCCCCGGCGTTATTTGTGGGCATTCGTCGTCTTGTATGTGGCATTGAACAAGCTTGAGAGTATGTGCGGCGGAATCAGAGTAAATGGTCCGATAACGGCCGGGTAAGAAAGTATATAAAAGATGAAAATTTCGCCCCCGTTTCTCTGCCATTTCGACAGAAAACACAACGGTTCAAATTGAATGTCCGATATAATCCGAGATGATGGAATGCAAAGAGAAAATTGAACGAAAAGCCCTTACGCTGGGATTTGATCTGGCGGGCGTAACCACCGCGGCGCCATTAAGCGAAAACTACCGGCGGTCTTTTCAGGACTGGCTGAATAAGGGCAATGCCGCGGGGATGGAGTATCTGGGCCGCAATATCGAAAAACGCTTCGACCCGTCGAAACTGCTGGATGAGGCAAAGTCGGTTATTTGTGTGGCGTTAAATTATAAACCACCCCCCAATATTCCCGTCGGGCCGTGCAGAATCGCCAACTATGCGTTGTATGAAGACTATCACGAATTTATCAAACAGCGGTTATTTCAATTGGCGGATTTTATCTCGCAATCCACGACGGGAAAAAACATTCGATTCAGGGTTTGTGTGGATTCTGCGCCGTTAGCCGAGCGGCTGCTGGCGCAGCGGGCCGGGCTTGGGGCTATCGGCAAACACAAAAGCCTTGTTCATCCGGCTCTTGGCTGCCAATTGCTTCTGGGCGAATTGATTACCACACTCGAATTGCCGCCGGATGAGCCGTTTGAGGAAAATCTCTGCGGCGATTGCGTCCGCTGTATTCAATCCTGTCCGACAGGCGCCTTGGGCGGAGACGGGGATTTTGACAGCAGAAAGTGTATCAGCTATCTGACCATTGAAGAAAAGGACAGCATACCAGAAAATCTCGCAAGGAAAATTGGCAATCGTTTATTTGGCTGCGATGAATGTATGTTGGCCTGTCCGTATCAGGCCGCGGCGCCGGGTTGTACAAATAAAGATTTTCAATTCTTCCCGCAGCGAGGCGTTTTGCAGCCGGAACAAATTCTCAACTGGACGCAGAAAGATTTTGAGCAGTACTTCAAACAATCCCCCGTTGAACGTCTCGGTCTGGAACGACTGAAACGCAATGCTCGAATCTGTCGAAAAAATTTATCGCTGTAAATAAGGCTGTATTTTTGGCAGAGCCTGGTGCGAAATTGGCAGCCCACCCTCTCAATTGAACATCCCTGATTTTTCTGTAAGTTCGTTAAATTAAAAGAGTTGCCGACTTCCCCCTTTTTCTGGCACGGTGTTTGTAAAATCTCTTTTACAGAAGCTTTGAACAAGGCTGAGTGGTTATACGTAAAAAACACATATTTACAAAAGACATATAACCAGTGGATAATTTTTCAGAATGGGTATAATTTGGGAGCGAAAGCAGGTCTGGGTACGAATCAGACCCCTTTCGTGTTTTCAAGAATACAAGGCATAGACAGAAAGGACAGATGATGAGCGCTTTTAAGCGGAGCGTCGGCCTCGTGCTGGCAGTCGTAGGGCTGAGTTTTCCCGCCTGGGCCGTCCAGGACAACGGCATCGAAACCCTGCGAAAAACATCCAAGGCGTTTTCCGCGGTCGCCAAAAAGGTCGTTCCCGCCGTGGTGGCCGTAAAGGTGGAAAAGGCCGTCAATTCCAATACGCAGGATATGTTCGAAAATTCACCGTTTAATGACGAGTTTTTCCGCCGGTTTTTCGGCCCGCAGGGTTCTCCGCCCAGCCAGCCTCGCAGTCAGAAAAAAGAAGGACAGGCTTCCGGATTCATCATTTCGCCGGACGGTTATATCCTGACCAATAATCACGTTGTGGCGGATGTCGATAAGATTACCGTGATTTTCAAGGACGGCCGCAAACTTGACGCCAAAGTCATCGGCACCGACGATAAATCCGAAGTGGCGATGATTAAAGTGGACGCCAAGGATTTGCCTGTGATTGAACTGGGTGATTCGGATGAACTGGAGGTCGGCGAATGGGTCATTGCGGTCGGCAATCCCTTTGGGCTGGCTGAGACGGTGACCGTGGGCGTTGTCAGCGCCAAAGGCCGGCAAACCGGCATCACCGACGGCGGTTATGAAGACTTCATCCAGACCGACGCGGCCATCAACCCCGGCAACTCCGGCGGGCCGCTGCTGAATCTTGACGGCAAGGCCGTCGGCATCAACACAGCTATTATTACACAATCCGGCGGTTATATGGGCATCGGGCTTGCCATCCCCATCAATATGGCCAAGTCCGTCAAAGACCAGCTCCTGGCCCATGGCAAAGTCGAACGCAGCTATATCGGGATTGCGATGAACCGCGAGGGCCTTACGCCTGAACTGGCCGAGAGCTTCGGGCTGGATAAAAATGTCGGCGTGCTGGTGACGGATGTGGAACCGGATTCTCCCGCCGATAAGGCCGGGCTCAAACAGGGCGATATTGTCCTCAAACTCAACGGTAAAGACGTACGCAGCAATGAGTTCTTCCGCAACACCGTTTCCCTGATGGCTCCGGGAACCAAAATCAGCCTGACCATTTTCCGCGACGGCAAGGAAAAGGAAATTAGCGTCGAAGTTGGTTCTCTGTCAAAGAGTAAGTTCGCCGCGGAAATGTCCGACATCGGCAAAAAACTGGGGCTTGCGGTTGTGTCGATCGATTCTGAAACGGCACGTCAATTCAATGTCAAGGGCAACCGCGGCGTTGTGGTCGCTGAAGTGACCCCCAACAGCCCCGCCGCCGACGCCGGTATCGAGCCGGGAATGATAATTCTGAGCGTCAACCGCACTTATGTCAACACGGTCGCGGAATTCAACCAGGCACTGGAAGAAACGGCAAAAACCAAAAAGGCCGTCCTGCTGGTCAAAAGCGGTCGGTTTTCGCAGTATGTGGTTTTGCGACTTGACTGATTAAATTTAACAGAATGTGTAAAGGGAAAAGTCCCGCCGCGGCTTGGGCGGGACTCTTTTATGCGCTGTGATTTCAGACAAGCATCGCCAGGCAAAGATTACGGCTGCTTAACCATATAATCCGGTATTCAGAGCTAAGCCAAACGTTTTAGTTTTTTCGCTTCCTCAATAAGCCGTTCCAGCAAATCGGCTGCCTTCAGTTCCTCCGCCCAGGTTTTGAGATAATCAAAGTCAAGAGTATTCCACCCAACCATCAGAACGCCCAACGCATCTTCGTACTGTATTTGCGAGCCTCCGCCCGACCACTCCAGCTTGCTGAGTATGCAATCTTCCGGCGAAAGAACCCAGACTTTCATCCCCCAAAACGAGACCTCTTTTCTTCTGGCAAATTCCGTCTGACTGAATGGTCTGGTTTTTCGGATAATCAAATCGACCTTCCAGCCGTATTCAACATCAATCACATTAAACATCGACCGACAGTCGAGAGCCTGCATCGCAGCTTCCCGGCTGGCGTAATAACGGTCTCCCAGCGACTGGATAAACGCAAGCAACTGTTCGCGCGTCAAATCGACGATAATATCCGCGTCATTGGTCGCTCTGGGCCTGCCGTAAAAACCACTGCCGATAGACCCGGAAATCATATAGGCAATTTTGGCCCCGCTTAACAACTCAATAATTGTTTTCAGGAATTCCTTCTGGCTCATTACGGCTCCACCTCGCATCCGGGGAAAATCCGTTCAAACATATCCTTATTCAGTATCAATCTCAAAACACCCTGGACCACCTGCCGGGAGGTATAGTCCGGATGACGCCGGCGTATTCCCGCCTCGACCAGTTCGCGCAGATTATCGCTTAATTCAAATACCATTGCAGCGCGTCCTTCAATGCCGATTTTTTGCAGCGCTGCAACCTGTGTGGCTATCGCTTCCCGGCTTGAGTCTGTTTTACGAAATGTGTCCATACAAGCGGTAATCCACAACCTCATAATAAGGATACTGGTTTATTCTACCCGCACTTTGACGACGATTTTTTTGACGCGCTGCGGTTTATCGAACATTCGGCCGGGCATGTGAGCGTCATCCGGCCAGAAAATCGCGAATGTTCCCGCCTCCATCGCCACGCGCGTCATCGGCTCGGCGCGATGATAAAATTCAATGTCCTTTTTGGCGTCATACGGCGTTTCGACCTGCAAGCCCTCGATTGGACGGCAGCCGATCCATTCCCGGCCGGAAAGGACAAACTGAATGTCGATATATTTGCGATGCGATTCGAGGCGGCCCTGCTCTTCAGGCTTTGTTTCGTATTCGTCCACGATGAAAAACAGGTTCTCGCCGTCCACCTCATACCGTCCCGGCCTGGACGTTTGCACAGAAGATTCTTTCAGCAAAGCCAATCCCTGTGCAATACGTTTGCCCAAACCGTAGTAAATTTCAGCGTTATCGAGCTTGTCGGAAATCATAACTCCTCGTTTGGCATTAATATCTTGTTTTAAGGTTTTTTTGGCCGAACACCCGACGAAGGCACAAACGCAAAACAAAATCGCGATGTGCCTTGTGATTCGAAGTTTTGATTCATCGTTTTGCATTTTAATTTTACAGTCCCATTTTGTCCCGCAGATAATTTTTCAGTTGCGAGGTGTTGACCCGTTCCTGTTTGAGGTTATCGCGTTGGCGCACGGTGACGGTCTGGTCTTCTTTGGTTTGGCCATCCACGGTGATGCAATAGGGCGTTCCCGCCTCGTCCTGTCTGCGATAGCGCCGGCCAATCGCGCCCTTTTCATCATAGAAGCAGGTAAAACAACCCTTGAGGTCGTCGTAGATTTTGCGTGCGATTTCGGGCAGGCCGTCTTTTTTAACCAGCGGGAAGACGCCGGTTTTGACGGGGGCCAGAGCCGGGTGGAATCGCAGCACATTGCGTTGTTCGCCGTTGATTTCATCTTCGTCATACGCATCGACCAGAAATGCCAGACAACTGCGGTCGATACCCGCCGATGGCTCAATCACATACGGCACATATCGCTCCTTGGTCTCTTCATCAAAATAGGACAGCGGGCCTTTAATCCAGTCCTCGGCTTCTTCCTTCAATTGCAGTTTGGTCACGTCCCGGCACTCGTACCAGGCGTTCATCGTCCGCATTCCCCGCTGGTGCTGACGCAGGTCGAAATCCTGACGGTTAGCGATACCTTCCAGCTCCTGCCAATCGCCGGAGCCAAAGGGGAATTTGTATTCAACATCAACGCAGGCCTTGGCATAGTGGGCCAGCTCGTCTTTTTCGTGGTCGCGGAAACGCAGATTTTCCTTTTTGATGCCGAGGTTCAGATACCAGTTGAAGCGAAATTCCTTCCAGTGCCTGTACCAGTCTTCGTCCGTGCCGGGCTTGCAGAAAAATTCAATCTCGGCCTGTTCAAACTCACGGGTGCGAAAGATAAAAGCCTTGGTCGTCACTTCATTGCGGAAGCTCTTGCCGATTTGCGCGATGCCGAAGGGGACTTTGACGCGGGTGCTGTCCAGCACGTTGCGGAAGTTGGCGAAGATACCCTGTGCCGTTTCGGGCCGAAGCCACAGCGTCATCGTGTCGCCGATATTGGCTCCCATCTGCGTCTCGAACATCAGCTTAAAGGCCATCGGTTTGCTGAATTGGCCGACCGTGCCGCAGGAGGGGCAGACTTTATTAGATAGATTGTGCTCTTTGGCCTGTTCGGCGTCGATGGAAATATGTTCGGTGTGTTCTTCGGCGCTTCCGCCGGCTTTTTCCTGTAAATGGTCAACCCGGCTGCGGGTGTTGCATTTTTTGCACACCGTCACCAGGTCGGCGAATTTATCGGCGTGGCCGGACGCCTTCCAGACCATCGGGTGCATCAGGATGGAGCAGTCCAGCCCGACGATATCATCGCGCATCTGCACGACGGTCTTCCACCAGGCCTCGCGGACGTTGCGTTTCAGCTCCGCGCCCAGTGGGCCGTAATCATAGCAACTGGCAAGACCGCCGTAGATTTCGCTGGATTGATAGATAAATCCCCGCCGTTTGCACAGCGCGACAATGTCGTCCAATTTTGTAAGCTTGGCCATAACAGCTTTTCCTGCAAAAATTCCGTGTTTTGATTAAAACAGGGCTGTTATTGTAGCTTAAAATACCCAAATTACAAGCGACAAGTTTGTTCTCCTTTGCATGGGATTGCAGGGTTATGCGATGTCGGTTTTGGTGATTTCTCTTAGCAGTGTTGTGGCGTAGCAGCCGCTGTCGAGTTCAAAAGCCAACTCAAGAAAATCACCTCGCGTATCGCTTCCGCCACAAATCGACACATCTCTCGGCTGAAAACGCAACGGCCGTCGTCCGCCCCGTGCGCCATAGTTCTTGATTCGTCGGAGGTGTTCCTCCGTCAGGTTTCTTCGGTCCAGAATCGGGTTTTCGATTTCTCCCGCCGCGTCGGTCAGACGAGTCATACGCATCCCGTACAAGGGTCCGGTCGGACTGATTTCAAATCGCTCACACCGCGGCTGTTCAATCTCGGGCGCCTCCACGCGGAAACAGGCCCCATTGTCGTGCTTCATCGCCATATCGCCGATTAGCGCCTGGTCAATCCGCGGCATCCGCGCGGCCAGCGCCTCGTTAAAAATTTCCGATTGCCACGCTGAGACCAACAGGCTTTTGAGCGACTCTTCCACCTGCGCAGCGGCCTTTTTGAATCCGGCTGGATTTTTCACCAGCGCCGCCAACGCCTTTCGCTGGTCGTGAAACGACCGCGGCCAAATCGCCATCGCCTGCTCACACTCTCCTGCTTCGTACCGTTTTCGCGCCTCAATAAAACGCTTGTCCGTTTCGTTGTCCGGGTCGCCGAGGAACAATCGGCAAAACTCCTGGGTGTCGTTTTCAATCAACGCCCAACCCAGTTGGCTGCTGTTGGCGCGTCCGCCAAACCGTTGCGGGCCGAAATAATTCGGCACGCCCCTGCGAATCAAAACATCCATAATCGTCTGCGCGACGGAAACCGTCTTTTCCACGGGTTGCGAAAGGTTGCGCATCCGAATGATAAATTTGTTGGCCGATAAATGGCCGACCTTGAGTTTATTGCCGTGTCGAGCCACCCGCAGCACTTTTACCTGCGGTAATTCCAGGCCGGCCAATTTATCGGGGTCGATATGTTCGATGGAAATCCACTGACGCGTGATGGCCTGGGCGTCCTTGCGTCCCGCGTAGCCGACATCCCTTCGCCGCACGCCCATTGCCGCGGCAATCCGCGCGATGACGTCGTGTGTCGTTAATTGCGTCTTTTCAATCAGCGCGTAAATATGCGTTCCGCTGCCGCACGGCGGATACGACGGCACTTCCTCAACGATAAAATCCTCCGGTCGCTGTTTAATCACGCCGTTGACCGAACCCAAATCATTTGTCAGAAAAGGCAACACTTCAGCATCGTTTGTCATTTTGCTTTGCTCTTTACCTTTTTCCTTTGCCAAGGACTGTTCATTTTTTCACGCCGCTGCCAATCGTACAACACATTGTCGGCAGGCGATTCGACAAAAAGCCCCCTTATCATATCCGGTCTGTCAGCGAAATTCCACAGGGTCATCGCCCCCTTTGTGTCCACTTTACCTCAATAGTTTATGTCGTGGGGCAAAAAAGTTGCATTTTTAAGGTCGTTCTGATATGATATAAAAGGCGGGTTGGTACCTCTGAACAAACCAACAAAAAACGTCTGTTTAATTCTAAGGTGAACAAAAATAGAGTGTTATAAGATTTTTCGGAATGCCATAAATTAACCGACATTCCGGGGTTTTTTCTACACAATTATTTTTGTCAGGATTTTGGGTTAAAATTTAAACCGCAATGCTATAACTCGGTGTAGAAAATGTAGAGAGTGATGAATTTACGCAATGGGGTTCTGGCGTGTCTAACTACTATTATAGTACCGATGGTTGTTTTTAGACCCAAAAGCCGCGTTTTCGATACTGATAATAGGGGTTGCAAGACCTGCAAAATACCGGCATAAAACTATCTAAGGGGAGATAAAGTGAACCCGATACCGATCAAAAGAATTTATTTGTCCACTTTATTTTTTGTTATGGTCTTTGCCGGCATGGCAATCTCCGCAAGGTATATGGAGAACCTTGGGCGGGGGGTTGTCGCCGTTCGGACGAGCAGCAGCGAGGTTTATGTCGGCTGGCGAATGCTGGGTACTGAATGGGGTAAAAACATTGGATTTCATATTTATCGCGATGGCGTTCGAATCACTTCGTCGCCGATTACCTCATCAACCAATTATATCGACACAACAACAGTTAACGGTGTCTACAATGTCAGTCCGGTTATCGATGGCGTCGAAGGCATCGCTTCGTCACCGGCGGTCAGCGTCTGGAGTACCAATTACCTGACTGTTCCGCTTAGTAAGACCGGCCGGCGTTACCACACCGGACGGGGTTACCTGCTCATACAGCCCCAATGATTGCAGCGTCGGCGACCTGGATGGCGACGGCCAATACGAAATCGTATTGAAATGGGACCCCTCCAACGCACAAGACAATTCGAATCCCGGATATACGGGCAATGTTTATCTCGATGCCTACGAGTTGGATGGTACTCGCCTGTGGCGAATTGACCTCGGACGCAACATCCGTGCCGGCGCTCACTACACCCAGTTCATGGTGTATGACCTTGACTCGGATGGCAAGGCTGAGGTGGCCTGCAAGACGGCTCCCGGCACAGTTGACGGGGCGGGCCACAACGTTATTATGGCGGGGGACGACCCGGCGGCGGACTATCGAAACCCATACGGTAAAATTCTCTCGGGGCCGGAGTATCTGACCATTTTCAATGGTCAGACCGGCGCGGCGATGGTCACAACCAATTATAATCCACCCAGAGGCACTGTCTCCGATTGGGGAGACAACTATGGCAACCGGGTTGATCGTTTCCTTGCCTGTGTGGCCTATCTTGACGGCATACACCCCAGTCTTGTAATGTGTCGCGGCTATTATACGAGAGCCGTGCTGGTAGCATGGGATTGGCGAGGCGGACTACTGACTCAACGCTGGATCTTCGATACCGGCTTTTCCGGCGGGACGTGGTCTGCCTATAAGGGACAGGGCAATCACAATCTTAGCGTGGGCGACGTCGATGGCGACGGCAAAGATGAGATTGTCTATGGGGCCTGCGCGATTGATGATGATGGGACGGGCCTTTATACCACAGGTCTGGGGCATGGCGACGCTATGCACTTATCCGATATGGACCCGGACAGGCCGGGGTTGGAAGTGTGGGATGCTCATGAATCGTACCGTCCGACTGGCGGGGAATTTCGTGAGGCCGGAACCGGACAACTCATCTGGGGAAAAGCATCAACAGACGATGTTGGAAGGGCAGTCGCGGGGAATATCCTTGCCGGCGTTAAGGGCTACCAAATGTGGGCCGCGGCCGGCGTCGGCGGTTTGTACGACCGCTACGGCAATAACGTCGGTCGCACTCCAGGCTCGTCTAACTTCCTAATCTGGTGGGATGGCGATGTCGTCCGTGAACTGCTCGACAGCAATCACATCGACAAGTACGGGCTTAGCAGTGATACCCGCCTGCTGACTGCCAGTGGCTACTCCTCAAACAACGGCACCAAATCCACTCCTTGTTTAAGCGGCGATATTCTGGGAGACTGGAGAGAAGAAGTAATTTTCAGGACAAGTGATAATACAACCCTGCGTATCTATACAACCACAGCAATCACAAGCACTCGTTTATACACCCTGATGCACGACTGCCAGTACAGGGAGGCGATCGCCTGGCAGAATACGGCATATAATCAGCCGCCGCATCCGAGCTTTTACCTTGGCGACGGGATGTCCCCGCCGCCAACTCCCAATATCCAATTGGTCGGTATACCCACCGGCGATATCACGGGCGATGGCGTTGTCAACAGCGACGACCTTGTCCTGTTTGTCGGGTCGTGGCTGAACACGGATTGCGAGATGTCGCCGGAGCTTGACCTCAACGGCGATTGCACCCTGAATTATCAGGACTTTGCAATTTTCGCCGGCAATTGGCTTAAATAAACTGCGAAAACAAGTTCGGGGCGCGAGCGAAAAATCCGTTCCTTTCAACTCCGTCGGCAAAACGCAATTTGAGTTTGTCGAAGGAGTCATCTTTTGTCTTCGCCTTTCCCCCATCAAAATGGGCTGTTCACTATTCACTTGACGATTTGACCTCTTTGGAGTACTTTGCCAAACCGTGCATATCAGCAGATTAGAGACACCGAACAGCAGTTTTCGCTAAAAACGAAACGGAAAGAAACGATGTTCACAACGATTGTAGATGTCAGGGCAAGGGAAATTCTGGATTCACGCGGCAATCCCACCGTTGAGGTGGATGTGCTGCTGGACGATGGTTCATTGGGTCGGTTTGCGGTTCCCTCCGGAGCCGGCGCCGGCGCGTATGAAGCCTGCGGGCTTTGGCTGAGTACCGATGCGACGGTGGAGAATGTCGGACGTATAGCCTATATGTCAGGGGCGGTCAATCCTCGTCAGTGGGATTGCCGCGTGTAACTGTTTGGAAGCTAAAGAGTTAAGCTAATGGGCAGGAGCGGATTGGAAGCTAAAGAGTTAAGCTAATGGGCAGGGGCGGAATTGAACCGCCGACACACGGATTTTCAGTCCGTTGCTCTACCGACTGAGCTACCTACCCGCTACCAGCAACGCCGACAAGGATAGATAGTGTACCTGAAAACTTCCAATTTACAAGAGAGTGCAGTCCCAACAAAACGGATTTTTTAATGACCGGTTGCTTTGTTGAAACCCTATTTAGGCACACCTGAGAATCATCAGGTTGTGCGTTAAGACTCGATAGAGGCATTCCCCGTTTTTGGGATGCCGGAGTTCGGCTTCGTAAAGCCGAACCCAATAGCCGTTTATTTCGAGAGAACGCGCTCTCGATCTGACCACGTTGGTTATAAAGCTCTTTGTCAAATTGGGTTTTCATCTGCCGTCGATACGGTTCTTTGGGCCATTTATGGCCGCGGCGACGATTCAGAGGAATTATCGTTTGCTCAATGTTCAGTGCTTCACGACAATAACGATGGTTATGCTCTCCGTCGTAGCCGGCATCGGCTGCCACAGCAATGAATGAAACCAAGGCGCTGGCCTGTTTCATCGCTGGAATGAATTGCGGAGAATCGTTGCCGGGACCCCGAGTCACGATACAACCGCCGAACAGATGCGTATGGACTTCGCAGACCGCAGTCATTTTCGGCCAGGAATAACGCAGGAATCGCGGCCAATCCAAAACTCTGGAATGAGTATTTTTGCTATTTTTCGGATATTTTTGCCAAAATTAAAAATTCTGAGCTATTACCATAAGAGGAGGGGTAAAGCTGTCCATAGATAGCTTTTCGGCAAGAGAACTCTTTAAATGAGGCGATACAGTACTTTATTCGTTTGGGAGAGCTTAACAAAAATGAACGCAGCAAACAAAGGTTTCACATTAATTGAGCTATTGGTAGTGATTGCGATTATTGCGTTGCTGTTATCAATCCTTATACCGTCGCTGTCGAAAGTCAAAGTGGCTGTCGAAGAAATCCTTTGCCGCAGTAATATTCGGCAATATGGATTAGCAGGCAAGATGTATATGGAAGATTATCATTCGAAATTTCCAAATGCGTGGGACTCCATCTTCAAATCCCGTGATCCAAGCAGACAATGTCAGTTTCATGACATATCAAGGCATCCGGATAAGCGTCCTGACCTGGCAGGAAGTTTATGGAATTATATTGGCAGCGGGAAGGTCCATTATTGCACCACGTTCGCTCGCTTTATGAAAACAGGCGAACCGCATCCCAGTCACGATGTAACCATTCCGATCGAACCGTTATTTTGTTATAGTATGAATGCTTTTTTGGGAGGTTTTGAAAACGGCAATCATCGATTGCGTGTTGGACTCACGAATATAAAATCTCCTTCGCGAATTGTTTTCTTCGCAGAAGAAAACGGCTGGCCCTATGTTCCTAAATCAGGTGAACCGGTACGATATCAATATACTCTGAATGATAATGCCCTGTGTGGAAGTCCCGAGCATCCTCAGAATGCAACGGCTTGGACCTATCCTCTAAGTCAAGGACCGCCTTATGTGGACGCCTTTGGCAGTTTTCATAAAACTACGTTACAAAAAAGGAATGATGGACAGGCCAATGCCACCTTTATTGACGGGCATGTCGGGCTTGTCGATCCTAAAAGAACCTATTATTACATAAAACCGATGGATAAACAGCCAACTTTGTACTAACAGGGAGCTTCTGTATCCAGTTAAAAAAAGCCGGACTCCTCCCTGAGCCCGGCTTTATAAAATACATCCACACTAACCAAATCGTTTATACTCCCGCGGATAACCACTGTGAGGCAAATATCGCGATGTCGCTGGAGCTTGACCTCGACGGCGATTGCGTTGTGAATTACCAGGACTTTTCAATCTTTGCCGATAACTGGCTTGACTAAGATACGGAAATAAGTTTGGGATACGAGCAGAAAATCTGTTTCTTTCAGTTCAGCCCACAGGGCCTGCCCTGAGCCTGCCGAAGGGGCCATCCTCATTTTTACTTTTTGACTTTTAATTTTTTACTTTGAACCGTCCCCGAGAGGAGTCGAACCTCTAACCTTTGGCTCCGGAGGCCAACAGGCGGACTTTAAGTGGCGATGCGGCAATAGGTTACATCACGATTTTTGGCTAAAAACGAGGGTTACAAGTGAATAGCAAGTCACTGAGAAGTGAATAACAAGCTGCCATCAGGTGGCGACTGACCCACTCAGTGACCCACTTTTTTTAGCTTTCTTTCTGCGAGCTTTAGAGTAAAAACGAAAATGCCATGAGACTTTTTATAAAAATGTTGACATCGGTAATATACTGGAGGGAGTTACAACTTTGGATGTCCGTAGCTCAGCAGGATAGAGCATCGGTTTCCTAAGCCGCTTTCCCGTTTGTAACCGCTCCCCACATAACAGGTTGTCTGATTGCATTCGCAGCCGTGGCGAGGAGATGCAAGCTATCGAACGAGAAGCTGGTTGCAGACTGCTACCTCCTCCCCCCCCCCAAAAAAAACATATGCAAATTTTGCAAATTATTCTTGCAATTATCCGTAAAAAGTACTTATAGAACTGTTGGTTAATTATAACCCTGTTTCGTTTATCTTTGCGTAGCATCCTATATGCGGGAGCCACCGACCCCGAAACAGAAGTTTTTGTCTTCTGTTTTCTCTGGCTCCCGCACTTTTTTTGCAAAGACCTTTCGGAATCGACGTTCTACCGAAATAGGATTATTTCTTCTGCTTGGCTGTAGAACCTTACAGATGTTAGGATGTTTGCCATTGATAAAGTAAGCGGCTAATATCCTTAGCAAGCGCTTACTTGGTTTATTTTCTCTGTTCTCCCAGATGGCTATGGTATTGGGGCTTAGGCTTACCTATAAACATTTGGCAGCGTCCTTTTGAAGCAGCAGTCTCAGGTCAAACCGCCTCTTTTTTAGGCGATCTCCAATGTTCTTTAATTCTTTGAGACAAGCTTTCAAAACCGACTTTTTGACCTATAAAGCAAGTTTGCGGATTAGCACCGCAATTATGAAGATTCGCTATACAACAGAGAGGTACAGTTAGAAAGGGGGTGTTATTGTCGTCCCATTTTTGGCGGATTGCATCATAAGTATCAGCAGATATACCATGATTCGTTTTTCTGCCGAAAACATCCAAATCATTGCAATTTCAATGTCTTTATATTTTTTATCAACATTTCGTGTACTTCAGTCGGCTTATTAATAAAGTCCGGTCGGCAGAAGGGAAATTCCTTCAGGGGAAAGGGGTTGGTCCCCTGAAGGTTTTTTGGGCGAAACAGAATACCCTTCTGAAATAGCGGGAATGGTCTTGAAGTTATCAGCCGAAAAAAGCGTTCCCGCTCATTCGGAAAAAAATCTGTAAATCGGTGTTTCCGATAATATTCTTCCAGCCAGTATGGTTTTCCACTCCATTGTTTCTCCTCATCTCGAATGCATTTCATTTTTTTGTCAACATCGCGTTCTTTCTAAACGACTTTAATTCACGGCAGGTGCGATGAGTGTTTCATAGTGATGGGGAGAATCGATGATTCGCCATAAAATATTAGTCTCTATTTTTGTATTTAGTGGGGCTGTGTACGCTCAAGTTTTTATCCAGCTTTGCGATCCCTGTGATTTAACACCATTGATAACTAATCAGGTGATGGTGGGGGAAAAATGTTCTTTGTTGCTCACCTCCGATGCCAACGATTTATGGAGCGGGGGGTTGTTTTTATCGGGTGAAGACCGGGAAATGGGTGTTCTGCAGGGTAGGGGTAAAGATCCGAATTCGCGAGACTGGAAAGGAAGCCGTCTGGAAGCCGCGGGTCCGATGGCTAAAGTCTATGCGTGGAGCGACTCGGAGATCAGCGGTTTTGATTTTTATACGAGCGAATACTCTTGTCAGGCCGGGATGTGGTTTTTGGTTGATTATCTGGCTCTGCAACCGGGGGACTGCTGCATTGGGTATTATGACCACAGCTTTTCGTGGACGCAGCCGGACCCGAATGTTCTGATTACGATTGAAAACATTCCCAATCTGGATTTCCATCTCGACGACGTCATTGACCTGAAAGATTTTGCGATTTTTTCTTCTCATTGGCTTGAGGAAAGTTGCTCTGATCCTGCGTGGTGTGAACAAACAGATATAGACAGGAATGGAGTTGTTGGATTAACAGACCTTATACTGTTTGTTGAATACTGGTTGTGGGGTACGCCCGGATACCAACCAGACCCGCCGCCGCCTGCGGAGCCGAATAATGTGGAACCGCCTGCGGAACCAAATAATGTGGAACCGCCTGCGGAACCAAATAATGTGGAACCGCCTGCGGAACCAAATAATGTGGAACCGCCTGCGGAACCAAATAATGTGGAACCGCCTGCGGAACCCAACGTGGTCTTCAAAATTATAGACGCCAATGATCTTCAGGAAATCACGCTCAACACCGGCCAGAGTATTTGTTTGTATCTTGCAAAACAGACTTTTGAGGAAGATGTTTTTGTAATCTATCTGGAAGTTAATATCTCCGACCCCAATCTTGGCTGGATTGACAATACGGAGTACGACCCCAATAATCCCGGTTCGGGAACGGCTCAAATTCTGGCATCTCCGCGAACTACGTTTTTTGATTACTACGGCCCCGGATATACTCAGTTCGAAGGGATTCAATTTATTGCCGCCAGTTTGGGAGGGGCGATACAGGACGGCTCCCTTGCCAGTTTTGTCTATACGGCAACGGGAGCCGGGGATGTCCTGCTGACGCTGATTAATTATGACGCTGATTTTATCCCGGCCCGGCTGGAACAGATTCTTATTCATCAAACAAACAATAACATGCTCTTGCTCTCGGCAAGTCTTTCCGCTGTCGCAACAGAAGAGATAATCGTACCCGACGCCAATGAACTGACCGAATTCCTGATAGACCTTTGGAATACCGACGAAACGCTTCGAAACTCAACCAGTGAAACGGAGTGGGAAGCTTTTATTGCGGATGTCAAAAGTTCCAGTGAGTGAGAAAAAACCATTGCCACAGAGTGTACGAAATGGAGGTATTTATATGAAAACGCTGATTATATTTGTGATGAATGCGTTTTTTGTCTGTAATCTGGTTATTGCGGATAGAACCCTTTCGGTCGGCGAGATATACACGATTCTGAACGGCCTGACCCAACAGCCGATTCAAACCTGGCTGCCGGCAGGAACCATCCAGGCCAGGCATTTGGAGTATTACAAGGCGGAAAAATCCGTTTATGAATCCAATGAAACAATGCGTTTTGACGGTTCGCGGTTCTACTGGGAGATTGTCTTGAACTCGGCAGGAAATGAAGAGGAAAAACCGTTTGGAAAAAGGAAGGGACCTGCCGATGCGAATGTGATGGACCTCAACAGAGAAAGGATATTCTGCTGGGACGGTAATACCTACACGCAATACTATAAATCATCGCACAGCGCAGTGGTGGAATCCATGACAACGCAAGCTCCTTTGGGTACATACGGTCCTTTCGGCGCAGGTATCGTTCCGTGGGGTTACGGCGTTTTTACCCTGCAACATTTATCCGAATGTGCCTCCGATGCTCGTGAAGTTTGGGTTGACGGGAAAAAACAAATCCATCTTCAGATTACAGACGAAAAGTCATCCCCTGTATTGCAGATGACTTTTGTTTTGGACCCTGACAAAAACCATGCAATTATCTCCTGCCTGCTGCAGGACCCGCAAATTTCCGGTATTGAGCAGAAATATGACCAGTACATCCAGGTCAATAACCGCTGGCTTCCCACGGTAATTACAATTGAACGGTTTCTCAAGACGCCGAAAGGCAGGGAAGCGGTGTCTTATGAAGACTGGAAATTTGAATCGGTATCGCCGGAAATCCCCGATGCTGCGACATTTTCAGTAAAATTAAAAAATGGCACCCTTGTGGAATTTCGTCCATCGAATAAGTTAAAATCCCTGATGTATTATGCCAACGACCAAAAAAATATGAAGTCCCTTTTAGAGGAAAAGATTGCATTTTCAGCTCAGCAGGATTCGGTTGGGAAAAATTGTGCTGCGGCGGCTGTCCAAATTGTGACCAAACAATTTGCCCGCCCATTTTCGGCGGAGCGGATAGAAACTCTGGTTACGCAAAATAATAAAATGACGAGTCTTTATCTGCTGAAAGAGACGCTGGAAGAATCCGGCCTGTATTGTGTTGCTATGGAAACCAATCTGGAGTCATTGCGGAGATTGAAAGATTCCCAGATAATTCTGCATCTTTCAGGTTCCAACCATTATGTGATTTTGGATCATATTGATGACACGGATGTCTGGACTATCGACCTGACAAGTCGCAAAGTCTATTGGAAAACCCCGATTCAGCAATTCCTTCAGGAATGGAAACACGGCACGGCCCTGGTCGTTTCG
>Ga0315277_10003388_pt1 | contig 21593 bp, 23 predicted proteins | sample YL17G05_15_MG_FD_203695 | JGI IMG/M metagenome (GOLD analysis project Ga0315277, IMG submission 203695) | Sediment microbial communities from Yellowstone Lake, YNP, Wyoming, USA - YL17G05_15 | ecosystem: Environmental > Aquatic > Freshwater > Lake > Sediment | place: USA: Wyoming | collected...
CTATTTGATACATCAGCACACATCTAAATGCGTTCTTGACATAAGTGTCTTTTCACGTAAACGTCGCTTGACCGGTAATTGTGATGAATCTCATTGAGACTCGACCGATTTCCTCTTCGGCAGACTCTGCGCGAGACCCTCCTGCAAAGATTTTATACACCAGCTATCCATATGTCGCTGCAGTCACAGAGGTATGGCACTTGCCCCAAGGCGACGATTCACGTAAAATGAAGATATGTCTGATCGGCGATGTCGGAGTTGGCAAGACGAGTCTCATCCGAAGATACGTCCTCGATGTGTTCGACGACAAGTACATCGCGACGATCGGTACGAAGGTTACCAAGAAAGAGATCGAGGTGAAGAATCCAGAATCTGGTGCGCCTTCGAGGATCATGTTGCTCGTCTGGGACATCATGGGCCAGCCGAGCTTCAGAGAGGTTCTGAGAGAGGCGTATTTCTACGGCGTCGAGGGCGCGCTTGCCATCTGCGATGTGACCAGCAAAGAGAGTCTCGGAGAGCTGAGGTATTGGATCAAGGCGATGACGTCCACGACGGGCAAGGTACCGATCGTGTTCCTGGGCAACAAGTGTGATCTGCGGGAGGAGACTCGCGTTCCATATCAGGACCTTGAGGTTTTTGCGAAGAAGCACGATTCTCCAGCAATGCTGACCTCCGCCAAGACCGGATATAATGTCGAACAGGCATTTGCGACGCTCGTCGATATGATGCTCAATCCCAAGTAGCGTTGGGTCGCGTGTGCATGAAACATAATATCCGAGATTGACGTTTCATGTGTCACGGTGCTTGTGATGAAAGCCAGATGTGCCGACGCAGTGTTCTACAACGGCAGAATCTACACGATGGACCAGGAGAGAAGATCCGCTCGGGCTATCGCTGTCTCTGATGGGGAAATCGTCGGAGTCGGCGGAGACGATGACGTCAAGAGATGTGCCCCGCGTGGCTGTCGCAAGCTCAATCTCGGCGGGAAGGTGGTCCTGCCCGGATTCATAGACTGCCATACTCACTTCGTCCAGATGGGTGTCGATGCGATGAACGTCGACCTCACCCGAACCGATACGATCGACGGGGCCCTCCTTCTCATGAGAGAGGCTTCGAAGAAGATACCCGAAGGAGAGTGGGTCATCGGAGCAGGCTGGAAAGAGAGTGGTTGGAAGGATGGAAGGTTCATCACGGCGAAGGACCTCGATGCCTCCTGTCCGAGACATCCTGCTGTCGCCCACCGCGTTTGCGGGCACCTGTCGTCCGTGAACTCGCGCGCAATCTCGATGTTGGGGATAGACCGCAAAACGCCTGAAGTCGATGTCGATTCCTCTGGCCGTCTCACGGGCATCCTCAGGGAGAGCGCGGTCTTGATCCCTCGCCTCGCGACAGCTCCTGACAGGGCGACGAGGTCGAGGGCATTGGCCCTTGCGACGAGGAAAGCGCATTCGCTCGGTGTGACGTCCATAAACGACAACGGTCAGCCGGAGGATCTCGAAACCTACAGAACGGCCGAAAGGGAGGGCAAGTTGATGGTCAGGGTATGGTACAACACGCCCTCTGAGACCCTTGACTCCATGTTGAGGATGGGCCTTTCGACCGGAGTCGGTTCCAACATGCTCAAACTTGGCGGATTGAAGGTCTTTTGCGATGGCGCTTTGGGAGCGAGGACTGCTGCGGTCTCGGAACCCTATGATGACGATCCTGGCAACAAGGGCATGTTCGTCCAGGAGAGGGCTGCGTTGGATGAGATTGTGTCAAAGGCGAACGAAGCCGGGATCCAGCTCGCAATCCACGCGATCGGGGATCAGGGGATCGAGGTCGCGATTTCTTCGCTCTCGTCTGCGCTCGACCGACACCAGCGAAAGGACCACAGACACAGGATCGAGCACCTTGAGCTCCCCTCACCAGCGCATCTGAAGACGATGCGAAGACGCAAGATCATTGCGTCCATGCAGCCCAACTTCGTAGGCGAATGGGGGGGAACGGAAGGCATGTACGTATCAAGGCTCGGCCGGAAACGGGCGTCGCGAAACAACCCCTTCAAGGAGGTTCTGTCATCGGGCGTCAAACTCGTGTTCGGTTCGGACTGCATGCCGCTCAGTCCGCTCTATGGTATCCATTCCGCTGTGAACGCCCCCTACGAGGTGCAGAGGCTCTCTCCCCAAGAAGCAATCGCGGCCTACACGCGCGACGCAGCATCCGCGTCGTTCGAAGAAGATACGAAGGGCTCGATTTCGGTGGGGAAGGTCGCGGATTTCATCGTCCTCTCAGGGGATCCGTTGACCAGCCCGAACAAAATATCCTCGTTGAGGGTGCTAGAGACTATTATCTCCGGGGAAGTCGTTTACGGAAGCGCGAAGAAACGAGGCGAGTGAGACATGGCTGCAAGATCGAAACCTGTATTCACGATGGAAGCGCCGAAACCTATAGGCCCTTACTCCCAAGCAATGGTCATAGGCGAGTGGGTATTCTGCTCGGGCCAGATCGGTGCGGATCCAAGGTCTGAGGAGCTAGTTGGGAAGACGGCGGCAGAGCAGACGGAACGTGCGCTCGTGAACCTGCACGCCGTTCTCAAGGATGCTGGAAGCGATATGTCTCATGTGGTCAAGGTAACCCTTTACCTCAAGGACATGAAGGACTTCGCAGCCGTCAACGAAGTCTACGCGAAGCACTTCGGTGTCAGCAAGCCGGCAAGAAGCACAGTCGAGGTCAGCGGCCTTCCGAAGGGCGCGCTGGTCGAGATTGACGCCATTGCAGAGGTCGGCTGATCGAACGCAGGACTTCGCGAAAGGCAATATGTCGACTTGAGTATCCATGACTCCACGCCAAGGTGGCGAAGGCGAATAAGAAGAGACTCGAAGTGAAGAAATCTCGTCGCATGTTGATTCGCTTCTCGGGCATGGATTTCGCGATTATTCTCAGTTCTGCCCTGAAAGTCAATGAGGGCGTCAATGAAAGGGTCGCAGATTGCGGGCTCGTTCAACTTCGCGACGAGATATGCGGAAAACGTTTAAGTAGAGTGTGGCAGTACGGCTACTGTCTAGTCTGAAAGACAGTTTTGAAGGACTCGATTGGATTGAATAAAGGGAGGTGCAAGAGATGAGCATATTGATTCTCGGCGCGTCGGGGCAGATAGGAGGATTCTGTGTGCAGGACCTAATAGAGTTCTGCGGCGAGAAGGACATCATAGCCTCGAGCCGAAAGATGAGCAACGTGAAGAAGGCGATGGACGACCTCAAGCTCACGAAGAAGATCAAGTTGATAGAGCTTGACGCGAACGACACGGGAAAGGTCCTTGAGACCATTAAGAAGGAAAAGGTCGAATCCGTCGTGAACTGCGCATGGTACCAGACCAACCTCGGAGTGATGGACGCGTGCCTGAAGGGCGGCGCGACGTACACCGATCTTGGCGGTTTCTTTGACACATGTCTGAAGCAGCTGGAGCTCCACAAGAAGTGGAAGGATGCCGGCATAAACGCGACGATCGGCTTGGGTAGCACCCCCGGCATGACGAACATCGCTGGAGCCGCCGGTGCAAAGAGGCTCGACTCGGTCGATGCAATCGACATCGTGTGCGCATGGGGCAACACGCTTCCTGTCAAGGAGGCCGGGTGGCCAGGATACTCCATCCGGACTGTCCTCGATGAGTTCACGCAGGAATCCGTTCAGTGGATCGACGGCAAGTACCAGAAGCAGAAGATACTTGGCGGAGAGACGGATGTCTTGATGCCAGAACCGATCGGCAAGGTCAAGGCGTATTTCATAAAGCACTCGGAACCAGCCACGATGGGCAAGTACCTCAACGCGAAGAGGGTAACATTCAGAATTGGCTTCCCCGCACAGGACATGAACACTTTCCTGACGCTGAGGGCTCTCGGATTCGCCGACACTAACCTTCTGGATGCGAGCGGCGCCAAGGTCTCTCCGTTGGACTACCTGACTGCCATGTATCAGAAGGGTGTGTCGGATGGGAGGGCCGCCCCGTCCAAGGAGAAGTTCGAGTATGATATGTTCAGGATCGACTGTGCAGGCAAGAAGGATGGCATGCCCGCGACGGCGACCTACTTCATCGTCACTTGGAACGACCCGGAGAGGGGCATCTCTTCAGCTAGGGACACATCGGTCCCACCTGCGATCGTCGCGCACTGGCAGCACACCAAGAAGATAAAGGAATCTGGTGTGTTCCCGGCAGAGGCGACTGTCGACCCTGAAGCCTTCTTCAAGGAGCTTGGCAAGAGGAAGATCTTCGTGGACGAGCAGATCACGAGGTCGACGAAATATTACTGATCCCAAAGGATCGTTTAAACCCCAAGAGGAGGGGTGCGAGACACCTCTTCCTCATCGTATTCTTCCATTTCCATTCGTTGAGAGCGCTCATTTCGAGATTTGGTGCTCCTCGGGCAGGAGCGCCAGAAGCCTTGCCATCGCAACCGTGAAGTCCTCCAGCTTGACATCGACTGATGCAGGGTCGACCGGCACCTTGTCCTGGATCGCGCACCTCATGTGTATCTGGCACTTCGGACAGAACATGAGCAGCCTGTCGGCGCCGACCCTCTTCGCCTCTGCGATCCTCTCGACCTGCATCTTCTTCGCATTGGCGTTGCAGTTCGCCCACGCGCTCACGCCGCAGCAAATCGCCTTGTCGCGGGTGTTCTCCATCTCCACGAACTTTGCCCCGCTGAACGCCTTCGCCAGTTGCCTGGGCGATTCATAGACGCCCGAGTGTCTTCCGAGTCTGCACGAATCGTGATACGAGAATGTGTAGCTCGCTTTCGCAGCGTCATCTAGCTTGAGGGCTCCTGAGTCGATGAGTTCCTTGAGGAAATCTGAAATGTGGACCAGCTCGAACTCGAAGTCTCCCATCAGATCCTGGTAATCCGCCTTGAAAGTCCTGTAGCATTCAGGGCAAGTGAACACAACTCTCTTTGCACCCGATTTCTTGATCAGCTGCACGTTGTGTTCCATGAGTTTCTCGAAGTTGTCCTCGTCTCCTGTCCAGTTCAGGTCGTGACCGCAACACTTCTCCTCGTTGCTGACGACGGGCACTATCCCTGCCTTGTTCATTATCCTGACGGCGCTTTCAGCGATCTCGTTCAGCTTCATGCCCTCTCGGTCATAGAAGATTGCATCATATTGCGGCAAACAACCCACGAAGTAGAATACATCGCCTTTGTCCGCGACCTTCATGTCCTTCTTGACCCAGCCGAGCCTGTTCTGCTTCAGGTTGCTCTTGGCCATTATCCTCTGGACGGAATGAATCAGGCCTCCTTGAGAACATAGGGGTGCCGCTCCAAACTCGACGGCTTCTTCTCTCAAGCCACGTATGAACCCGGTGTAGTCGACCTTGTACGGGCACATGGAGTTGCACTGTTCGCAGGTCGTGCATGTCCAGATGTCCCTGTCGCTAGCAATGTTGTCGACTATGCCTTCCATGGACCTGATGACTATCGTCCTGGGGGCGAAATTGGTGTCGTACTTCGCGACGGGACAGACGGTTGTGCACTTGCCGCACTCGACACAGTCGAACGCTCCGGTGTCCTCGATAAGTTGTTTGACCGCGGCCTTCGTCTGCTCCTCGGTCCTTGGGCTCTTCGCTTTCGCAGGCTTCTGGAGATGTATGGGTCCAAGGGCTCTGACCTCCTCGACAAACTCGCTCGCCGTCTTGGCGAACTTCGTCCTCTCGGATGCGTTTATCCATTCTGTCCTGAGCCTTCTCGAATCTAGTCCCACGATGTCGAACAGTCTCTTCAGCGCGTCGATTCTCTCCTGAGCCTTCTTGTTGCCCGACACGTAGTGGCAGTTGTCCATTAGGCATCCTATCACGATGATGCCATCAGCGCCGTTCTCAAACGCATCCATCACGATGCCAGGCTCGACGCTGCCTGTGCACATCACACGCACTATCCTGATATTCGGAGGGTACTCGACCTTGTTCACGCCTGCCAGGCTCGCCGAGGGGTAGCCACACCAGGTGCAGGTGAAAGCGATGATTTTCGGCTCGAACTTGTCACTCATCCAATCCCACCTCCTCGGTAATCGCTCGGACCGTTGCCTCAACCTGCTCAAGCCTGAATCCGTTGACCGTGATCGCCTTGTTGCAGCACACGACAGCGCACTGCCCGCACCCCTCACACCGGATCTCATCGATCTTGGAGACCAGGACTCCTTTCTTCTTGTCTTCGAGGATCGTTATAGCCCCGTACTCGCAGGCCTTCTCGCATCTGCCGCAGCCGCGGCATCTATCCTCGTCGACGAATGCAACGATCCTCGGGAACTTGACCTTGCCCTTCTTCATGAGCTCTATTGCGTTTGCGGCAGCCGCCTTTGCGTCCTCAATGGAGTACCTTATCCCCTTCGGCCCCTGGGCTGTTCCAGCAACGTATATGCCCCTCCTGAACTCAGACGGAAACATCGGGTTGATGTCCTTCATGAATCTGTCGACGTCTGTCTGGAGGTGGAGCATCTTCACTATCTTGTCGCTTCCGTCAGCGGGCTCCTGCCCAACAGAAAGGACCACGAGGTCCGAGTCAATGTTCAGGAGCGCATCCGCGTCGGTGTCCACCGCGCGGACATAGATCTTGCCCTTGTCCTCGACGATCTCCGAAATGCGGCCTCGCACGAAGTTGATGCCCTCTTCCTTGGCGGCCTGGTAGAACTCCTCGAACCCTCTGTAAGGTCCTCTGAGATCGATGTAGTGGATGTACACGTTCGTTCCCGGCAGGACCTTCCTGATCTCCCTCGCCTGGCCAATTGCGTATGTGCAGCAGACGAGTGAGCAATGCAGGTTACCTTTCGTTATGTCCCTCGAGCCTACGCATTGGATGAAATTGACCGTCCTGGGCACCTTTCCGTCCGAAGGTCTCCTCAACCCTCCCCCCTTCTCACGCTGCTCGACCAGCAGCCTTTCAAGCTCCACTGTGGTGATGACGTCCGGGTTCCCGTACCTCAGCTCAGGTATCCTTTTCGGGTCGAAGGTCTTTGTTCCAGTTGCCACGATTATGGTCCCGACATCGAACTCCTTGACGCCGCTCGGCGACTTCACCTTCACATGTCTAGAACCAAAGCCGCCGGCAATGTCCTCTATCTCGGTGTTCAGCATGACATCGATGTTCTTGTCCTGGAGCACGTCCTCGATCTTCGGCGTGAACACGCACTCCTTGCAGTACTGCATGCAGCATATGCCGCAGTTGTGCGTGGGGAAGGTCATGCTGAGCTTGTAGGCCCTCCCTCCGAGCTCCCCGGTCCTTTCGACGAGGTACGCCTTGTACCCTTGGGCTGAGATGTCAAGAGCTGCCTGCATTCCGGTTACCCCGCCCCCTATCACAAGAGCCGCGCCCATGACTGGAATCTCGATGTCCTCCAAAGGTACGAGCTTTTCGGCCCGGGCCACCGCCCCTCTCACGAGACTTTTCGCCTTCGATGTGGCGGCCTTCTTATCGCCGTGCACCCAAGCGCACTGCTCTCTGATGTTCACCTGCTCGACGAGATACTTGTTGATGCCCTGCTCTTCCAGGGCCTTACTGATGATAATGCCTTGAACGTTGGGCGAGCAGGCACCGATCGCAACCCTCTCGAACAACTTCGCAGCGGTGTCTTCTTTCAGAAACTTCTGGCCTTCCTTTGAGCACAGCGCCTCGTGGATGCCGACCGCCATGACTCTTGGGTCCTTCTTCAGCTCAGCAGCGATGGTCTCTAGGTCGATCCTCTTGCCGATTTCGCCCCTGCATGTGCAGAGATAGACGGCCACGCCCTTGCGTGGCGTGTCCTTGCTCTTGGGCTGGATTGTCATGTTGTCCCTCCGCTCAACTGTGGTTAGTGGTTCCTTCAGCACGAGACGAACTCGACTCCCTGCTCCAGCTTCGCTCTCCTCAGCGCGTTGTAAACTCCCTCGAGGATGCACGCTTCGGTCACATAGCCATAGAAATCGCCTTTGTCAAACACTGCTATGGTTGACACCCCCGAATTGGCCATCGCCTTGGCCACCCATCTCAGGTCGAGGGAGAGATTCGTCAGGATCACGAGGGGCTTGGACATGATGTCCTTCACCTTCACTTTGTCCGGGTCCTTCCCCTCCGCGATCGTTTTGGATATGATGTCTTTCTTCGTGACTATCCCGTAGGCGTCACTCTTGTTCTGCCTTGGCACCAAAAGGGAATACCTGTTCCGGTCCAGCATCATTTGGATGGCCTTCGACACTGAGGCATCCCTTTCGATCGTCGGAAACTCGAAGGTCTTGACAACGTCTTTGAGTATCAAAGGTGTTGGGCTCATTCCTTCTCCCCCTTTGATTTCCCCTTTGCCTTCGATTTCGCTGAGATCGCCTTCAGAATGTCCACATCTGAGATGAAGCCTAGGAAGTTCTCTTTGTCGAACACGGCGATCTTGGATACGTTCTCATTCGCCATTTTCTTTGCAGCCCATCTGATGTCCAGGTCCAGGTTGTTCATGACCACCAATGGTTTCCTGGCGAACTTGAGCACAGGAGTTGTAGTGAAATCGACGCCATCTGCGACGGCGCCCTCGACCAGGTCCCACCTCGTGATTATCCCATACGAATCGTTCGGTCCCTTCCGGTCGATCAGCAGGAAATCAGTCTTGTTCTCGACCATTGAGACCAGGGCCTCGCCGATTGTCGCGTCTGGAGATATCTTGACGTGGTGTGAGTCACCGAGGATGTTCCTTAACTCCAACTATGTCCCCCCTCCTAGCCAGCGTATAAACAGCGTTATCGTCGAGAGCGTATATTAACGTTCGGAGTTCTGGATCTTACAGATACACGATGTAGGATTCGTGCCATCAGAGTGCGGTCGTTGGGGAACTCATAATAATCGGGAAGACAATCGCTTGGATGATGAAGCAGCCGCTTGATGCGCTTTTTCGGCCGGAATCGGTCGCTCTGATAGGTGCGTCTTCGAATCCTGCGAAACTGAGCCACATAGCCCTGAAGAGCCTCTCTAAGGGTCACTTCCGCCTCTATCCCGTCAATCCAAAGGAGACGAACATACTTGGCCTCCGCTGCTATGCATCAGTCTTTGACATTCCAGAGCCAATCGACCTCGCTCTGATATCGCTTCCTGCTCAGGCGACTCTGGGGCCGATGAAGGAGTGCGTCAAGAAGAGGGTCGGAGTCGTAGTGATCACGTCTTCTGGCTTCAAGGAATCGGGCGCGGAAGGACGCAGACTTGAGGAGCAGCTTGTCCGGACGAAGAAGGGCACGAGCACTCGCATCCTGGGTCCGAACACTATGGGAGTGTTCGTGCCATCTATTGGTCTCGACACACTCTTCGTCCAGACCGAGAAGAGCCCTCGCCCAAGGGAAGGTTCGATCGCGATGCTGTCTCAGAGCGGAGCTGTGTCGATATCCTTCTTGGAGAAGGCAGAAGCTTCTGGAATCGGCATTTCGGCCTGTATAGGCCTCGGCAACAAGAGTGACATCAACGAGAACGAGCTTGTAACCTACCTGGCATCGGATCCAGCCACGAAGTGCATCGCGCTTTATCTCGAATCGTTCTCATCGGGTCAGGAGTTTGTGGCGATTGCCAGGGAGGCTTCCGGGATCAAGCCGATTGTTGTGCTGAAGTCAGGTAGGACTGAGGCAGGTTCAAGAGCGGCAAGATCCCACACTGGTGCGCTTGCAGCTTCTTCTGATTCCATGGTCGACGGAGCGTTGAGGCAGGCAGGAGTCATCAGAGCGTATGATGAGGAGGAACTCGTGGATGTCGCAAAGGCGCTAGCATATGCTGGCCAGATCCCCGGTGACCGGATATGCATCGTCGCTAGCGCGGGCGGCTTCGGTGTCATAGGCGCTGACTATGTCGAATCGCGCGAGCATGGAGCAGGCATGAGAATGGCGGTGCTCTCCAAATCAACTCAGGACTCCCTTCGTCAGGTCGTCCCTAGCTTCGCTTCCGTGAGGAACCCCGTGGATTTGACTGCGGGCGTCACAGACGAGATGTACGAGTCTGTGCTGACGATTCTCCAGAGCGACCCGGGCATTGACGGGATAATGATGTCCCTCGAGCTCCAACCTCCGAACATAACCAAGAAGCTGATAGAAGTTGCAGAAAGGAGATCGAAAGCCAAAGGCGCACGCTTAGTGATAGGCGCGTTCGGAGGCAACTACACGGAGACGATGCTCAGAGAATTCGAGCAGAGAGGAATCCCAGCGTATCCGACGATCTGGCGAGCCATCAGAGCACTTCATGCGCTTGCCGAGAGAGGACGCCTTCTGAGACGAAACAAAACGCTCTCAGAAGAACCCCGTTGATAGTGTATCAGTAGATCTTGATACGGGGTCTTCTGGAATTGGTTTAGGAAAACGGTTTCAGCCGCCGATTCTGAAGACTTTCGTGCCGCACTTCGGGCAGATGCCCTTCGTGGCAGGCTTTCCATTCTTCAGTTTGACTTTCTTCGGGTCTTTCATTTCGACGGACTTCTTGCACTTGACACAGTATGCCTTCGTCAAATATCCCACCGCCCCTGTATCGCCTCGTGTTAATATATATTCTTTCCGATGATTTCCAGTGCGCCGGACCATCCGGCGGTTTTCCTCCATCTGGCATCGAGAATTGAGCGTGGATCTTCTTCTCGCGCTATCCGTTCCGAAAATGAAATATACCTGTCTACCACGATTCCCTGGCAAGGGATGCGCTCAATGTGAACTCAGCGAATGCGGTGCGAGCAAAAGGGAAGAAACACACTCAAGCCAGGATACTCTCCAGGATGACCTCTAACCAGGTAGGGGTTAACCTTGCGAAGGGCATGGCTGACCCATACGTCCCTTACTTGGCGATTAGCCTCAATGCCACGCCCGCCGAGCTCGGCTGGCTGCAGGCGTTCACGAATCTGTTTCCCACAGTGATGCAGGTCCCCTGGGGGAAGTTAAGCGATTTCTTCGGACGAAGAATCCCCTTCCTAATCATGGGCGGCGTGCTGTCCTTCGCCCTGTACTTCTTCATGGTGGGCGTGATGAACGCCTGGCAGCTAATTATCTTGGTCGCAATCCAGATGTTCATCGGCTCTATGATGATCCCGACCTGGTCTGCGCTTGTGGGAGACGTCACGACAGTGAAGAACAGAGGTTCGGTCATGGGCAAGTTCTTCGCGGTGTCATCCCTTGCCAGCCTCATCGGAACGCTCTTCGCTGGCGCAGCAATACCGACGAGTGGAGGGACCGTCGAGAGATTCGCAATCCCCTTCTTCATCGCTGGCGCAAGCGGTATTGCGGGGTCGTTGATCCTTTTCGAGATAATGGAACAGAAGAAGCGGATGTACGCGTCGCCGAAGACGTTGTTCAAGTTCAGCCTGAAGTCCTTCATTTTCATCTCCGACCTCAAGGAGAACATATACTTCAGAAACCTGGTCGTCCTCAACACGACCTTCAACTTCATCATGTCGATCATCTGGCCAATACTCTATCTGACATACGTCAAGGTGTTGAATGCCAGCGCATTCGAGATCGGGATAATGACAGTGATATCGACCGGAGGTACGCTCTTCTTCCAGACCAAGGTCGGAAAGCTCCTTGATGTGATAGGTCCGATGCCACAGATACTGATTTCGAGATTCGCATTCATCTCGGTGCCCATTGTGTATGCCCTGGCCACACAGGTGTGGCACATCTACCTGCTGAACGCCCTTCTCGGCTTCGCGAACGCGATGGCGAACGTAGCATTCTTTGCATACATCTTGGACGTCGCCCCTACTGAGAAGAAGGGCGAGTACTTCGCCGTCTACAACACTACGATTGGCATCGCCACGTTCTTCGGATCGGTCATCGGAGGATACCTTGCCTACTATTTCCTGGATTTCTACTCCCACCACGCGGCCACCTATTCGCACGCAGATTGGATACTGGGTCTTGGAGCTGTGTACGCAATCTCCGCGGTCGGCCGCATAGCATGCGCCGCGTGGTTCTTCAAATTGAAGGATCCCGTCAAGTATCCAGAGACTTTGACTGGGGTCATCAGGAAGGCATTCAAGCGTTGGCGTGCAGGCCGTTGGTCTCCTGATTGAGAGATCTGACAACGACCACAGCGCTCGATGTTGAACAGAAAAATCAGGTTGAAAGGGGTTTGTAGACCTACCTCGTCCGCTTGCCGGCGACGTAGGCTCTCAGGGCCTTCTTCTCCGTCCTTGGGACGGCGATGAGGCTCTTCTCCAGGCGCACGCGCCTGTATGTGTTCCAGAGTCTTGTTGCTCGCATTGCATCCACCTCCTCAAAAGTGAAAACTCGGCTAGTTCCGCTTTCGCAGATCTCGCCTATCACTCAACAGGATGATCGCGATAGCCTGCTATCAATGGGGGAAGAATCCAATCTTTTGCAGGTTTTCGCGAACATACTTATCGATACTCTCTTAAACGCCTGGAATATAAGACACTTTGCACGTTACTAGCCGCTCGAATTCAAAATATATTATAAAAATGTAAATATGGTCTGAAATCGAAGGTGCACTGCCGTGTTTCGGAGCCGTTGAATACATTACTGGACATGGTGATTCCAAGAAGGTATAAATATTCAATAATAAATATAATTGAAACATATATTTTCAGTCGGATTTAAACCTTCCTTCTGTCGAGATCCGTCCGTGTGATGACCGTTTTCGAAACTCTCAATTGTGCGTTCGGAAGAGCGCGTGTAGGTTGCTACCCTGATAGCCAAAACATTATACCGATGACGGCGAAAGCACTGGCTAGGACGACGAACAAGAACCACAGCGCTCTCTTGTCTATCATGTTCTCGACAGCTGTGTATGATTCACTGATTTAACTCTTTTCTGCCGGCGCACAAATCCGGTGAAAAGCACGATATACATGTTATTGGGATTCCCCTCGATATGTCCCTCGAGGAATTGACCTCGCTCACGAGCAAGGATCGCATTCTTCTCTATCTGACAGACTTCCAAAACATGGAAGATAGGTACGAACTCCCTGCCGATCTTACCCAGCAGTCCATTGCATATGGCACAGGGGTTCAGAGGAAGCATCTGTCCCAGTATCTGAACGACCTCATCGAGGAGTCGCTCATTATCGAGAGGAAGGCACACATACAGGGTATGAAGCAGAGGATGAACGGTTATTATCTGACGCCAGCTGGCTTCGCCAGGGCGTCTTCTCTCCGGAGCAGGATCGGAGACGTCATCGTTCCCGTGAGGATGAACGGGAAGCTCAGCGATATGATGGTCAAGGAAATTGACGATGCCACTTCTGTTCACGTGACATTCTGCGACATAGTCCGAGAGGCGATCCATGGGAATGGTCTCGAGATGGAAGTACTGGATACCGTGGAGTCGCGCAAGCGGGAGGCCCTGGAGGAGAAGGAGCAGGACACGGACATATTCAGAAGGGCGCTCCAGACCGCATGGCGAGATGGTCGCGTCACCGCTACTGAGAGGTTCCTTGTCGAGGAGCTAAGGAAGCACCTCAACATCACTGAGGAACAGCAACGCGCGTTGGAGTCCGAGATTATCAAGACACTGGCCCAGGATCACATGGAGTTCCGGCGCATCTACAGGACCGTTCTTGAGGTCGCCCTCGCAGATCGAGTTATCTCTGGCCCAGAGGAATCGATTCTTGAGCAGTTGAGAAGGGTGATGCGAATCTCCCGGAAGGAGCACGAGGATATGGTCAAGGAGACAGAGGCCTCAATATGCGGACCACCTGGTTGCGAAAAAGACCTTCTTGAAGATGCAATGAAACTGCTGAGAGACCAGGGCGACGATTGATTCTGGATGAACTAGCCGACCAACTTGTATACCTTGTCATGCGGTCTGACTCTCTCTTTGACCTTGATCCCGACTGACTGACCCGCAGACGCGTTCGGGACAGGTTTCCTATCAATCTCCATAGATTCGATCCTCTGGTCGAAGTTCGTCGTAGCACCCTTGAATCTGACTGAGTCTCCGACAGTCAGCGTCCCGGATGTGATTTCTACTGCCGCCACGCTCGGCTTCGCGAAGAATATGCTAACCTTCCCAACCTCTACCTCCTCGGCCATGCTCACCCTCAGCTTCGAATCACACTACGGATATTTATCAGCTATTGGAGCGTTCCTAGATCTCATCTTCGGTTCAACTCGCAGGGCCAGCACCTCAGTCGAATTGTACCCAGCACATTCGGCCCGATAACCGAATCGCGACAAGTTATAATAGGCAGGAGTATTTCACTCACTCAGCATCAGTCAGTTCGGTCAAGGGATGGATGATGCAGAACTCGTCAGCCAGGATCAAGAACAGGCCAGGTGCGAAGGCCTGCGCAACCCCCACTAGATTCACAGGGGAGATGCTCAGCGTTCTATCCGACATTATGTCCGTGGGTCACGTCGATGCCGTGCTCAACAAGATCGCATCGACTATTGCAGAGCTTTTCTCGATGCGCGCACTCGTGATAGGGGTTTGGGATGAAAGCGAGAACATCTTCCGTGTGAGGGCAACCTATGGCTACAGCGGGGACAGAGACAAGAAGATCAGGAAGTTCACATACACGCACGAGCGCCTGGAAATGGACCTCAACGAGAACTGGAAGATTGCCGATGGCGTCTATTTCATCAGGCCCAAGCCAGAGGATTTCATCAAGGGTGAGGAGCCATTCTACAATGTCATGGACAATACCACGAAGCCCCGGACCGACCCTTCAATCTGGCACGAGCTCGACTACATCAGATTCGTCATCAGGAACCGAGAAGGGACGTACATAGGCTTCATCGAGGTGAATGAATCTGAAGACAACAAGACGCCTGACAGCTCCACGATCGAGGCGATGCAGTTGTTCTCCCAGTTGGCAGGCGTTGCCATAGAGAACGCCACTATGTTCCAGAACCAGGTGCAAGAGGCGAAGCGATCCCGATTCCTCGGGGACATAATCGCGCATGACATCAACAACTACAACCAGGCTGTCACTAGCTATCTGCAGATGGCTCTCGAAAGCAAGGGTGTCCCTGAGAAGACCGCAGCCTATCTAGAACGAGCATCGTCGTCCGCATGGAGCATCAGCGAACTCATCCAGAGGGCTAACAAGCTCATCAAGATCGAGGAGGAGGGCGCTCACAACCTCGGGCCAGTCGAGTTGGGTGAGGTCCTGAAGGAGAGCGTCGCCGAGGTCATGCGGAGTCGCACCGAGAAGGAGGTAAAGTTCGATCTCAAGCTCGGGAGCCACAGGTATTTTGTGACTGGAAATGAGCTGGCGAATGAGATATTCACCAACATCCTTGAGAATGCTGTCGTGTACGACCCACACGAGAGAGTATCGGTCGAGGTAAGTATCGGCGAATTCAGGATCGAGCCGAGGAAGTATTGGTGCGTTTCCGTAGCCGACCATGGCATCGGCATCCCAGACTCGAAGAAGAAAGTCGTGTTCGGCAGGATCCAGACGGGTGATGAACGTCTGTCCGCAAGCGGCTTGGGCTTATCCATAGTGAGGGCCATCGTCGAAGGGTACCACGGCATGGTCTGGGTTGAGGATCGAGTCTCGGGTGACCCATCTAGGGGAAGCGTCTTCAGGGTGGCCCTTCCGATGGCTTTGGTGAAGTGAATAGTCGTCGTTACCGTACCTGACCCGTCCGAGAAGGTTTATTCATTGTTCTACGATAGGGGAGTCCGTTGAGAATGATGAGGCTTCAGGGCAGAGTGACATTGATCACGGGAGGCACGGAGGGAATCGGGTTCGCCACGGCAGAGCTGTTCCTTGAAGAGGGCGCGAAAGTGGTGATCACCGGCCGTTCCGAGGAGAAAGGCAGAAGAGCGCTCCGAAAACTGAGCAAGCTGGGAACAGTGGAGTTCGTCAGAGGCGATGTCTCTCGCTCGGCGGATGCCAGGCGAATGGTCGACAGGACGGTGAGACGGTTCGGGAGACTGGATATTCTGTTCAACAATGCAGGCGTCTATCTTGAGAGATTTGCGGAAGACACGACAGAGGAGGAGTGGGATAGAGTCCTCGACACAAACCTCAAAGGGACTTTCCTTGTCACTAAGTTCGCCATACCCCACATGAAGAAGCAGGGCCATGGGTCGATAATCAACAACTCGTCAGATGCCGGGATCATCGGCAACCGCGCCTGTCCTGCATACTGCGCTTCGAAGGGTGCCATAACGGTGATGACGAAGGCGATGGCGCTCGACTATGCCAAGTTCAACATCCGGGTCAATTGCGTGAACCCGGGCATCATCGACACGCCAATGCTAAGGCGCGACGCGCGCACATCTAGGGACCTCAAGGCGTATCTGAGAAGCGCAGATGAGGTACAACCCATGGGCAGGGTCGGCAGGCCAGAGGAAGTGGCGAATGCAGTGCTGTTCCTCGCCTCTGACGAGGCCTCATTCATCACTGGCACCGCGCTCTCAGTCGACGGCGGCACTACTGCTCAGTGATCGGTCAGAGAACGTAGTAGATCAGATAGATGACTTCTCCTGAGAGAAACGTGACAAACCAAAGCAGATAGAGCGGATTCGACAAACGCTTGTGCAACTTCATCGGCTTGCGGGTTCTCCATTGGATGATGCCGGTGCCCATTATGGTGAGTTCCATGGCTATGACGACCACGGCCACTATGCCGTGCACCGCGAAATAGACGACCAGTCCTGGCGTGATGTCCAGGATGTGTCCTTCGACGCTGCTCCCAGTCAAGCGAAACAACATGTAGAATATCGAAAGGCCAAGGTCCCAGACAACCCCGACCGTCCCCGTGAGCATGTGATACGGGAGTTTCCATCTACCGCTCAGGTACGCGTGTGTGAAGAGGAACGCAACTGGTATAAGGGCGACCGCGATGAATGTGCTGATCCAAGGCGCTTCCGTCATGAAGCGGCGGACGGGGTTCCTGCTAATCCATCTTGCGCTTCTTTCGCCAAAAACGTTATATCGATTGCATGATGTGCGACGTCTACGAGAGTGGTCTGATGGAAGGAGGCAGACGGAACCATCTGGAAATCCTGAGGATTGCCATATCGATGGAGATCGAGGGAAAGGAGTTCTTCGAAGAAGCTTCGGGAAAGGTCAAGCACAAACGGGCCAAAGACACCTTCATCAGCCTCGTGAAGCAAGAGCAAAGGCACATCGACATACTGAGTGCTGAGTTGTCGAGGCTCAGCGACGGCAAGGGCTGGGCTTCTCTAGTGGTGATGAAGGACAATGCGTCGGCCTACACCCGAACATCCGTCTTCAAAGACAAGGATATCAAAAGAATTCGGCTAGGTCCCGATGCTGGCGAGCTCGAGGTTCTGAAGGTCGGGATCGAGGTTGAGAAGAAGTCCATAGAATACTACAGGGATGCAGCGAAACAGACCACAGACCAGAACGCGAAGGAGATCTTCACCTGGCTCGTGGGCGAGGAAGCCGGTCACTTGACGATCCTAAGCGCGGAGTACGAGAACAGAACGAGATCGGGGTTCTACTATGACGATATGGAATTCAGCCTCGAGGTAATGTGACATCGTTAGAGTGTCCCGTTCCTTATGGATTCCACCGTCAAAAGCAGGTCTGAAAACACTGCATACGCGGTCTGCGTGATTCCCGGGCCTCTCTCGAAGATGGTAAGATCACCCATCAGATCTGTCTTCAGTGTCAGAGCGCTCGAGGTCCCGTCAACTGACCAGAAAGGATGTTCGGAACCTATCCTCAGTGGCTCCACCTTCAACTTGACCTTGCCGTCCTCCCGTCCAGCAGACGCAATAAGCTTGATCTTCTTCCCCTGAACGCTCGCAGCCTCGACGTCCGCAATGGTGATTTTCCCCACTCCCTTTCTATCGACTGCCCTCGGGGTGGTATCCGCCCCCATCAGGACGTTTGCAAGAGCTGTAATCTTGGCAGCTGCATCCCATCCGTCGAGGTCGAGCGAGGGGTCAGCCTCGGCTATGCCCTTCCTCTGGGCCTCCGCTACCGCCTCCTTCATGCTTCTGCCTCCGGACATCTGATCGAGAACGAAGTTGGAAGTGCTGTTCAGGATGCCCTCCAGGCCGAGTATCTCGCATCCAGGTAGCGTCTTCTCCACCAGATTGAAGATCGGGGTCCCGTCCATGACGGTTCCCTCGAACCTCAGATGAACGCCCCTTGATCTCGCCATATCCCTCAGCTCATGGTAAGCGAAGGCGATCGGCCCCTTGTTCGCCGTAATCACATCCATCCCGCAGTCGATAGCGGCCTTGATGTGATCTATCGCTGGCTTCCCGCTTTCGATGTTCAGCGTCGTCAACTCGATCATGAGGTCTGCGTCGCACTTCTTGATGATGCCGATGGGCGATTCTTTGGTCGTCTCTGAACCAAAGTCAGTGAGTGTCCCGCGATCTTTCAGATGCTCAAGCACATTCCCTAGATCAATGGAGTTCTTCGAAATCAGGGAACCCCTGGACCTCGTGGCTATGGCCAGCACCTCGACGTCGAGACCTTTCTTCCTGAGCAGCCAATCGCGCTTCGAAAGAAGCAGTCGGGCGAACTCCTGCCCAACATTTCCGAAGCCGATGATGGCCACTCGAAGTATCATGTCCGATCCCTTCCATTTTCGCAAGGTCTATGCCACATATTTCCGGAGACTGAATTCGCAGGGGACGGAGCTCGAATCAGATCTTTGTGAACTCATCTTTCCCAGCGCCGCATTCGGGGCAGGTCCAGTCATCTGGAAGGTCTTCAAAGGACGTTCCTGGTTCAATCGACTGGGTCGGGTCTCCTTTTTCCGGGTCGTACACGTATCCACAGACATTGCACTGATACTTGTCCATGTTCCTCTCCTCTTCGGTATTCGAATATTACTACTTGACGGTTCTGGAACAATTCGGGTGATGAAGGCGTCCGCTAGCGCGAATATCGTCACTCGACTGCTACATGTAGTCAGAGAAGCATAACATACCAGTCATCGTCAAGGACGAGATGCTGGTCAGGGGAGTCGTCTTCTATCTTGAGTCGGACCTCCCATCAGAAGCGAAGCTACTGCTCGAGGATTTCAGATTGGCCGTCAACAACGCGATTCGAGCAGGTCTTCAAGCGCGGGTGACTTCGAGAAATGCCCTTGTCAGAATCGCGTACACAGATTTTCGCGAACAACATCCAAGGATGTATGCGCAGCATCTGGTATCGGCGTTCGGAGTGGCTGGGAGCGTCCTAAAGAACCATCGCAAGTGCGTTCAGAAAGCTGTTACTTGCAGGATCCCCTTTGTCAAGCGCCTGATGATGAAAGCAGAGAATCAGGCGTACAAGCTCGATCGGAAGTCAGGAGTCATCGACCTTCCGATCAGGGCTGGCTGCCATGTCGGATTGAAGCTCGTCGTCAGCGAGTTTCATCGGAAGTACCTGGATGACATGTCCCTCTCTCTCGGTTCCCTCACCATTCTCCCCGATCGACTAGTAGTTGCGTTCAGGAAGGATGCGCCCAAGCCGTATGTTCCCGACTCTGTGATTTCCCTGGACACGAACGAGCGGAGCCTGGACGGCTTGTTCGTTCAAGGCGATGTCGCCAAGGCCATCAAGGCGGAGTTCCCAGAAGTCGCAATAATCCAGCAGCGGCATCACGACAGGCGCAGGAGGCTCCAGAAAAGGAAGGCACACGACCGCCGAACTTCCAGGAACCTGTGCAGAATGGAGGGGGCGAGGGAGCACCATCGAATCGACTACAGGCTCCACCAGGTGGCGAACTCGGTCCTGAAGTTCGCGGAGGAGCGGAGATCCGCGATCGTCCTCGAGGACCTGAAAGGATTTAAATCGAAAAGGAGCAAGGAACTGAATCGCCGCCTCAGCATGTGGCCCAGAAGGAAACTCCATCAGATCATCGAATATAGGGCGCAGTGGAAAGGCATTCCAATCTTCAAGGTCGATCCAAGAAACAGCAGCAGAACGTGCCCGATATGTGGGAGAATACTACATTCCCGAATGGGCGCGGAGTTCGCATGCGAATGTGGCCGGCGCCTTGACAGACACATCAACGCCAGCATCAACCTGCTGCAAACAGCTATCTCGAAGGGGATGGCAGGGGGTTTATGGTTCAACCCCGGCGCGTTCCAGCATGACGTGATGATGACCCTATACGAGCCAGCGATGGCCGCACGGTCGGAGCCGAATGGAACGAGTGGCATTGTTGGGATGACCTAGATGTCACAACCCGAAAATGCAACAGAACCACATTGTTGGATGCATCGGACTCTACCTCCTCAAAGGCGAGATCTTTCGGATGGCTTGATTTGATGATTGTCTGTCCGCTAGTGCTCAATCGAAAGCGTTGGACTTCTCGTTGTCTCACCAATTGGAAAAATTTCCAGTTATTGCAGACGAAATTCGAAATTTCAATCACGACAAAGCACTGATGTTTGAACTTATGCAGAGGAAAATCGCCTGGTTTTTGTTCGAGAGATATGCTTAAGTACGTTCTTGCCAGTCTAGGCGACCGGGGGATTCGGGGCCTTCTGACCTCCGTTCGGCGAGTGAGGTACGGCCTCTGAGTCGGGACGCAGCGCCTGACATATCTCGGCTAGGTGTTGGAAATGAAGATAAGGGACTTCAAGTGGTTGTTCGGCAGAAACAGCGAGTTCTGGCCGACGAACATGAAGACCGGCATGTGGGCATGGGTCGGACACAGATTGACGGGCATAATACTCGTCGTGTACGTGTTCATGCACCTGTCGTTCTTGACGCAGGCTTCGCTGAGCCATGAGAAATTCAACAGCCTTATGGAAGTGACGGCGCAGCCGGCGTTCGTGTTTATGGACTTCATGCTCGTGTGCGCGGTCATATACCACGCCATGAACGGATTCAGGGTCGTGCTGTTCGACATGGGTGTGGGGATCAGAAAGCAGAAGCTTGTTTTCTGGATCATGATGGCAATTGCTGCCGTGCTGGTCGCCGTCGGCTTCTGGCTCCTGTTCGACGCTGGTCTCTTCAACGGAGAGTGGTTCTGATGACCGAGCAGAGGATAGCGACATCAAAGGTCGCTGGAACCTGGGCATGGTTCTTCCAGAGGCTCTCAGCCGTACTGTTGGTGGTTCTGCTGGCGGCCCATATCATCGCAGCACATTACTGGCATGTGGGAGAGGAGGTCTCCGTGAACACAGTGAACGAGAGGCTGAAGAACGTGGCCTTCATCGCGATAGACTACTCGATGCTAGCCATGGTCCTCCTCCACGGACTCAACGGAACGAGGACGGTTCTGCTCGATTTCGACATGTTCATCAAGCGTAGGAAGGCGGTCGACATGGGGCTCTGGATACTCGGGATTGCGACGATGATATGGGGCATTGTCATCCTATGGCCTTTCATAGCGGGTTAAGGGGCTGAAGAAATGTACTACCACAAGATCTTGGTAATCGGTGGTGGCCTAGCAGGGCTGAGAGCTGCTATAGAATCCGCACCGAGGGCTGACACGGCCATCATATCTCAGGTGCACCCTGTGAGGTCCCACTCCGGGGCAGCCCAAGGAGGCGTCAACGCGTCCTTGGCGAACAACCCTGCGGCGGCAGATGACAACTGGGAGAAGCACGGTTTCGACACAGTGAAAGGCAGCGACTACCTGGCAGACCAGGACGCGGCAGAGATGATGACGAAGGAGGCCCCCGGCTGCATCTACGAGATGGAGCATTGGGGATGCCCGTTCTCGAGGACTGACGAGGGCAAGATCG
>Ga0315277_10003389_pt1 | contig 21588 bp, 18 predicted proteins | sample YL17G05_15_MG_FD_203695 | JGI IMG/M metagenome (GOLD analysis project Ga0315277, IMG submission 203695) | Sediment microbial communities from Yellowstone Lake, YNP, Wyoming, USA - YL17G05_15 | ecosystem: Environmental > Aquatic > Freshwater > Lake > Sediment | place: USA: Wyoming | collected...
AGATCCTCCTTCTCCAGGGTTGCCGTGATCTCGTCCAGCCTCCCCATCATCTCCTTGAAGGTCATCTCGCTCACCGTATCACCCCCGTTTCTTTTACGCTTCTCCCCCACCCTCTTGTATCTCCACGTCCTTGACCTCGCAGTACAGCCTGCCGCGGTGCAGGCGCACGTCCACTGCAGCGCCCTTTTCCACCTCGGCGCTGTCGGTCAGCGGTTTCGTCTCCCCCTCCCTGGTCAATATGGCGTATCCTCTCGCAAGCACCGCAAGCGGGCTCAAGGCCTCCAGGCGGGAGGCCGCCAACCGTACCCGCCCCTCCTCGCGGCCCAGCATGGCCAGGACCGCCGACCTCAGTGCCTTGTCTCGCAGGTCCGGTTCCCTCTTTCTCCACCTCCGCCAGGCCACGGCGGTGGAACCCAGCTTGCGCGCCGCCGCTTCTATCCTGCCCGGCAGCTCCCGGTACTCGCGCGGATAACGCGCCAGGGACAGGTATGCCGCGTCCAGCCCTCGCCCCTTCCTCTCCAGTGAGACACGTGCGGTGGCCAACAGCCGCGCTTCGGCGTCCGCCATGCGCTGCATGGCCTGGATCACGATCATGGCCGGGTCGGAGAAGGGGCGCCTCTTCTCTAACGAACCAAGGTCTCTTTCCAGGCGGTGAAGCCGGCGCCGCAGGCCGGCCGCGAGGCACACTTCGCTTTCACGCAGCAGGGCGAGTACCTCGGGCGAGGAGGGCACCACCGCTTCCGCCGCCCCGGTGGGGGTACTGGCGCGGAAGTCGGCCGCCAGGTCCGAGAGGGTGATGTCCGGCTCGTGCCCCACGCCGGTCACCACCGGTATGGCGGATGACCTTATGGCCCGCACCACCTCCTCGGTGTTGAAGGGCTGCAGGTCCTCCAGGGAGCCTCCACCCCTGGCCAGGATGAGCGCGTCCACCGGGAAGCAGCGGTTGAAGAGCTCTATAGCCGCCACGATGTCCCCGACCGCCTCGTCCCCCTGCACCCGCACCCCGCGCACCGCGAGACGCGATGCCGGGAAGCGCCGGGTGAGGTTGATGACCACGTCGCGCACCGCCGCGCCCTCGAGGGAGGTGATCAATCCCACCACATCCGGGTAGGCGGGCAAAGGCTTCTTGATACCCTCCTCGAAGAGGCCCTCCTTGGACAGCTTGCGCATGAGCAGCAGGAACTCGCGGCGCAGCCTTCCCTCCCCGGACTCCTGGGCCTCTAGGACGTTGAGCCTGAACTGCCCCCTGCGTACGTAAACACCGAGGCGCCCCTTGGCCAGGACGCTCATCCCCTCCCTCAGTTCGAATCCCATCTCCCGTATCGCGTCACGGAAAACGATGCAGGAGAGGGACGCGTCCTCATCCGAGAGGCTGAAAAAAGTGTAGTTGGGATAGGGGCGCAGGTTGGACACCTCGCCCTCAACCCACACGACCAGGCCTTGCAGGAGGTTGTCCGCCAGCCGGTTGACCTCCCCAACGGTGTAGATGCGCTCTTCATCCATGGTGTTCATGGTAATGCCATTATAGCCGCCGCCACTGGCATATCCTCCGGTTATTGCGGTGAGACAAAAGAAATCGAACACGATGAAGGAAAAACTCGAGGGTGGTGGAAATACATTATGTAGAGCGACGGTAGACCGTACAAGAACTATATGTAGTGTTTCTGGTCCCGCGACGGCTCAGCGAGGACCTGGAATGCAGGGGGGATCGGCTTGGAGATACTGGCCTTACTCCTGCTCGGCTTGATTGCCATGCTGGCCATTGTCCCTCCCATAATCCGGGGCAAGCTGGAGGAATCACCTCTCGCCTCCACTCAGAGCTTCCAGCGCAGCATGCAGGAGATGGCCAATTCCATAGAATCCGGCAATGGCCGGGGCGCGGCGCAATACCGCGACAGGGGGCCAAGCGACTACGGAGTAGCGGCGAGGGCCGGCCGGGAAGGCCGGCTCCGCCCGGCTCCCGCGCGAACCCCCCGCAGGAACAGCGCGGCGGTGAGAAGGAGCCGCATCATGGTGTCCCTGACCGTCTTCTCCGCCCTATGGGGCGTAGCCACCCTGGTGAGCGGGAAAGCCTGGTGCATGGTGATATTCGCCATCGTCTGCGGTCTCCTGGTCATCTTCTGGGCCTTGGCGCTCATCATACCCAATATGGCGGCCCGGCCCCGTGTCGAGCGGCACCTGGAGGAGCCCTCCCGCTCGCCCAGGAGCCAGGCCCTTTAAGCCGGCGACTCCTCGACCTACCGCCCGAAGATCCCTATCCTCCACAATACCGCTACCAGCGCTGCATGGCCGAAGAGGAAGACGAGCAGGAACGGAAATGCCTTAGCGCCATGCTGGGGACGCATATAGAACAGTAGAACCGTTGCCACAAATCCCATCCCTGAGAGGATCAGAAGGGCCAGCACCGCCCAGGCCGAGGACCCCCAGTTCTCGCGCATGCGGGAAAGGAAGTACCCGCAAACGATGAACGCCATACCGAAAGCGCTTATGAGAAGGGTCTGGGGCCAGGTCGGCATGGTCTCTTTCATCTCAGACCTCACCTCCCATCTTTAACTGCCACAGGCTCTCTTGCGCCCTCTTCCCCTTTCTCCCGAGCAGGCGCAGCAGCCGGGAAGAACCTTCCTTCAGTCCCTTGGACAGAGACTTGCTCACCAATGCCTTGGCCAGGTCGCTGGTCACCCTCAACCTGCCCCCGCTCATGCGCGAGATGAGGCCGGCCACGCCCTCACCACCGCCTGCCACGTTCGTTATCCCCACCAGGACACCCCCGCCGAAGCAGAGCAGCGATTCCGTGATGGAGGGCCTCACCCTGCTCACGGCCCGGATGACGACATCGCCGAGGAACCCGGCGCATCCACAGAAGAGCACGTAAGCAGCCTTGTAAGCGAACTGCGTGGTGACCGCCCATGCGTAAGCGGATAGCGTAGCGGCTCCCTCTCCAGTGAGCAACGCTCCCCCGGAAGAAAACCATCCCGCCGCCAGCGCCTGGGCCGCCCCCTGGGAAAGGATGCCCGCCGTCACCAGCTTGCCGATGCCACCAGTGATACCGCCGACGAAGAACGAGGTCAGTACCCCCAGGGGCGATACCTCTCTCCCGGTGCACAGGCAGAACACGATATATACGAGGGAGTCGGCACAGCCGTGGATGAGGAAGGCTTTGCCGAATCCCAACCATCCCAGGCTTGACCAACCAGTGCCGATGAGCGGCGCCAGGTAGGAGAGAAGGATGCAGGAGCCGGCCGCCGCCGCCCCCACGCTCAGGGACCCTAAAAAGCAGCCTCCGAAGGAGAAGGAATCGCCGGCGGCAAAAGCATAGTAGATGCTGTAGCCGATGGCGGCTATGCTGCCGACGACGGCAGCGATTATAGCGGTTACGAGGGAGAGCCCGAAGGCCAGCGCTATCCCCGCAACCGCCAGGCAGACGACCAACGCCGCCGCCACCCCGGCCAGGACCGCCTGCACGTAGCGGTTGGAGATGACCGCCCTGGCCACTTCGACCACGCCCTTACAGAACGGCACTAACCACGGCGCGATGCAGGTGCGGTAGAAAGCCGCGCAGGCCCCGCCCACCGCACGGGCCGCGCGGCACGTCCACCTCCAGGCCGCGCCCAGCGACTTTCCCGCCGCACCCACCGCGGTCTTGCAGGCATTGCCCACCGTCCTGCCCACCCATTTAAACCCGCTGCTCAGCCAATCGAAGAAACCCCCGTCGTCGTGGTAACTGAAATAGGAATCGACGGCCTTCTGGTCTTCCCAGGGCCCGAGGAACAGGCTCTCCCCGGGGTCGAGGAGCCGCCCTTGCAGCAGCGGCAGCGGATCCATGGCCGTCCCGTTTAAGAACATGCCGAAATGAAGGTGGGGCGAGGAACTCGAGCGGTCCTTCGACCCATCGCTCATGCCCACCATCTGCCCCGCCTCGACCTCCTGGCCCCGCCGCACCGAGACCGCGCCGAGGGAGACGTAGGTGGTCTTGAAGCCGCCCTGGTGGATGACGCTCACGCATGCGCCCAGGGGCGTGCCACCTGCGAAACCCACCATGCCGGGAGCGGAAGCGCGGACCTCACTGCCCCGTGCCAAGGCGATGTCTATACCGGCATGGCCGCCGGCGCCGTAAGGTCCCAGGGAGAGGCGAAAGGGACACGCCACCTCTCCCTGCGCCGGCCAGCGGAAGGAGGGTGCCACCTCCCCGGCCGTTGCGGCCGGGGAGGATAGCGGGTGGAAGGAGATAAAGAGGAGGGTTAGGAGGGGTAGGATGAGGAGGGGCAGGGCTGACGCCCGGCATATGAAGGGTGCCTTTCCGCCCCTCGGGCCGCCTGCCGGGCGGCCCTGCGAAAAACCGGCCTGGAAAGCCCGCCGGCCCCATGGCAAGGCCACGGTTGTGCGGGGCCTTTGCGGGCTTCCCTTGTTGGCCAGCCTCTCGGGGCGGTTCTCCTTCCGGGTGGAAACCAACTCAATATACCTCCACCGTGACCGCGGAGGAATGGCTCAGGCCGCCTGCGTCGTAGACCTCCAGGACGACCCGGAAACGAGTGGGGATGACCGCGGGATCGAAGACGTGTTGCACGCTGACCCCCTCGAGGACCGTGCCGTCGCCGCAGTCCCAGACATAACGGACGATGCCGCCGTCGGCGTCGCAGGAGCCGCTGCCGTCCATAACCACGTAAAGCGGCGCGGAGCCGCTGCGGGACGAGAGGAAGGGCACGGAGCGGGGAGGCGTGTTGGCGAGGGGAGGAGGTTGCGGTGTGAGCGGCGCCTGCAGCGAGGACGGCGGGGTCTCCGCGGAGGGCGCCGGCGCCTGCCCGGAAGGGGGAGCGGAGGGCGTGGCCTCAGGGGACCCCTGGCCGCCCGCCGCGTCGCCGGACGCGCCTTCGTCCCTTCCCGTGCTGATGACCAGGCACACCATGTCTCCTGGCTGCAGCACCGAGCCCTCGCCGGGCTCCTGCGCCGCCACCCGGCCGGCAGACCACAGGCGGGAAGGCGCTTCGCGGGAAGTGTGCTCGAGCGCCAGTCCCTCGAGTATATTCTCGGCCTCCCCGGCTGTAAGCCCTTGCAGGTCGGGCAGCGTGACCCTCTCCTCCACCGCCGGAGGAGCCTGCGCTTGCTCGGAGCCTTTGCCGCCCAGCAGACCGGATACGGCCGCGAAGACCAGCCACAGGACCAATCCGCCCGCGAGCATGAAAAGCAGGTTGCGGAGGATGCGCCTGCGCGGCCGCTGCGTGAGGGAGATATAATCCGAGGTGGCATCGCGCTTGAGGAAACTCAGCCCGCCGCCGCTTGTAGTGGATCCCTGCGAGCCACTGCTTGTGGTGGGCCCCAGTGGACCACCGTTCTTGGCGGATCCCTCCCGGCCGTCGGGTTCGCCGGGAGGTATTCCACGCCCGCCGCCGCTTCCCCCACCCTCCAGCTCCTCCAGCTCCTCCAGCAAGAGGCGGGGGGAGGAAGGGCGGCGCCTGGGCAGCGGGTCTATGGCCATCGTGAGCAGGGATTCGAGGCGGCCGGAAACCTCGCCGGCAGGCAGCATCTCGCGCACCATCACTGCCAACGCATAGACGTCCGAGGTGCGGGAACCCTCCTTGCCTCCATCCGTCTCCGGCGCCCTGTAGGGGGAGACGCGCGCTGCCAGCGTGGGTTCCATCTCCTCCAATATCCATGCGAACCCGATGCGGAAGAACTTCACTCCTCCCCTGCCGTCCAGCCAGACCTGGCCGGGATTCAAACCCAGATAGAAGAGGCCGCTCCCGTAGGCCTCCGCCAGCACTTCCACCGCCGCCCCGGTTATCTCGGCGACCTGCTGCTGTGGCAGCTCTCCTGTACCGGATAGGACCTCGGCGAGGGACGCGCCAGCGATTTTCTCCCTGACCACGAAGAAGAAGCCGTCCTCGAGCTCTTCGCCCCAGCCGTGCATAGGGGAGACGTGGGAGCCGCGCACATGCATCGCCGCATCCAGGATCTCCTCCAGGCGCTGGGCCGGTACGGTGCACTCCGACATCTGCACCGCCAGGACATCGACCTCGACCTCTATCCCGATGGCCATATCCACGGCCAGGTAGGTGGAGAGGAACTCCCCGCCCGCCAGCCTTTCTACAACGCGGTATCTTTCCGCCAGTGTCTGCCCGATCATTTCCTTCACCTCACTGTAATTGTCATAGTTATGTAACTTAATATAAATATATAACTTTGTCAAGTGACATTTTATGAACATGTGGTGGATTCCAGTGTGACGGCGCGGCGTTCTTCCGGCCCGGGGCCTCTGGGTAACGGTCTCGCTCCGCGCCACGAGCCTCTCACTTAAGCAAGTTTTCCTGGTAAGGCGCTCGCTGCGACCGACCCAGTAGTTCCCCGGGCAGGGGTTCTACATAGGCGTCACTCTGAGGGCGACGGGGTGCTTGTCCACCCAGGGAGGCGATGAGATGCTTAGGGCATGGATTGGGAGGAAGTGATCGTCGGCGGACTGGCAATCATCTGGGGGGTGATCCTGATCTTTATGCGCCCCCAGATCCTCGACTTCTCCCGCGCGGGGGGGAAGGGCCTGCGCAACCGCAAGATCTTAGGCGCGTTGGTGATAGCGGCGATCGTACTCCTGTCGGCCGGCGGCTTAGCAATAATCCTTCTAAGAGGCCTCTGATGGTGGGGTCGTGTCTTCGATCTTCGGTTCTTCCAATAAATAAGCACTGCTCAACGCTAAAATACGAAACCGAAGATCGAAGACACGACCCCCTCAGTATGAGTTGGGCACCACGGGGAGGATGACGCGGGAAGCCGCGCCCGCGCGGCGCTGCAGGAGAATGAAGTTAAGCCCCCAGTACGGCCAGCACGAGATGGCATCCGCCGTGGCGACCTCCAACTTGATACGGCTCCCCGCCGTGAAACGGTGGTAGCAGGCCTGCATCTCCAGCGGGCCCTGCGTGCCCGTCAAGGTCCACGGCTGCTCGCTGTATCCCTCGAACCAACCCCGCGATACCAATATCTCCCTGCCGTCGGGCGTGACCTCGTAAAGCCACGGGATGAGCTGGGTAAAATCGGCTGAGGACTGGTAATAGGCCTCGAAGAGGGGCGTACCCATGATGGTCACGTCCCGCTTCAGCGGATCGCTCGTATAACCCGCCTCGGTGAACGGTATCTCCATGAGGTCCATCTTGCGCGGGATATCCATGGCCTGGCCCCCGATCAGCTGCGGGGCGTCCTGGAAATAGAACAGCGAGAGCGAGCCGGTCAGCCCGACGTTCACGAGGAGGTCGTAACCCGAGGAACCCGCCGGCCGGCGGGTGCTCAGCTTGCCGCGGCCGTCAGAACCCTTACCGCCGAGGAAATAAGAGACCTGGCGGGTGTTGGGTATGGGGTACGCCGCCGCCTCCCCGAAAACGGCCGGGTCGCGGTCGCGGTAGAAAGCCACCGGGGCCTCGTCCTCGACGCCGTTGTCCACGCCTTTGAGGAAATGGTCGAACCACATGTCCACCTGCTCCATGACCCATGTGCTCTCGGGGCTGCCGATACCCTCGACCGGGTAGGGGCCGGGATAGCAGCCAAGGTGGCCGTGGTTGGTGATGATGATGCGCCTGGGGGCTTCGGTATAGGAATATGCCATCAGCCCCTCGTTGGCGTAGAAGAGGTCATCGTTCCAGCCGGCCAGGATGAGCAGGGGAGCGGTGATGGGGTGTTCCACCACCCCGTCGTATTCCTCGTCGCACCAGTAGCGGGCCGAGCGCTCCTTGAGGAACTGCTTGGCGTACGCCTCCTCGAATCTCCTGCGCTCGAAGGCGATGCCGTAGATGTAAGGCAGCTCGGTGGTAGCGCTGGTGATGGGTGGAATCATCTTCCATACGGCGTCGATGATGGCGTATAGCTTCTGCCACCCGTCCGATTCCTGGTCCATGGAGATAGTAAGCATGTTCATCATGAAGCCGGTGAGGTCCCCCAAATAGGTGGCTGCGAGCAGCGCGGTGGTCCAGAACCACTTGATCACGCCGTTGGGGTAGAGGGAGAAGAGCAGGTCGAAGGACCCGTGCATGGGCACCGCCGCCCTTATTCGTTGGTCCCCGGGATCTCCCGGGCGGGGGTTTAGGCGTGGGGCCATGAGATAGGAAAAGCAGCCGCCCATGGAGGCGCCGGTGATGCCGACCACCGGGCCCTTGTCGTCAGTGAGCAGGGGGAAACGCTCATCCTGCGCGAGCAGGGTGATGATGTGACTCACGTCCTTCATCTCGTGTTCGGGGTCCATGCATCCGACCTCTCCCCCGGCGCCGAACCAGCCGCGCGCGGTGAACGCCACGCAGATATAACCTCTTGCGGCATAGTATTCCGCCGCCCACTCGGTCATCGACTTGTCCAGGGTCCAGCCGTGGACTAGCACTATGGCCGGAAAGACCTCCTCCGGGCCGGGCTCCGCCGGATAATAAACGGATACCGGCAGGGTTATGCCGTCCCACATGGTCCAGTCCTCGGTCACCTTTAAGACCTCGTAGCCGCTGGAGGTCTCCGGTGCGGGCTCTTGCGGCTCCGCGACGGCGGGAGCCACGCCTACCGCGAGGATGGCGAGCAGCATCACCAACGTCAGGATCAGGAAAAGGCGTGATGGATGAGTCGACATCTTTCTCCCCCCTTGTGCAAGCAAGCTGACCCCGAGTAACACTGAAGTGGGGTCAAGTGTGAACCAAGACTTAATACAATTTACCCCGCTCCAGAATAACAAAAACCGTCCGCGAACGGAAGAGGACTTTTATACATATGGCAACTTAATATTCAGTCTTCTACGAAAAGTGTGGGTGAGCGGGTGATAAAACGGGATCAAGAGTCATGGCCACCGGCTAGCGCCGCCACTACCGGGGGATACCACGCTATCTCACAAGGATCTGCAGGCGGCGCATGAGACTGGCTGGCGACCGGCGCTTGATCTCCTGCGCGCGTTGCATGCGCCTACGCGCTGCGGATGCGCTCGGCCAAGACCCGGAAGCCGTTGGCGACGAAGTTGCGCCCATATTTTGCCACATATGCCGCGTAGCCGGAGGGCGGCTTCTCGTATCCCGGCGCCTCCCGCATGCTCAGGGCTTTCTCGGGGCAGTTCACGACACAGACCCCGCAACCGATGCAGCGTTCCTGCTTGTGGAGATGCCGCTTGGCCTCGCCCTCGTTCGACACCTCCATGGCCTTCATGGTGCAGGCCTTGGCGCACTTACCGCAGTGATTGCAGGCCGCGAGGTCGATGACGGGCAGGAAATGGGGAGGGGCGATGAAGCCCGGCGCGTTGAACTCCGAGATCTGGCGCAGGGCGTCGCAGCAGCAGCCGCAGCAGGAGCACGAACACCTGAAGAACTTCGCGCTCTCGTCGTTCAGCATCCAGGTGACCAGCCCTTCCTTCTCCGCCGCCGCCTTGACCTCCAGGACATCCCTCCGGCTCGCCTGGCGTGCCCGACCCTGTTTTACCAGGTAGGGAGCGAAATCGCCCATCACCGTACAGGTCTCCAGCATCCTGCCGCATCCCTGGTCCAGGAGCTGCTTGGTGAGCCTGCACTGGCACACGGCGATGCAGAAATCATCGTAGCGCTCCATGATGACCTCGAGGCGGTCCGAGGGCAGGGCCATGGGCAGGGCTTGTACCGCCTCTCCCACCGGCAGGTAGCGCACGGCATTCACTGGTTTGTAGCTGTAGGCGGTGGTGAACTGCGTGAGGAAAAGGGCCTCGAAGAGTTCGGCGAAGCGGCGGTGCCAGGGGGTGACGCTTTCCGTGGACTCGCGCACCAGCACGTGCTCGAAGGTCCCGGGGAGGATGGGCAGTATGGCGAAGCGCTCCTTGTCCCCCTCCCCGAAGGACGCGAGCACGTATTTCTCGTGCGCCAGCCGGTGCAGGACCTCCTTCACCTCGGCCAGCGGCCGCCCGCAAGCCCGCGCGATGGAGCCGGCGGTCTTGGGCCTCCAGGGCTTGATGTGCCGCGCCACCTCGGCCTCCTCCGCGGTGAGCATGTGCTCGACCAAGGCTACGAGTTCGTCACAGACGGGAGGTCCCAGAAGCGTCGGGCTGGAGTAGGACCTCACCAGGTCGAGGTAAGCCCGGGAGACCCCAGGATAGTCGCCTATTTTCCTCATAGCCATGCGGCCGGTGGTGTCCATATTCGCTCCCTTTTTTCTATCTGCGATAGCTACGTTCCTACTGCTCACATGATCAAGCAACTTTGAAGGCAATATTCTCCTCGATCTCGCAAAATCTTCTAGCCTTGAAGCCCCGCGGCAATCAGTTAGGGAAAGTAATCATAAACCTTTCCATCGAGGAGCCTCCCCTCTTCGTTCTTGCGGCGCCCGCCCCACTGTTTGAAAAAGAACGGGACTTCACGAGCTCTGCATTGAGATAAAACATTCAATACCCAATCCCTATGCATCGGCCTGCACCTAAGCCCAGATTCCCCACCTACGATTACCCAATCAATATTATCCAGATCGAATGTGCCGATATCACCCAGCAGAGGTTCAAATGAAATAAACTTTAGTCTTGCTTTCGTAACACGTAATTCGTCTATCCTTGAGCAGTATTTTCTAGATTCAACGGTAACGCCAAGCCATAGGTTTTCTGGCCAATTCAAATGTGATTCAACCATATTCAATCTCTCTGGACGTTTTGTCAGTATCTGGAATGTATGTCTCTTGTTATCCTTGATTACCCGAAAGACATCCTCTACAAACGATAGTGGAATCTCCTCATGAAAGAGATCACTCATCGAATTTACAAATACCATGCGGGGCTTTTTCCATCCGTATGGGATCTCTAAGTCGTTCTTATGGATTTGGACTTCAAACCCATTTCTATATTTTGTATTACCCATCGCTTTGAGTCTTAAGGCCATGCGCTCTGCATAGCAATTCTTGCAGCCATCACTTATTTTTGTGCATCCCGTAACAGGATTCCATGTTGCTTCCGTCCATTCTATCTGGGTATTATTGGCCACAGATATACTCCTAGACTCTACCCATACTTCCTGAAAATATCCTCTATGATTTTCTGGCCAACTGGTTGATGTGATGCGAAAACCAAGTAGTAAATCACCACGTTCCTCGAATTTTTCATCGGCAAAGGATCTGGAACATAAGAGAATCCTGCGATATTTATAAGCCTTCCTCTATATGTTTCGATAATGTCTTCGTTCTTTTGCTTCTCTATATCTCCATTCGACAAAAGACTTAGTTGCGGTGATGTAACATAGAGTTCATCAATCCAGCTATCATCACCCCAGAATAAATCCATTTTTGTTTTCTTTTCTTGCGATATAGCACCCTTGTCTTTAACCAGGATATTTCTGTTTATATCCATAATCGGAAAGTTGAGAAATAGGTCGATACTCCGCATCTCTCCCATTTCTCTTACTAATTCCCAAGTATAATGAATCCCATAGGGATCAAGTAAGCATAGGGCTCTCCGGTAGTCTTGATAGCGGGCTCTTGGTAAGATCTCATTTAGGAGTACCCTATTGCAGTCCCCTTCATATATAAATACATCCGGCCTCTCGCCAGCACTTTCCCTTAAGATCTTAGTCTTTCCTTTATCGAGGTCAACAAAATGATACTCATTAAAGGGGGGTTGAACCAACAATGCATTCAGCGGACTTCCTCCAATGTAATCGCCGGTGGATTTAGAGATATGAAAACCTGGGCCTGAGAACCCATCTATGTAGAGATGGTAAAATGATTTGCTGGTCAGAATAGTAGAGTAAGCCTGTGCATACTCCCTGATTATTTTCAGCTTGATTTCAGACCATATACTGATAATATCCAAGCGGCTCTCATCAATATCCATCGCAATCCATAGCCCTTTCCAATATTCCTTCAACAGGTTTAGAGGCACGATATTATATACTTAGTTTTATATTATCACTATCTTATATATATTGTAACTTGACCGGGTGACATTCCAAAGAAAGAATATTACTCGTACAAGTTATAGATTCCCCAGTCGCCAGAATGATTACGGATGTAGCTAAAGGATGGATAAGATGAAGGTTTATCTCAACGGCGGCATAATCGACGAGGATGCAGCCCTGATCCCCATTAGCGACCGGGGTGTGCTCTTCGGCGACGGCATCTTCGAGACCGTCCGGGCCTACAACGGCAAACCCTTCCGCCTGGACCGGCACCTGGAGCGCTTGAGGGCGGGCTGCCGGGAGTTGAGGATATCGGGCGCCCCTGCAGACGAGGAGATCGGGGACGCCGTTGCGGAACTATACCGGCTCAACGTGGTAAGCGGCGACGCCTACGTGCGCATCACGCTGACCGGTGGCTTATTCGACGGCAACAGGACACTCCAGAGGTCGCACGCACCCAACGTCTATGTGGCGGTCAAGCCCTTCGAGGGGTATCCGCAGGAGTGGTATGAGCGTGGCATGAGGGTGGTAGTGTCCGGCATCCGCACCAACGAGGGCTCGCCCCTCTCGCGTATCAAGAGCAATAACTACCTCGCTAACCTCATGGCGAAGCAGGAGGCGAAGGACCGGGGAGCCGACGACGCGTTGATGCTCAACTCCAGCGGATACCTGGCGGAGGGGACCTCCTCCAACCTCTTCCTGGTGCGGCGGGGTCAGGTGGCCACTCCGGGCGTGGAGTGCGGGCTGCTCCCCGGGATCACCCGCGAGGCGGTCCTGGAACTCTGCGAGGAATACGGGGTGACCTGCGAAACGGGCTTCCTCGCCCTGGATGACATGCTGGGGGCGGACGAGGCCTTCACCACCGTGAGCACCGGCGAGATCGTACCGGTAGCCGAAGTGGAGGGGACCACCATCGGGTTCAAGTGTCCCGGCCCCATCACCCTCCGCCTCTCCGACGCCTACCGCGCCCTGGTAAGGAAAGAACTCCACCTATGATGGGGTCAGCCCTTAACATTCGTCACTTGATCAGCTTCACTGACTATCAAGTCCATCCCATATCATAGGAACGTATACAAAAGACAACTGATCTTTCCGCCAGGTGATCTCTGCAACGAAACACGCTTTACGGCGGTTAGACTTTATTAGCATTGCTAACGTTTTGACGAATGTTAAGGGCTGACCCCATCAGGAGAGGGCGGCGAAGATGGCCTTGCCTTTGTCCAAGGTCTCCTGGTACTCGTCCTCGGGGACGGAATCGGCCACGATGCCTCCGCCCACCTGGAAGTAGGCGGCGTCGCCCTTGACGATGATGGTGCGGATGGCGATGTTCAGGTCGTAATTTCCATTATATCCCAGGTAACCGATGCTGCCCGTGTACACGCTGCGCGCCGTGGGCTCCAGCTCGTCGATTATCTCCATGGAGCGGATCTTGGGAGCGCCGGTTATGGAGCCGCCCGGGAAGCTGCCTTTGAGCAGGTCCACCACGTCGCGGCCCGGGTGGAGCTGTCCCACTACGGTGGAGACCAGGTGGTGCACGGTGGCGTAATGCTCGATGGCCGCGTACTCCTCCACCTCCACGCTGCCGTACTCGCACACCCTCCCCAGGTCGTTGCGCTCCAGGTCCACGATCATCGAGAGCTCGGCGTGATCCTTGGCGCTGGCCAGCAACTCCTCCGCCAGGCGACGGTCCTCGGTGGGGTCATCCGAGCGGCGCCGTGTGCCCTTGATGGGGCGGGTCTCCACCCGGCTCCCCTCCCCCATGAGAAAGCGTTCCGGGGACGACGAACAGACCTGGCCGACGGTGGCATTGAAGTAGGCGGCGAAGGGAGCCGCGTTGAGGCGGCGCAGCCTGCGGTATAGCGTCCAGGGGTGTTCCCGCAGGGGCGCCTGGAAGCGTTGAGACAGGTTGGCCTGGTAGATATCCCCGGCGAAGATGTACTCCTTCACCTTGCGAACCGCCTCCATGTACTCGTCGCGGGTGAAGTTGGAGACGAAACGCGCCTCCTCGGCCTTCCCCGACGCAAGGTACTCGGGCGGTTCCGCCTCGAGCCGCCGGCGCGCTTCCGCCAGCACCTTCCCGGGGTCATCGGGATGGACGGCCGCCAGCCAGGTTTTCCCGCTGCGGTGGTCGTGGGCGAGGACGCGGTCGTAGAAGGCAAAGCAGAGCTCGGGCAGGCCCAGGTCGTCCACGGCGGTCTCCGGCAGCCTCTCGACGTAGCGCCCCAGTTCGTAGGCCAGGTAGCCCATCCCTCCGCCGAGAAACGGCGGCAGGTCTTGCGTATCCTCCTCCAGCCGGTATTGCTCCAGGGCCGAGCGCAGGGCGGAGAACGGGTTCTCCTCGGTGTAGGTCACCCCACCTCCCCTACTCCACCAGCTGCAGCGCAGGCCGCGCGTGGTCAGCACCAGGTGGGGGTCGAAGCCGATGAAGGAATATTTTCCCAGTCGTTCCATGACCAGGCTGGAGTCCAGGAAGCACGCGAATGGCGCCTGTGCCAACCGATGGAATATCTCTTCCATGGCCGGAGCGTCCGCGAGCTCGACCGCATCCAGGCGCAAACCCAACCCTTCTTGCTGCCTCAATATCGTCATCGGCACACCTCCAGGAAATTTTCGAGCAGGCGCAATCCCTGCGGGGTCATGAAGGACTCCGGGTGGAACTGGATGCCCTCCACCGGGTATTCACGGTGGCGGACGCCCATGATCAGCCCGTCGTCGGTGCGGGCGCTCACCTCCAGGCAAGACGGGAACCCCTCAGCGCGGATGGCCAGGGAATGATAACGGGCCGCCTCCATGGGGCTGGGCAAGCCCGCGAAGACGCCGCGGCCGTCGTGGTGCACCTGCGAGGTCTTGCCGTGCATGACGTAAGGCGCGCGGTCCACCTTGCCGCCGTAGACCTCGCCGATGCATTGGTGCCCCAGGCACACACCCAGGACAGGGACGCGGGGGCCGAACTCAGCGATGATGTTCTTGGACAGTCCGGCGTCGCGGGGGGCCCTGGGTCCGGGCGAGATGACGATGCCCGCCGGATCGAGGTCTTCCACTTCCTCCAGGCGCGTGTGGTCGTTGCGGAAGACCACCAGGTCCGCCCCCAACCTGCCCAGGGACTGCACCAGGTTGTAGGTGAAGGAATCGTAATTGTCGACCATCAATATCTTGCCGCCGGCCACATCATCACCTCTTTACAGATAATAGAAAAACCCAGCCGTCCCTCCGGCTGGGTGCCGACCTCGTAAGTCGCCTGACATACCGGTCGATGGGATTATAGCACAGATGAAGGCCGCGTTGCGCAAGAAGACTTCGCGGGGAGCCGGTCCCGTTTTTAGGTTATTATTAGAGCAGGTTCTTCTCTAGGAAGTATGGGCGATAAAAGAGGAAAACCATGAGATGCGTGGTAGGGTCAGGCCTCAAAACTTGGATTTTCAATGGTTTTGCGCGTGGTTTTTCTACGCTGGAAAGATTAAAGTTTTAAGGCCTGACCCCAAAGGTTTCGTCTCCGGCAACGAAAGGGAGGTTTCGGTTATGTCCAGAAGAGTGATGGCGTTTATCGCCGCCCTGTGTTTATTGACCGCGGCAACCTTGCTGGGCGCCGGTTGCGGCAGCAAGACCACGACCGAGTCCACCATGGAGGTACCCCAGCTCGACAGCGGTCCCATCAGCGGCACCCTCGAGGACGGTGTCTGGACCTACCTGGGCATCCCTTACGCGGCGCCGCCCACAGGCGAGCTGCGCTGGAAGGAGCCGCAGCCGGTGGAGCCCTGGGAGGAGGCGCTCGCCTGCGACGATTACGGGCCGGCCTGCCCTCAGGAAAAAGACGACTGGACCGGGATGATGGACGTGGGCTACACCGACGAGGACTGTCTATATCTCAACGTCTGGACCCCGGCGGAAAGCCCGGACGAGGGGTTGCCGGTGATGGTGTGGATACATGGCGGAGCCTTCCGTAGCGGCGCGGGATCACTGGAGATATATGACGGGCACAACCTGGCGGACAAAGATATGGTCGTGGTGACCATCAACTACCGCCTGGGCGCGCTGGGACTCATGGCCCATCCCCTGCTCTCGGAGGAATCGCCCAACGGGGTCTCCGGAAACTACGGCCTGTTCGACCAGGTCGCGGCGCTCGCATGGGTGCAGGAGAATATAGACGCCCTCGGGGGCGACCCGGACAACGTCACCGTCTTCGGTGAATCGGCCGGCGGGATGAGCATCCTGGACCTCATGACTAGCCCCCTGGCCGAGGGCCTCTTCGACCGCGCCATCGTGGAGAGCGGGCCCATGCTGGACCTGGGTCTGCCCATCAACGAGGTCCCCACCCTGGAGGAGGCGGAGAAGACGGGCGAGGAGATATCGGAGGAGCTCGGGTGCGACAAACAGGAGGACGAGCTGGCCGCCCTGCGCGATGCGACCCCGGACGAGCTCATGATGGCTTCCTCTGGGGACAACCAGTTCTTCAGCCCCATCAACCTCAGCCCGAACATCGACGGCTACCTGCTCCCGGAGAGCCCTTCCGAGGCGTTCGCCGCCGGCCGGCAGCAGGCCGTCCCCCTGCTCACCGGCATCAACGCCAACGAGGGCACCATCTTCCTGCCGGACGTCACCCTCAACCAGTACCAGCTCATGGGCAACTACCTCTACGGCGAATATGCCGACGAGGTCGAGGCCCTCTACCCCGCCCAAACGGAGGCAGAGGCCAAGCCCGCCATGGACAGGCTCATAACCCAGATGGGATTCGGGGCTTCGGCGCGCTTCACCGCGGAGAGCATGGAGAAGGTAAGCTCTCCAGCATACCTCTATCTCTTTACCAGGGCCCCGCAGGATCCACGTACCCAGGGGCTGGGTACCTTCCATGGCCTGGAGATAATGTACGTCTTCGGGAACCTGGATAAGGTGGAGCTGCAGGGGCTTTCCGATGTGGACTACACCCTCTCGGAAGCGATGATGGAGTATTGGACCGGCTTCGCCAAGGCCGGTGACCCCAACGGCGGGGAAGCGCCCGTGGCATGGCCCGCTTACACGGCGGGTGCGGCCGCATACCAGGAACTGGGAGAGACGATAACCACCAAGGCTGACCTCTTCCAGCAAGCCTACGACCTGGTGCTGCAGCTGAACGGCCTGTAGGCCAGGGGGTCAGCCCGGAACTTATCGTGAGAAGCGCAGCGACGTGGCGGCTTTCCATATACTCTCCAGAGACTGTTGTGAACTCATCCATACTTTATGTGGAGGCCTGACCCCCGATGTGGAAAATGGAGGGCTGACCCCCGGCTTGGTTTCCGAACGTGAAGGCCTGGCACGTTTACGTTTGGACGTGATTCTGACCCCCAGGGTGTTATTATTACGGTGTTGTCGGCGTTGCTGCTAACCAGGGGGTGTTGAGATGATCAAGGGAACGCTCGTCTTCATCATCGTTGTCTGCATGGCGGTCTCCATGGCCGCGTTGGTCTTGGGATGCGGCGAAAAAGAGCCCGCCAAGCCCGCTTCCACCATGGAGGTCCCGCAGCTTGCAAGCGGGCCTATAAGCGGTGAGCTCGAGGGCGATGTCTGGACCTACCTGGGCATTCCATACGCCGCCCCGCCCGTGGGCGACCTGCGCTGGAAGGAGCCGCAGCCGGTGGCAGCATGGGAGGAGGTGCTGGCCTGCGACGATTTCAGCCCTGCCTGCCCGCAGCCGGCGTGGCCGTATCCCATCTTGAGCGGCATCATGGACGTGGGCAAGACCAGCGAGGACTGCCTGTATCTGAACGTGTGGACGCCTGCGCAGAACCCGGATGAGAGTATGCCGGTGATGGTCTGGATATACGGCGGTGGCTTCTCGACAGGCGCGTCCAATATACCCATATACAACGGGCGGCACCTGGCGGAGAACGGCGTCGTGCTGGTGAGCTTCAATTACCGCGTCGGTCCGTTCGGGTTCATGGCCCATCCCCTGCTGTCTGCGGAATCCCCCAACGGGGTCTCCGGCAATTACGGCATGCTGGACCAGATCGCAGCCCTGGAGTGGGTGCAGGATAATATCACGGCCTTCGGGGGCGACCCGGATAATGTCACCATATTCGGCGAGTCTGCCGGGGGGGCCAGCGTCTGCAACCTCATGGCCAGCCCCCCTGCGGACGGCCTCTTCGACCGCGCCATCGTCGAGAGCGGCGGCTTCATGGATTTCGGGATGCCCTCCGGTGACGACGGGAACACCCTGAAGGACGCGGAGGAGGCCGGCGAGAAGATCGCCAGTGACTTGGGCGTCGAGGATGCAGATGGCGTCCTCGCCGCCATGCGCGAGGCAACGCCGGAGGAGTTGCTGGAGGCTGCCTCGCAGCAGACCAGCGCGCTGGGCATGATGGACCTGGGGCCGGTGGTGGACGGCTGGGTGCTTCCGGACGAGCCATCCGCCATCTTCGCCGCCGGCGAACAGCAGGATGTCCCCCTGCTCATCGGCACCAACGCCGACGAAGGCGCCTACTTCGCGCCGGACATGACGCAGCAGCAGTACGAGTTCACGCTCAAATACGTCTACGGCGAATACGCCGACGAGGTAGCGGCGTTATTCCCGGCCCAGACCCCCGAGCAGGTCAAGCCGGCCTTCAGCCGGCTGCTGACCGAGATGGGCTTCGCCGCGGGCAGCAAGTTCGCGGCCGTCTCCACGGCCGACATCGGCGCGCCGGTCTATCTCTACAAGTTCACCAAGACCTCGAGCGATCCGAGGCTGCAGCAGCTGGGAGCGTTCCACGGCATCGAGATCACCTACGTCTTCGGAAACGCCGACCAGGTACCGCAGGTGACGCCCACGCCGGAGGATATCGCCCTCTCCCAGGCCATGATGACCTATTGGACCAACTTCGCGACCGCGGGCGATCCCAACGGGCAGGGGTTGCCGCAATGGCCCGCCTTCACGGCCGGGACCGACCAGTACCAGGAGTTGGGGCCGACCATTTCGACACAGTCCGGATACTACCCCGAATCCTACGACCTTGTGCTGCAGATAAACGGCCTGTAGATCTCGAGGATCGATGATGTTCGTCAACATCAGCCGCGACCTGCTGGGCATCGACCCCTGGGACGGGGTCACCTACCAGACCTCCAGTTATGGGCGGCGCGGCAAGGTCCGGCCCGGGGTGGTGGGGAGATTCCAGGAGAAGTGCCTCGACTTAAAACCGGGCGAGCCGTTCACCATGGCGGACCTGGACGGCCCTGGCCTGATCACCAGGATCTGGGTCACGGTGCCGCGCAAGCTCAATCCCGGCGTCCTCAGGAACGTTGCCCTGCGGGCGTGGTTCGACGGCGAGGGAGAGCCCTCGGTGCAGACGCCCCTGGGCGACCTCTTCGGGACGACCTTCGCCCGCCCTAAGGAATACGCCTCAGCTTACACGGCGATCACCTCCGGGGCTTACCTCTGCTTCTTCCCCATGCCCTTTAAGAGGAAGGCCGTCATCGCCCTCGAAAACGAGGGGCGGCTGCCGGTTAAGATGTTCTTCTACCAGGTGACCTACCTCCAGCTCGACCGGGACCTGCCGGAGGAGACACCTTACTTCCACTGCCGGTGGCACCGGGAGAGCTGCTCTCGCAACGACCCTCCCTACACCATCCTGGAGGCCGAAGGGCGGGGTTTCTACCTGGGGTGCCACCTGGACATGCAGGGGAAGGGCTGGCCTTGGCGCCTCAACCCGGCGCGGATATCCCTGCCCGAGGGATACGGCATGGGAGTGCTTGAGGGCTGGGAGACGATATGGATAGACGATGCCGACGCACCAAACGTGCACGGCACCGGGGGTGAGGACTACTTCAACGGCGCCTGGTACTTCACGCGCGTACCCTCGACCTGGCTCACCCACGGGGTGACCGAGCGCCGTTACGACACGCGGCGGGTGTCCTGTTACCGCTTTCACGTCGAGATGCCCGTCTGTTTTAAACAACGGATAAAGGCGACCATAGACCATGGCCTGGACAACCTGCTCCCCGCGGACATCGACGGCACGACCTACTGGTACCAGGAGGAGCCCCACGTACCCTTCGGGCCACTACCCCCGGCCCGCGAGCGCCATCCCGTGCCGGCCACCGCCAACCGGCTGATCATGGCCGCGCCCCTCGCCGCTGCCGCAGTAGCGGTGTACGGGGCAGGTAGGGCCGTCAAGAGAAAGGCTTAGGCTATACGGCTAGAGGATAGCGGCCGTATTGGTGCGCCGCTTCCAGCATCCAGCGCAACCGCTCCACCGATACGGTGAGGTGGCTGTGGTTCGGCGCCAGGATGTAGCCTCCCCCCGCCCCGGCATCCCGGATGGCCTGCTTCACCGCCTCGAAGACCTCCTCCCTGCTGCCGTCGACCAGGATATGGGAGACATCGATGTTCCCCACCGGGCACATGCGCCCGCCGATCATCTTCTTCACCTGCGCCAGCTCCATCCCGGCGGTGGGCTCCAGGGGATGCACGCCGTCGAAGCCGCAATCGGCGAACCAGTCCAGCAGCTTATAGGTGTTGCCGCAGGAATGGATGATGATCTTCATGCCCTGGGCATGGGCGGTCTCGGTGACCCTGCACAGGGCCTCGCCGAACAGCTCCTCGAACGTGCGCGGGCTGAACATGGGCCCGGAGCGATAGGCCATGTCGTCGCCGTAACAGTAGCCCGGGATCCCCGCATCCGCCACGGCCTCGATGAACAGGCAGCAGAGGTCGGTGTAGAACCGGATGAGGCGGCGGACGAAATCCTTCTCCTTGCGCGCGGCGACGGCGAAACGCTCGAAGCCCAGGGGCTGCCAGGAGTTCTCGAAGATGCCGGAGCCTACGGCGGTGAAGATGAAGAGGTCGTTCCCGAAGTCCCTCGCGAGCCGGCGCATAGAGCGGTTGGCTCTCTCCGGCAGGCGCAGCATGGGCTTCTTGTCCCAGGCATCCCAGTCGGCGGGGCTTCCTATCAATCCGCCGCTGTACATGGGGGTGCTCAGGTTGCCATAGCCGTCGGTCACCAGGTCCCAGCGACGGCCGAAGTAGTCGTCCGCCTCCTTCGCGCCGCGCAGGCGCCACATGGGGGCATAGATGACCCAAGCCGCATCGCTGCCCAGCTTCACCGACGCTGCGGTGCGGTCGTAGGTAAAACGCTCGATCTCTTTCTCCATGACCCGCAGTCGGTTCAGAAGAGGGGAAAGGCGGTCTATGGCCCGGGAGGAATACGGGTTTTCGAAAAACCAGGCCATGGGCACCCTTTTCTTCCCCAATATCTCGTACACGGCGCTGTATTCCGACACCAGGTCCATGGTGGGGACCTGGTCCGGCTCCCGCCTCTCCAAAGCGGCGATCACCCTGTCGTGAACGATGGACAAGTGGAACTCCCCCTTTCATCCTCATGTCGCTCTCGCCTTACCCCATGCGGACACCCGGTCAGATCGCCACGTCGCTCCGCTCCAGGCTGACCGAGAATAGTGCGCGAGGCCTTTCATCAAGCCTTGGGGTCAGCCCTCCACATTCCACATAAACCAGAAAAGGCCCTGCTTGCCACATATCGCTTAGCGTCTTATGTGGAATGTGGAGGGCTGACCCCCGGCTTGAATCCACGCAATCTCCTATTCTCGGTCAGCCTGGCTCCTCGCGACAAGCGTGGAGGCCTGGCACGCATACATCTGCGCAACCACAGTGCAAGCCTGGCACGCGTACGTCCGGCTATAATAGCTTTATGTCGTTTATTTTACGCTTAAAAGAAATGGATCCAGCAATAGTCGCTCGGAGATGTGTGGAGATCCTGGCCGCGGGCGAACTGGCAATCCT
>Ga0315277_10003391_pt1 | contig 21583 bp, 21 predicted proteins | sample YL17G05_15_MG_FD_203695 | JGI IMG/M metagenome (GOLD analysis project Ga0315277, IMG submission 203695) | Sediment microbial communities from Yellowstone Lake, YNP, Wyoming, USA - YL17G05_15 | ecosystem: Environmental > Aquatic > Freshwater > Lake > Sediment | place: USA: Wyoming | collected...
CGGGCCGCCATGGCGGCCCCTTCGGGGCCTAGCCATTGCGCTGGCCTTGGTGATCTGCCTCTGTGGCAGCGCGCTGGCCTCTGCGCCGCGCGGCGCCTGGGAGCAGGTGTGGAGGAGCGATGCGGCAACGCGTGGCCTCTCGCTCTCGGGGACGGCGCGCACGACCGCGCTGGGCGAGAGGGGGGAGCGCTCCGCGCTGGCGCGCGTGAGTGTGCGAGATGGCAAGACGCGGCTGGACTACGAGGCGGGGAGACGGCGCTGGTCGCTGATAGACGACGGGCGGAGTCTGGTTCGTCTCGACCCCGATCACAAGCAGGCGCTGGTGCTGCCCAGGCCGTCGCTGGTGGTTGACCGCCAGCTCGCCGAGCGTAACTACGAGGCGGTGGCAATCGGGCAGGCCACCATCGCCGGCCGTGCCGCGCAGATCATCGAGGTGCGCGCACGCCGACCCGGACCGCGACTGGCTGACACCCCTGCCCGGCCGGGGCCCGCCCGTCCAGGGGTGATCTGGCGGCTGTGGCTGGACCAGGAGACCTCCTTTGCCCTCAAGCGTGAGCGCTACAACGCCGAGGGCAAGCTCACCTCGGGAACGGAGTATGCGGAGGTCGAGTTCGGAGCCCGCGTGGACACAGGCATCTTCGCCATCCCGGATGGGTGGAGAGTGATGGACGCCGATGGCGGCGGCGAGCCATTGAGCATGGCCGAGATCGAGCGCAGGCTGGGCTTCTCCGTGCTGGCGCCGGGATATGTGCCTCCCGGATATCAGCTCACCGGTGGCTACCTCCGGAGGCGCGACCGGCGGGGGTTCCAGGCTGCGGAGCTCCGCTACACAGACGGGCTCCGGGTCCTCAGTGTCTTTCAGCGAGAGCGCGAGCGCGGGGAACGCGAAGGCAGAGGTGGTGAACACGGCCGGGCTCGCAGGCACGGCGGGGAGCGTGGTCGGGGAGAGGGCGACGACACACGGGACAGGGATGCTAGCCGCGGCCGGCCGCACGGGCACGGCGGCGAACGCGGTCGAGGAGCACCCGAAGACAGAAGGGACAGGGGTGGCTCCGGCCTGGCCGGCGCGGGGGGGACGACGCTGCTTGACCGCGGCAGCGAGAAGGCGCTCCACTACCTGGGAGCCGACCGCGTGGTGGTGGTGATCGGGGACCTCCCCGCGGAAGAGCTGATGCGGGTGGCGCGTAGCGTCGCGCGGTGACACACTGAGGGGAATGCGTGTCCCTCTCACTCGTCTACACATCTGTGATCGCACCGTGCGAGTCACAGGAGGTGCACGATGAGACGAGCAGCAATGGCGACAGTGGTGGCGGCGGCGATGGCCTTGCTCGGTTCTGCGCTGATGGCGCAGGAGCGGCCGGGGAGACCGGTCCGGCCTGCGGTGGAAGGTCAGCCAGCCCCGCAGCTCACCCCTGAGCAGCAGGCCTTCGTGGACCAGGAGAAAGAACTGCGCAAGCAGATTCTCATCGCTCGCCTGGAGCTCCAGCTTGCGGAAGCAAAGGAAGCGCCGCAGCGGGAGATCGCGGACAAAGCCGAGCGGTTCTACTCCTTGATGGGCACGCAGCACGCCTTCCTCGCGAAGAACCGGGAGGTGGCGGAGCAGGTCCGCCAGCGTGCGCGACAGGAGCGGCAGCGCCGCCGCGGCCTCGGCGCTGATGGCCAACCGGGCCTGCAGAGAGGCCCGGGCCGAGGCACGGGCCAAGGCGGCAGAGGCGGCCCTGGGTTTGGCGGCGAGCGCGGCCGGCGGCACGGCATGGGTCGCGGTGGAGGCGCCGGCATGGGCTGGGGCCTGTCCGACCAGGGCCGGGGCGAAGGACGCGGTATGGGTGGCCGACGCGGCATGGGAGGTAAGGGCGAAGTCGGCGCAGGACGCGGTCGGGGCTGGCACGGGCGGCAGTGGGAGACATCCCCTGAGCAGGCGCCGCCTGGCGCCGAGGTGCAGCCCGACATGCTCCCTGCTCAGCCGACCCCGGAGTACCCTCCGGCCGAGGAACCAGAGCGCTAAGCAGGAGACCTTAGCTGTGCTGTGTGGGAGCCCCCGGCCTGCCGGGGGCTCCTGTCCTACGACTGCCAAGGGATCAGCCGACGCGAGCAGAACTCCCTCCCACGGCTCTCCAGGGATGGACCAGACAGCAATACCATTCATTCTCGGCATCCTCGGCAGCCCCCGCGTGAGCAGCAACACGGGTGTGCTGCTAGAGCGCGTCCTCGCGGGCGCCGCCGCGGCGGGGGCGCAGACCGAGCTGGTCGTGCTCCGCAACCTGAGCTACGAGTCCTGCCGCCACTGCGGTGGCTGCGACACGACCGGCCGCTGCGTGGTGAAGGACGACATGCAGCAAGTCTACCCGAAGCTTCGGGCGGCCCAGCATCTCGTGCTCGCCTCGCCGATCCACTTCGCCGGCGTTTCCGGGGAGACGAAGGCGATGATAGACCGGGCGCAGGCGCTGTGGGTGGCGAAGTACCGGCTCAAGGCGCCCGTCTCTGATGTGGAGGGAGAGCGGCGCGGCGTGTTCGTGGCGACCTGCGGGGGTGACGACACCCCTGTCTTCGAGTGCGCTAAGCCCACCGTGATGGCGTTCTTCAACTCCACCGGGTTTCGCTACTGGGGCGAGCTATTCGAGGCGAACACAGACCAGCCGCCGCCGATCCCTGAGCGATGTCACCTCCTGGCCAAGGCGGAGGAGCTTGGGCGGAGGTTGGTGACAGGATGAGCGCGCTGCCTCACAGAAGCTGCCGAGAGAGTGACGCCGTCGAGATGGAGGAGGAAGAGGCATGAAGATATTGGCGCTTCAAGCATCACCTAATGAAGACGGGCTGACTGCCAGCATGGCCAAGGAGGCGATGGCCGGCGCGAAGGCGGCGGGGGCGGAGGTGGAGCTGGTGCACCTGCGCAACCTGAAGCTGGAGGCGTGCCGGGCTTGCGAGGACGGCTGGGGCCGCTGCCGGCGGGAGGGCCTCTGCATCATCGAGGATGACCTGGAGGTGGTGCGGGAGAAGATGGCCGCCGCGGATGGGGTGATCCTGAGCACGCCGGTTTACTTCGGGGATGTCGCGGAGGTGGTCAAGAACTACCTCGACCGGCTGCGGCGCTGCGAGCGCGCCGGGCCGGGCGATCCGCGGGTGGAGGGCAAGTGGATGCTGGGCATCGCCGCTGCGGGAGGCGGGGGTGGCGGCGGGCCAACCTGCCTGGTGGCGATGGAGCGATACTACGCGCACCTCGGGCTGCCGGTGTTCGACCAGATGATCGTCACCCGCCGCAGCCGGGAGTACATGCTCCCGGCCGCCCGCAGCTCAGGCGAGCGGTTTGTCAGGTACATCGAGGAGCAGCGCAAGGGATAGCCGCGCGCTGGGTGTGTGGGAGCCTGGTCCTCCAGGCGATCACGACCGCGGTCGCCCCGACGACGGGGCTCCGACAGATGCTAGACGTGCTTCGCCAGGAAGGCGAGCACTCGCTGGAAGACACGGTCAACCGCGGGGCCGCCGCCGGCATCGAACCCGTGCTCTCCTCCGGGGATGGTGATGAGTTCGTGCGGGACACCGGCCTCGGCCAGCGCCTCCGCCATCATCACTGACTGCTGGTAGGGCACATCGCTGTCCTGGTCGCCGTGCAGGAGCATAGTCGGCGGATACTCTACCGTCACGTTCCCAACCGGGCAGAACCATGTGAACGCCTCGGGCTCGGTGTCCGGGTCGTGCCCCGCCACCTCGTTGGGCCAGCGCCCCTGCTGGCGGCAATAGAGGTAGAAACGGTCCCGCTTCTCGTCTTCGCATGTGCCGGAGAGCACCGTTGTCCCCACAGAGGCCCAGGCTTCTTCGGCCGTCACTCCCGGCTGCCGGCAGTAGAACGGATCGGGTCGGCTGTACCAGGGGCCGACGATGTCGCCGTAGCCGTAGAAGGAGACCAGCGCCCTCGGCCTCGGGCTGGCGACCAGCCCTGCCGTGAGGGCGAGGTAGCCGCCAGCAGAGTGCCCGACCAGCGCGATCCGGTCCGGGTCCGCTCGGAACAGCTCGGGGCCGGCCGCTCGCACCCAGCGGAAGGCGTCCTCCACATCCTCCACGATGGCTGCCAGCTTGGTCTCGGGCGCCAGCCGATAGTCAATGGACACCACGGTGTACCCGGCGCCGAGGTAGAGGTCTCGCTGCTCCCGTCTAAGGTTGTCCCGCCGGCCCAGGATCAGCGCACCGCCGTGAAGCCACAGGATCACCGGGCGGGACGGACCGGCGAGATCTCCGTAGACATCGGCCTTGATCTCGCAGTTGCCGATCGTCTTGTGCGCAAGAGTCAGCTTCGACATCGGCATTGGCTAACCGTGGCGTGCCGCGCCGCGGACGCCTGGGGCGAGCAATCCTCTCTGCCGGTCAGCAGCCGTCCGCTGCCTTGCCCTCTCGATAGCCGCCCGCGCCGCCCGCCCCTCTGGGGTGTCTGGGTAGTTCACGGCCAGATATGTCAGGTGCTGGACGGCGGCTTCCGGCCGGTTGAGGGCGAGGAGAACCCGGGCGAGGCAGAGACGTGCCTGGCGCTCGTTCGCGTCGAGGCTGAGCGCCTTCTCGAGGCTCGCGCGGGCCGCCTCGACCTGGCCGAGCTTGTACTGGGCAAACCCAAGCGCGCCGTAGGCGGCCGCCGACTCGGGGGCCAAGGAAACCCACTTCTGGCAGGCATCAAGCGCTTCCCGGTACTGCTTTCGCTCGAGCAACACCTCGGCAACCTGGCCCTGGAGAGCCGGGTCTTTCGGCGCCACCCTGGCGGCCGCCTTCACGTCTCTAAGCATGGCGTCGAAGTCGCCCTGTGCCCGGTGGATATCCCGGAGCAGAATGTACACCTTGGGGTTCCTGCGGGCCATGTGGGCGACCTTCCGGGCATAGGACTCGGCCTCCTTCAGCTTGCCCTCGGCAAGCAGTACCTCTGCCATGCCCGCCTGGTGCTCGAAGATGGTGGGAGTCAGCCGGACCGCTTCCCGAAAGGCGACTTCCGCCTCCGCCAGCTTGCCGAGCAGCTTGTACGTGACTCCCAGGCTGTAGTACATCGGTCCGCTGCCCGGCATCAACGCCAGGGCCCGCCGGTTCGCAGCAACAGCTTTCTCGAGCTGCGCCTGCTTCGCCTCCGGGGTCGGCTCGAACTGGCCTAGCTGCGCCTCAGCAAACGCGAGCTGGTAGTACCCGGTGGCCGAGTACGGGCACATCTCGACCGCCTTCCGGGCGATCGCCGCCGACGCCGCGAACCACTGCGCGGCGGTCTGCATCTGCCCCGCGCCGAGTGCATCCTTCGCGTTGAGGGCGGCCTTCTCGGACGCCCGCACCAATGCGGAAGCCCTAACCGGGGTGATGACCATCCAGGCCAATACTACCAGCGCTGCCGCTACCGCGAGCGCAGCAACGGCGACGCCAGCCAACGACAGGCGGCGGAAGCGGAGCTCCCCCACGCTCGGCGCGCCGCTCTCGCTCCCACCCTTGGCCAGCCCCGCGCCGGCCACAGCCAGCATCGCCAGCCAGAGCCAGAAAAACGTCACCGCCCCAGTCTGCCGGAATGTCACTCCGAAGAAGTTCTGGAAGTAGAAAGCGATGAAGGCCACTGCCACCGCCAGCCCCAGGTGGCGCCAGGTGGGGTCTTCCGCTCGCCAGAATACCTTGATGGCAAGCCCCAAGCCGGCCAGCAGCATGGCGACGAACAGCACCCCGCCCACCAGTCCGGAGTCGGCGAGAGATTGCAGGTACTCGTTATGCGCGTACCCAAGCGCCAGCATCCCCTGTCTGCGCTTCGGCTGTTGCATGTACCACTCGGTGGCCATCCGCCCCAGAGCAACTGCTCGGAAGGTGCCATAGCCGTTTCCAAGCACCGGCTTCTCCTTGAACAGCTGGAAGGCCGTCCTCCAGTGGAGTTGCCGCTCCCTGGCATAGGGGTCCTGGAAGTGCACCACCTTCTCCACGCGCCGCTGCTGCTTCTTCGGCATGTAGCGGTAGGCCAGCAGCCCAAGCGCTCCGAGAACCACGGCTCCCATGAGGAATGCTGGGACACCCACCCGCAGCGCCTTGCGTCCACCGCGCAGCATCGCCAGCGAAGCCGCAACCGTGACTCCGAGGCCCAGGCCAATCACACCGGATATGGTGTAGGAGAGGTAAAGCGAAACCAGCATCAGGAGGGCTGCGAGCGCCGTGAACGCGCTCACCCCCGACCTGCCCCTTGGGGACCCTGAGGGCCTGCCCTGAGCGGAGTCGAAGGGGCCCCCTCGGCCTGTCCGGCCAGGGGGTCGTGAAGGGCCGGCCCCGTTCGCCTCCTGCCCCTCACGGTTCTTCGGCCAGGCGAGGGCGATGGCAACCGGGATGAGCAGGATCAAGTAGCCGCCGAAGTACGTCGCGTTCCCAAAGAATGAGAACACCCGCCCTACGTCCCCTTGTACCTTGTAGGTGATGAAGTCCTTGCCCATCGCCTGTGCGAAGGCGTAGATGCTCACCGGGATGGAGCCGAGGCAGGCAGCGATGATGACACGGGTCACCTGCTTGCTGGTGCGCAAGCAGGTGATCGCCAGCAGGTAGAGCCCCACATTCGCGGCCAGCCGCCCGAACTCGGACACCGCCACGTAGCGGAACTGCGCGTAGATGATCGTGATCGCCGCCCAGGCCGCGAAGGCGAGCACGAGCGCATTGAGTCGAGAGCGCACCCAGCTCAGTCGTCCTTGAGCCAGCCCTGCCACCAGCCACAGCCCCAGGCCCGCAGCCGCTCCCAGGCCGAGGGTGACGTCCTTGACGTCAGCCAGGTTCTGGCTGCGGGGATGGATGACCAGGGGGACAGCGACGACGAGGGCGATCACCAGTCCCTCGCCAAGAGTCTCCGGCCAAGGCCTTGCCGGGCTGGCTTGCCGCCTCGCGGGGGCAGAGGAGGCTGTCCTGGCCGCCTGAGGCGGCCTCTTCTTGGCAGTGCGATTCTGTTTCCGCATGGGTGGTCACAGCCCGCCCCTGGCGGGCAAGATACCACTACGACGCCCGCCCCTCGTGTCCTTGCCCGCCTCTGGCGCGGCTTGCCCGCCTCCGGCGGGCTTTGTGGCCGGCGCCGCGCGGGAACGGCCCCTGGGCAAGTGCACGGCGTTGGCGAAAAGCAACGGGACCGGCCGCGCGGCCGGTCCCGTGTTCCAGAGCGTGAGTATGTGCTGAAGGCAGAGCGCTACGGCTTCGGCTCCTCTTGCGGGGCGGGCTCGCCCTGCTCTGCTACCGCCTGGGCAGGCTGCTCGGCCCGAGCGGCGATGATCGCGGGCACCACCCCGCCACCAGCGCGGACGATCTGACCGATGAGCTGGCCGATGGGCTGGCTGGTGGTAATCATGCCAACCACCAGATCCTTCTTCTCTTGCACCATCAGGAAGACGCCTTTGGCCTCCGGGGCCAGCATCGCCGATACCCGCTCGCCGTTCGGTCCCTTCACGGTCACCAGCGGGGACCAGCCCTGCCCGGTCATCAACTGGGTGTAGTAGCTGGACACCGCTTCCCCGCTGGTCTTCTCGCTCGGTTTCATCACCACCAGCGCCGCGCGTGTCAGGGACTTGATCGCTTCCTTGGCGGGATCAATCAAGGGCACGGCCGCGGCGATCACCGCCGCCTTCCCACCTGCCGGGCCGCCCGGTCCAGCCTGCGCCAACGCCGCCACTTGCTCCTTGGCGGTCGAGGCCACCGCGTCGAGCGCGTCCCCGATCAACTGTACCGCCGCCGCGCCGTTAACATCCACCTGCACCTGCACCGCGGCGCCCTGGTAGACGAGCTGCTCTGTGGTCACCGCCCCCTGCGTCGGCGCGGCGACCGCGCCCACCGCGCTCACCAGCAAGCCCAGCGCCAGGCCCACACCCACCAGCCGTCCCATCTTGCCTGTCTTCATCGCCGTATCTCTCCTCCTGTGCATTGTTCAGCCTTCCTATAGGAGTACGAGGATCGCGGGCGTTTGGTTTCAAGCCCGCGGGCAGTTTCGGGCCGATCGCCCCGGGGGGACCCGCCTGGGCAGGCAAGCGGGACTCCCACAGGGCAGGCGTGGACCCCGTAGGGCCACCAAAGAGAGCAGAGCACGGCAGTTGTAGGGGCACGGCATGCCGTGCCCTCCCGGGCCCGCGCTTTGCAGGGCAGCGGACTCACCTGCCGAAGCTAGGCGCCATGCCCTCAACCTCCGGTTCTCGCTTGCTTCTAGTCCTCATCGCAGTCCTCTGGAGCACCGGCGGCGCTTTCCTGAAGAGCATGCCCCATGTGAACTGGATGATGATCGCGGGGATGCGCTCCCTGATTGCGGGCATTCTCTTCCTCCCCGGCCTCAGGCAGCGGCGACCGCCGGCAGGCAAGCTCGCCGCGGCGGTGGTGCTCTACGCCGCGGTGGTCACAACGCTGATGGGCTCGATGCAGCTCGGCACCGCCGCCCAGGGAATCTGGCTCCAGTACACCGCGCCGGCGGTGGTGGCGCTGTGGGTGTGGCGGTTCCAGGGGCAGCGCCCCCGGCCCATGGAGACGGTTGCGCTGCTGCTCACCGGATTCGCCATCATCCTGATCGTCACCGGAGGGGCCGGCGCCTCCCACTACTACTCGCTGCTGCTCGGGCTGGTGAGCGGAGTCGTCTACGGTCTGCTCATCGTCACCCTCAAAGACCTGGCGGACACGCCCGCCCCGGCCATTCACGCCTGGACCAACCTGGGGACCGCGGCTTTGGTGCTGCCTATCGCTTTCCTGCTGCGAGTGCCCGCTCCCACCGCGTCGGCGGAGCTCGGCACGCTGGCGGTGATGGCCGCTTTTCAGCTAGCCCTTCCTTACTTCCTCTTCCAGCGCGCCCTCGCCAGGAGCCGCGCCCTGGAGGCCTCCATCATCCTGCTGCTGGAGCCGATCCTGAATCCGATCTGGGCCTACGTGGTGGCGCACGAGGTGCCGTCGGGGCGGGTCATCGCGGGCTGCGCGCTGATCGCCTGTGGGTTGGTGGCGTTCGCGGTCGGGAACGGTCGGAGACCCGCAGGTACGTCGCCACAAACCTAGCTCGTCTTCTCCACGATCTTGGCGACATGCTGCCGCCTCAGCTCTCGCCCCCGCCCTGCGGCCTCTTGCGCAGACAGACGAGGAGAAACGGATAGAGATGAGTCGTCGCCAAGCCGACCCTCGCCAGAAGCGGTCGGAGGAGCCTCAAGTGGCCACGGAGACCCCGTATGCACAACGCCTCCAGACCACCCCGGGGTCGGCCAGTTGTGGTCAACTCTGTAACCTGGGGGTCCTGAATGGCAGATCTGTCCTCCACCTCATTTCGCGGGAGTGCCCGTCGAATCTCAAAGATCGTAGATCCGTGTATCCCCGTCCGGAATAGCTCCGTCAGCCCTGCATCAGAGGGGAGCCGCCCAGACAGGCGGAGATATGCCCATTTGAGTGCCACGGGCATCCAGGGCAGCCCCGGGAGGCCGGTTGTGTGGCGGTCGATGGGGAAGAGTCGGTTCGGAGTCTCATGGATCAGCAAATGCCCGCCAGGCCGGAGAGCTCGCCACAGCGCTGCCAGGATGTGTGTGCGCTCCCCAGGGGTCAGATGTTCGAGGACGGCATTCAGAACTACCAAGTCATAGGCGGCCTCACCAAGCGAGGTATCACCTGGCGCGATAGCCCGGAACGTCACGACGTCCTCAGCGAAGCCTTCTTCGGCTGCTCGGCGGCGAGCCAGAGCAATTGACTCTTCGTTTATGTCAGCACCGGTCACATGCCTGAACCCCATTTGTGCAAGTATCAGGGAGACGGTCCCGGTTCCACAGCCGAAGTCGAGAGTCGAGCACGTATTGGATGGCCCACAGCCGATTCGTGCAAGGCAGCGTCGGAGTCTTCCTCGCACGTAGAGCGGGTTCGCAAATCGTTCGTACTCGTCCAGGAAGCGATCCCCTTTCTGGGCTGCGAAGGCCTCCAACAGGTTTCTTGAGTAACAGCTCTCAAACTCCGCCAAGGCAACCACACGACCCATTGACTGGACGGGCCCGTGAACGGTCACGCGCCGCATTTGCCCTTGGTCATCTATGCAAACTCTCATTCTTCTCCGTCCGCACTACCTTGCCAGCATTCGCAGGGCGGGGGAATGCGCTGCGCCCGCGCGGGGCAGGAGAAAGGGGAACCGCTAGCCGGTCTTCTCCACGATCCTGGCGACCCGCGCGAACTGGCTCCTCAGCGAGCGGTATAGGCTGCGGTACACGGCGTAGTACTTGCTGTACACCCCCGCCGCCTGTCGGTTCGGCTTCACCAGATCCTTGGTTGTCACCGCGGCCGAACACGCCGCCGGGACATCCGTCCACACGCCGCCGGCCACCCCGCCCAGCAGGGCCGCTCCGAAGGCCGCTCCCTCGTCTATCGCCATCCCCACCAGCTGGGTGCGGAACACATCCGACTGCATCTGCCGCCAGAAGGAGCTGCGGGAGCCGCCGCCGGTGTTGCGGATTTCCGCGATGGGCAGGTTCATCTCCCGCAGGATCTCCAGGGAATCCCGCAGCCCATAGCACACCCCCTCCATGATCGCCCTCGCCAGGTGCGCCTTCGTGTGCCTCAGCCCGAGGCCAACAAAGGCCCCCCGGGCGTGGGGGTCGGCGTGAGGCGTACGCTCGCCTGTCAGGTAAGGAAGGAACAGCAAGCCCTCAGAGCCGATCGGCGCTCCTGCCGCCTCCGCAGTGATGATCTCATATGGGTCAACGCCCCGCCGCGCCGCCTCCGCTTTCTCCTCCTCGCACAGCGCGTCCCGGAACCAGCGAAGCGAGCCGCCCGCGGACAGCATCACCCCCATCGCATGCCACTGCCCGGGCACGGCATGGCAGAAGGTGTGCACCCGCAGCTTGGGGTCCATCTTGGGCTCGTCCATGGGGGAGAACACGGTGCCGGACGTCCCCACCGACACCGCCACGATCCCCTCGCGGATGACACCGTTCCCGACCGCGCTGCATGCGTTGTCCCCGCCGCCCCCGGCGATGGGAGTGGCCGCGCTCAAGCCGATCTCCTTCGCCGCGCTCCCGCACACCGCCGTCGAGGCGACTGGCGACTCGTATACCTTCGGCAGCATGTCGAGCGTCAGCCCGAGCCCGCGGACCATCACCTCAGACCACTGCCGTTTGCCGACGTTGAGCAGGGAAGTGCCGGCCGCGTCGGAAACCTCGGTGGCGAACTCCCCGCTCAGCCGGTAGCGGACGTAGTCCTTGGGCAACAGGATCATACGGAGGCGATCATACAGCTCCGGCTCGTTGTCCCGCAGCCACACGATCTTCGGCGCTTGAAAGCCGGTGAGGACGGGGTTCAGCGTTTCCTCAACCACTCGCTCGAACCCCACCGTGCGGTGGATCCACTCGCACTGCGCGGCGGTTCGCTGGTCACACCAGAGCAGAGCCTCCCGCAGCACCTTGCCGTCCTTGCCGAGGAACACGGAGCCGTGCTGCTGCCCCGACAAGCCGATCCCGCGCACCTCCTCCGGCCGAGCGCCGGAACTGGCCATCACCTCCCGGATCGCCGCCACGGTCCCGCGCCACCAGTCCTCTGGGTCCTGCTCGGCCCAGCCGGGGCGGGGGGTGTGGAGCGGGTACTCGCTGGTCGCCCGCGCCACCACCTTGCCTTCACCATCCACCAGCAGCGCCTTCGCACCGGTGGTGCCGACATCTACGCCAAGGATGTACTCAGGCATTGGTCTCTCCAGAGGGAAGTTCCGGTTGCGCTTCGCCGTGGCATCGCGCTGGCAAGAAGCTGCTCGGCCACATCACCGGCTGCAATGCCACCACCAGCAGTATCGCATCCCTCACCAGCAGCGCCCACGTGAGCTTGTGTTCGCCCATGAACGGGAAGAAGCACCCGCACTGGATACTCAGACCACGCGCCAGGGCGAGGAATCCGCCAACAATGAAAACGCCCAGCAAGCCCGCGATCACCGCCGCGCTGCTCTGCGGGATAATCCCGATCACCAAGAAAGCGCCTGCTATCAGCTCTGCCCACGGCAGGGTGATCCCGACCAGGTTCACCAGGGAGGGATCGAGGATGCGGTAGCCGTACACCAGCCGCGCGAACTCGGCCGGGTGCATGAGCTTCGGCAGGCCGGTGTAGAGGAAGATACCTCCGAGCAGGAGACGGCACACGGCGCCGACCGCTGGGTGACCAAGCACTTGTCCGGCCCTGCGCGCGCTCACGGCTGCGACCCCGCGGTGACCGGGTAGCCCGCCTCCAGCCACGCCGGCCACCCCCGCTCGACCACGAAGATGGCGCCCTGGTAGACCTCGCGCAGGCGTTCCGCGACGAAGATCGAATCCCCGCACTCCATCCCCTCGCAGTACACGATCACCGTGCTCGCCGCCTCCACCTGCTCCGCCAGGTCGGGGTATCTGACCTCGAACTCGCCGGGTGGCAGGTTGAGGGCGCCGGGGACATGGCTGACCTGGTACTCGGCGGGAACGCGGGCATCCACGAATACCGCCGACTTCGCCTCCCACGCGGCTCGCGCTTGCTCGGGCGTCATCCCCCCCACCCCAGCCGGCAGCGGCAACTGCACTCCGTCCGTTTTGCCCAACACGGGGATGCCGCGCGGGGAGAAGTGGTTCACCAGGATGCCGAGCGCGGCGCTCCCCAGCACGATTGCCAGCGCACCCACCAGCACGCCACCCAGGCTCGTGCTTCGTAGCCCGCCTGCCTGCCCGGTGGCTAGGCCCGCCTTCAGCGGGCCGCCATCCCGGCCTCCCGAACGGGGCCTAGGGACCAGGGAGGCGGGCGGAGTAGCATCCGCCCGGCCCCGTCGGACGTCTGGCCTACTTGGCCGGAGGGACATCGGTAGCCTCCTCCTCCTGGACTCGGCCGAAGACAGAGATGCTCAGCTCCTTGGTGTGCGGCAGGTCAGTGCGGATGACGACCTTCGCATTGATGCGCTCCGGCTTCGCCACCGGGCCGAACCGGACTTTGATCTGGTAGGCACCCGGCTTGTCGGGGGCCGCCTGCGCCTCGGCGGTGAGCGCGGGGTGATCGCTCTTCACCCCCAGGATGTTGAAGGACTTGACCTCCACCGGAGTAATGGTGACGATCCGTTCGATGGAGTCGCCTACCTTCAGCCGCCCAGTGTAGATGCCCGTTGGCGTCACCTCCACCTCCACCTTCACCACACCGGTCATGGTCAGTATCACCCGAGGTGTCACCGGGTCATTCGTATCCACGTAGATATGTTTCGAGACACGGTCCCGGTAGCGCGCTGCGTTGAAGACGACCTTGATAGTGCCCTGCTCGCCGGGCGCGAAGTCCTTCTTGGAGGGCGTCACCACTGCGCACCCGCAGGAGGCGGTGATGGCCCCGATGGTGAGGGTGCTCTTCCCGGTGTTCGCAAAGGCGAACTCGTGGGTGACTTCCTCGAGTTGGTAAACCTCCCCGAAGTCGAAGGTCACCTCCTGCATCTGGATGCGAGGCGCCTCTTCGGGCGGAGGCGCGTTCGCCTCTGGCTGGGGCAGCGGAGGGAGGCGGGACCGCTCCGCGCTCGTCGGCTGCGTGGACAAGGGCCTACCCGTGTCGCCAGAGACGGGTGTCTGCGGTGCCGAGGGCCGGCCTGCCGTGTGACCGGTCGCCGGGTGCGGCGGTGTGACCGGCCCAGCCGGCGGCCCGGCGTGCTGCTCCGTGGAGAGCGAAGCGCGGCTCGGCTCTGCCTGCGGCATTGTCTGGCCAGCGCTTGGTTGAGAAGACGCCGCCGGCACAGAAGCGCCCGGTCGCCCCTCTGCCTGGCGGCCGTAGCGAAGGAGGTAGCCGGCAATGAAGAGGGATGAGGCGATGATGATGGCCCAGCTTACGCGCATCCCCAGCTTGCTCATCGTGCATCTTCCCTCCCCTGCAGACTAACCCGGCGCGGCGAAGTGGTCAAACCCCGATTCCAGGGACCGTTCCCGCCCCTCCCCGTCCAGCATCACCACCTCCGCTCCGGCGATCACCTCCCCAATCACAGTCAGCGGGACGCCGCTCCCCGCGCCGACTGCCTTACGCAGCTCCTCCACCGCCTCCGGCGGGCAGGTCAGCAGCAGCTCGTAGTCCTCCCCGCCAGACGCCGCCAGCGCCAACGGGTCCAGCTTGAGCAGCTCGGCCACCGCCTGGCATGACGGATGCACCGGGAGGCGGCCCGCCTGCACCCGCGCCCCGACGCCGCTCTCGCGGCACAGGCGCGGCAGGTCTTCCGCCAGCCCATCGCTCAGGTCCATCATTGCCGTCGCCCGCCGCACCCTGGCAATCGCCTGCCCTTCTGCCAGTCGAGGGGAAGGTTGTAGGTGTGCCTTGACCGCGGCGGCGACGTGGTCGTTCTCCCGCGGCAGCCCTCCGCGCAGCGCCTCCAGCCCTGCCGCGGAGGCGCCCAGCCAGCCCGTGACCAGAATCACCTCCCCGGGGCGCGCTCCTCTTCGCCTCAGCAGCACGTCTTCGGAGACGAAACCCGTCACCGCCACATCCACCACCACCGGCCCCGGAGATCCGACCAGGTCTCCTCCCACCAGTGACGCGCCGTACTGGGAGGCGCACCCGCTCAGCCCCTCTGCCACCGCCTCCAGGAAGTCTTCGCCGAGGTCTCCGGGCGCCGCCACCGACGCCACCGCGAAGCCGGGTTCTCCCCCCATGGCGGCGATGTCGCTGAGGTTGGCCGCCATCGCCTTCCAGCCGATCTGGCGAGGGGCCGCCCACTCCCGCCTGAAGTGAACCCCCTCCACCATCATGTCACAGGTGAGCAGCAGGAGGCGATCTCCTGCGATACGGATGACCGCGGTGTCGTCTCCCGGCCCCACCAGCACGCTTCGCCCCAGACCCTTGGCGGCGATCTCGCGGAAGCGGGCCACCATGCGATTCTCGCCCACCTCCCGCAGCGGCTGGTTGTTGCTCCCGCTCATTTCCTGCTCGCGGCCGGAGCGCCCAGCAGCTTGAACACGCAGTACGGCCCGCACATCGAGCAGGCGGCGATCCCCTCCGCGCCTGCCGGCTCGTGGCGCTCCCGCGCCCGGGATGGGTTGAGCGCCAGGCGGAACTGCCCCTCCCAATCCAGGGCGCCGCGGGCGGCCGCCATCTGGTCGTCCCAGGCGCGCGCCCGCGCCCCAAGTCGAACCACGTCCGCCGCGTGCGCCGCCAACCGCGCCGCCATCACCCCCTCCCCCACCTCCTCCTCCGTCGGCAAGCCCAAGTGCTCGGCAGGCGTCACATAGCATAGGAAGTCAGCGCCTGCCATGCCCGCGATCGCCCCGCCGATGGCGCTGGTGATGTGGTCGTATCCGGGCGCCACGTCCGTCACGATCGGCCCGAGCACATAGAACGGCGCCCCGTGGCACAGGCGTTTCTGGAGCACCACGGTGGCGGCCACGTGGTCGAGTGGAAGATGCCCCGGTCCCTCCACCATCGCCTGCACGCCGGCCTCCCTCGCCCTCAGCACCAGCTCGCCCAGCACGGAGGTCTCTGCGATCTGCGCCCGGTCTGATCCATCTGCCAGGCAACCAGGCCTCAGACCATCTCCCAGGCTCAGGGTGACATCGTGTTCGCGGCAGATATCCAGCAGATCATCGAACCGCTGGTACAGGGGGTTCTCCCGGCCGTGCTCGCGCATCCAGCAGATGGTGAACGCTCCGCCGCGGCTGACCACACCGGTCAGCCGGCTGCCATCGAGCGCCAGGTTGGCCGTCTCCTGGGTCACCCCGCAGTGCACGGTGACGAAATCCACGCCGTCTTCGGCATGCTTGGCGATGACTCCGAGCAGCCCGTCATCCGTCATCGTCGCCACGCTGCCGCTGCTCCTCACCGCCTCCACCGCTGCCTGGTAGATCGGAACTGTGCCCACCGGAACCTTGGACTCGCCAATCACCAGCCGCCGGATCTCGTCCAAGTCGCCGCCGGTGCTGAGGTCCATCACCGTGTCGGCGCCCGCCTCCAGCGCGGCTCTCAGCCGGGCGAGAGCATGCTCCGGGCTGGGGTCGGCGGCGGCGCTGCCGATGTTGGCGTTGACCTTGATCCTCACTCCCGCTCCGATCGCCAGCGGCCGCAGCCCGGCATGGTTGCGGTTGGCCGGCAGCACTACCGTTCCGGCAGCCACGCCCTCGCGCAGCCGTTCGGCCGCCAGGCCCTCGGCCTCCGCGGCGGCCCGCATCTCCTGCGAGGTGTCACCCCTTCTCGCCATCTCAAGCTGGGTCAACTAACCGCTCCTCTGTTCTTGCGCCTGGCGGATCCGCGCCAGCAGCGCCCTCGTCGCCTGCGCCATGTCCTCCGCCTCGGACACCGCGGAGATGACGGCAACGCCGTCGGCGCCGGCCCGGACTACCTCTCTCACATTCTCGCAGGTGATGCCGCCGATGGCAAGCACAGGCAGGCTTACTGCCCGTTTGATCTCGGCAATGGGTCCGACGCCCATCGGGGCGCCCGCATCCGCCTTCGAGGGAGTGGCGTAGATGGCACCTACGCTCACGTAGCTCGCGCCTGCCGCCTCGGCCGCTCGCGCCTCCACCACACTGGCCACCGACGCCCCGATCACCGCCCCGGGTCCCATCAGACGGCGTGCCGTCTCCACAGGCATGTCATCCGGCCCCAGGTGAACGCCATCGGCGCCCGCCGCCAGCGCCACATCAACCCGGTCATTGACGATGAAAGCGGCGCCGTGCTCGCTGGTGAGCCCGCGCACCTGCTCTGCGATCTTGACCAGCTCCGCGGTCGTCATCTCCTTGTCGCGGAGCTGAATCAGCCGGCAGTCGCCCTCCAGCGCGGCCCTCGCCACATCGAGGTGTAAGCGGCCGAGCCGGTCGCAGCGAGTGGTGATAACACAGAGACGAAACTCAGGCATCGTCGGCTGCCTAGCGGGCTGCCGCCTGCTCGGCCCGCGCCTTCAGCTCCAGGTAGACGGCGTGCAAGATCACCAGGTGGGCGTCCTCGATCTGCTGCATGCTCTGCGCCGGCACGACCAGGCAGATGTCGGTCAGCTCCTTCATCCTCCCACCGTCCCGTCCGGTCAGTCCGATGGCGGTCATACCCACTTCCCGCGCCATCTTCATCGCCCTCAGCACATTCGGCGAGCGGCCGCTCCCGCTCACCGCCAGCAGGACATCGCCGGTCTGTGCCAGGTTCCGCATCGGCTCGCAGAACACGCTCTCGTAGCCCATATCGTTGGCATAGGCGGTGAGCGCGGGCACGTTGTCAACCAGAGAGATCGCCCGGAAGCCCCTCACGCCCGAGGGCAGATCAATCCCCTTTGCCAGATCCGTGACGAAGTGCGAGGCCGCCGCCGCGCTGCCTCCGTTGCCGCAAGCGAAGATCTGCGCTCCTTCGCGGTAGGCCTGCCAGAGCCGGTCGGCGATCGCTTGCAGCTCCGCGCCGGGCACGATTTCCAGCAGCCTGGCCACCTCATGCAGGTAGGAACTCATCACCTTCAGATCTCCTGCTTGCCCGCCTTCGGCGGGTCCTCGACTGGCAGTATAGCGCAATCCGGGGTGTGGAGCAAAAAGCAGCGGCGGGCGTGAGACCACTCCTCGCGCCCGCCGAACATCTGTCCCTGCGCAGCCCGCCCGACCAGGCCTCTCACTTCCCCTTGACGGCGAGGATGGAGTCCTCGTCGAGCAGGATCAAGTCCTCCCGGCCTACCCTCACTTCCGTCCCGGAGTACTTGGAGTACACGACGGTGTCTCCCACCTTCACCGACACCGGCACACGCTTGCCGTTGTCCAGCACCTTCCCGCTTCCCACCGCCAGCACTTCGCCCTCCTGAGGCTTCTTCTGCGCCGTGTCCGGCAGCAGAATGCCCCCGGACGTCTTCTCCTCGGCCCGGGACGGGCGCACGAGCACACGATCCCCAAGCGGCTTGAGCATGTGGCCGCACCTCCTCGCAAGAATCGTAGAAATGACGCTGGCAGGCCGGCACAGCCACGGGCCAGCGTGCCGGTATTGTAGAAGTGGATGCCTTCCCCTGTCAACCGGCCCGCAATCGAGTCACGGCTGATCGCGGGGGAGCGCGCCTCGTTGACGCCCGCGGACAGGCTCCGTATAATGCCCGCGGCCCGGTAGTCTCCACCGAGAGGTGTGTTGGTGACTAAGCTCTACGGAATCCTGCTCATCGCCTGCCTGGTGGCCGTCAGCGGTGTGATCGCCTACGTCGGAGACATCGTCGGTCGCCGGATGGGGCGCAAGCGCCTCAGCCTGTTCGGGATGCGACCCAGGCATACCGCCATTGCTATCTCGGTGATCTCCGGTATGTTGATCACGGTGTTCGTCCTGGCGGTTGCCGCCCTCGTCTCCAAGGATGTCAAGGACGGCCTCTTCCGCGTGGTGGAGATGCGCGTCGCCCAGGCGAAGCTGGCGCGAGAGATCAAGAGCCTGACCGCACGCGCGGACGCGGTTGATAGGGAGCGCAAGGCGGCGGAGGCGCAGGTTCAGCAGACGAAGACAGAGCTGGAGCAGACGGAGACGCAGCTAGCGAAGACCAGGGAAGAGCTGGGGCAGGTGCAGCAGAAGCTGGAGTCCACGAGGACACAACTGGCGAAGACGGCGGCCGACCTCAAGGCAAAGGAACGGGAGGTGAAGAACGCAGAGCGGCTCCTCGGCGCGGCAGTGTCCCTGCAGGCGGCGCTGGAGGCGGACGTGGAGAGGGCGCGGATGAGCATCGCCGTCGGCCGGTCGGTGCCACTGCTGTTTGGGGCGGGGCAGGTCCTGCACGTGGATCTGATCGAAGGCGGCCAGTCGGTCTCCGCAGTCAGGAGGCAGCTCGACGCGATGCTGGCTAGGCTGGACCAGGAGGTGCAGGCGGCGGGCGCCCGGCCGCTCCCTGACGCAAAGAGCGCCGTGGTAGTGCAGCACCCGGTGGTGGACCGCGATAAGAAGGTAGTAGCTTACTTCTATGGAGAGCAAGTGCTGTCCGCCCTGGCGGATCAGATCCACGGGGCCAGCGGCGGCGTGATCGTAAGGGTGGATTCCCTCTACAACAGCCACCAGGGCGAGCCGGCCTACGTTGACTTCGCCCTCTTCAACAACAAGAAGGTGTATGACCGCGGCCAGATCCTGGCGGAGACGATCGTGGACGGCCGACTATCCGAGGCCGGCGTCTACGTGGCTCTCGTGAGCCTCCTCCGGGACGAGGTGGGGAGCAGGGCTCGCCGGGAGAACGTGATGCCTCGGCCCGCGCCCCTCGGGGGCGAGACCTTCAGCTCCGTGCGTGAGCCCGTAGGTGACATCGGCCCAGAGGAGTTGTTCGCCAGCATCACCGAGCTGCGCAGAATCAACGGCCCGGCGCGGGTGAGGGCGCTGGCCGCCGAAGACACTTGGACAGCCGGTCCTCTGCAAGTGGAGTTCCGCATCGAGCCGGTCACTGCTGGCGGGGGCAGCTAGGGCGAACGCGCAGGCCCTTGCTATCTCACTGGGCAGACAGGGTATATGCAGGCCAGCGGAGAGCGCCTTCGGCGCTCTCCGCCAGTCCTCCGCCCAGGCGGAGGACAACGGCCCTTCGTGGGGCCCAGCTCCGCGTGCTTTGTGAGGTGTGCTGCTGTGTCCAGCCCTGAGCCGCCGCGCGAACGCCTCCTCGCCATTGACCCCGGCCGCGACAAGTGCGGGGTGGCGGTCGTCCAGGCAGATGGCAGCGTCCTCCATCACGCGGTGGTCCCCACCCCAGAGCTGGCCGAGGAGGTACGCCGGCTGGCCGCGGAGCATGGCGTCGTCACCCTGGTGCTGGGAGACCGCACCGCCGCCAGACAGGTGGAAGCTGCCCTGCGGGAGAGTGGCCTCGGACTTGTGCCCGTGAGCGTGGATGAGCACCGCTCCAGCGAAGAAGGCCGTCGCCGCTACTTCCGCGAGAACCCCCGGCGCGGCTGGCGGCGCCTGCTGCCCGTGAGCTTGCAGACGCCGCCGCGGGCCTATGACGACTACGTGGCAATCGTCCTCGCCGAGCGTTACCTGAGCGCCCGTAGCGCGGCCTAGCCGGCCGCTTCTCCTCCCTTGCTCAAGGCCTTCAGGAACGGCGTGAACAGGTCAATGGGGATCGGGAAAAGGGTGGTCGAGTTGTTCTCGGAGGCCACCTCAGAGAGCGTCTGCAGGTAGCGCAGCTGCAGGGCGATGGGCTGGCGAGCGATGATCTGCGCGGCATCTGCCAGCCTGTGCGCGGCCTGGAACTCACCCTCCGCGTTGATCACCTTCGCTCTCCGCTCTCGCTCGATCTCCGCCTGCCGCGCCATGGCGCGCTTCATGGTGTCCGGCAGAATCACGTCCCGCACCTCCACCATGGAGACCTTGATGCCCCACGGCTCCGTGTGCTCATCAATGATCTCCTGAAGGCGGTGGTTGATGCGATCCCGCTCCGCCAGCAGCTCGTCCAGTTCCGACTGGCCCAGCACGCTCCGCAGCGTGGTCTGCGCGAGGAGGTAGGTGGCCTTGTTGAAGTTCCTGACTTTCACCACCGCGTCGGTGGGCATCACCACGCGGTACCAGACCACTGCGTCCACCGTCACCGGCACGTTGTCCTTGGTCATCACCTCCTGGCGCTGGACATCAATGGTCTCGATGCGGGTGCTGATGCGCTCCATCCGGTCCACGATGGGGATGAGCAGGATCAGCCCCGGGCCCTTCGCGGGGATCAGCCGCCCCAGCCTGAAGATCACCGCTCGCTCGTACTCCCGCAGGATCTTGATCGCCGAGGCCAGGACGATGAGCAGAAACGCCACCACTCCAATCAGCACAGCAGGGCCATAGCTTGGTCCCATAGCACTAGCTCCTTTCCCGACGTATGCCCCTCTATGAAGAAGCGCCGGTGGCTCGCTCCACCGATCGCTTGCGCACTAGCAAGGTTAGCCCATCTTGTCCCACCACCTCTATCTCCTCGCCCTCGGCGATGGTGCCCGATTCCGCCCGCGCCCGCCATCGCTCGCCTTCCACGAGCACCTCACCAACTGGGGCGAGGGGGCCGAGAGCCCGTCCCCGCGCCTGCCGGAGACCCTCCCCTCCGGTGCCCACCTTGCGCCGATGCGCCCTGATGCTGGCGCCCACGATGAAGAGGAAGAAGAGCACCAGAAGAACCCCCATCACGATGACGACCTGCCAAGAGGTTCTGATGGCTGGAGCAACGCTGGTATCCATCAGCAGCAGACCTCCCAACATGAATGAGATCACGCCGCCCACGGTCAGAATGCCGTGAGACGGCACCTTCAGCTCCGCCAGCAGCAGCAGCATGCCGAACAGGATCAACCCCACGCCGGCGGAGCTGACCGGAAGAGCCGACATGGAGTAGAGGGCGAGGAGGAGGCAAATGCCTCCGACCACGCCCGGCAGAATCGCTCCCGGACTTTTCAGCTCGAACATGATCCCCATGCCCGCGAGCACGAGCAAGATTAGCAGGATGTCCGGGTTCGCCAGGTTGTGTAGGAAGCGCTCCCGTGCACTCGGGGGGATCTCTCTCATCGTCGCCCCCTTGGTGTGCAGCACCACCTGTGCGCCCCCCGCCACGGTGACCTTGCGGCCATCCAGTTGGCTGAGCAGATCGCCGGGGCCGTCTGCGACTATCTCGACCACGCCCAGTTCCAGCGCCTTTTCCGCGGAGACCACCTTAGAGCCTCTAACAGAACCCTTTCTGTAGGAAGTTGAAGGCGATGAGTGCGCAACCGATTTTTAGGAAGGCCAG
>Ga0315277_10003393_pt1 | contig 21582 bp, 15 predicted proteins | sample YL17G05_15_MG_FD_203695 | JGI IMG/M metagenome (GOLD analysis project Ga0315277, IMG submission 203695) | Sediment microbial communities from Yellowstone Lake, YNP, Wyoming, USA - YL17G05_15 | ecosystem: Environmental > Aquatic > Freshwater > Lake > Sediment | place: USA: Wyoming | collected...
TTGAGGGTTATCAACCCGGTTTTAAAATCGTAGAAATCGTTGGAGGCCCAGGGAAGCGGCTGTTCGATCCTCCGTGGCCGGGCTGTATCAAAAAACAGATAGTTTCGGCCATTACGCACCCACCCACCCGCGAATACATTACCACCGGTTGCTCCTCCTGCTGGGCCGGGATCCCATCCCATGTCGATGTGAAGCCGGATGCAATGCTTCGCGAAGATGGTTTGTACGGACTGTAAGACATCAGGGGCGATGAGACATCCTTCGAGAAAATCGATTTCGACGTAAATGTCCTTATTGATGGGGTTAGGAAGGTCATCTTCGCCTGCGAACAGGGTCCCGATGGAGCCACGATGTTTTGACACCTCGACTTCCTGCATAGGGTCGCCGATTTCACCATATTTCTCAGGAGGATCTCTCCATGTACCACTCCCTGCATCCCAGGCCTTATTTCCATTGGCGTCGTCCCAACCGTCGAGGAAACCGTCGTCATCGGTATCCTTATTATTTGGATCAGTCCCAATCATTTTTTCATAGGCATCGGTGAGACCGTCATGATCAGTATCACCACCGACTGTCTGGGGATTTTGTTGGATATTACCGGTGTTTTCCACAGTGTGTTGCAATTGTATGGTTGGTGATGCATCGGACGCGGTGTTCCCAACCGCGTAATCTTTTAGTAGTGGGTATCCAACGTTTCCTTGAACGAGGATATTCATCAGCATGTCGCAATGGTTGTTGTAGAAGCGATTTCTCATATCCCCCATATTTGCGACATTTAAATTTTGTGAAACTGACACGGAGAAATCGCCGCCAAAGCCGTTGTCGGTGATATTCGTGTAGAAGGGCACACCATAGTGCAGATTACCATTCACAAAGACGGTGTTATACGTGTTTTTCTTGGCACAGTGATTATTGATGATATCGATGTAGACGGAGCAGGCGACCAGGTATTCTATCCAGCCGAGATGATAGTTATTGGAGATGTCTACATATAGCTCATTTCCAATCGTGTTATTCTTAATCCCTACGATAAGAAGTCGATCCACGTCGTTTTCCGTGAAATTGACATTCAGTTTTTCCCCTACGTGATTGTCTGAAATCGCAATGAGACAGGCGTTAACTTGATTCCCGGGATGGACATCAGCCGTGAGAGAATAATGCACCCAGTTATGGGAGATGACCACTGCCATAGGCATGCAGAAATTGTTGGTGAGCGTGACAACGATATTTCCTACTGCTTGATTTTTCGAGGAGTCCATAATATTTTCGCCGTTGTCGTACACTTCCACGACGATTTCATCATCTGTGTATACGTTGAACACAAGGACGGAGATATTACCGTAGACGATAGGATTTGAGTAGACGCGGAGATGTATTCCGACGGCCCCTGGCCATATAAAAATGATATCGCCCTCGACCCAATTGTCGGTGATGTCGATATGGGGAACCCCTTTGGATCGCGATGTACAATTGACACATTCGATGACGAGATTTCCTTTCACGTGATATCCTGAGATTTGAAGCTCATCGATGACAGTGCTGGTTTTCATGATTTTGAGATCGCCGTCGATGGTCTTCTTGTCGTTGAATTCTCTGGAGTCGTTGATCTGTAGTCCACTTACCACACTACCGAGACAATTGATAACAAATAGCATACAAATGCTGATACTTACAATACACTTATGATTCACTTCCTTTGCCTCCTAAATATGATTTTTATGAAAGATAGCGTTTATTTAAATGTGTCGCCTTGAGAAACCCGTTCGATCCCTACGATTTATACCAATGTGATCGAGTTTTCTAGAAAGAAAAACTGAAACAAGATTAAGCGATATGCTCACTCAAATACACTGCGACTTTCTGCAAAAACGCTGCATCCTTCGCGTCAAACGCAGCGGGTTTGTCAGAGTCAATATCGATCTCGCCAATGACGACGTTATCGTTCTTTATCGGGACGACGATCTCAGATCGCGTCGAGAGGAAACACGAAAGATATCGCTTATCCTTTAACACATCATCAACAATCTCGGTGGTGCCACTTCGAGCAGCAGAACCACACACTCCTCTACCAAGCGGGATTCTCGTATGCTCCGTCGCCTCCTTCCCTTTCCATGGACCCAGGATAAGCATATCGCCTTGGACAAGATACAGACCGACCCAAGAATAATGGGCAAAACTCTTCTGCAGGAAATCAACAACTTGTTGGAGTGCATCCGAGACATCTTTTTTTGAAAGGATCGTATGGATCTTCTGTATCGCGTCTGCGTACTCCAACCTTATTCACCTCCTCTTAATAATCAAGAAGGCTTGTCTGCAAGTTCTTGGGGCCAAGATAAAACGCCCGCGGCTTCCCCTCAGCAGGTAGCTCGATTTTTCCATACTGCCCTCCACCCCCCGGGATGATGATGACTTTATGCTCCCGGAACGCCTGGATCGCATCCGTGATCGCCGGGATCGTCACCTTCGAAATCTCCCTGATATCGGTGTCGATGAGGACGTTGATTTCGCATCCGAATGCGGCGACCAGTTCCTCCCAGTGTTTCGTCACGGATTGTGTGAACGGGGTATGCTGGCCAAGTGCCTTCGCGATAATCTCCGCGAGCGGGATCAGGTGGAGATAGGGAGGTCGATGGTCAGGGTGATGCGGGGTTTGATAGGTCGCGATCTCTCCGATGCGGTCCCGTACCCCTTTCTTTATCCGTTTTCCGCAGCTGCATTTCCATTTTCGCCGCACCGCGTCCTCAAGCGTGTAATGCGTGAAGCAGGCGATGCAAGCGGTCTCATTGTATTTCCCCTCCTGCGGTGGCAACCCGACGTTCAGAACGGGTTTTCGCCCGCCCGTCCGCAGGATCGCTTTTTTGATCTCCTCATAAGTCGCATCCTGGACCTCGAAGCGGGTGAACTCACGGGCGAGCCGCACAGGATGCGGGCTGTGGCTGTCCGAGTTGGTGAGAAACGTGAGCCGGGATAACTCCTCGATCCTGTCCGCGTAATCCGTGTCAGCGCTGAGTCCGAGCTCTACGAACGAAACGTACGGGGCAAGATCACCATAGCAATCCACGAGCGAGGAATGGTATGCGTAGATCGCGGTCCATGGCGTGAACGCATGCGAAGGCCCGATGAGCGCGCCAACGTCTTTTGCACAGGTTGCTAACTCAAGTCCGTCCATGTGCAGGTTCGGTCTGCCGTCGGTGTCAAGGTTCTTTGATTTCGCCTTGATGGCTTCCTTGAAGCTGTCCACCGCGGAGAAACTCGGGAAATACAGAAGGTGATGGACGCGGAAACTATCTTCGACTTCCGTACTAAGAATAAAACGTGTACCATTCAACTCGAATGTCCCATCATCTATCCTGGTGCAGGTTTTAATTTCCTGTTGCCACGTCCCGTGAAGACAATCACCTGTGGCTAGCACATTGATTCCTTTGCGCGGTGCTTCGACAGAAAGAGACGCAATCGTCATTTTATCGCTGGTTGCTCCTGAGTACCGAGAATGGATATGCATATCAGCGTTCACAAGCATGCGTGTCCCCTTGATGTTCCTTCAGTTTTTTGTAATTTTTATTGTTGTGGCGGTGGACTCGGTGGCGTTATCTTCTTTTTCAACGGTGGCCCTGGTTCCTTCTCCTCGAAAAACTTGGCCTGCGCTGAAATCTCGATGATGCCTGCCATGAGCATGATGACCCCTGCGATGAGAAGGAGGTACGCACCGAACCCGAACCCCCAGGTAAGCGTCACGGTCCCGCCGCCCGAGACCCCTGTCACCTGCATGTTGTACTCCCCATTGAATGGTGCCTGCGAGACCCTAGTCATCGCACTCACCACATCGGTGTTGGCTTTGATGCTTGCTGGCGCGATCTGTGGAAGCAGCGATCCGATGGAGAGAACCAGGATTAAAATAAGGATGAACGGTGTGAAGAGGCGAGCTCCGCGGAACAGGTATTTTTTCCCCAGTTTCCCGCTGTCCGAGACCCCGATGGTAGAAAGCACGATGAACACAAGCCCGATCCCGATGAGCAGCGAGAACGGCAAGGTGAAGGCCCCGAGCGGAACCGGGCCGCTGCGATCAGGAAGCTGAATCTGGATACCATGCAGGCCGTCCACGGACAACGCATTGAACGTGCCGGTCTGCTTATAGGACGGCGCGGAGACGTCCGCGGAGACGATGTACCAAGGGTACACCATGCCAAGGACAGCGACAATCATGGCGACGATGCACAGGATATTGCCGATGCTTTTCATATTCCCGCCGTCGATGTACAGAAGCGAAACGAGTCTCGGTCCAAGGCCATACTTCTTATGACGTCGGTAGATAAAGAACCCGAGAAGAAGCAGGCTAAGCACGGTGATGATGATGAACAACAAAAGGAAGTTGTACACCAGCCATTCGATGATGAAGAACGGGTCGCTTGCTTGCTGAAGGCCTGCAGCCCAGGCAAGCGGCTGCCACATCGTGCCGCTTTCCCGGAACATCGGTCCCTGCGGCCCGACCTCGCCGAGGATCGCCGCCTCTGACGCCTGGGAGTCGTTTGCCCCAGCCCAGCCCCAATGTCCAGCGAATTGTAACCACGGTTGTGTTCCCAAAAGCTCAATGGTGTACTCCTCTGGGTGTAACACTTTCCCGTTGTCACCGACAGCATCGCTTGCAAGCCCGATCTTCCCCGAGTAGGGTTTGATGTAGTTCGCATGGCTGCCGCGTGCCACGTAGACCTTGACATGGTCGCCCTGCTTGTCGACCTGCTCCCAGCGTGCGGACTGCCCCGCGTAATGCTGGCTGTACATCACCTGGACGGGCTCACCTCCGGAGAGCACGACCTGGACCATCTCCCAGTCACCCTCATGGCGGTTGAGGTCCCCACCGTTGAACGCGTAGAAGAACCAGTATTGGATTGTATTGCTTGTTGTATCGACGTGGGCGTAGATCTTGTACCCGAGCTGCGCCATCTCGCTTTGGTAATTATCCTCGATGCCGTTGTCACTGACCGCAACAGTCCCTTGCTGATTGTCAAGATAAAAGTTATCCGAGGTGTAGTTCGCAAGCAGCTCCTTGGACGGTGTGGTCGAAATCGGTGAAGGGTTTCCAACCTCGTACAAATAGGAGTTGTCCAATGCGTAGGAGATGTCAACGGGGTAGCACTTTTCGTTCCCTTCGAAATACAGAATCGGTGCGTACTGGTCCGCCAAATCTGGATCTGCTGCGAATGCGAGCCCACTTATTATGTTGATTGATAGTATCAAGCCTGTACAGACAATGATTATTACGATCCTCTTGTTCATAAACCCCACGACAGAGGGATATTCTGTAGGCTATATAATTCTTGTTTAAAAATCGCTGAAAAACCATGATTTTTCATGGGTGAGTATAAAAAGATCCTATCGAACATCTTCAGTTAAGCTTTAAAGTTAACATAGTTAATTTTTAATCAGTATCAGGATAATGTATAATCTAAAATTATTAAGGTCCACTCGATAGTAACCTTTATTAGCTTTCACCCCATATGAGACAACCGCAAAGCTACCCTAGGAGAATGGGAGAAAAAACTCTGACATAAGACAACCAGAACTAGTGTAGACCATGTAACGAGGCAATGACTATGAACAGCAAAAAAACGTTCCTAGAAAGCTCATACGATTCTGATAAAATCCAGGTGCTCGAAGGACTCGAATCGGTCCGAAAAAACCCGGGGATGTACATCGGCAGCACCGACACCCGGGGGCTCCACCATCTCGTCTACGAGGTCGTCGACAACTCCGTCGACGAGGCGCTCGCCGGCTACTGCACCACCGTCCAAGTGATTATCCAGAAGAACGGGGTGGTCGCGGTCGCAGATAACGGCAGAGGTATCCCGGTCGACATCCACGAGAAATACAGAAAACCAGGCGTCGAGCTCGTACTCACCACTCTGTACTCCGGTGGGAAATTTGACGGCCAGGCCTACAAGGTCTCCGGAGGATTGCACGGCGTCGGTGTCTCCGTCGTCAACGCACTCTCAAAATGGCTTGAGGTGCGAGTCAGAAGAAACGGCAAGGAATACTATCAGAAATACGAACGCGGCATCACCGCCAGCCCCCTCAAGATCATCGGCAAGGCAAAAGACACCGGCACCACGGTCACGTTCCTCCCTGATAAAGAGATCTTCGAGACCACCGAGTTCGACTATGAGATCATCGCCACCCGCCTGCGGGAGATGGCGTTCCTCAACGCTGGGCTTCAGATAGAGATCACGGACGAACGCACCGAAAAACATGAGATGTTCCGCTACGACGGCGGTGTCAGTGAGTTCGTACTGCACATCAACAAGAACAAGACGCCTCTGCATCCGAAACCGATCTACCTGCAAGGTGAGAAGGAGTCTGTGCAGGTCGAAGTCGCGCTCCAATACACGGACGGGTACACAGAGAACATCTTCAGTTTCGCGAACAACATCAACACCATCGAAGGAGGCACACATCTCATCGGGTTCAAAGGCGCGCTCACACGTGTGCTCAACGACTACGGCCATGAGAACAAGCTCATCGAGGAGACCTACAGCCTCACCGGGGAGGACACCCGGGAGGGGCTCACCGCGATCATTTCAGTCAAGGTACGGCATCCACAGTTCGAGGGGCAGACCAAGACGAAGCTAGGCAACTCCGAGGTCCGCAGCATCATGGAGGGCATCACCGCGGAGAAGCTCCACGAGTTCTTCGAGGAAAACCCGCTGGTCGCCCGCGTCATCATCGAGAAGGCGGTGCTGTCCAGCAAGGCACGTGAGGCAGCACGAAAGGCACGGGAGCTCACCCGACGCAAAGGACTGCTTGAGTCCTCCGCGCTCCCTGGAAAACTCGCGGACTGCTCGAGCCGAGATCCGAGCCAATCAGAAATCTATCTTGTAGAAGGGGATTCTGCCGGCGGCTGTTTTTCAGGTGATACGAAAATCGCACTTCTTGATGGAAGAAACGTAACCTTTAAACAGCTCATTGATGAGGATAAACAAGGAAAAAGAAATTTCTGTTATACGATAAAACATGACGGGACCGTCGGTGTCGAAGAAATTAAAAACCCGCGAGTAACAAAAAGGAACGCCGAGGTCATTAAACTCATTTTAGATAACAATGAAGAAATTCTTTGTACGCCGAATCATCCATTTTTGACACGAGATAGATTATACCTAAGAGCGGAAAAAATTACGTTTACCGACTCATTAATGTCATTGAAAAAGCAGGGAATAAACAAATACGACGATCACAAAATTGTCCGTATCAACCCAGTTCATGAAAAAATAGATGTATACGACATCGAAGTCCCTCACACCCATAACTTTGCCCTTGCAAATGGCGTGTTCGTCCACAACAGCGCCAAGCAAGCCCGCGACAAGGAATTCCAGGCTATCCTCCCGTTACGAGGGAAAATCCTCAACGTCGAGAAAGCACGGATGGACAAGATCCTGAAAAGCGAGGAGATCCTCCATCTGATCACCGCGATCGGCACCGGGATCGCAGAGGAGTTCAACATCGAGAACGCCCGGTACCATCGCATCATCATCATGACCGATGCCGATGTCGACGGCGAACATATTCGGACACTCCTGCTAACGTTCTTCTTTAGGTACATGCGCCCAATCATCGAAAAAGGATTTTTGTATATCGCACAACCGCCACTCTATAAGATCACCAAGGGAAAAACCGTGGAGTACGCATATTCCGAACAAGAACGCACACAGAAAGCAAAACAGCTCGGGGAAACCGGGCTTGGTCTCCAGCGGTACAAAGGGTTAGGGGAGATGAACCCGCAGCAGCTCTGGGAGACGACCATGGACCCCTCCTGCAGGGTGATGCTGCAGGTGACGATCGAAAACGCGGTCGAGGCTGAAGAACTCTTCACGATCCTCATGGGCGAAGCCGTGGAACCGCGAAAGCTGTTCATCGAGCAACATGCGAAAGAAGTGGTGAATCTGGATATTTGAGGTGATGAACCATGGCAGACGAGGTAACAAAGAAAAACGATCAACCACGTGAGATTAAAGACGAGATGAAACGCGCGTTCATCGACTATTCGATGAGCGTGATTATGAGCAGGGCGCTCCCCGATGTCAGGGACGGGCTTAAACCGGTGCATCGACGGATTCTGTACGGGATGAACGAGATGGGGCTCGGGTATGAGAAATCGTTTAAGAAATCCGCCCGGATTGTCGGAGAAGTCATGGGTAAATACCATCCACACGGTGACCAAGCTGTGTACGATTCCCTTGTACGCATGGCACAGGATTTTTCGCTTCGGTATCCACTGGTCGCAGGACAAGGCAATTTCGGTAGTGTCGATGGTGATAGCGCGGCTGCGATGAGATATTCAGAAGTAAAGCTGGCGAAGATCACCAAACTCATGCTACAGGATATTGAGAAGGAGACCGTGGAATGGCGTGATAACTTCGACGGGACGCTCAAGGAGCCCGAGGTGCTTCCTTCTATTTTACCGCAACTCCTTATAAATGGCTCCTCCGGGATTGCCGTTGGTATGGCAACGAACATGCCTCCGCATAATATCTGCGAGGTTATTGACGGTACTATCAAAGTCATCGACACCCCTGAGATTTCCACCGCGGAGCTCATGGAGACCATCAAAGGGCCTGATTTCCCCACCGGCGGCATCATCTGCGGCAGGGGCGGAATCCTCTCTGCTTACGCCACGGGACGCGGATCGTTGATCGTCCGCGCAAAAACCTCCATTGAGGAGGGGGAACAGAAAAACAAGATCATCGTCCACGAACTGCCGTACCAGGTCAATAAATCAGTGCTGCTCCAAACAATCGCGGAGTTGGTGAAGGAGAAGAAAATAGAGGGCATCGCTGACCTGCGCGACGAAAGCGACAGGAAAGGCATGCGTATCGTCATTGAGCTCAAACGGGACGCGATCGATGATGTGGTGCTCAATCAGTTGTTCGAGCACACGGAGCTACAATCCTCGTTCGGCGTGCTAAATCTCGCGATTGTGAAAGGTGAACCGAAGGTTTTGATGCTCAAGGAAATCTTGCAGCAGTTCATCGAGTTCCGCATCGAGGTGATCACGCGACGGACCACCTATGACCTGAAGAAAGCCAAGGAGAAGATCCACATCCTGGAAGGCCTCATGATCGCGCTGCGCAACATCGACGAGGTCATAGCGACCATCCGGCAGAGCAAGGAGGCCGAGGAGGCGAAGAACCGGCTCATGAAACGGTTCAAGCTTTCCGAGATACAGGCCAAAGCGATCCTTGACATGCGTCTACAGCGGCTCACCGGTATGGAGATCGCCGCAGTCGAACAGGATTACAAGGAGACCAAGGGGCTCATCGAGAGACTCGAAACACTCTTGGCTGACAAACAGAAAATCCTCGGTGAGATCAAACGGGAGCTTCTCGAGATCAAGGAGAAGTTCGGCGACGCGCGCCGCACGCAGATCTGCGAGGCAGAGGTCGGCATCGACATCGAGGACCTCATCCCGGTGCAGGAGGTCGTCATGACGATCACGAAGGACGGGTACATCAAGCGGATCCCGACGGAGACGTACCGAACGCAACATCGCGGCGGCAAAGGCCTCATCGGGGTGCGACCGAAAGAGGAGGACTATGTGGTGGACACGTTCATCACCTCCACGCATGATTACCTGATGTTTTTCACGAACCTCGGCAGGGTGTACTGGCTCAAAGGCTACAAGATCCCTGAGGGGGACCGGCATGCGAAAGGCAAGGCGATCATTAACCTGCTCCCACGGCTAGGCGAGGGCGAGCGGATTGAGACCGCTGTGCCGATCCATGAGTTCGACGACAAGCATTACCTGATCTTTACGACGAAGAAAGGCATCATCAAGAAGACCGTGCTGTCCGACTATGGGCACATCCGGGTGAACGGCATCGTCGCGATCAAACTAAAGGAGGGCGACGAGCTCATGGGCGTGCAGCTCTCCGACGGGACCAAGACCGTGATGATCGCGACTGCGGGAGGCCAAGCCTGCCGGTTCAACGAGAAAGAGATCCGTCCGATGGGTCGTGCGACGCACGGGGTGATCGGTATCCGGCTCAAGAAAAAGAAGGATTCCATTGTCACGATGACGGTGGTCGACATCACCGGGTCGCTTCTTACAATCACGGAGAACGGGTTCGGGAAGCGCTCACCGATCGACGAGTACCGGATGACGCACCGGGGCAGCAAAGGGGTGCGCACGATCATCACGAACGAGCGCAACGGCAGTGTGGTGTTCGTCGGTCAGGTGAACGATGAGAACGAGCTCATCATCACCACGGAGCAGGGGATGACGGTGCGTATACCAGTCCGGGACATCCGGGAGCAGGGGAGAAGCACCATGGGGGTGCGCATCATGCGGCTCAACGAGGGCGACAAGGTCGTCTCGGTGACGATCACCTCACTCATGCCGGAGAACGGCGAGGAGAAGGTTGAGGAGGCGATCGAGTCGATGCCGCTCGGGATCATCGAGGAGAAACCTCCCCAGGAAACACCTGTCGTTCGTGTAGAGAAACCTACGGAGCCACCGCAGGAACCGCCCAAACCAGTACTGGAACCAGCGCGTGAAAAAGAGCCATGGAAACCAGGTGTTCCCAAAAAAAGAGGCAGACCACCGAAAGCAAAGGCTCTACCGGTAACCACAAAAAAAGTGACAGCAAGACCAGTAAAAGCCAAACCGAAAAAGATAGTACGGAAACCTCGGAAAGTACAACGGAAAAAAGCAGGAAGGCCGAAAAAGAAAACGGTGAAACCCAAGAAGACCAAGAAAGTATCAGTGAAAAAACCAAAAAAACCGGTACGGAAACCCGCGAAAAATGTCAAACCAAAAATGGTTAAAAAGAAAAAAAGCATCGTGAAAAAAATCGCGGGTAGGAAGAAAACAAGCGTGAAAAAACCTGTTGGTAAAAAGAAAGCGAAACGACGGAAATAACCCTCTAGGTTGTTGTTTCTTCTTTTTTCTCTTCCTTTTTCTTTTTCTTTGGACATTCTGGGTTCAGGCAGAGCGCCCAGGCACGCCGACCCTTGAGTTTCACGGAGACAATCGGTGTCTGGCAGGCGTCGCACAGTTTCGTAGTCATGGACAGTCCTCCCTGCTGGGGCAGTGAGTACGTGTTTGTGCATTCGGGGTACCCGGTGCAGCCGACGAACCGTTTGCCTTTCTTGGAGATCCTGACCATGAGCGGTTTGCTGCAGCGCGGGCAGGGTCCGACCGTGTTTTGCTCCTTGATCGCGTTCGTGATGTTCGCCTTAATCTTCTCTTTCTCTGGTTCGAGCTCCCGCATCACTATGGTAAGCATCCCACGGGATTCAGCGACCGTCTCCTCAAGGGTTTTTTTGCCCTCCGCGATGCTGTTCATGTCCTCCTCAAGCTCCGCGGTCATCTTTGATTTGACCACGTCGGTGTTGGCGAGGGCGTCGACGACCGCGATCGCGGTGGAGGTGGGGACCGGTGTCTGGCCAGCAACATATTTCCTTCCGTACAGTTTGCTGATGATCTCATGGCGCGTTGATTTCGTCCCAAGGCAGAGCTGCTCCATCTTCGCGATGAGCGCACCCTGGGTGTACCGCTGCGGTGGTTTGGTTTCTTCTGCGTTCATTGCCATATTCACGATCTCAAGTCGTTCTCCTTCCTGGAGGTCAGGGAGCTGTTTCTTCTTGTCTTTGAAATAGGGATAAATGAGTTTCCAATGCACCTCGATGAGGCGGTAACCACTGGTGAGAAATCGCTCCCCTGCAATATCGAAAGATGCGTTCGTAGTCTCAGAGACAGCGTCCTTCGCAAGCGTCGCAAGGAACCGACGGCAAATGAGCTCATAGATTTTCGCCTGGTCGGTGCCAAGTTTTTTTGTGGGCGCATCGACAGGGTGGATCGGTGGATGGTCCGTCGTTTGCATCTTACCGCGGGTCGGGTGGCTGCGCCCATTCGTTTGGACCTCCGCGACCTCTTTTGCGAACTGGGCGTTTGCGAGTTTCTGTAAAATACCGCTGATGTTGAGCGACGGTGGGTACACGGTGTTGTCCGTGCGCGGGTACGAGGTGAGCCCCTGCATGTACAGCTCCTCGGCAATGCTCATTGCTTTCGCAGCTGGGTACCCGAGGTAGGAGGCTGCCTGTAGGAAGGTCGTGGTGTTGAACGGCGCTGGCGGGGTTTCGTGTTCCACGGTTTTTTCCACGGTTTTCACGAGCGCCTCTTTGCAGTCCTTAATCCTTTGGTAAATCTCCCGTGCCTGGTTCTCCTCCCAGAAGATGTCGGTCTCATGGGTCGCGTCGAACGGTTTGTCTTTCTTGAGTTTCGCGATAAGCTTCCAGTATGGTTTGGGTTTGAAGGCCTTGATCTCCTTCTCCCGGTCGACGAGGAGTTTTAAGGTCGGCGACTGCACCCTTCCTATGGAGAGGAAGTCACGGCCGAGCCGGCGAGAGGTCAGGGAGATGAACCGTGTGAGCACCGCGCCCCAGACCAGGTCGATGACCTGGCGCGCCTCCCCGGCGCTCGAGAGATTGTAATCGACCTCTGTCAGGTTCTCGAACGCGGTATTGATCTCAAAAGGTGTTATGGCACTGAACCTGGCGCGTTTAATCTGAGAAATCGAAGGATTATAACTTTTTAAAAGGTTGATGACCTCGACGCCGATGAGCTCGCCTTCCCTGTCGAAATCGGTTGCGACGATGACAGTAGGGGAATTGGTTAGGAGGGTTTTGAGCGCGGACGCGATGCCTTTTTCGCTCACGCGTTTCACCGGTTCCACCATGATTAGGTCAGAGGGGTCAATCTTGTTCCACTGGTTGAACCCCGCGGGGTAGTCGACGGTGACGATATGGCCTTTCAGTCCGATTACCGCCCAGTTTTCATTATCCTTGGTGAACTCGTATACCGGTATGGCGCCCACATTCATCCTCTTTACTTTTCCCCCCGAAAGGATGAAGGCTATCCGTTGAGCTGCAATATTCTTTTCACTGATGACAAGTTTCATAGTGGGTCCTAGCTTGCACAGTCAACATTAAAAATACCTATAATTAGTTTACGATACCAGAGACGGCCTGGTTGAAACTATATAAACGGTGATGATATTTCCGGATGTGAGACTATGAAAATCCAGATCATCATGGGGTCGTCCTCTGATGCACCGGTCGCGGAGAAAGCAAAGGCAATTCTCGAGGAGTTCGGCGTGCCGTACGAGATGACGGTCGCGTCCGCGCATCGCACACCCGATATGCTTGAGAAACTTGTCAAGAACAGTGATGCGGACGTGTTCATCGGGATTGCGGGTCTCTCCGCGGCGCTGCCTGGGGCGATCGCCGCTCATACCGTCAAACCTGTAATCGGGGTACCGGTGAGCGGCAAGGTGAACCTTGACGCGATTCTTTCGATCATCCAGATGCCGCCTGGTATTCCAGTAGGCGCAGTTGGGCTTGACCGGGGTGAGAACGCGGCGCTCTTGGCGGTCCAAATCCTTGCGGTCCATGACAAGAAGCTTGCCAAGAAACTGGAGGAGTACCGGAAAAAGATGCGGGCGAAGGTGACCGCGAAGTAGAAGGCTTTCTTCATGTTTAATCCTCAGAAGTTCATCGAAAAAACAATACCTTTGCTTCAGAAGGAGATCCAGGGGAAGGCGCTGATCGCGTTCTCCGGCGGGGTTGATAGTACCGTGTGCGCCGCGCTTGTCCATGAGGCGATTGGAGACCAGTTGATCGCGGTGCATGTGGATACGGGGTACATGCGGAAACATGAATTAGAGCATGTGAAACAGCTGATGGAGGAAATGTCGCTCAACGTTCGCTACGTTGATGCTAACAAGGAATTCTATACTGCACTGAAGGGCGTGGAGGACCCGGAGAAAAAACGCAAGATCATCGGGGAGAAATTCATCAGGGTCTTCGAAAAGGTGGCACGCAAAGAGAAGGTGCAGTATCTCGTGCAGGGGACAATCGCTCCTGACTGGATCGAGTCCGGGGGTGGTCTGCGTGATACGATTAAGTCGCATCATAATGTTGGTGGTCTACCCGCGGACATGAAACTCACCCTTGTGGAACCACTGCGGGATCTCTATAAGGATGAGGTGCGGAAGGTCGCCCGTGCGTTGAAGCTTTCGGTCGCGGAGCGACAGCCGTTCCCTGGTCCTGGGCTTGCAATCCGGATTATCGGTGAGGCAACCCCTGAGCGTACCGAGATCGTCAGGGAGGCGTGCGATATCGTCGAGACAGAGATCGACCGCGCAGTCGAGAAAGGTCTCATGGAGCTGCCATGGCAGTACTTCGCGGTGCTCATCCCTATTAAAACAGTAGGCGTGCATGGTGACAAGCGTGCGTATGGCAACACTATCGCGATCCGTGCGGTGCAAAGCGTGGATGCGATGACGTGCCATTACAGCACGATTCCTCATGAGGTGCTGGACGGCATCTCGACGAAGATCACGAACACGATGAAGGAGAAGGTGAACCGGATCGTGTACGATGTGACGAACAAGCCTCCAGGGACAGTCGAGTGGGAATAACTCATGACGAAGATTTACGTGGTTGATAACGGTGGTCAGTGGACGCATCGGGAGTGGCGTACCCTGCGGGACCTTGAGGTTGAGACCTCGATCGTGCCGAACACGACTCCTTTTAAGGACCTGCAGAAGGCAAAGATCCAGGGGCTGGTGCTCTCCGGTGGCGCACCGCGTATCGGCTTGGACGGGACCCTTGGGAATTGTGCGGAGTATCTTGAGAAATCCAACGTCCCGATTCTAGGTATCTGCGCTGGTCATCAGTTCATGGCGCGGTTCTTCGGCGGCGAGGTGAAGCCTTCAGTAGTACCGGAGTTCGGGAAGATCGACCTCATGCTTTTGGAGAAGGACGACCCGTTGTTCGTAGGGGTACCGGAGAAATCCGTGGTGTGGGAGTCGCATAACGATGAGGTGACGGTCATTCCGAAGGACTTTGCAATGCTAGCGGAAAGTGAGAACTGCAAGGTGCAGGCGATGCGGCATAAGAAAAAACCGTTCTACGGATTGCAGTTTCACCCGGAGGTTGAGCATACGGAGTACGGGGAGCAGATCTTCAAGAACTTTATCGCTTTGTGCGAGAAATAACGCTAACAACTATTTTTTTCAAGATTTGGTACGGTTCTACGGAAAGAAATATAAATATCATCCGAATTAATTAGAAACCGGGGAAAAGGAAACAATGACTTCTGTGAGACTGTCGGTCGTGGTCCTTATCACGTTTATCTTGATGGGAGGTGCCGTTCCTTCCTTGTGTACCACTGGGAGGCAGACACAGGCAGGAGAACCATCAGCATCCATTCAAGGACAAGATCAAGCCTTTTACAACTATCATAACGTATATCATCGGTCAGAACTACCTAATTACTATCCTTTAGATCAATCCACTACCGAGAAACAAAAGACTATAATCGGAGGTGGGGTGAATCAGAAAAACAGCGCCGATGAAAGTTCTCAAATACCGAGTATGGGGCCATTGGATTCCCCTTGGCCCATGATGAGCCATGATGTCTATCATACTGGTAGGAGCCCCTATAATACGACACAACCACCTGAAGGGGTTGAAATATGGCGATTCGATGCATCCGATTCCTTTGAGGGTGGTGCTGTTATCGATAGAGACGGAATACTTTATTTCGGTGGTTATGACCATTATTTGTACGGGGTGTATCCGAACGGAAGTTTGAAATGGAAAACAAAACTAGGTGGTGCCATTGATTCAACACCAGCAATTGACGAAAATGGCATAATTTATATTGGAACTATTTGGGATTCACCTGGTTTATTCGCTTTGTATTCGAACAACGGAACCGTGAAATGGAGTTATCCTACAGGGAACCATATTGATTCATCCCCGGCGATAGCAACAAACGGGATCACCTATTTTGGTGATTACAATGGCTATCTCAATGCTCTTTACCCTGACGGAACCCTCAAATGGAGATACCACACCGGCGATGTCATAACAGGATCACCCGCGATAGGACCAGACGGCACTGTCTATGTCGGCAGCCAGGACCATAACTTATACGCCATATATCCGAATAACGGGATACCGAAATGGATATTTCCAACAGGGGACTGCGTACGAGTGAGCCCCGCTGTCGCCGATGATGGGACTATCTACTGTGTTTCCTTCACCAATTACCTCTACGCGATCAACCCAGGCGGCACGATGAAATGGAAAACATTTGTGAACGCTGGCACAAACCCGACCATTGGACCAGACGGTACTATCTACGCCGGATGGGAGATACTCCACGCAATCAACCCAGTGGACGGCCACGTGAAATGGAATTACACCGTGAATGGATACATTGAAGGCGGCACACCCTGCACATCCAAAGAGGGAATCATCTATTTCGGGACCACAAGCGATAAGATCATAGCCCTGAACCCTGACGGGATGCTGCGATGGCAGCAGGATTTAACCCACCCCTGCCAATCGCCTCCCGCAATTGCGGCTGACGGGACCATCTACATAGGATCAGAGTCACCGGGCGCGGCGATTCATGCCTTCGGACACGGCCCCTTGCACATCGAGATCTATGGACCTTACGAAGGTTGTGCGACCGTCCCGATCCAATTCATCGGCGACATCTTCGGCGGCGTCCCACCTTACACCTGCCACTGGGACTTCGGCGACAACCAATCATCGAACAAACAAAACCCAAAACACGCGTACGCACACTACGGTGTCTATACTGCGACCTTCACCGTCACCGACAGCCAGGGAAACCACAGCACCGATACCGCTACTGTGGCCGTTCATTATTCGCCTCCAGTAGTAAGATTCATCAAACCCGTGAACGGCACGTATTTCATGAATAAAATGATAGGTCCCTTCCCAGGTATTCTAATCTTCGGACCCATCACCATCACGGTTGAGGCAAGCCAGGAACAGTTCGGCATCAACCGCGTGGACTTTTGGCTTGATAATTCGAGACATTTAGCAACAATCAAAACTCCGCCTTATTCGTATACGTGGCGTTCACTAGCATTCTTCAAGCATTTCATTCTTATCCAGGCATTTGATAATTCCGGGAATTCTACGTATGCTGGCATTTACGTATGGAAGTTCTTTTAGAAAATATATCTCTCCCTCGTAGAAGAAACAATATTTCGTCCCCCTTCCACGCAATAAATTGCGTGGCTTTCCCCCAGGGGAAGAAAACGCCTAAAGGCGTTTTACGATACATGTTCCGGGCGATTCATCCCTGACTTAAAAGTCATGGATTTCTCGCTCGGATTTGGTTAAATTGCAGGATGGGATCTTTAAAAATTTTATCGCGCTGTTTATGAGTGTATGCTTCGATATGCGGGATCCTAGATTTACATCACGATGTGAATATCGAGTTTTTGTGCAAGCTCCTTGTATCGATTCCGGATTGTCACCTCAGTGACCCCTGCGATCTCTGCCACCTCGCGCTGCGTCCTGCGTTCACCACACAGCACTGACGAGATGTACAAGGAAGCCGCAGCAAGCCCTGTCGGGCCGCGCCCGCTGGTGAGCTCCATATTTGCCGCATGCCCAAGTATCTCCAATGTTTTGGCTTGCACGATGTTGCTGAGCTTTAACTCGCTGCAGAACCGCGAGATGTAATCCTTCGGTGCGGTCGGCATGAGTTTTAATTCAAGCTCACGGGAGACAAACCGGTAGTTTCTACCTATCTCTTTTCGGGGCATCTGCGCATAAAGACTGATTTCGTCCAAGGTCCGTGGCACATGGCATTGCCGACATGCTGCATAGAGTGAGGCTGCGGTGACTCCCTGGATGCTTCGTCCTCGTACTAAATTCTTTAACGCTGCTTTCCGATAGATCATCGCTGCGGTTTCCCGCACGGTCCTTGGTAGACCCATGCCTGACGCAAGCCTGTCGATTCCTGAAAGTGCGGCTGCGAGGTTCCGCTCGGTTGCATCGCTGATGCGAATGCGCCGCTGCCATTTCCGTAGTCGATAGAGCTGTGCCCGATTCTTTGCTGGAATGAATTTCCCGTACGCATCCCTGTTCGTCCACCCTATCGTTGTACTCAGTCCCTTGTCATGGAGGGTATAGGTCATCGGAGATCCTGTTCGTGATCGTTTCTCACGTTGATCGTGGTCAAACGCGCGCCATTCAGGGCCGTGGTCAATGATATCTTCATCGACAACGAAGCCGCAGCCTGAACAGACCAATTCCGCCCGAGAATAATCCTTACTCAGATGTCCGCTCCCACATTCGGGACAGCAGAGGATCTCTTCTATTTGTTGCTTGGTTTTCTTCTGCAAATCACATCAACCCCGATTTATCGTTTTCCAGAATTGCCCCAGTTATTCGTTGCTCTCAGAGATGTTTACCGCTGCAACGTTCAGTAGTAACGCTGGGACGAAAGAACAAAAATAAAAAATCTCATACGTTCGGTTTAACGAAAATGTGAAACTCTTATCTCCATTCCTTTTATATATAGATATGGGCCTGTGGCCTTTATATTGTTTTGCACTGGGCTAAGAGTAAGGTCGTATGTCTTGTTATCAAACTTGGAAGATCAATAATATTGAAATTTTTTATTTTATATTTACAGCTAAACCACTCATGTGGGGAACACTATTCTTTATAGGATCGTTGGAACACCCGGCAGATAGCGAAGCAAATCCACAACCTGGCGTCTGGGTCTCTTCCTCTTACAATCTTGAGGTTGAAACCACCGTCATCCTGCTGTCGACGTACAACCCAATCCAGTGCATCAGCGATCGGTTTCTGCGAAGGAGTGAATCCTAACAGTGACAATGAGTCAAGAGCAGAGACGACGTCCGTGAACCAGAAGGGAAACGAGGTGTGCTCCCAATATTCTGCTTTTCGTCGATCTGGGTACATATCCGCTTTAAAGAGCCGCGATTCAAGTAGCACCCCAGCCTGCCTCGCTTCTTTGGACATTCGATACGACGGATGCGAAGCGAACGCACGTAGGACAACGCCAGTGACGAGATGCGAGAACGATTTGTCGCAATCCGGTTGGATCACCTCCTTATTATTAACTGCTCGTGTGAAGTTCATGCCTTTCGTACGAAGCGGTATCGCCCAACCACCATCGTGTTGTCGTATGGAGATAAGCCAATGGAACCCTTTCTTGATACGAGAATCATCGGCATAACCTGCCTTGATTAAAAGCTCCATGATACCCGCAGAATAGTTCGGGGTGTACTGCGTCCCGTAAATCCCGCGGAAATCACCCTCGCTCGTCTGAGCGGAAAAGAAGTACTCCGCGGCACGTTCTATCGAGGGATGGCTCTTGTCCATCGCGTATTTTTCCATAAGCTCCCCGAGGACACGGTACGTCTCTATCTGATCGTAATTCTCAGCGGACCGAAGGTACGGCTTGCCGCCACCAGGGTACCGCCAAGAGCCATTGAGCTGCTGTCTTCGGAGATATGACCTGACAACCGGTAATTTCCAAAGAGCCTCAGGTGTTGCACCGGCATCCATGAGAAGATCACGTTGAACACAATATCGGAGCGCAATATTCGAAGAAGAAACAAGGATTGGGAGTGGATCAACGCGGAAACGGGTACGCCATGACGGCTGATTGTGTGAGGTCATCATATCATAGAACCGTGGAAAGTAATAAAAACATGCGGGTCAGGAAAAGAAAACCATTTTATAAGAAGAGGCGCTTAAGTAGGGTATGAGCCTGCTACGAAGGAAAGGAGAAGCTGAGGACGAATGGAGGAAGAAGCTCACCCCTGAGCAGTATAAGATCCTGCGCCATAAAGGAACAGAGCCGCCGTTCACAGGGAACCTCCTACACAACAAGGAGAAAGGCATCTACCAATGTGCGGCCTGCGGCTACGAGCTGTTCTCATCAGACGCGAAATTTGATTCAGGGAGCGGGTGGCCAAGTTTCGATGCACCGCTCGCAAAAGATAGTGTCGAAATATCCTCAGATGGGAGCCTTGGGATGCGCCGAATCGAAGTTCACTGCCCGAACTGCGGTGGCCACCTCGGCCATGTCTTCGATGACGGGCCGACCGCCACTGGGAAACGCTATTGCATTAACTCTGGTGCGCTTTCGTTCAAAAAGTCCTAAACAAAATCATCGAATTATTCCAGAGCGCAATCCCATTTTTTTTCATCTTACGGGACGCACGTCCGCCGGTAATAAACGTATTCTGCGATAATGATCACGACAAGGATCACGATGGTCGCTGCCGCGAAATAAAAGAAGGTGTACAGGAACATGAACAGAACGTCAAACGAATTGATGAAATGAAACGCATAGAACGATAGGTAGACCGTGGTCCAGATTGCGGAGATAACCAAGGCGACAAGCACCTCAACGCGCCATGATTTCGTCTCATCAAACACCGGGGCGCGGACCTTGTGGTTCTCCACACCTTTGGATTCCTCTTCCACGTCATGCGCGTACTCGACAACTTCCTTGTCTTTTTCAGTAAGCTCAGGAGTTTCCTCAGTCTCGGATTCATCAGATTTTGCTGTAGCGGACTCCTGACTCTCCGTTATCGGAACTTGTGACTTGTCTTTCGACAACCCTTCCAAAAATTTCGTGTACGCATCCTCAGTCTCAAAGATGAGTGGTTCACCCTGGTACCCACAGTTCTTGCACACGCTTTTCCAGGAGGTGACCCCAAAGAGGACTCCCTGGTTCATCGTCCCCATCTCGATGCGTTTGCTTCCGCAGCGTGGACAGGCATGTATCGAGGGTTGCTTCTTCTCAGGCATGCTTATGTTACTCCCATCGTTCGAACAAGGAATGAGCAAGACCAAGCTGATCAAACACCTTCCCGACGATAAAATTCACCTGATCAGCGATGGTTTTTGGCTTCTGGTAAAACGCTGGCATCGCAGGAAGGATCACTGCACCGCTTTCCTTCGCCGCAAGCATGTTCCTGATGCATGGCAGGTCAAGGGGTGTCTCGCGTACAACCAAGATAAGCTTGCGTCCTTCCTTAAGGCAACAACTTGCCGCCCGTGAGGTGAGCGTATCGCCGTAGCCGTTCGCGATCGCAGACAGCGTCTTCATGCTACATGGGGCGACGATCATCCCGTCAAGACGAAACGACCCGCTGGACGGCCCCGCGCACAAATCATCATTCTCATAGGAGACATCCGCCTTTTTCTTCACCTCAGCAACGGTCATCCCTGTCTCATACTCAAAAAGCTTCTTGCCATCCTCAGAGACGACCAAGTGGACCTCATGACCAGCTTTTTTCAACTCCTCGACAAGCTGGATGCCATAGATGCACCCTGACGCCCCGCCGATGCTTACGAAATATCTCATAGGATCACTTCTTCTGGATGGCGGTGATGATGGCCGTGATAGTTTTCTTAAGGTTTTTCTCTTTTTCAAGCGCTGTCCCCGTGATGATGATGTCCGCACCAGCGCGCGTTTTCTCTTGCGCGGTCTGCGGGCCCCTGATGCCACCACCGACGATCAAGGGGATCGATGCGTGTTGTTTCACTGCCTGGATCATCTCATTGGGGATCGGGGTCGGTGCGCCAGAGCCTGCCTCCAGGTAGAAGAACTGCATACCGAGGAATTCTGTCGCGAGCGCGTACCCGACCGCAGTATCGAGATCATCCCGTTGAATAAGGTCCGCTTCACCGATACGGCCAGCGGTCATCCCT